>VFSW01000086.1_pt1 | contig 110554 bp, 172 predicted proteins | sample 5358111 | NCBI WGS metagenome assembly VFSW01 (sample SAMN11554181, study PRJNA540505) | mine drainage metagenome | isolation source: sediment from site ElyBrook_90M | place: USA: Ely Copper Mine, Vershire, VT | collected 2017 | reverse complement strand
TTCGAGCTTCATAGCCATGTTAACTCCCAGTGATTCGCCTAAGACAATTATACCTACTGCAACTCGACTGCAATAACATTATGAGAACCGCAATCAGCACACTCGAACGCTGCTCCCTTGCCGTGTCTTCCCTGTCTGAGCTGAAGATTCTCTAGCCGGTTGTCGTCTCTTACTCCGTTCTTGTGATGAACGGTTTCGTACTTGGTTAGTGTTCTTCCGAGACTCTTCTCAATGATCAGCCGGTGCTCAAGCATTCTCTTGCCCGGTTCATAGTTAGGATGATCTTCGGGGACATAAACCTGAACATAACCTTGACTGGCCCGGTGCCTCCCGTCGCCCACCCTGCATTCCCAGCACTCTTTTGAAGTTCTCGACTTCTTATTGCCGCAAGAACAAAAATCGTAGTCCTTTACAGAATAAGTCCTCAGACTCCACTCCTTCTTACATGGACCAGGAGTCTTGCATACTCCACGAATGTTTTTAGGATGAAGTCTCTTACCACAGAGTTCACAAGATTGAATATCCATTCCTCAATCTTAGCAGGTAAGGAATGGATACTACTTCACGACTCCCAGTCAACCCCCTCGAAGTAGGAAAATGCTGCGGGAGTCCGCGTCTCATATGCTACACGGATCTCGTCAGATGTCAAGCTTCCCGGGTCACGGTCATCCTTGAAGTGGACATAGGCACCACGGATCTTCCGGCTGTTGTAGTTGAAGATCCTGATGTTCCTTCGCCCGAAGGGATTGTTCTTGACCCAGTTGCCCATCGCCTTGTAGCCAGCGGCGTCGTTGTCGAGAGCGAAAACGATCTCGTCAGCGTAGGGCCAGAGGAGGTTGATCTGGTCCTCTGAGAAGCTTGACCCGCAAGTCGATACGACTCTCGGGAGCCCGGCGTCAACGAACTTAGCCGTCTTCACAGGATTCTCGATGACGATCACAGATCCAGAGGTACCCGTTGACTTCAGGTGCTTCATACCAAAGACCGTCAGGTGCTTCTTGGACTTCTCGGGCTTGTTGAGGACTAGATGACGTTCCTCCCCGGTGCCCTTCTCCTGCCAGCCGATGAGCTTGTCGGAGAAGGGGTCACGGAGAGGGAAGATCCAGCGGTTCGTAGTGTGGTTGAAAAGGAGTTCCATCTCAGCGGCAGCCTCAGCAGAGATCTCTCGTTCTTCCAGAGCCCAGGCAGGCGGCGGCGTAGCCATCCACAGGTCTGCTTCTGAGATCTGGACAAGACCTTCTGCCCGTGTCTTCTCGACTACCCGGGGCTTCCGGGTACGAATCCAGGCGACGGCCTCACCCTTGCGGGCACCGTTGACGATACGTACAAGCCACTCAAAGGAACCACTGAATCCGCATGAGAAGCAATGGTGCTTCCCGGTCTTGAGATTGCAAGACCAGGAAGGCTTGCCGTCGTCGTGCTCAGGGTGAGGACAGAGTGCCTGGGCCTCGTCCCCTGTGATCTTGTAGGTTATGCCAAGCTCGTCAAGAGCCCCGGCTATGTCAGCCGGAACAATGTCCGGTAGGTCAGTAGTCTTCCTCGTCATCTGCTGCCTCGTATCCGATGAAAGCGAAGTTATCCCAGTCCCATTCGCCCTTGATGGTGGGAACCCACTCACCACGGTTGGCGGTGTTCTTAATGGTTAGCACCCGGTCCTCACCCATGTCAAGGGTGAAGACGGCGAAGCTCGCCATACGGAGACCAGTGCCTCCCATCATCGCACCGTCATCGATGCCGCCACCGGCCTTGCCGAGCTGCTTCTCACGGACTTGGTGGGTCACGATGACCGGGATACGGAGACGCATCGCAAGTGCCTTGAGGTCACGTGCGAGGTTGTCGTGGGCATACCAGTTAGCCCCGGGAGTGCCTCCCGTCTCCTGGTCAGTCATGAAGTAGAAGCCGTCGATGATAATCAGGTCGGGCTCGAACTTCTCGATCTCGTAGTCGAGATCAGCCTGAGTGAACTTCGCTACGGGCTGGACGACCATGAGGCTTTCGGTAGCGTTCTGCATCTCACGCTCCCAGAAGTCCCTGATCTTGTCTTCTTCCTCCTGTGTGACGTGCCTGTCCTCAGTCGAAGTCAGGTACCTCGAAGGGTTGACACCGGCACCGTAGCAGGTCAGGCGGTCACGGATTCCCTCTTCGTTGACCTCGAAGGAAACGAACATGACCCTCTTGGGTTCTACTGATCCGCCAGCAAACTGCTTCCGGCCGAACCAGGCGTTGTATGCCAACTGGACGGCGATCGTCGTCTTCGTTGACTTTGCCCGGCCTAGGATCGTATAGAGTTCCCCGTTCTGGAAGCCGATGAAGTTCTTGTCCAGGGCATCGATGCCGAAGCCAGGAGCAGCCTTGAGACGCCTCTTCAGACGCTCGTTGATGTCGGTCCTGGTTGTGTCCCAGGCAGCCGTGAGAGCAGCCTTAGCCTGGTAGTTCAGGACCTTCCTGGCGGTGTCCATCATGATCCGGGCAGCCCGCATCGGGTCGCCCGCCTCAAGGTACCTCTGAGCCTCAGTCGTACCGACCTCGGACTTGTACATGCCGATCGAGTTCCGGGCGAGGTCGGTAAGTTCACGGTCATCGAAGGTACTCTCGACAATCCGGTAGCTCTCCGGAGGGTAGCTCCTGCGGAACTGAGGGATCTCCGGAACCTTACCGTAGTTCTGGTAGTGCTTCAGGATGTAGGTCCAGGCATCGATGTCCTGCCCGGTGAAGACAGAGGCGTAGGCAGGGTCCTTGTCGTCCTCCATGAAGTCCATGTCGAGACCCATGTCGAGGTACGGACGGATGTTCCTGCTGTGGAGAACCTTGCTGACGATCTCCCGGCCTAGAATGAGCTGGGCCATTAACCCCTCCTTGACTTGGTTCTAATGTCTGCGTAGTGCCTGCGTAGGCCCTTCGAGCACTGCTTCAGAGTCTCAGGGTCGCAGAGGTCACCGATGACACCCTCGACAGAGTTCTCGTACTGCCAGGGTGCGTTACGGAAGTAGTAGTTGACGATCTTACGCCCGAATTCGGGCAGCAGGATTCTCTTACCCTGCCCGTCCTTGAAGTCCTCGGGGTGCTTGGAGTATGCCGAGCGGAGGTCGAACCTGTCAAGTCCGTTCTTGACCCTGAAGTAAAACCAGGACTCTGCCTTGCCCGTGGCTACGCCAGAGTCATAGAAAGTCTTGACGATCTGGTTTGCCATTGCCCAGGCGAGGTCGTCTCCTCCTAGCTTCTCGGGTGCCCGGTCGGTACCACGGACCCACGCGGGCGTATCAGAGTCATCCTTGGATGTATTAGTACGAAAGCTCATAGTCCCTCCTTGACTACCTTACTGATGTCAACCGAAGCTACTACCATATGACCTTCAAGTCAAATTGTAGTCTCTCTGGATTTCCTACAAATTCAGTTCTAGGATTTGTAGTTCTTAGCTCTTAGCTCTTATTACTTCCTGGTGATATCGACTCCTGGTGATACCCATCCCCCCTACCCCCCTTCCAGGGCATGCCGCTAGGATGGCACATCCTCGTGCCCGGTGTCAATCAGCGGACTGCTTGACTTCTGCCCGGGTGCTCGCCTACGATGTGGGGCATGGAGGAAACACAAACTTACACATCCGTTGCCCTGTGGGGCACGGGAGAGACAGACCCCCGGGCTGCATCAGCCCTTCTGAATGACTACCTGCCCGAGAAGCTGGGCTCCGTGCTTCGCCCGGAGTCTGTCGGTCGCGGCAGCCTGCGATCGGTAGTCAACTGGTTCGAAGGAGACGACCAGCTAGGTGAGAACGGTACCATCGGCACGCCCGATCCAGTATCAGCACTCCTCGATGTCCGGGCTCAGGAGGGCGATGACGTGGTACTCATCGTCCTATGGCCAGAGGCTCCAACACAGGAGGAGATCTCTTTTGTGGAGGCAGCGATGGCTTCAGGCATCACGGTACTCGACCTGTGTGCGGCTCTTGACGAGCTTATCATCACCGATGACATGCGGGAGGCTGCCAACCCCGCTCCGGAGAAGCCAAAGCGGGAGACCAAGAAGGCCCGAGAGGAACGCGAGGCTCTTGAGCGGGAACTCGCTGAGGCCAAGGCCAAGGAAGTACTTGAGCTTGAGATAGCCAAGGCTGCTGAGGTCGCCCGGGAGATGGAATCCCGTCAGGCTCAGCCTGTCGCTGACCCCTGGGTAGAAGTCGGCGTCCCTCTTGACGCGATCCGTAAGATCGTCCGCGAGGAACTCCAGAGGATCTTCAGTGACTACGGCTTCGAGAAGCCCCGGGTACACGTCGGTACTGAGGCATGGATTGAGAGCCCGGATGTCGCTGAGGCATTCGAGGCTCCTAAGCCAGAGAAGCCGAAGCGGGGAAGCCTTTCAGCTATGTCTGAGGAAGTCCCTGTGACTCACGCAAAGGAACCGCTGCCCGAAGACGACGGCACGGTTCCTTTTGACGGCCCGTATACCGACGGGAGTCTCGAATACTACATGACAGAGGACGGCGAGTACCGTCGTTCCAACGGCAAGCCGAGGCGTGGTGACACCAAGGTCAACCTGACGCTGGAGGAAATCGACAACCTTCGCAGTAACGGGAGTCTGAAGTGAGCGGAAAGCACCGTGTAACAAAGAGGAGGGTACAGGTAAGTGCTAGTATCCTGACATTCGCCATCGTCGCCTATGTTATCGGCTTCCTACTTGTCAAGCACCCGGGTTTCTCTGGATCCTCCCCGGATGTCGCATCGACACTCCGGTACGTAACGGCAACCGGGGAGCCTTCGAGCCACAATGTGACAAATAAGGGTCCTGGCAACTCCGATCCGACTGAGCTCGTAGGCAAGCAGTACGAGTGCACGATGACGGACCCCGAGATGACCTTGACTGACGACTCGGAGAATGGTACGGTGTCACTCATATCGAGCCCGGGATCTTCGTCATTCAGTATCGCATCGGGTGGCAGCCTGGACTACTGGAATGACGCATACCTGTCAACGGGCAACAACTCCTACGGGTACAACTCCGCAGAGTGCAACAACTATGGTGGGCACAGCCTGGCATTTCCGGTTTCCTATGCGAACTTGCCCGGGTTGTCCGCCAGTACCACGATGTCAACCGGCAACGGCTTCAAGGGTGACGCGGGTTTTGACATCTGGCTTACCGGGAACGGGCAGTACGATTCCTGGGGAACAACCTCTAAGGACATTCAAGGGTCAGAGAACTCAACCGAGGTCATGGTCTGGCTGAACTCCCCGGGCATAGACCGGGGAGGTTACACCAAGATAGGCAAGGAGACCATCGGCGGGATAACCTGGAATGTCTTCTACTACAACAAGCACCGGGCGAACCACCTCTGGAACTACGTCGTCTTCGCCACAGACGATGTGAACTCCTCAGCTACCACGTTCACCTACCAGAACATCCCATTGGCCTCTATGATCGGCTTCACTATCAGCAAGGGCCTGGCAGAGTCGGACCCGGTTGTGCAATCCGTCAACGCGGGCTTCGAGTGGAGTGCAGATCCCTCTTCGGGGACAGGTGTGCATTCCTACTCCCTCAGTGAAACAGGCGGAGCGAGCCTGCCTTCGACTTCACATCCTGTTTCACAACCTATTTCACACGCTTCCGCTCCAGCGTCCTGTTCCGGGTAAAGACCAAGGCCCCCATAAGCACAGTGCTTATGGGGGCCTTTTTGCTTATAGGGTGACCGATGTCGATGTCGCCGTGCCGCCTTGAATGGTTGCCCATGGAACGTCGGGGGCGTATGATGTTGCTGAACCCATGTCTATCGTCTGGGGGGGCACAAAGACAGCCGTGTCCGTAGCAGGGTTATTGTCTGCTGGGGGTGACGGCAAGAGAGCCGGTGTTCCCTGTGCTGGATTGCCCAGCGGGCGTGAGGACAGTACGGGCATACACCAAGTATAAGGAGAATCATGCCATCTGTACCACCGCCAGCTCCGGGCTCTGGCAAGCACTACAATCTCGACAACGTCCTGACGGTTCACACGTCGCTGAGTGTCACCAAGATCCTCATGGCGAAGATCGATGCCGATGCCGATGCTCAGAAGGTCTCACGGGCACACGTCATCCACGACATCATCGAAAGATATTACGACTGTAACCCAGCGTAGTCACGCTGGGTTACAGGCTTGAGAAATTACCCGGGTATTACCTGGAAAACTGGGGCTGTTGTCGCCCAGGTGGCAACAAGAGTATGCCCAGCCTTGACAGGTACGACCTGTCCAACTGAGAAAGACCCATTGAATAGTGCTTGCCCGTCTAGCGTGAGTGCTGTCATCCCACCTACGGTGGTCAGCACGAGCAGCACGTCATAGGGCCACTGCGGAAAGGTGTACGGGCTCGCTCCTGCGGTCAGGCTCGCAGGAGCCGGGGTGACGTGCCAGCCGGTTGCGATGTTCTTGTTATTGATCTCACGGCTCGTGATGACGGCCAGCCCGGCAAGCGTCGCGGCGTTCGGACTGGACGACTGAGTGGTGAGCTGGGCGGAGATATCCGTAGCAGGGACCGGCGACGCAACATCCCAGATAGGTTCATCGAGGAATAGCGTCCCGTTGCAGTTTGTTGTCAGCGTATTGAGAAAATGGGTAACCGCTTCGAAGTGGACATTCCGGAGTACCATCGGCACTCTCGGCTGCCCGGTAGCCGGGCTGTAGGGCTGAATCGTCAGTCCGTACTTGGTGCTGAAGGTATGCAGGTTCTCGAATATATTTCCGAGCTGCTGAGTGATCTGGATACCTGTTGCGTTTGCGTTAATACCATTGCCGGTACCTCCTCCGGAAATATTAATAGCATGGCAGTGGGTCTTATTAATCCTCACACCTGTGTTGCCACCATAGCCGCGAATGTTCCGGATTACCGTGTCGTTACCATTGGTCGGTGACCCGCCGCCGAAGTCCGCGATGATATACATGTGGTTCGCGATGCCGCCCGCCGATGCGACTTCGAGGACGGCGACGTTGCTGATCTCCCCGAACTCCCATCCAGAGGCGGAAAAAATTGAGGGAGCACTGGAGGTCTGAACGGCGGATGGGCTGGCGAGCCGGACTTCGATGCCGTCCATCCATAGGACGGTGACGGGGTACCCGCTGGTTGCGACGGGCACCGACACGACAGAGTGCGTGTAGTCGCTACCGACGATGACGGAGCCGCCGAGATTCTGATACGGCCCAGTAATATTGAAGACCTCGGACCACTGGGAGGTTCCGGCTCCGGTGAAGCGGTAGACGCCAGGTCCGATGACAATAGGCCCGCTCGTGCTGAAGACCCCGTCGAGCAGGCGGACCCACCCGGTCTGGCCGGAAAACTGGTTGTTGTAGGCGTCGTAGACGGTGCAGCTGGGGAGTGAGTTGAACGCCTCCTGGATGCCGCACGTCGTCGTCCCGGGGGTATCGGGGCCGAAGTTTGCACCGCTATTCCAGGTACTTCCTCCGGTTGCTATTCCCGTAGAAGAAACCGTTACCCAAGGACTTGCTCCAACCTGTACCCACGTTCCCGGGGTGCCCGTTGCAGTGCAAATCCAGATGTTCCCTGTACGATCGCTTACCTGATCACCTGCCTTCCATGTACCCGTAATCGGGGAACCGTAGGCAGTTGCCCCACGAAGGCGAAACCCGAACGGGGCTCCGGGCAGGCCGCCGTCGATGGTCAGGTCACGGACCTTCGCAGCGATTCGTCGTACTCCATCGAAGACTCCGTTATTTATAACTGGCATTACAGGCTCGCTCCGAAGGCGTTGACTTCGATTAGGCTCACGTTGCCGGATACGGTATTGGTGACCCGTAGTGACCACCCGGACGGTAGCACTAGATTATCGTAGGTGAAAGTCTGCTTCACCGGCCCGGCAGTGGTGGACAGGGTCGCAGATGTGATAGTGACAGACTCATGCAGGTGATAAGCGGACCCGTCGTACAAGAAGAGATTCACAAGTCCGGCGGCGACGGTACCCGCAGGAATCACATCGATCTGTGTGATCTTCGTGCCGTTCGACCCGGCCGATCCGAGCGTCGTAGTACTAGACGGAGATGTCCACGAGGTGTCTGCCGTGGCGGGGACAAGTCCGGACCAGACAAGAGGTGTTGCTGCATACTGAGGTGCGGTTGCCATGAATAGTCCTTATACGGTAAATACACGGAGAAAATAAGCAGAGCCAGCGGATACCGCAGAACTGACGAAAGCATCAGTTGCTACTGCATTACTAGTGTCCCCGGCTGGCTGGGTAGGAGCTGTCGGTGTTCCTGTGAAGGCAGGTGAGGCAAGGGGTGCCTTCAGGGCTTCTGCTGCCTCTGCCCGGCTGGTTTCTACCGCTACGGCACTCGTAGCGAAGGACTCGGCATTAGCTTGTGCCGTAGCTGCGGCACCACTGGTGTCGTAATACGACGAGTAATCACCGGACTGTGCCGTGACTGCCCCGGTCCTCCCGAAGACAGAAGACACGGAACCAGAGATACCTGCTGGATTCCAGTAGGACAGACTGGTCCACGAGGTAACACCGTCACCAATCTTAGTCTTTCCTGTGTCAGTCTCGTGCCCGATTTCAGCCACCCTGAGAACTGGGTTGACTGAAGTCCAGTTTGCATCCGTGTCGTATCGCTGCTGCATAGGTATTACGGTCATACTAGACTCCTCGGGAGTTTCCACCAGAAATGCTCGTTGCACTGGACGTTCCCGCGTTACCGCCAAGAAGCTCAGGGGGGTTTCCGGATACTATCTGTATAGCGTTTCCTCCCACTATGGTATACCCTTCAGGTATAAACGGAGGGGGAAATGACGGGGGGACGTATGCAGCAGGGCCGGGAGCGTTAGCAAAGGGCCTTGACGAGAACTTCCTCGCCGGGAACAGGAAGCTAGGGTACGGCTTTGTCATTATTCTCCTCTGGAATTACCACCTGATATAGCAGCGTTGGTAGTTCCGGTTGCATTGCCACCTTCCAACTTCAGATGAGGAAAATCCGGAATACTCGAAGAAGAGAAACCCCCCCATACCTGTATTACGCATGGTTCCAATGGCGTAGGGGGAGCTTGAATAGAAGACATACCCTTAGTATAGTGTCCAGAAATGTAAAGAGCCGGAAGAGTAGTCTCAATTCCGGCTCTTTCATCTGGAGGAGGAGACCAGATGTAAGCGGTGGAGGGGGTCCGCTTGACTAAGATCCTACCATAAAATATGGTAATAGTACAAGCAGAGGAGAGCAGGCGTGCAGAACGGCAATCTGAGCAACGTGGTAACCCCGCGTGTCATCTTGGTATTCGAGGGTGCCCTGGGATTCATCGACGGCGAGAGAATCCAGAACTTCGATGCCTATGCAAGCCGGGGAGACTGGCATGAGGCTTGGTGCCAGTGGGAGATCAACAGACTCCTTGCCCGGCGTATCTGGGACATTCAGGCACGTCAGGGCATCAGGATCAGCATCGTGACGTACATCCACGACACCACCGAGTGTGCCCGTGGTCTTGAGATGCTAATGGAGGACTTGAACCTGCCAACGCAGGACGTGACAGCGACCGATCCCTGGAAGCTCTCACGGGAGATCGCCTACATGCCCGATGTTGTGAGGATCTACGACGCCAACAGGGAGACGGCCTTCATGTACGGCCAGAAGGGTGTCTACCTGAGAGACTGGATGGACGTCGGAAAGCTATAGGTCTGGAACGAACTTCCTGATCTTAGTCAGAGTCATCGGCTGAAGTTCTTCCGTTTCCTCTGTTTCTGGGCTAGGATATGCCCGGCTCAGGAAAGACCTGACCTTAACCGGGATGAAGCGTTCCTTAACGGCCTTAGCGACGACTGGGATCTTCCTTATCCCGTAGTCCATCTTCTCGATGCCCGAGAGTGATACCCCGAAGAACTTGTGGAGGTAGGCCACCGGAAGGCAGAGAGCCAGGGAGATCTGGATCTCCTGGGGGAGGTTAAGGACTATGAGTGCCGTCAGGGCTATGAGGAGGGTGTTATGCCTCGATGACCTCTCGAAGGGCAGGAGGTTAGCCGCTATGACTGCTGCTGAGAAGACAGCGGGAAGGATGTAGATCAAGGCATAGTAGTCCATGCCCGCATCCTATCACGAAGAGACCTGGGCAAGAGGCTCGAAGTACACCGGGTCGTAGAAGTACTGCCCGAGGGGGATGTGCTGGGTCAGGATGTCGCTGATGAACTGTGCAGCGATCTGGACACGCTCGTAGTAGTAAGACCTCGACAGCCCTGTTGCAGACTCCCAGTACCAGCCGTCTGAGTTACCGTCTCCGTATGCCACGAGGCCACCGAGGCTGCACATCGCCTGGGATATGTCGAAGACTCCTGTCCCAGTTGCCAGGAACCCGGCAGTCACGTTAGACTCCGTTGCAGTGAAGGTCACCGAGACTCTTGTCCAAGTCGCAGTCGTCAGGGTAACTGAAGTCCCGTTGACTGATCCTGCGAACGGTGTCACTCCGGTAATTCCAGTCTGGGCGTAGATGTACGCCGAGAACGTGTATTCCTGTCCGACTATCAGGTCTTCTAGGACCGTGTAAGCCCCGCCGCCCGTGATAGTCACCGTAGCTGCAAGGCTGTTAGTCGTCCCGGCCATGATGTTAACCGAGTCCAGAGCAATGCTGGCATTGGACGTGGCGGCATACCATCCTGTGTCTGCTGTCCGGAATGCCGGGTTGGTCACCATGTTGGCAGTAGTAGGACCAATGACTGGGACGAGTGCCCGTGGTCTCTGATACGCTGACGGCCCGGTATCGAGGTTCCTTGAGATCTCGGTCTGAACATAGGCAATGTTAACGCCGTCACTCGCTGCGATTCTGGTGAAGTCGAATCCAAGGCCGAAATAGATTCCTGAGTTCCACGTGTACCAACCAGAGCTTGACACAAGCCGGTTCGGGACGCTGAACCTTCCGAAGATCCGCTGCCATCCGGAAGATCCTACGACGTCTGTTCCGTTGCTCGTACCGGCGTTGTTGTACCCGATGGTTATCATGGCGGGATCGATGTCTGACGAAGCAGACCAGATGGCGAAGTCGCTCAGGCCACCAGGGAGTGCAACATCCGTCACACCGGACTGGACGACGTTACCGTAGCCGTTGACGTAAACCGGAGCACCGCCTGGATGACCAGGAGTGCTCGTGCCGATTCCTGCAAAAGGAATTCCGGAGCAGTCAACGCCACCGTAAGCTACAGTCGGGCCGATGGCCGGGTTCGAGTTCACGAGGAAGACTATTTCCCCCGATGCCAGGAACTCAGCAGTTCCCGGTGATGAGATCAGGCCAGCACCCGAGATCATGAACTCGAATGGCTTATAGGAAGCCGAGAGTTCACGTGCCCCTGTCCAGAAGCAGTTAGGTTGGTCGCCGTCACAGTAAGGAGTAGGCAGGACACCGGCATTCAGGGAGGTCGAAGGCTCGTACTGGACCTTGGTGACCCAGAAGTTGACCTTCTGTACCGTGGGAGTCTCGATGATGACAGCCAGGTCGTCGCCGTTAACGAGATTCAGTCCTGTGATCTGGACGTTATACCAGGGCATTACAGGATCGAGGGTGACCCCGGTTGATCCCAGGACAGCGGAGGTCGTAATGTCCACGGCAGAGACGGTAAAGGTACCCGTACCCTGCATCTGAAGGCTGACTGCTCCCGTGACTGAATCTAGCATCTGGCCTGACGGGAGCTGGACTCCCTCGTTTACGACATTGCCCGGCGTAGACACATTGAGTGCGAAGTTGAGCTTCGGGTCGGAGAAGAAAGCAGCCGAGTTCAAGCTGAGGACTCCTGCCGTGCCGTCTGTGAAAGACGGATTCGGCATAAAATTGAAAGAAAAAACATCAGGAAACGCCATAAGTCGCCAGTCCTTCGTATATATTCGAGAAGCGACATGACACCTTGTTCTGTGTCTCCCAGAAGTCCGAGTGCCGCGTTACAATTGTGGCAGATTATTCCTCTGACTTTGCCCGATGTATGGGAATGATCGACACATGGGTACTTGCCGTGATCGTCAAAGGGCACTGAGCAAGAAGCACAGCACCAGTTTTGACTTTCAAGAGTTAGTTCATACTCTCCTATGGTCAACCCGTACTTTGAAAGTAGCTGTGATCTTCTTACCTGAGAATAGGCAGCGTTACTGCACTTCCATCTTGGCCCCGTCTTAATGACATGAACAGGACCGCATTCACGGCACAATCCTGTTCTACTTTCTGAGTCAACCGAATCGATGAAGTGCTTAGGATCTGCGTTCTTCTTTGGTGTGCCCCGAGATGTCAACCCTCGGGCGTTCAACATCGCTGTACGGTTCTTCTCACTTCTACGTACGGCTTCTCTACGCTTATCTATGTCTTTATACGGCATACAAGGATTGTATCAGAAGTTAAGGGATTCGCACGGGAAACTCATGGTGCCGTGACTTCCTCAATGATTCCTGAAAGGCTGTTGATTCCTGCCGTCGTAGCTGGCATGTAAGGTGCTGGGGACGTTGGCAACGGCTGCTGCCCGGTAGTCGGAGAAGACGACACGATGAGCAGGATCTTACCCTGATCAGGGTACCAGGGATAGTTGACCCAGACCACGATAGAAGGACCGGCTACCGTGACTCCGTTGAACGTCTGAGGAGTCGTCGTGTTATTCGTCATGACGTAAACCCGGTCACCGATGCCGATCGAGTTGCCCGGATATGCATAGGCACGGTAGAGTGTTCCAGATACGGCATAGTAGAGGCCGCCACGTCCCGAGTACCAGAAGTTACCGTTGTCCTGATACCAGAAGACGACACCCTGATCGAAGCTTGGACTAGAACCGTTGGCGTATGTCACTGCCTGGGTTCCTGCCGCCGGGGCAGTAGTGACAGCCATGCTGGCCGTACCTGCTGTCTTAGCTGATGCACCGAGATCCGGGGTGATCTCAAGAGATCCCTCTACGAGATCCCATGATCCTCCGGTATCCATGGCACGCATCCCGAAGGGCCAGTTGACTCCGACGCTGAAGCTGTCGATGCCGTATCCAGTTGGATACCCTGATGTCTGACGGGAGAACCCACGGGCGATGAAGTTACCCCAGTCGTCGTAGAACTCCATGAAGGGAGAAACCGGGGTCGATGAGTTCGGGTGAACCCCGAGGTTACTGAGAGTGTAAGCCGAAGACCATAGATGGAGCCTGTTGTCACGGCCAAGAGGAGCCCACTCAGGAGTTTCTTCACAGATCAGGAAGAGATACCCGACGTTGATGTCGGCTGTCCAGGCACCTGTTCCAGGCTGGGTAGAGCCGACGACACGTGCAGCCTGTGCTGCATTCGGCGGGGCGACTGTGGTGAATCTGTACGGGGCGTAGCTCCCGGCAGTGTAAGTCACGTCTGATCCCTGGACGGTGCTTATGTAGACACCGAACTTGTCATACCAGGATATTCCTATGGTGACTAGCTGCCCGGCCCCTGTCATGTTCAGAGCGGCATTGACCGTGTATGTTCCGCCCGGGATGACCGGGATCAGGGTGCCATCGAATACTATGAAGTTCGATGCCGATCCTGAGTACGCGACATTGAGTGCAGAGCTTCCGACGAGTGCCGGGGTAGCTACCCATGACGTCGTTGCCCCGTTCTGCGTGACCCAGGTTTCCCCCTTGTTCTGTAGGTAAGGGTCTACTCCGAGTGCATCGTCTAGAACGGGCGGCAAAGCTCCCAGAGAGCCACGCTGAGCCACGTAGAATACGTTGCCGTACTGAACGAGGTCACCGACAGCGTAGGCCGTCGTAGCGTCCCACAGGGTGCTCTGGGGCACAGGTGTGGCATGCTGTACGATGAGTTCCTGGTCGAGGACGTGGTTCCCGGTGTCGTTGATTATGTCGTCTTCAGTCCTCGCCGGGTAGTGAAGCCACATCTCAGTCGATGACACCGAAGAGTTAACTCCGAAGAAGGTATGGCTGTCGTTCTGCGGAGGCTGGTTCGGGGTAGCCCCACCGCCATCTGTATTCCAGACCAGAGGATCTGGGTACCCGACGCCGATGGACGCTGTGAGTTCCGTGCCCGATGGCTCCAGTGCCTCCCAGAGCCCGGCGTCAGTGATGATCGGAGGGATATTGATCGTCTCTGTCACAGGCGTGCTCGACCCTGTTGAGCCTCCGTAGATCGGCTGCCATGTCCCGGTCACGTCGATCGTCGTAGGAGATCCGGACGGCTGCGGGCCGGGCAGCGAAGTCACAGCCTTCAGTGCCTCATAGGTAAAAGGCCCGGTTACATTCTGGTCCCAGTACGAGGTGTTCGTAGGAGGGAAGCCTACACTCTGGGCGATGCACTCGTAGAGAAGGCCGTCGTAGTTTACGATGGCACCCACCGGGTAGGTCGCCAGGATGTTCCAGTCCTGTGCCACCGGGTAAGTCACCTTGTCACCCACGGAGTACTTGCTGTAGGCTGACCACCCGTTGTACTGTGGGTCGATCGGCACAGAGATGTCATCCTCAAGGAGGATGTTCCTTGACAGGCTGAGGTCTACTGAGTAGCCTGAGAACAACGTGATGTGCTCAGCAATGCCTTGGAGGGTTCCCCGTTCGAGCATGACCTGAGTCCAGTACAACGCCGCCTTCCTCATGAGGTAGGCAGGAAGCTCCGTCGTGAAGGGCATCCCGATCTCGGCACAGAAGTTCTGGAGGTCACCAAGGCTCATCCTCATAGGGTTGTTGAGACCCTTGAAGGCAAAGTCATACTGTGTTCTCAGGATGTCCATGCCGTAACCCAGGACGGAGAGGTACTCAGCGAGGAAGTCATCGGTAGCTGATACCGGGATCTCCTGCCAGTCCCAGGTCACCGTCGTAGGGCTTACGAGGCTGAAGTTCACGGTATCCGTGCCCGGCTGGATTGTAGACACGGGAACTGAGTAAACGACGAGGTAGTAGTCCGAGGCGTAGGTCACGATCTGGCCCGCGTCGTAGGAACTCCCCGCTACCCACGGGACATAAGGGCTGTTGGCGTAGACCTCCCAGTGGGAAGGATCTGAGGCGGGCACCGTTAGGCTCGTCACTGTCTCAGTGCAGACGTACGCTATGCCACCTGACAGAACGGCGTTGCCCGGGACATACGTATTACCCGAGTTCCAGACAGGGAAGGGGTACGACAGGGTAAGGCTTCCACCGCCCAGGAGGACGAAGCTCTGCGGGACACCAAGGGGAACACCGTTAACAGTCACCCCGGTAAACGTCCCGTCGATGAAGACACGGACGTCGAAGGGGTAGGGGTTGACCATCTCCATCCCTGAGACAGGGACCGGGGGCGGTATGAGACGGACTGCCGGTTCAACAACCTGGGTTGCCTCGTAGCCCCATGACCTGTAGTATTCGGGCATGAGGGCGAGAAGACGCTCGGCGTTGCCGTAGTTATACGGCAGGAGTTCAGCAGCGAATCCAGATCGTACCCAGGTACCGCCAGTCAGCATATAGATGCCGTAGTACTGAATCTTGCCCGGTGTACCTGAGTTGTCTATAAGGTAAGTAGGGATACTCGGTGGTGATCCTGCGACATCGAGGATGACCGTGCCGTCGTTCTCGTCTACCGGGAATCCCCAGGGGTTGCTGAGGATACGGAACTCTGTTACTGTCTGGAACGTCGTGTAGTCCGGGGTACCCCACGACAGGAGGATATCTGTGTAGTTCTGGGCTTGGGCAGCAGTCTCTGGCAGAAGGTACGCGAAGTCAACCGTTGGCAGGACGGTCTTACTGCCCGGGTAGGCAGTTGCGATTAGGTCGGGACCGTAACGGGCAAGCCCGTAGTTCCCTCTGTCATAAATGCCTATGTGACTCACGCACCCTAAAATTACGGTACACTACCTATCATGACCAATTCTAACATTTACTGGGCAGCGGGATTCTTTGACGGGGAAGGTTGCACCAGCCTGACTAAGCCATCGGCAAGGTCCGCGTATATGTACGCTGATGTTTCTATTAATCAGGTGGAGATTGAACCACTTGAGAGATTCAAGGAAGCGATGGAAGGACGGGGAAGAATACTAGGGCCGTACCCGCACGGAGAATGGAAGCCGATGCACAGGTACACAACACGAAAGCTGTCGGATGTCAACTGGATTTACGCGAACCTAGGGCCGCATCTATGCCAGCCTAAGCGAGAACAGATGAAGAAGGCAATTCAGCAGTCGAATGAATCTCGCAAAGTTCTGGGAAATAACTACATCTTGAACGCAGGAGAATGCAGACGCGGGCATTCAAGTACACACCGTACAGAACACGGGCAGTGCAGGATGTGCATGAGGATAACTGATGCCAAGAGACGCAACGGAATGACACCAGAATGGATTGCTGCCTGGGAAACTGAAGGGGGGGTCATCTACACAGGCTGGTAGACCCAATTAGAGGTTCCTCAAGTAGTACGCCTCGAAGGTCGAGCTGAAGCACTGAAGCTGCTGCTGGTCCGTGGCGTTGCCGAGTGTCAGGCGGACTACGTCGCCCGCAACCATGTGCTCGAAGTGGGCCGTCTGCGTCTCTCCGTACTCCCCATTATACGTCTGGCCGTAGTAGTCAGAGCCCTGCGGGAATGCGTCGTAATGGAAGAAACCCTGGCGACGGCGGTTGCCGTTGACCCAGCAGGCAGAACGGCACCATCCACGCGGACGGTACTCCCACTGCTGACGCTGGGTTACCAAGTAGAGACCCGTTGCCCGGACGGTCATGCAGGTGCCGTCGAAGTACCCGTGGGTGTCGTACTTGACACGGAACGGCGGGTGCTGGATCATGTAGTCGGGGCCGTTGATGTTACTGCTCTGCTGCCAATCGACGTCGAATCCGTCGAGTTCGAGACTCAGGTAAGGGTTGTTGAGACCGAGGCCCCAGGCTGAGATCTTGGCACTCTCTGAGGCGTAGGTCACTGGAGGACCGAAAGGCATCGAGTACTCGATCTGAGGGTTGACTCCGATGGCCTGCTCGATGGCGATGATCTCAGCAGCGAGGCTGTTAGGATCTGCCGCCCAGATGATCTCGCCGTTGATACGGTCAGTCCAAGAGGCGATCGTACTCGGGTAAGACGCTTGCATTAGATGCCTCCAGAGGGCGAGATGTATATGTTACCCGGTACTGCGATCTCGAAGCTCCGGAGAGTTATCGGTGTAGCCGTGCTCTGCGGTGCATCCTCGCGGAGTATCACCGGGATGACGCAGTACTGGACACCCGAGATTGCCAGGACCGTCGAGTAAATTGTACCGACATTGATCGTCTGCCCGAAGCTGACATTCGGTGACGTGAAGAGAGCAGCGATTGCTGACTTGACCTTTGCGACGACTCCTGTCTGGGAGAAGCCAGTCTGAATGTATAGCTGGATAGGATTAGCGTTAGTTCCGACATCGATAGGCACCAGGGTAGGCTGGGCAGTAGTGACGGAGACACCGGCGAGTGTCTTGCCCGCGAAGAATGCCTCGACTGCTGCCTGCACTGTGTCTGACGCAGCCTGGTTGTTGGCACCCATGAGGTACAGGGTTACCGACGTCGAATGAGCCGCGACTGCTGTCGCTGCCGTGACACCTGGGATATTCTGTGCCATGGCTATGAAGTCCGGGAGGCTTACGGCTCGTTGAGCCGTCGCATAGGAGGCCGGGGCATTGGCCCGGATCTGGTCGTTCGTCTCAGGATCAGTTCCCCCGGTGAACGCCGAGCTTACGAAGCTCGTCCCGTTCGTTGCTATCTGGGTAGCGACGCCTGGGATGGGATCAACGAAGAACCCGACCGCACCAGCAGCGAGGTTACCTGCTGACCCGGCACCGACGACATAGCTTACTGTGATAGCTGTGTTCGTCGTCGGCACGAGGCCGTTGATTCCGTCACCGAACTCTATCCAGGTCAGCCCGTTACTGTCGAGATAAGTCGTGAACACGGGATCAGTCGGCCCGTAGTCACCTAGGAACTGGACGTATGTCCATGTCTGGACTGTCGTTGAAGTCAACGGAGTCGTCAGTGTCACCGAACCGTCGATGACTCCTGACTGAGGAATAGAGAACGTCTGGGCAGCAGTACCGTCTGAGGTACCCAGGGTGACATTGCTATAAGCCAGTCCTTGTGTCACGTTAAGGGTTAGTGTTCCGCCTGCCCCGGGCACCGTATAGTTCGACTGTCCGTCGTCTACGGTATAGATCAGGGTTGCGTCTACGACAGGGATGTACCCTGCGGTCAACTCAGTACCCGCTGGAACCTCAGTCGGTGCAGCACTCGGTGCCGTCTGAAATGTCACCGTCCCCTTGGAGGGTGAGCCATTGGATACTGTGTAGCCGAGGAGCTGGGCGATGTTGAGGAGGCTCTGACGCTGAGTCGCTGTACTGAGGTAGGCTTCCTGGCTGATCCTGTCGCCGTAGTAGCTCAGGATGTCACCGAGGTAGGCGACGGCCTCCATGATGGCGAGACCGATGTCTCCCTCGGATACCCCGATGTTCCACTGCGGCATCGCCTGCTGGGCGTAGGTCGTCATAGACGAGACGAAGCCGAGGAAATCCTTGCTCGTGTAGTCGATGGCTGACGGGATCGTCAGTGCTGTTGTTACCGCTGGGACTTGCAGCGGGTTAATTGGAGCCGACAACCGTGCCTCCGACTGTGATTACTACCGACTTATTCTGGACCTTGCCCGATGATCCTATCTGATTCGAGCCCTGGATGTAAGACACGTTGATGGCTGCGATGCCCTGCTGCATATCCGTAGCCGATGAAGGCTGGATATTCGTGACCTGGATACTCGGTTCCCACTTGGCGAACTGCCGGGTAACATCCTGCTGCATGACATTCAGGAGTGCCGCGTTGTCATTGTTGAAGACCAGACCGGCAAGGTTGAGCCCGTAGGTCGGGAGCATGACTCTCTCCCCCTCGATAGTGGATATCAGGGAGTTGACATGCTGGTTGACCTGGATGCCCGGATCTGCTACATTCGAGATCGATCCGTTGTTGTCCAGGGTGAAGGGCTGGGCGATCTCAACTGACACGTCGCAAGTACTCCGACATCTTGAGAAGTTTAACAGGATCGTCGTTTGCTATCCCTATAGATATGTTACAGCTACGACAGAGAACTCCACGAACTTTTCCAGTTGTATGCGAATGATCTGGAATCCATCCCTGAGAGCCCGGATCAGTAGTTCCGCAACTATCACAATAACCAGAATGTGATTCAAGCACTGCCTGAGCATCGTCTGGGTTCATCCCTTGTTTCGCCCAGCTCCGCCGTCTGTCATTGTACTTATAACGTTCTATATTGTCATTTCTATGTTTCGACGCTTTATCTTGTCGAGACTTTCTATACTTTTCGTCATGTTGGTATCTGAGTCTTTTAGACAATCTGTAGCACTTGTCACACCAGCCCTGCAACTTAGAACGGAAAGCTTCATCGGTAAGATGAATTTGACAATGAGGGCAGAACCGGGTACCTTCTACGCAGTCTTTGCATTTAGAACGGTAATGTCTAGGGGTATTATTGGGTGTCTCAAGACTCATGGTATAAGTCTAGCCTACGAGATGAAGCCCAGGCTGTGCATCCTGTTGATAAGACCGTTGATTGCAGCAGCCAGGTTGGTCTCGTTAGTCGTCGGAGATGTCAGCGACGGGCTCGATACTGTGCTCAACGGGAGGGAGTTTCCGTTGAGGCTCGTGAGGCTGTCAAGCTCGGTTGCACCAGAGATGCGAGCACCGCCGTTGACCTCGATCTGGGATGCCCCTGTGGCACCGTTGACCAGGAGCTGGTTGACTGCTACAGTGCCGTAGAAGGTCGTGGCTCCTGGGGCATACTGACTCTGAACAGATCCAGCCATGACGAACTGCATACCATTCGTCGCTGATCCGCTGGACGACGCAGATCCCATGTAGATGTAAGTCTCACCGGCACCACTAGTAGCACCAGCAGAGATGTACGCCGTAGTAAACTCGTTCGACGTCCCCTGGTTGTTGATCTCACCCAGGATGCCCGGCTGGACGGTGGTATTCGTGCTCTGGTTGTAGTCGGTTAGGGATACCCTTGTACCGGATGTTACATGGAGGCCGTCTGATGTAACGGTAGTATTTCCTCCGTTGCCCGAACGGAAGGATACATAAGCAGGAGAAGTCCCGTCATAGGACTGGCTTCCCAGGCTGATACCAGAAGTATTCTGCGGTGAACCACCGGAAGCGTTGATTGAACCCGAGTTGATCGTCGTATAAGTGTTCTCATACGAGAAGCCAATGTTGTTCGGGGTGGCGAACATGATCGACGGGTTGTACGTCTTCGTCGTGTACTCCTGCGACATCGCGAAGGACACGGTAGGGAGGAAAACGTTCGTCGTTACGCCATGGACCGGCTGCGGGATGAAGTAGATGTCCTGGGACATCGTGAGCTGGTCGGCCTGAGTACCGTAGAGGTTGAACCCCTTCGGGATGTAGTTCCCGTAGTTGTCGTAGCCCGAGGCATAGGTCATCGTCATAACCGGAAGGTTCGGAGGACCGACACGAACTGCCCCACGGTTGACAACAGCAGGCAGGAGGTTAACGAATGTCGGAGGGATGAATCCGATCGGGTTGACCGTAACGGTTGCGGCGACAGCCGTCTGGAGATTGACAGTTATAGGCGGCGGTGCTATAACAGTCGGGCTGTACGCAGTCACAGATGTCGTAGCCGTGAGGAGCCCGACTCTGGCGATCGTCGTCAGGTTCTTTGCTGAACTAGCAGACGATGCTGTTAGGAGCCCGGTTGAAGACGGGATCGCGAAGTCTCCGGAAGAGACTGCCTGACCGGCCGCTAGAAGTGCTGATCCTCCACCGTAAACCGGGCTAAGAGGGTAGGCATTGACAGACTGAGATGCTGTTAGTAGATTGGCACCCGCTCCGACTGTCACAGTCGGACTGAGGGCCGTCTGTGTTACTGAGGCTGCCAGGAGATTTACATTGCCCGGGATACTGAAGGTGTGTGCCGAGACTGTTCCTGATGCAGTCTGCGGAGTTATGTTTGACGCAGTGCCAAACGGATATGCAGTCGTCGTGCCTGACGAACTCAGTAGACTCTGGTCTATGGTGGCGGTCAGAAGCCTAGCGGATACCGACTGAGATCCTGCGGCCAGGGCGACACTGACTGGATTAGACGTCGATACCTCGACGTCCATTCCGAAGTTGTCGCCTCCGAGCTGAGACGTCGGGAACGCCATAGACGTCGTAGTGGTGTTGTTATACCATCCCTGGCTATTGGCTGATACGCCTCCGACATCGGCAGGAGCCGTCAGGATGGCCGAGGTCACCGGCCAGGTCACCGAGTAATAAACGAACCATTCGTTAGTGGCGTCGTTTCTGAAGTTCGTCGCCATGTAGTTCGTGCCCGACGTCAGCGACGGAGGCGACGTGAAGGCAGCGTAGACCCAGCCTGAACCCGCTGAAGCTGCCGAGCCACCTGGACCCGTAAGCCAGGTGGCCGAGTTAGAAGTCACCAGGGTGCCCGTGGCCGGGGCAGCCTGAGTAGTATAGAGACCTATCTCAGTCGGTAGCTGAGTCGAAGAAGACGGGCTGTAGTGCCAGATACCTTCAAGGGTCGCAGCAGAAGAGACCGTGAAGTGGATACCGTCGGTACCCGCGTTACCCGTACCCGAGCTGACTCCTGTAGGAGTCGCCTGGGCAAAGAGGTTGTAGTTGGTCACTGCTCAGTCCTTTCTTGTCCTTTCAGGACGTAAGGACTGGGTTAGGCTGCGGCTACCCAGGTCACAAGACCAGAGCCGTTGACGGTCAGGGTGAAGGTGCTTCCAGACACAGACTGGGAACCGCCGAAGTCAAAGATAGCAAGAAGTGGCCTCGTGGCGTCAGTCGTAGACGATGCCGTCTCGTCATGAATCCAGGCGTATGCAGCAGTGAAGGTCGCTGATGCCCAGGACGGGTTCGCCGCCGTAAAGGTCGTGGTCAAACCGGAGGTCGTCCAGGTCACAGTTGTCAATGCCTGGCGAGTGTATCCAGTACCAGTCGTTGAGACCTCAGTCAAGGCTGAACCGCCGTTGGCCAGAAGGTCACTGACAAACTCGTAGCCTTCAGAGGTAGCACGGGCAGCCAGAGTGCCCGTTGCGATGAGTCCGATGTTGAAGGTGTCGGTGCTCATGTTGACGAGCTTCTTGCCGAGGTGGTTAAGCTCGAACTTCGGCTGGAAGTATGCTGCTGCTGCTGCCACTGAATCTCCTAGATCGGATTAGTGTAGAAAAATACACCCTGGGTATTGATGATGTAGTTCGGGCCACGGAATACCGCAGAGTCGATCTCGGTCGAGTTGACGATCCCAGCTACAACTATACCGGACTCGATGATCTGAGCAGTAACCGCGTTCGCCTGTAGAAGCGGTGTCGAGATAGAGTCCGGCTGGATATTAGTCGTGGAGATCGAATTGTTCGCGATGTTGTAGTTCGTCACGGCAGAAGCACCGAGAATGCCCGGCCCGATGGAACCTGGAGAAATCTGCTGGCCTACGATGTTTCCAATCGGAAGGGCTTCCCACGAAGAACCGTTGTAGTAGTTCATCGTATTCGAGCCACCGGACGTGTCGATCCACGTCGATCCGGTGGCTATGTTCCCTGTGGGTGGCGTCGGCTGACTATACGTAGTCGTCGGTGAAGAACCCTGGGAAACCCAGGAATACGTAGATGTCCCGGAGTTGTACGTCCAGACCTGGGCGGCTGACGTAGTAGTCTGCCCGTTCGCGGTGATCGTCGGGTACCATACGTCCCCGACCTTCGGGGACGCAGGAGCGACAGGAGCGTAGGTCACCGAAGTCCCGCCAGCCTGAGTGATGATCTGCTCGTTCCACATCCAGACAGGCTTTGAGACGTCACCGCCGATGTAAGCGGCGTAGACAAGAGTCTTGGCAGCGGGAAGAGTAGTGTATGGCGTCAGCGGAGGAGCCCAGGTTGTAGTCGTAGTCCCCGAGACCATCGGAACCTGTAGCTGAAGGGCACCCTTGCCCGCAGGGTCGGCGTTGCTTATGACGACAGCGGGATAGACTCCGTGCCACTGGTTGACCTTGCCCTGCCCGGTTGACGGCAGGTAAGACTGGCCGTTGTTGAGTGTCGGATTCGCCATCAGACTGCCCCTGTTATGACTGACTGGTCACTTGATATCCACTTGCCTCCTGAGTTCGTGCATGTCACGAACTCTGGGCTGATCGTCATCGTACCAGTGTAGTTCGGCTCTGTCTTCCCTGCGTTGCGGATCAACTGGGCCTGTGTCTGGAAGTTATCCATGATCGGGCTTGACGAATACGAAACGATGAGGATATGCTTCGTCTTAGAAAGAACCCAGTAGCCGACGTTTCCACCTGGAAGGGCGTTGCCATCGAGGTATACGAGCTTGCCTGGGTATAGCGTCTGGTCACCGAAGAGTTCAGCAGTCCCGCCGATCCACATCTGAGACAGGTTGCTCCAAGCCTGTTGCTGTTGCTGAACCTCAGCCAGAGAAGTCCCGACACGGGACGTGTCTAGGATCTGCATAGTTGACGAGGAGTTCGATGATGAAGACACGACTTGCCCGGTGGCTGAATCGATACCGTAAACGGTTCTGTTACCGACTGTAGCTCCGGGGAGATTATTGCCCCGAAGGACGCGGAAGTCCCTCATGGTGTCCTGCTGGTTGACCATCTTGTCCTGCCGGTAATACGACACTCCGGTACTTGTCGATGCAACGAAGAACACCGCAGGGTCAACAAAGTACAACGTTCCGCCTGATACCCAGAACTGGTACCCGACACGCTGGGCGAGGTAGTTCATGAACTGAAAGTCAGACATGCTCGCCTGCATGACATCAGTGAGTACTGTAGTGTTAGTCGTCACGACACATCGGAGGCTGTACTTAGTAGCCATCTGCTTAGCGATATCTGAGGCGGTCGTTGATCCCCAGAGCTTGTTCGTCATGGTGTTCATGACCATGCTCGTGCCGATGCAATAGTACGTGTACTGGAGGTTATGGTTGCCCGAGTCGGCGTTTCCCGCAAGCTCGTTGTGGGCGACGTAACCGTACCACGGAGTCAACGTCTGTGGCTGGAGCCCCCACTGGATTTCCACCCGGGCACCGTCAGCCCAAGGCTGGATGTCAGCCATGTCGGCACCACGGTTGTACTCGATACGGATCTCGGAGATGTCGTGCTTGCCCCATTCCTGATCGATCGAGACGTTTAGGACAAGATCAGTCACAGCGGTGCCGTTGACAGTGATGTTGTAGGCGACGTGGCCTAGTGCCGTGGCTGCCGGTGTAGCCGCTGCTGGCATCGACACCATTACTGGACCGCCCTGACGTTACCCGTGGGAATCCTTATTGTCGCCCCGGGCTTGACTGAATCCCAGTACATGATTTCCGGGTTGGCATTGGCGATCTTCCACCAGAGAGTCGCATTTCCAAAGAACCTGTAGGCCAGGAGATCGATCCTGTCGAACTCCGTCCAGTTGTACGTCAGGAATTGAAACTCGACAGCCTGGGGCTGTGGCTGTATGATCGTGTTCCTGGTTTCACCCTGGTTGTCTGTCACCAGTGACAAGGTGTTGCCCGCATACCGGGATGTCGATAGGATCATCCTGTGACTCCGTTAGCTAGTGCCTGGAGAACCTGGCTCTTGCTGAGACTCTTTTCTAGAGCCTGGGTGAACTGGTTGGCAGCACTCTGGGCGTCTTGAGATGTGAAGACACCCTGGTAGTTCGTCCCCATCTGGACGGCACCCTTTTCGATTGTCACATGTACGCTGCCCGGGGTCCTCTGCCCGGAGAATGACCCGGCGAGGAGACGGTTAGCGGATGTATAGGGTGCCTGGACGGCGTTGAATGTCTGGGCGGCGTTCATGATTTGCTGCCCACCAGAGAGACGGACAAGCTCAGGACCACGCTCACCGACCATGGCGACACCCTGGTTGGCAGAGTCGGTACCAGAGGCGTACCATCCTGCTGATACCTCATGATTCCATGCGGCAGAAGGGCTGCCGTAGGTCGTCTTGATGTAGTCGAGACCCCAGGAGATCTGCATACCGGCGTCAGAGTTACCCCACGGAGCAGGGTTAGCACTCTTGTAGGCGTCCGGGTAGTTATCGCCCTTCTTGTTATCCGCAACAGAGGCACCCTGGGCGTGCCCGAGAGCCTGGGCAATACCATAGGCACCGGACGACGGGTTCATCGCCTTGTTGTTCCAACTAGATTCCTGCGTCCAGAGCTTGACGAGATCATTCCACTGGGTCGTGTTGTTCCAGCCGTACTTAGTCAGGAGACTCTGGGCGATCTTCTGGTTGGCCGAAGCTGAGCCACCGGCAGCCGTTGATGTCGGAACCGATGTATTAGCCGTGTCTGCGACACCCGTAGTAGACGGTGTTGACCCGGTCTCGAATGACGAAACGGCAGATCCGAGAGCACTTGACAGGGCACTTGAGAATTGCGAAGTCGAAACACCCGCCAGAGCCGCACCTTCAGTGACCGTCGATCCCAAGGACGTACTTGCAAGATTTCCACTATCGATTGATATACCAGCACCGGCAGACTCACCAGATATCTTGGCTCCTGCCCCACCCATCAATGACAGGAAGGTACCCATCATGACTGTCAGGGAGTTGATAGCTGTCGTAGCACTCTGGAGACCCTGGACGAACGCGGCACTGTTGTCATTGGTAGCACCCATGTTGGTAGCCGCCTGAGACTGTACCGAGTTCTCCCACGCTGATCCCGAGATGCCCGTCTGCTTCTGGAGTGTAGCCGCAGACATCTTGCCCGCCATGAACTGACCGATGTCGTTCTGGACGGTACCGAGACTGATGTTCTTAGAGCTAGCCGCCTGGTTCTGCTGCTCCCAGGAGTTAGCCCACTGCTGGTATTCATCAGCCGTCATGCCGGTGGCCTGCATCATCTGGTAGGCCATCAACGGGTCGTTGAGGTTCGTCGTCAACTGCTGCTGGTTCATCGTTCCGTTCTTGGATAGCTGCTGACCCATGAGACGGTTAGCGATTGCCCCGTAGACCGACTGGAGGCTGTTGACCTTTCCGCCGATTCCAATAGGCTGCGTAGCGACACCCATCATCTGAAGGTTGTACGACGCAGTTGGACTGATCAAGGCGTTTGCTACGTTGGCAGAGCCGGTCTCTCCAAGACCCGGGTTAGCCATACCGACACTTGCCGCCATAGTCCACGGTGCTGTACCGTATCCCAGAGTCGGGCTAGCCATGCCCGGTATGTTGCTTGCGAAGTTCGGACTATCCGACATCTGCGTCAGGATTGCACCGCCAGTAGCGGCGTCAGTAGTACCTGTCGCAAGCCTGTTAAGCTGCCCGCTGGCAGCAGATCCGAAGGCAGCAGTCTGTGCCTGCCCGGCTGAGACGATGCCGCCACTGCCATTAGAGTACCCGGCGTTCTGAGTGATGTAACCATACGTTGACTGCTGTAGGACGTCCTGTCCCATGCCTTGACCGATAGCACCAGAGGCATTAATGAGGCTAGTGGCGATGTTAGCAGCAGATCCCAGGAGACTTCCAGTCCTTGTGATACTGAAGTTAGCCAGGAAGCCGCCGGTACTTCCTCCCGTGCCCGTGCCTCCTGTTCCACCTCCACCGCCACCGCCGAAGGCATTAGCGATACTACTGAGGAACCCGCTGCCGTTGTTGGACCCCGAACCTCCTCCAAGGTTCGTCGCCATCTGGTTCTGGCTTCCGGTTGTGAACTGGGCACCTTCAGCCATTGTCGAGTTCGAGATAGTCGTACTCGTGCCATTGCCGTTGTTGATGTTGTTTACCTGAGTCGAAAGCTGTTCAAGGGCTCTCGTGTTCTGGTCAAGGGCAGCCTGAAGGTCAGACGCTCCCGCTACCGGGGACGCCGTGCCGTTACCGCTGCTTCCAGGCTGGACGCTCATGGACCCATTTTACATGCTCAAGGTTATCTGCCAGTAGCCTCAAGAATGCTGGGTCATCGTGAGCACGCCCTATGATGTCGTTACACCAGCGGTGGCTCAATCCACGTCGGCAGTTTTCACATGACTTGCCACTAGGACAGCAAGAGTGATCGTGGTCTATAACAGCGTCAGTCCCCTTGGCTGATCTCCCGCCGCCACGAGTCATGGTAGTGCCACAGAGATAGCATTCGCCGTCCTGTGAATCCCACATGTTCTGCCATTGATCAACAGTAATACCGTGCCTGGTCTTCAGTACTGTGCTTCTCTTGTCACGCTTATGCGTCTTAGAGTATTCTCTCATTGACTGGTTTCGAGACTCACGTTGGCAGTCAGGGCATACACGTCTAGTGTTACGTACGGATTCTACAGGTACTCCACATACAGCACAAGGAATTAGCATGATGGAATACTACCATGTTTCCATGATACTAACACGCTAACCTCTCCACGCTATACTTGTGCTATCTAGCTAAGGAGAGTAAGATGGCAACCGGCTTCGTCAACCAGTTCACTACTGGTCGCCCGTACGTCAATCCGACTGTGGCTATCGCGAGGCCGCAGATGAACATCTCTATCCCACAACCTCCGGAAGAGAAGAAGCCGCCGACAGAGGACCCGACAAATCAGAAGAACCCGACTGAGAACAAGAACCCCAACGGCAAGGGCATAGCAAACCCGAAGTCAACCGGGCACGGCAATAACATCTGGGGCACCATCGGGAAGGATCTCGGCATTGGTGCCGGTGTCGTGGCATCTGGATTCGGTCTCGCCAAGGGTCTTGGAAGATCAGCAGAGAACATCGGTTCTACAGGCGTTGACCTTGGTAAGGCGGGCCTTGAACTTGGAGCCCAGGGGCTCAAGCACGGAGCCGATATCACTACCCATGAGGCTCCGTCAGTTGGAAGGAACCTCCTGAACTGGGGAGAAGACACACTCCACGGCATCGGGACGGGTGCCAAGGCGGTCAACAAGTTCGGTATGGAGAACAGCGGCGGCGGCGGACTTGAGAACGCCATTCAGGGAACTGGTCACTTCTCTCCTGCTGGTTCTAACGTTTCTCCTCTGGAGAACGTAAGTCCCACCGGGGCATCGGAAGGTGCCGGTGCAGGTGGTCTCAAGATGCCCGATAGCTGGGGTAACATCGGCACTGACCTAGCAGACGTTGCCAAGGGAGACTTCACCCTGGCGGCGTAGTTGTTTCTTCTCCATGCCCGTGATATCGTTGCGGGCATGGAGAAGACAAAGAATGATTTCGTGCTCGTATCGAGCCATGAGGACGTACTGGAGTACCTAGGTTCCGTAGTTTCCGAGGGTACCGGAACCATTGGGGTTGAGGACACTACCGAAGGCAGTTGAAGTCCCGTTTGTCACAGTCGGGCTTACGACAGTGAAGGTCACGTCGATGGCACACTGGGTCGGCACCATGCTTCCTGAGAAGCGTGTGTAGTTCACGGTGAAGGACGTAATATATCCGTAGTAAGCCAACTGTGACTGGAGGGCATTGACACTAGATCCGCCTCCGTTGGCTGCACCTGAGTTCGTTCCGAAGTACACCCAGGAATACACCATGACCATCGGGGCTACCATCATGCCCGTTGGGATGCTCGCCGCCAGTGCAGCCGTGTCTGACGCGGTTGACAACATACCCGTGAACTGGAAGAACTGGAGAACGTCAGCCTGGACTCCGATGACAGCCGGATCATTCTGGGCACCCGAAGCTGCCCCGTTCCAGATCTCGTAAGTCCTGTCGTAGTAAAGAGTCCATGAGGCTGTCTGGTTCTGCGGAAGGGCGTTGACGACAGTCGAACCCGCGTACTTCCTAGACTGCATGACCTGAGCCGTCGTGTCACCGACTGCGGCAGAGAACGTTATCTCTGCCGGGTTGAAGAGGAATTCTATAGTTGCCCGGGCGGTGTTCCCGACGCCGCCTGTGTAGTTCAGACCTGAGTTGTTGTTACCAGAGGTGCCCGGCTGGTCCCAGATCATGTAGCCCTTCTGCCCCTTGGGCTGTACACCCAGCGGCTTAGTGGCAGGGTAACGTAGCTGTGGTGCGAATCCGGGCTGACCTAGCACAGACTGCGGACCAGCGAGAGTAGAGCTAGCCATTCCGGGCCTTCCGTTCCTGGTTAAGGATGTATTCACCCCAAGCCAGCCAATGTTCACGCTCACGCGGGGTCAATGCCATTATCTCGGAATATGACCAGCCCTTGAATCGGTGCGACAGGACACCGGCTTCGAAGACAGTTCGCTGGTAGTCGAGACCCTTAAAGGACTCCGAATAGCTCCTGAAACAGGTCCGCCACGCCTAGTGCGAGGCTCACTTCCTTGCCGCACCCCTCATGAGTGAAGGAAATCTTCATGAACTGCGGGCCTGGCTGCCTCTCGATGATGGCCTTGACAATTGCTGCCCGGTCTGGGATGCTGAGGTTGCTGGCGAGACCGAGAGACTGGTCGGCACGGATAACCTTGCCATCCTTGTCCGTCACGGATACGAGGCACTTGCTGAGGAGTACGGTGTTACTCTCTGACCTCGTGATGCCTGGCATCAAGGAGGCTTCTTCGTCGTAACCATTCGGGAATCTGATGACAGCCTTGCCGCCCTTACGGAGGGTGACCTCAGTCACGGGATTGCTAGGATCTTCGAGGGTAACCCGGTCTAGGTCGGTACGGAGGTTCAGCGAGATGTTGTTGTCGGTCCCGCAGTTCGGGCAGACCCAGTTCTCAATCTCGAAGTCTTCGCCGTAGGTCGCATTCCTGATAGCCAGGATGAGTTCATGGCGGTCTCCGACTAGGAGCTGCTTCATGACGACAGGATCAGGGGAGTCATTACCTAGCTTGACCGTGCCCCGCTGTAGGAGGGTATCGATGAGGTGTACGGCGTTGCCCGACCTCATCGCCCTCGACAGGGCTTCCTCGTCGGAGCCGTTGAGTTCACGGACCTGGGCGGTCTTGATGACCTGGCCGCCGTGCATCAGACCACCGGGGAAGGTAACGAAGTCCATCGGAGGATCTGGGATGACTGGGACTTGGTTGACGCCGAGGGCCTGCTCTGACAGAGCGTTGGCCCTCGACGGGTCAGCCAGAAGTTCGTCTCTTGAAATCCATTCGTTCACCGAGTATGCTCCTTATCGGGGATTATGCAGAGGCGTTGTAAGTAATGCTTGTAGTCGGGTCAGTTCCTAGCTGGAAGTCCCAGCCCTCGTGAGCCAGAGTCATCTGGGCGATGAGTAGCTGGTTGGCACCGGCATCGAGGTCACTGTAGCTTAGCACGGTAGGCCAGGCGTTGTAGACCATGTAGATGCCCAGGACAGGAGCGATGCTTCCGGTAACCGGGTGACCAAGGATGTCGATCTCTACCGTGGTACGGAAGTTCGATCCCGGTGCGTTGCTGAACTGCCCGGTCTGTACAGGACCAGATGATGTCGTCATGTCAGTTCCCTGCATGACCTGGAATAGCTGCTTCGTCCAGAGGAGTTCGTACGGAGTACCCACAGCGACGCCATGCGTCAGTACGATCGGGGCAAAGTCAGCTTGACCTGGCATCTTCTGGGTAGTCGTGTTCATCTCGCCAGTACGGTAGGCGATGACCGAGATCGTGATGTTCAGCCCGGAGACTGACATGAAGCCGATCTTGATCGCTGCGTTACCCGCATTCGGGGCAGCAATGCTAATCGCGAACTTGAAGTTCCTCAGCGGGTCAGTCGCCAGCCTTGAGGTACTGGTTGACTGGGTTACGGAAGCCATATCGGGGGGCTCTCCTTACGAGCTAACAGATGTCGTTGCCCCAGATGCCATCTGAGACAGGTTGATGACAACGAACTCAGCCGGTGAAGCCAGAGCCACAGCAACCGAGGCGTTGACGATACCAGCCTGGATTGTAGCCGGGGTGTTCACCGTGGCGTCGCATACAACCTGGAAGGCTGTAGACGGCGTCGTCCCCGCTAGGAGTCCAGCCTGCATTTCCTGTACGAGGTAGTTCGTAAGGACGGTCTTGAGATCATTCCAGAGAACCGGAGTGTTGTTCTGGAAGATCGCGAAGTTCGTAAGGTAGACAACATCATGTGAGATCTTCATGAGAGCCCGGCTGATGTTGATGTACCTCGACGGGTAAGCAGCAGCCGTCGTAAGAGCACCGAAGAGGCAGAATCCCGAGCCTGCGATAAGGCGAATCGGGTTGATCTGCCCGGACTCAAGGTTTGCCAGGTCAGTCGGGCTGAAGTAGGCTTCTAGCTGTGACGCCACAATAGTCGCCGTGATACCAGCCGGGCTCTGGGCGACGGTGTTGTTGATGTCGTTCTGGCACCATACTCCGAGCACCGCACCTGCCGGTGGAAGCCACTTAGTAGCACCGTTGGCAGAACTTGACGGATCAGCGATTGAGATCCACGGGCCGTAGATCGCTGCAACAGACGAGCTGTTGATGATAGATCCCTGAGTGCCCTGAGTCATATTGGTGTAGAGGGAAGTCACGCCAGCGGAGCTTAGGTTTCCGCCACCGAAAGGTCCGTCGATGACAACGAAGACATTCCCGACGCTCTCTGCCCAGGCGATGACCTCGTTTAGAACCGTGTAGTTCACAGTTCCAGCAGTTCCGGAGTTGTTAGCATCCGGGAGGTTCAGGTTCAACATCTGGTCATTCAGGGTAGCCAGGGTTCCCTGGTTCCATGCGACGCTCGGCACCGAGGTACCAGACAGGACGTCGAAGATGTTCATCGGAGTAGAACCGTCTGAGCCCGGAGTATCAGCCACGACTGCTGGCTGGGAAGATCCCGGTGCGGTGTTGAGAGCAAGCGGTGCAGACGTCGTGTACGGGTCAGAAGTACCTGAGACGTAGGTCGCCGCTGTCGGGTAACCCGAAAGCCTGATGTAGCTCGATCCCGCTGACGTTGAGTTCACGAGTGCAGGAGCGTACCTGTTGCTGGCCGGGTTGAGGCTGATACCGTTCCAGCTTTCCACGAGGTAGCTCGGTGAGGTTCCGCCCTGGTAGACCTGGAGGTTGAACAGCGTAGTCGATGAGCCGGAAGTCGGAGTGACGTTGATGTAGATCGTGTTACCGAATGCACCCGGGTTTAGTGCCGATACGACCATCGAGGTACCAGCAGCGGTGCTGACTGTAGGAGCCTGTGCTCCTGTTGTCGTCGGCGGGGTGCTCAACGTGTAGGGAGTTCCGACAGCAGTCGGTGATCCTGCTGCCTGCTGGCGGTAGAGCGGAGTAGTCGTTCCGACCTGCGACACGTAGACGTAGTATCCAGTCGTCCCTGCCTGGGCCGGTGGTGAAGTCACCACAAGCTCGCCCTGAGCAGAAAGAGTGGCTGATGTAGCAGGAGACGGAAGTGTCTCACCCTGGGCGTCTGTGTAAGTCACGACGACGCTGTAAGTTCCTGCTGCTACTGTTCCTGTGCCCGTAGTCGGGGTAACAGTCGGGGCAGCAGACGGTGCCTGCACGGTGCCACCAGCGACGTTAGCTAGGCTCAGAGACGCCTGAACGGCATCGGTATTCGGGCAGCGTAGGACGTAGCATCCCGTTCCGCCGTTTGCAAAGTACTGGTAGACCGCGAACGGAAGGTAAGACGTAGACTTCGTGGTGAATCCACCGTAGAGCAGCATGAACTGCTGCCAGGAGGTCACGAAAGTCGGAACTGTCGGTCCTGCGTTGTAGTCCGCTACGAATGCTGCGACGGGCTGTCCGGGGATCGCCCCAGCGTTAGTCGCAATCGGGGCCTGGGTGATGTTGACATAAGTCCCAGGACGCGAATATGCTGGCATTAGGTCTCCTAATCCTGAACGCTCAAACTACTTGACAGCCCGGCACTGAAGTACCCTGTGTTCTGGGCGATCCCAGCCGGTGAGGCGAGATCAATGTACCCCGGATCAGAGTACACAGACAGGTCAATATCCACGGTCGTCACTGGTATAAGGTTACCACCGAAGTAGATCGAGCTTTCCACAAACTCTGTCAGCTCGGTGAAGAGACGCATACGATAGACGACCTTGAACAACCTCTTGCCGTCTTCGTCAAGCCCGTAGCCTTCCTCGGGGCCACCGAGGAGACGCATCGTCCTCGTAGTCTGATCCTGCGGTACATAGATCGCCCCGGACTTAGCTGGCAGTCTATACATCGTGGCAAGCTCCGCGACTAGAGGCTGAACCTGGGTAGACCAGAAACGGGCATAGAGTGTTACCTGATAGTCGAGGTTATACGGCGTCGGCGGAAGGTAGCTGTAGTAGGGAGAATTCTGCCCGACTATTGGCTGACCTTCTGAGTACCAGGGGATCTGTCCTTCTGGAGTATAGGGCAACTGGTAGTGAAGCCCTGATTGCATCCTGTCTTGGTCTGGATAGATTCCTGCGTGCTCGATGATGATCACGGGATACGTCAGGTTAGCGAGTTCATCAGTCGGCAGCCTGAAACGGACACCTACGTCACGCCCCTGCGGGGCATTGGCGTCGAATACCTGTAGTCCTTGGAGGCGGTTCTTGAGTCAAAGAGCCGCGTCTTCCGATAGAAGCCAAGGCATAATTGCATCACCTGCCTATGCTGCTCGATATAAACAGCAGCGGCTCGGAGGCGGGCAGTGTCATCTCTGCTCCAGCCAAGTGTGAAGTTACATGATACGCAAAGGAGTGCCCTAGTGCATCTTCCGCACGATCTGCCATTCGGGCAACAGGAGTGATCGTGGTCGATCTGAGGAACATCCATGACTTCATCACAGATCGCACACCTGCCTTCCTGTTCGAATAGCATCAAGTCATACTGTGTCTTACTCATATTATGCCATCTGAGCTGACTGTTCAGCTTGGCACACGGCTGGCAGTACGCCTGGTGCCCCCCGGACTTCTTCCCTGCTGACTTTCCGAAATCTTCTAGATCCTTGTAAAGCTTACAGAGAGAGCACCATCTGATCTTGGGTCTAGGGTTGACGAAAATTCCTTTCGGAGTTACGAGTATCTTTTCGCCTAGATTATCTAGCTGCTTCTTTAGCTGCTTCTCTGAGATCCCCAGAAGGGGCTTGAGCGTCCTGTACGTCCCGATAAGACCATCGGGTGCGAAGTTGCCCGAATCAATGAGTTCTTGTACTGTCTCCATGAGAAGATACTACCATAAACATGCCTTACAGGGAAGCATTACTGGGTGCCTCCAGACAATGTGTAAGCTCCGCCCGGTGCCCAGGCCGCGAACTGAGTATCCATAACGAGTTCATCAGGCTTGCACTGTGTGACAGCGATGGAAACGATGATGTCCCGGCGTTGCATCTGACCACGGATGGATATCTGGGTCACCCGGAAGATCTTCCTGTCGTACTGAATCCTGTCCTTTAGGTAATTGCCCGTCATGATGTCTGCGTAGTCCATACCCGACTGGAGTACCTTGTCGAATGCCACAGTCAGGAAGGCGTCGTCGTTGTAGTAGAAGCCGTTCTCGGAGTTCTCGTTGGCACCATCGACGTGCGTGATGTGGATCGCCTGGAGACGAATCGGAGGCAGGTAGAGGAGGCCATTGCCCGTTGGCTCGTCGTAGACATCCGAGATCTCGGAGTGCTCTGAGTCAAAGCGGTAGTAGTCTGCCCAGTCTCCGTCAACAGCCTGGAAGCCATCGAGGGCACCGAGGATCTTGTCAGTCTCGTAGTCAGCGTTGTAGCGGCCACGCTTGTAGTCGAGCTTCGACATTAGAAGACCTTCCGGTGAATCCTCAGCGGACTCTGTGACTTGTACCCGGTTGACTGAAGGTCTTCCTCGTAGTCACCCGTAGGGTGAACCTCATAGAGGTGTGCGTTCTCGCCGCCCCATTCAGCGGCTCCAGGGTGGTCGTCGAAGTACACATGACCGGGCTCTGAGAGATCGTAGTTCGGTGTGTGCCCGGGTTCTATCATGTCCTTGCCCGGGATGAGATCCTGAGACGTCCCGTGGTAGAACTGCTGAGGGCTCAGGTGGTCGTTAGCTGCCATGCTGAAGTGCTCCTCTCGCTACCCAGTCGGCTACCTCGTAGAGGTTGCAACCCCCATAGGGCTCGATCATGCCGGTTACAAGGTCACAAGTCCCCGTCGTGTAGAAGCGGCAGGAGGCACAGCGACGGACGCCGTTGTCCATGTGCTCTACGTATCCGGCCTGAACCTTGTCTATGACCGGATCAAAGGACTGTACGGGCATTAGAAGCCGCCCCAGTTACCAGCCCAGAGAGGGCTGGGAACGCCACTGTTGTCGTCGTACCTGTGGTCGATCGGAGGAATTTCACGTACCGGCCAACGGTGGTCGTCATACTCACGGCTACGGAAGAGAGGAACGAGACGTCCCGTGGTGTAGGAAATCCTTCGGAGTTGCAACGTCTCTGCCCGGTACAGCCCGACGTTGAGCTGCCCGCAGTAGTCCTGGTACCTCATGGTCATGGCCTGGACCTGCTCCATGATCTGACGGTACCTCGTAGTCCTGTCTACAACGGTGCCTTCGGCTGTCTGAACGTTGGTATCCGAAGCTGCATCGTTAGCAAGGCTCCAGAGTGCGTTGATGACTGACAGCATCTCTACAAGGGGTTCCTCGATGCCCGGTAGAGTAGCCAGGCTCTTTGGAGTCTCACGATAGGTTATGAAGCCGTGGGCGTCACGGTATCTTTCTTCGATCTCCTGAGCGTAGGTGTGCTGTCGAACGGAATCGATCGCAATCTGGGCAAGCTCGTCGTTGGAGAAGAGACTCCAGGCACATCCTGTTATGATCAGGGTCGCATTGACAGGAACAGGCTGCCCTAGGAATACCTGGCCGATCTCTGCATCGATGTCGTACGCTGTGGCTGTTCCGTCTTCCCAGTAGGCAGATCCTCCCGACACAGGAGTCTCGTTGATGTTGCTCTCAAGAGCTGTATAGTACCCGAGCTGGTACTGGACCTGCTGGCCTATAGCGTAGGTCACCGTCGATGACCACTGCGGGGCATAAGAGAAATCAACGAGCTGTGTCTGAACTGCACCGTCTACGACGGTAACAGCAAGGACCGCTGCCCGGTTGATCTCTTGCTTGGGTAGATCGTACCAGACGGTCTGCCCGTCGCCAAGTGCTGTGGTACGGAAGGGCATCGCGGGGTCACCGATCTGGAAGCGAACCCTGTCGATCAGGTCGCGAAGCCTCATGTCGCTCCTAGGAGGATGTTGAAGGATACATGTAGTTCCAGCGGTCTGTCGCGAGCTGTCGCATAACTCCCTGATAAGGAGCACCTACCGCACAACTAATTGTAGCCTGAACGTCGAGTTCCTCCGCTACCGCACATGCTATCTCTGTCGTCTTATCCATTCTGGCCGCCGCTGGCGTAGAGAATCATTGACGACGGGTTAGCTGGTGTTCCTACTAGAGTTCTCCGAATCCATATCGGATATACCTGGAGTGGCCCGATGTCTCCTACGAAAACACCTCCTGCAATCGATGTCGATGGCCCGACCCATGTCAGGACCCCTGTAGGGGCCACATAGGGAGACGAGATCAAAGCAGCCTGGGCACCTGACTGGTTATACGGGGACACCCCGGCCGGGTCGGCGGCTATTGCCCAGCTAACAGCAGACGATACTACCGATGTCGTCGGAATCCACATCGTCACCCCGGTGAAGGTGCTCGCCTGATTTGAATTGTAGACAAAGACACACTGGTAGTCAACCTGCCCGGCAGCGGTCTGAGGCCCCGTGGCGTCTGGGAAGACGTTGTTCTTGGCTACAGAGAGATCGACCTGGGTAGTCGAGCAGTAGAGACCGTTGGAGTTGTAGACAGTTCCAGGCAGGAGGTACCCGCCGACAGCATTGGGTGCCGACAGAAGATACTGGATATCAGTTGCCTGGAGTGCCATTACGTGAGCCCGATCTGGAATGTTCCCGGTGCGATCTGAATTGACTTCGTTGCTAGAACCTGCTGCGGTACCGGCACTGTCCAGTTATAGACAAGGAGCCCTGATGTCGTCGTCGCGGCAGAAGCCACGTCTGCCGTTGGGATGGCAAGGAGAGAAGCCCAGGATACCTGTGACGCCTGGTTAGCCGTGTAAGGCCCGAAAGTCACGGTATTCGAGTTGCTGATGACTGACGGATCACCGGCTGATCCGACGCCCATGGCGAACGGCTGCCTGGTATACCCTGCGGTCGTGTCTTCACCGGCTGCCATCTGTGCGATCGTCTGGACCATTCCCCCGGATGGCCCGAGAGTAGACGGGTCGGTCACGAGAAGTGCCAGGTAAAGAACGTAGGGGCCGGTGACCCAGGTCGATGTCGTAGGATCGTAGCACATCAGGGTGCTAGTCGTCGTGTCGTACCAGTACTGCCCGGGAATCCACGTCGCAGGGGCAGTGGTACCGATGCTCGGTACTGCCTGCTGCCCGAGGGTGTTAGCAAGGTACTGGGCACCAACCTGAGTCAACTGGCCAGCCATGTTACGCCTTTACTGAGAAAACGGTCGGTTGCATCCAGGTGGGCTGATACGGCGTATGCGGTGCAACCCACGGCTGGTTGACAGGGTAGTAAGTCTCGGTTACCCTAATGGTCTTGAGGAGAGCTATATCAAGCTCAAGGGATGCTACTCGCTCCTTGAGTTCTTCGATCTCTGCCTTGAGTTCTTCGTTAGTCGTTGACATATCCCAGGAACTCCAGATGGTCGGCTAGCTCTGCGTCAACCGTGTACCAGCGGCCACGCTCGAAGTTGTACTGGCGTAGGCTCCCGAGAACCGGGCTCTGAACCATGATGCCCTTGTCATCGAAGACACCAGGGGAGATGATCTCCCTGCCCCAGGTCATGTCCTGAATGTCGTCCGTCACCCTGATACGGCGTGTCGGGACTTCGACCTCGATCTCTTCGACGGTAAGCTCACCGTCAACCTCGACGGGACGACGCTGGATAGACGGACGACTCGAATAGTCAACTTCTGTGTTGACCTTCTCCTCGATCTCAGCCTGGAGAGCCTCGCGAACCTGCTGGGCTTCACGTGCCTTGTTCTTCGCTGCCTCTTCGGCTAGCTGCTGGCCACGGATGCCTGTGAAGTCCCTCGGAGACTTCCTCTGTGTCCTGTTTGATGCTGGCGGCATGTTGTACTCCTAGTTCTGTCCGATTGACAACCCAATCTTAGCACGCTACCATGACCTTAAAAGGAGGATCGATGATCAATACCGTCATCAGGTACCTGAGACTCAGGATGCAATGCATTAACTGCCTTCAAGAAGGGGCCAACCCTAGAACAGGACTCTGCTCAAGATGCGTCTAGAACTTCCAGAGCCTTCGTGCAGAAGCGGCTATACAGTAGAAGACCTTGAGGGAATCCTCGGGGACAGGCTCGATGACTTCTGGTACTGGATGCGAGGGCAGACGATGATGCTCTGCGACGGCACGAAGTACGACCATGAACGTCAGGGGTACTTCACTACGGAATGCTCTGACATGCTCCCGGAGATGCCCGTTACCCGTGAGGAAATCCCTTATCTCGGGATGGGACACGGAGGCGTCGTCTACCGGAGTGACCTCGAAAGATACCTTCGGGGGCTTCCGGTTATCGACTAGAAGAGAGTCCCCTGCTCGAAGTTGCTACCGGGTGCTTGCTGGGACTGGAATCCTCCCTCGCGACGCCCGGCTTCATAGCCTTCTGAGAACTCATGCTGACGGCCTGGAGTGTTGATCTGGTAGCCCCTGAACCATCCGCCAGGGTTGTGCATTATGGTCGCCTGGTTTCCGCCCTTGCCACCACGTTGCGGAGTCCTGTAGTTATTCTCTGCATACTGGTCGGCGTATCCTTCAGTAACACCACGGAGCTTGTCGTCTTGGTACCGTAGCCCGGATACCCTGTCACGGTCTGTATGATGACCGTACTCGTGGATCGGAACGTAGTTGTTCAGGCTTGAGCCTGTGAGGTTGATCTCAGGCTTGCCGTGCTTCGTAGCTCCCTCATGCTGGTACGATCCCGTGTAGCCCGGCTTGGTAGGAGAGAATGAAACCCCAGTCACGGGCTGACCTGAGAAATCAATGTCTGACCGGGCGTAGTTCTGCATGAGACGGTCATATGACTGACGGTATGTTCCCATGCCTTCTGGCGTAGACACAAGGTGCCTGCGGAAGCCGTTTCCGAGCTGGACGAACTGGCCTCTTGTCTCCCGCATACGGTCAGGTGTATATCCCTTGACGTATCTCTCGTCGGAGAGTTCGCCCCCGGAGAACAGTGTCCCCTGGGCGTTAGGCTTGTTCTTGAGATTTGACTCAAGTTGATACTCTGAGGTACCCTTTGTCTTACGACGACTCATACACCAAGTATAAAGCCCGGCTTTCGCCGGGCTTGACTCCTAAGCTTTGTTGGAATATAGTGAGGTAACTGCTAGTTTGTTCGAGCAATCACGACTGCTTGGTCAGTAATAAGGCCAAGCCCCCAGATCGAGTACCATGCAAGTCCGTGCTCGCGGCCATAGTCGAGGATACCAGCGTCACGAAGCTCAACCGGAAGGCTGATAGCGTGACCGAAAGCGTTGTCCCCGATGAAGATCGCGTCGTAGTACAGCGGGTTCGCACCCGTTGACGCACCTGTGAGGTTGTAGTACGTGTCGTTCCACACCTGGGTCGTCTCGATAAAGACGATATCGTTGATGCGGCCGATCTCACCGAGCATGAAGTTGCCCGGAGCTGCGTACTTCGTAACCTCGATCCACTCAGGGTCGTCACGGAGCTGACGGCTCTGGTGCGGGTGAACGAAGCCGACGTAGGCGTCTCCTAGCCTCGGGACGTTCTTGGTGCTCAGGGTCTCTGCGATGTCCTTGGTGACAGCGGCAGTCATGGCGTAGTTACCTGCCTGAAGGGCAGAGTTGCCAGATGCCGGGACACCGTGGTCATACGGGCTCAGAGGGCTACGGATAGCCGACGCTAGGGCTGGCTTGTTGTAACCGAAGAGGAGGGACGTAGCCTGACGCAGAGTGTCACGGGCTGAACCGTCGAGATACAGGGCCATGTTACGGCCGAGAAGACGAGCGGCAGATGCCATGACGTCATCAAAGGAGGCGTTGAGAAGCAGTTCGGTGACTGCTACGGCGAAGCCCTGCTCAGCGACAGAGATGTCGAACTGGGATGCTGTGAGAGCAACCGGATCAAGACGAACACCCTCAACGAGCTGGCTAGCAGCCGGGAGGTTGTTGTACCTCATGAAATGAATCGTGAGGCCCGGCTGAACGCCGAGTTCCGTCTTCTTGACGGCAAACTGTTCGAATCTCAGTACGGGCATCGCCATAAAGAGAATTTCCTTGCTCCATAGCTGCTGGATAGCTGGAGTCAGTTGAGAGTTCGTGCCTGCGTAGGCAGTCGGGGAACCCGCGAGGAAGTTCGTACCCGTAATGCTCGATCCTGCCATTTATCTTCCTTAACGACTAGACGCGGCAGGCAGTTGCTCTGCCAACATTTATGAGTATAGAGCAGAAATAAGTAACCGTGTGTTTGCGGTTACATCAGGAAGGTCAGTCGAATAGACCCCTGCCAGATATGCCCGGCATGCCGACACGCTTTCTAAGTTCAGCATACTCCCCGAAGGACATTCCCTTGATGTCATCCGCTGAGTACTGACGGTCGGTCGGCTGGTCGAGCTGGGTGATTCCGTTCGTCCCGGCTGCCGGTGCTACACCGGGCATACCCTGACGCTGGCGGATTCCAGCCTGACGCATGTTCTCAATGATCTGAGCGGTCTTCGTCTTGACCATCTCGATCGAAGCCTCGATCTCCTCCTGGGTGTTACCACCGATGAAGTCGAGAAGTTCGGGTGCGATATTGTCACTCTCTTCAGCGACACGACGCTGAGCGAAGTTCTGGAGCTTCATGAACTCCAGCTCCTTTGCGAGAAGTGCCCGTTCTGACTCCTGCTGTGCTGCTAGCTGGGCGATGCGGTTCTCGCTCTCAGTGCGGTACTTCTCAGCGAGTTCCTTGGCTGACATCTCAGACTCCTGCTTAATGCGGGCAGCCTCTTCGATCGCCTTCTGCTTGTCAGCCTCAGCCTTCTCGAACTTCTTCTGGAAACTCTTGAGTTCCTTGAGGTCTTCGTTGAAAGCGTCGGCACGCTGCTTAGCAGCCGTGAGTTCCGGTGTCAGCTTTGCCCGAGCAGCCTCTTCGGCCGCAGCTACGAGCTGTTGAACTTCTTCTTCTGAAAAGAAGCGTGAGGTGCCCTGTGCCCCTGCGGCAGGGCCGGTCGTTGGTCCGTCAGTCATGTCTTTCCCGTTTCATCTCCGGATTTTGCTTCGTCCTGCCTAGTCTATAGCACTAGGCAGGACTTGTATTACTGGCCGTATCCTGGTTCGTTGTCATTCTCAGTCGGGATACGACGCTGGGCTAGCTTCGTCCCGAATGCCTGTGTTACGAGGTCGTTGAGGATCTGGCCCGAACCACCGTTGAGGACAGCCGAGATGTCACCCAGACCTGGGAGCTGTGGCAGTGGTCCCTGTGCCTGTCCGAGCTGAGGCTGAGTCTCAGTCGTCTTGGTAGTCGTAGTGCCGTCTGGCTTCCTTGTCTTCGACTCAGAAGTCTGGCCGCCGTCTACCGGAGTGCCAGCACCTTCCGGCACAAGCCCTGTCAGCATGGCGATCATGCTGTTGATCTGGCTGGCGAGGATAGCCTTCGCACCTTCCATCTTGGTGTCGTCAAGCTGCTCTTGGAAGAGTTCCTGAAGCTTCTCGTCAGGGAACTGCTCACCGAGCTTACGGAGAGCACCCGACTTAGACTCGATGCCCAGGGCTAGCTCAGCCTGGATCTCGTTGAGAACGACGAGCTGGTCCTGCGGCAGCGGAGGTGCCCAAAGGACTTCGATATTGTAAACCTGCGGATCATAGGGGTTCAGGGCGGGCATCTGGTTGTCACGCATGATGCCCATAGTGTTCTGGTCGTACTGGGTAAGCTCTGGCTCAAAGAGGAAGAGTGTCTTGAGAGCCATGCAGGAGATCTTACGGATTCCGTTGCCATACTGAGTCTTCTTGAGTTCGTATCTCATCATCGTAGGCATGTACTGAATAGCCAGGGCGACACCGCTGGTATTGCTGATCTGCTGCTCCATACCAAGTGCAGTCTGCGGGATGCCCGCGATCTCGTGCATCCAGAGCTTGATCATGCTCATGAACTCTAGAGCCGGTCCTAGACCCTCTGCACCACCAGAGAGGTTCTCGATGCGAGCATCCTTCTGAGGGAGAGCCCACATCTTGTTGGCACCCATCTCAAGGTTGGCTGCCTTTGCCCCGGTGATGACAGTTACGGGAGCAGTGTGGTAGTTGATGATGTCTAGGATGTCAGTCGCTAGTTCGTTGAAAGTCCTGTTGAGAGGAATGATGTCGATGACATCAGAGAGACCCCAGGGAGAAGCAGCGACGGGCTTGTTGGCGATGTGAACGACCGGGATGAAGCCCAGAGGGTTAGGACGGCGATCGATAAGTTCGTCGTTGATGTATTCCTCGATGTACTGATCCGTCAGGATCTCTACGTAGGTGTTGACGATACGTGTACCCTCTGGCGAGGTTGACCAGAAGCGGTACTTGAGCTTGAAGCGGAGCATCCTGTCCTTATCGTGAGGATGCCAGTCAGGGAAGCAGAACGACGGGTTCAGCGGAAGGATACGGACACGACCGTTGACAGGCTCTCCGGTGATGTCATTGACATACGGAGGTTCATAGGCTACCTTGACGAATACGTCACCGTAGACGCTGCCCAGGTTACCCATGCCCCAGAGAAGTTCGTCCTTGCGGTTGTCCTGGTTCCACACCCTGTCAAGTAGTGCAGGAGTGATGTGAGTGAACGCAGGATCGACCTTGAACATCACAGGCTTGCTGAAGGTGAAGTTCGTCAGGTAGTCTGAGAATGTCGCCACGTAGTTCGCGGTGAGCTGAGGCTCGCCCGGTGGCCTACGGTATGCCCAGTGGTGGCCAAGATAAAACGCCGCTGCGTTAGCGTAACGAGTCAGACGCGGCCCGTGAATCTCGAATTCCTCGTCCGAGAGTTCGATGAGACCGAGCGGAGACACGGCAATAGTAAGGTCGGAACCCGCCGCCCTCATAGACGGGCTGATAAAATCCAACGCCATGTGTTCTCCCAGGTCGTCTCGGTCATGCAACCGAAAGCTTCACACCAAGTTTAACGCACCCTTGACTTTAGGTGCAGATCCGATAGACTGACCCTACCCTAACAAGGAGAGAATGTGTTTGACAGGATCACAAACTGGATTAAGCGTCCGAGGGTATCGACGCCCGAGGTCGTACAGACGGAGGACAACTTCCTGTCGGGATTCCGGGTCTGGGCCTTCAGGCTTCTGGCTGCCGTTACGGTCATCGCAACGATTGCCGGGCAGACTGAGAGCTTCAACGGACTCTATAACTGGTTCTCGGCACACGGGATTACCGGGTTCTGGGCAGACTTTGCCCCGCTGATGGTTGACTCCTTCACGGTGATCGGTGAACTTGCGATTTTCGTAGCCCTGACGGGCCACTGGCACTGGAAGAAGCGTGTCCTGCCATGGTTCTCGGTCATCGTCGGCCTAGCTAGTTCTGTCGCCGGGAACGTCGGGGACAAGGCCGGTCATCCGGTGTCGTGGCAGCTCACAGCGATGATCCCGCCTCTGGCGGGAGCCCTGGGAATCATGATTGGCTTCTCTGTTCTGAAGTCGCTCGCCAAGGAGGTCGCTGACACGAGTTACTCCAAGAGCCTTGTCAGTGTTACGGCTGAAGTCATCCCTAATGCGGCTGTAAGCCCGGAGGGACTGAAGGAACTCGAACAGGAGGAATTTGAAGTCAAGGTTCCCCCTCTTGAGGCTCCTAAGCTCAAGGGCATCGATGCCCTGATTCCTCCGAGGGAGATGCCTGACGCCCGGGTGCCCGTCGCTGAAGACGGGGCGAACACCCAGACGGAATGGCGGTCAGGATTTCCTGACGGGGCACAGAAGCTCCGTCAGGCTGACATGAACGTCCGTCTTCGTAACACGGGGCAGTTCCCGGTAGTACCGTAACGCAAAAAGCCCCGTCTCCGGGGCTTTTTCTATTCCTCCATGCCGTATATGAAGTTCTTGTACTCAGATATGTCGTTGAACGAGACCTTCCCTCGGTGCCTGTGAACGGCATTCGTGTGGATTCTCGTCTGGACTTCGCCCTTGCGGTATTCAGGCACGGAGTCTAGAATCTCCCTATTGGCCTGACGAAGTGAGTGATAGCCGAGAGCCGTCCCAGAATCTCCCTCTCGCGAGGGGCTGGGACGGCGATCGGTGTAAAAGTCGGTATTTGCCATGAAGATATTCTAGCCCGGATGCCCGTTCCCGAACTTCGTGGCGTTGATGGCGAACTGAGCACGCCTCTTATCAGCACCGGAGGCATCCGGGTCACTGACTACATGGTGAGCCCACTCCTGAACACCCTCATGGTGCTTCAGGGCTTCAGCGGTAAACTCACCACGGCGGGAAGCCTTGATGTGGATGTCGGTAGCTGGGGAATTATCAGCCATACGGAATCCTTAGTCGAGCACCATTGCCGCGTTGCGACGACGCTGGATAGTGTTCGGGTTGCTCGTCTGGATATAACGCTGCTCGGCCTCGTCAGATGATCCGCCAAGGAATCCCGACAGGTAAGTCGGAGCCTCGACCCACGCGGCAGAACCTACATGGACACGCTCACGCATTGTCTCTTCCGGGTACTTCTCATAGACGTTGGCGTTGTGACCACGCCCGTCATCGATGTAACCCTGACGCATACCGTTGACGAACTCCATCGGCAGGTCAGTGTCAGTAGCTAGACCTTCCTCGAAGCGAAGAGGACCACGGCCACCCGGCAGGTCCGGGCCAACCTTGACCTCGTACACTGAGGACTGCTGTGATGGCACCTGGGGTGCCGGGGCAAGAGCCATGAAAATCTCCTTCTTGTGGCTAAGACCAGTTTAGCCTGAGCCGGTAACAGTGTATGTCGGAGTCCCGGTGAGGCAGATCAACTTGATAATCGTGCCCGGGTTGAGCATCTGCCCGGCGAGGCTTACCATCGGGGTCACTGACCCGGGATTAGACGGGCTGCTGGGGTTCGAAACCGCGTTGTACGCCGATCCGTCACCTACCTGGATTACTCCCTGTGGGAGAACCTTAGATGAGGGGAACCACAGAGGCAGTGCGTTGCCTATTACCACGATGTGATCTGGGTCAACAGTCGTTCCTGTGCCCGCACCGGAGGTGACCGGCGTCGTGCCGTCCGCAGTAACGAAGATCATCGGGTTACCGCTTGAACTGCTGTTGATCGTAATCCAGTTGAACCTGTCCGCGAAGACGATGGTGTCAACCGTGTTAGCGGCCAGGGTTCCATTCCAGGTAGACTGACCGGCCGGTACTGTACCGCCTGCCATCAGTTCTCCTTACAGAGTCGGAGCGAAGGTGTTGCCCGTACCGACAGTCGTCACGACTGCACCAGCCGGGATGACAGAGCCGACTAGAACGTCAGCACCCGGAACAGAGACGCCGTTCGCTACGTAGCTCACGTTTGCCGCTGCACCAAGGGCCACGACTACAAGAGGCACACCAGCGAGCGTGACCGAAGTCACGGCACCAACTGTGAAGTTACCGCTCGGGGTAGCACCCGGGTAGTAGGCACTCTCCTGTGCGACGTTGTTGAGAGCAGGCTTGGTCGTGTCAACCGGAGTGCCGTAGCCCGGAGTACCGTTGGTCACGGTAGTCAGGGTAGCGACATTCGGGACATACGAAGCGGAGTAGTTAACGCCGCCGCCCACATTCTGAACAGTGAAGCCCGGAACTAGGTTCTCGTCGGGCACGTTTCCGCCAAAAGCCATTGTTGAATCCTTTGTCTAGACTGCTTCTAGGATAGCCTATGAAGTTGGTGTTGCTTGCTGGCGTGATGCCCGAGCCCTTGAGAACTGTCCCTGCTGGACGTCACCGTACTGCCCGGTGCCCTGACGTGACTCTCGTCCGCCTGAGCCCGCGTTGGCTTCGTGGTTCTGGACATACGGGTCACTAGGACGGCCGATCGGACGACCCTCTGAGTCTTCCATTCCCAGGTGACCGCCGCCTGTGACGTGGTTAACACCGCTGGCGATGCTCCGGCCGTTGACACTGGTGTGGATTGCACTGTAGAGTGCTCTCTGGACGCCAGTCGGGTTGCCCGTGATGATGTTCTTGCTTCCGTTGTTGCCACCACGGCCGGAACCACCTCCGCCGCCTGTACCGCCGATCGAGGCGTTATCGGTCATGACGTGGCCGCCGACGTTGCCGTTAATCTGTGTTCCGGTGCCCTGGTTGACATTGCCGTAGTAGTGGTGGTGGTGAACGCCTTCACCTCCGAACTGCTGCCCGATGGCTACAGGAGAAGGTACATTGCCCGGACGGCCCTGTGATCTCGGTGAACCAACGGCACGCGGGTTCGGTGAGCCGTTCGTGTTGAAGAGGACGCCCTGACGCGGGTTCCTAGACGGAGCAGACTCGGCAGGAGCCGGTCCACGCTCCGGTCCCATACGACGCAGCCCGGTATCCGGGAACATACTGCCGTCAGAGCCGGACTCAGGGAGCGAGGTGAAGTTCGGGGTAGTCTTCGGGGGGACAGGAGAACTCCTGCGAGCTGCACCCTTCGGCACTGTCGTACCAGAGCCGCCGGTACCGGATTCCGGTACCGAGGGAGCCTTGCTGACAGCCTTCGGCTCGGGGCTCTCCGTCTCACCTGGCCGTGGAACCAGGACAGGACCCTTCAGTGCAGGAGAAGCCTTAGCGGCAGGCTTGCTACCAGACTTCTTTGCCAGGTGCTCAGACTCAGCGGCGTCTAGGCGGGCACTGTGCTGTGCCCGGTCAGTAGCAACGCTGGCTGGCATATCCTCTTGAGGAGAACTCTTCGGAGGCTCGGCAATGGTCGCCTCATGGGCCTCACCGGCACGCCGAACCGATGGCTTGCCTGCTGCCGGTGATGCCTTTGCCTCTGGCTTCGGGGTATTGTCGTGAACGAGTCCCATCTGGATAGGCTCCCCATGCTCGGTCTGGAGGTAATCAGGGGTGTCTGATGCTGCTGGAGCCTTCGGCTTCTTAGCGGCGGCCTTGGCGTCCCGCTCCTGCCAGTAGCTCTCAGGAGTACCACCACCAGCAACGTGCTTCTTGTAAGCCTGCTGAGTGTTGTACGCAGGTCCGCCACGCTTACCCTGCTCCGGTGGCTTCGGGCCTCCGGTACCACCGAAATACGTCACATCCTTGCCGAGCTTCGGCTTCGGGCCGTCAGAACTCACAAGGTTGCCATGCTGGGCGTGGGCTGATAGCATTCCTGAGAACTGAGAAGATCCCTGCATCGGGGCAGAAGGAGTCTCGGTTGCCGCTGCCTTTGCCTCAGTAGACGGCTGAGCAGCAGGTGCTTCAGGAGCCTTCTGGGAGACTTCGACACGGCCAGTCTGACGACGAGTCCTCGTGGCACGCTTAGGTGCAGGAGCAGCCTCTTCTGGTGCCGGTGCCCGGCGACTAACGATAGAGTCGATATCCGGGGCGACACGGGCTTCCTTGAGACCCTTCTGAGCCTGTGCGAGTCGGCCTGAGTCGATCGCTTCCTTTTCAGCCTTGGGCTTCTTGTCATAACCGGCTAGCTCAGCATCGGCCCTCTTGATGGCATCCATGTCGAGAGGCTGGACACCACGTGACATCGACTTGTGAGCCGACGCAACGGCGTCTTCCTCCTCAGCCGCACGATCTAGGTTGACGACTGCCTTGCCTGTTGCCTTGTCAACCTTAGCTGGCGGCGGTGCAACGGCACGCATCGGACCATGGGCTACCGGAGTGCTTTCTGGCTTGCTGGTGCGTGTCCCGGTAAGCTCAGGCTTAGAGTTTGGGTCAGCAGCAAGCTCAGCCTGGCGGCGAGCACGGAATGCTGCATAATCTTCTGGCATTTAAACTCCTGTGTATGGTCCTACCGAGCCTGGAGCCTCATCTGGGGTCCACATGTCTCCCATCGGGAAGACGGGATCGTAGTTGTACTCTTGAATTGTACCCGCTACGATCAGCGACTCTATGTCCACTGGCCCGGGTGAGCTTGACGACGGAACCTGGATGTGATAGGTCCGTCCTCCCATGAAGTGCTCGGTGACGAAGTAGAACATCGGATTGCCGTTGTCGGTCACGATGGTCGTGCCGTCAGCAGTCTGATCGGTAGCAAAGACCTCGATATCGAGACGGCCGAGACGGAGGTAGAGGACTCCGTTGCCCCAGTTGTTGTAGGCCAGGGAAGTATTCTGGTTCATCGTCCCGGTCAATCGGGCTGGCATCCTGTAGTATGAAGATCCGTCTTGGATAGTGATTCCAGACGACATCATGAGGGTGAAAAAGCCAGGGATGCCCGAGCTGTTGGGATCGAAGAAGTTCCCCGTGATATTCACGAAGGCAAGGTTCGTTGGGAAGCCGGGTCCAAGGACATTTCCGCCTCCCGCCAGCTCAGTGATCTTGTCCTGAGCGGTCCAGCCGGGAATCCACCAAGGGGCAACAAGGGGATCATCGGCGTTATATGTTCCATTATAGGAAGGCCAGTAAGAGTTCGGAGTAGTCACTAGGGCTCCCTTCTCGTATAAGGATACCTTGACTAACAGGTATGGTCACGATAGACTTTCGGCATGAAGAACACAAGACCGCAGGTCTTTCTAGTTGCCCGGCCGGAGATCGACACGACCGCTATGTACTCGTACCTCGATGATGTCGGGGGAGAAGAGTGGTTCGACGAACGATATCCAGGCTGGGACGGGCTCCATCCAGACTCGGAGACATTGGTTGAATTTGGAGGCAAGATCTGCTACAGATCTTGGAAGCCGGGTCTCAACCCCAATGTTACCAAGGTCCGTGACGACCGTCACAAGTACCTCAGTAATATCCTTGAGAGTGGCCACGGCTCAGTTCTTGAGCACGTCTCGTGGTCATTCGTCTTCCAGAATGTCAGCCGCGTCTTCACTCATGAGCTAGTTCGTCACCGTGCTGGCGTGGCAATCTCCCAGGAGAGCATGAGGTACGTCCGCCTGACCGAGATACCTTTCTGGGTGCCCGACTGGGTTTGGTCTGATGAGGTTGCCAGGAACATCGTCATCGACACCATCGAGCAGCAGGAAAACGCCGTCAAGGCACTGACTGAGCACTGGGGTCTCGATACAGACAAGTCCTTCCACAACAAAAAGGTCAAGACGAGCTTCCTCCGTCGCCTCGTAGGTAACGGGGTATCGACGGACATCCTCTGGACCTGCAACGCCAGGGAACTCCGTCATGTCATCGACAAGAGGACCGATGCCAGTGCTGAGGAGGAGATGAGGTTCATCTTCGGCCAGGTAGCCGAGTTGATGATCCGTGAGGCTCCTGAACTGTTCGGCGACTTCGAGCACCAGGAGGACGGCTCTTACAAGCCGAAGTTCGCCAAGGTCTAACGGCCTTCATATCGACGGCGGTTGTGGGCGTAGAAGGGGTTCTGAACGACCTCGACTACGCCCGCTTCTTCGTCTCCGTGGTCCCGGGTCAGTACGCATCCGATAGCGAGACTGTCGGCGTAGTCGTCGTGGGCGTCCTTGAGGTTAGGTGCCTCAGCCAGGACGTACGGACCCTTGAAGTTGATCTCAAGGTCTTCCATCTCCTGCCTGAAACGCCTCCAGATCTTGAGACGGCGAACCTTTGCCCCGGCTGGCCACATGACCTGACGGCGGTCGATCAGACTGCGAAGGTACTTCCAGCGATCTGACTGCTCTGCCTGGGAAGATCCCAGGTCAACGACCTCGATATGAGGCATCAGGAGACGAAGACGCTGGGCAACAACGTCTCCTACTCCTCCTACGTCGATACCTACCTTCCAGACGTTGTACTTACTTAGGAATTCGATGATCTGGAAGTACTGTTCCTCCCAGTCCCGGCCTTCGAGGTCGAGCCAGTTGAGTACCCGGTGGTGGTACATTCCTAGCTCGTCTGGGTGATCCCAATCGACGTAGATCACTGTGACGATCGTACGGTCCTGCTTACGGGCACAGTCGATGCCGACGACGACAGGGCTGTGGGTCCAAGACGATATGAGGTTCTGCATACTCGTGTCACCGCAGAGGTCTAGCTTCTCCGAGGTCGTGAACATACCCTTGTCGAGAAGCCACATCAAGCGGTAGGACAACTTGAACTCGTCAGAGTCCTCACCGAGGCGAAGCATTTCCTTCTGGACGAACTTCTTGTAGTTCTCGTTCTCCTTCGAAGCCTCTCTCCAGTCAACCTCGAAGTGGTTTGCCCGGATTCTGCCACGGCGTGTCATCTCACGCTTGTTCTGCTGAATCTGGTTATAGAAGACGTTCTTCGTGTACGTCGGCGTGCCCGTGAAAACCATCGTCGCGTTATAAGCGGCACCCATAGGGCCGATGGACTTGTTAACAACCTTGTCGTCTGCACCCTGGCATTCGTCAATCAGGATGATGTGATAAGAACGACCTTCAATGGTTGCCCGGGGATGGGCGGTCGTCTTACGAACGAGAGATCCAAGTCGGCGTAGTGAGACTGTCCTGCCCTTTCCGAATACCTCGTCGTTGATCTCCGGGTCTTGGAGAACGGCAGTAGCCGTGTCAGATGTCAGACGGGCAACTATACGCCCGAAGAGGTTATCCGCCTGTTCGTCAACAGGGGCGAAGGCACCGACCCAGACGCCTTCGGAGTACTTACCCAGAAGGTCCGGGTATGCCTTGGCCAGCAGCGGGAGCATGATCATAGCAGTAGCGATGACGTTCGCTACTGTTTCAGACTTGCCCGTCTGCCTGGCAAACAGGGCTGTGATCGTCGCACCGTCGTTGATAATCATTGACTCGAAGATTCGCCGGGCAAACGGTCTCTGGTAGTTCCTCAGAGGGTGCCCAGACACGATGTCGCAGACCTTCATGAGCTTGGCGATCAGGTCATTGACGAATTCCTGGGAAGTCTCGTCAAGTACGACTTCTGTACCCTCCCGGGCTTCCCGCTCGGAATCCGTCAGGTCGTCGTAGTCGTCATACGGCTCTAGCTCGATGTCATCGAGGTCTACGTCTTCAAATGCCATTTCAGCTCCTAGTTGTCGTAACTAGGATACACAAAAGCCCCTGTGACAAGGTCACAGGGGCGAATGTGAGGATATCCTTACAGGCCGTGCTTAGCAAGAGCTGCCAGAAGGGCCTGAGCTAGAGCGTCCAGGGCAGTCTTCACTGCCTCCTGAATCTGCGGCTGAGATGCCTGGATCTGCTGCATGATCTGCTGCTCCTGGGCACTGAACGCTGCCTTGACGTCGTTGCCGATGGTGCGGATCTCTGCCTCGGCTGCCGCGATGTCTGCCTTACCCTGCTTGTCGATCTCTTCGATGACGTTAGCAAAGAAGTCGTGAATTTCCTTGAAAGCCATTATGCCTCCTCCCCGTGGTTCTTGGTCGCACATTCACAGTACCACGTGCCCGGCCCGTGCTTGATCTGGCCAGGGCAGAGATCATGGCGGAATCCGGCTTGAGTCTTGATCGTGCAAAAGGTGCATGACCTACTCGTCATTGAGTCTCTCCATGAGTTCAGAGACTACCATAGAGCAAGTCATCTCGGCAATACCGAGTTCCGCCATGTATGCCTTGTCTCCGGTCCTCTGGTAGGTCTCAAGCTGACGCTGCATCCCCGGAATGGCGACTTCTAGCCATGCGATAAGATCTGCTGTAGGAAGACTCTTGACTCTTCTCTGGGCTCTCTTGATGCCTTCGTCTTCCGACGCTCCCTCGAAGATCCCCATCATCTAGCCCCTCTATAACGAAGTATTATTTCATCAGCCCATTTCAAGAGGTCTTCTGGTCGTTGGCCACATGGTTGTGAGGTCACCCAGAGTTCCAGGTTCTCAGAACGATTGTCATCCCTGACGCCATTCTTGTGATGTACGTTCTCACCAGGAAATAGATAACGGCCTAGTAGGTTTTCCATGACAAGAACATGCTCTAGCACATATCTCTTCTTGTACCGTGGATGACCGTTTATGCCGACGTATCTAAGAGCGTAACCACTCTTGTCTACGTATCTACCGCCCTTCCACATGTGATTATCTGACCCGGTTTTGTGGTTCTTACCGGCATTCTCACGTTGCAAGCAGCCACACGATCTTGTATGGCCTTCTCGGAGATGGCTCACCTGGATATCTTTCACCGTTCCACACGTACATTGGCACGTTATGTAAGTTCTTCCGTTTTTCTTGAAAGTCTCTGAGATCGTTGTGAGTCTTTCGTACTCTGTTCCTATAGGGATCTGTATCATACCCCCAAGTATAGTCGTCAAGACCTAGCATCGCTAGCAGAAGTTCGGAGTCGGGTTCTGAACGCACCAACTCCGTCAATGCCCGAACGCTGCTTGGTGATGGTCTCGTCAAATTCATCTACGTCGTCCTCTGTAGTCTTGAGCCCGGCACGGACAGCCCTGAGAAGGGCGGCGTGCTCTGGCTCTCCGGTCTTCGACCAGAAGCCTACACCATACGCGGTGTGAGGCAGGACGTGAATCAGGAGTGTTCTGGACTTCCTGTAGGGATCATCGATCTCTCGTGTCACAGAGACCCACACCGGAGGAGTCCAGGTTCGGACCCGGAGCCGGGTTACGAAGATCCTCCGGACCCATCGCGGTGTCCGAGATTCTACCCAGTCGAGGACACCATGAGCTGCCTGAAAGGCGTCACTAACGTCGTTGTACCCCATCTATAGCTTCCTGCCCGACGCCTTCAGTCCTATGTTGGCGTCTATCCACCTGCCTGGAGACTTTGTAGCTCTCAGGCTGTTCCAAGTACTCTCTGGGACATCATCATATGCGTATGTCCCGCCACGAGCGTACTCTATCACAAGAGTCCCGGTGTCAGCGTCGTAGCCGTATCCGGTAGTCCTGCGGGGGTAGCCGACAGACGGCGTTCTCTGGAGAGGGATGTTCCTGGGATCGACGGCCTCAGATGCCTCTTCTGCGGCCCATTCAGAAGGTGTCTCGTATTCATGGGCTTCCCTGCCCAGAGTGGCAGGACGGACATTCTGGACCTTGGGGTTAGGTCCACGCGGGGTCTCTATGACCCTCCTGCGGAAGTTAATCAGTCTCTTCGAACGTGCCATCTTCATTCACCCGGTCCCATTGGACATTCCAGTCTGGCCTGATGCGGAATCCCCGCTCGTCTTCGGTCTTGTAGTGCGGGCACCAGGGCTTCGGAGGATTCTCGTGACGCCCGTTGTCGTACCGGCAGACGTAGACAGTAGCCATCTTCTCACGTCCGCTGTTGGGACGCATATCCGGCGTCTGACGCCAGAACTCGCTCCGGAAGTCCGGTTCCTGGGTCTTAGGGACGACCGGACGCGGGATATCGAATACCGGATCTACGGGCATTATGCGTCATGCTCCTCGATGATACGGTCCATCATGGCGTTGGTCTGCTGAGTATTAAGTGACAGATGACCGTCAAGTGATGACTGGAGTGCGGTCACTGCCCGGTCTGTCCTGTGTACCGCGTCCTTGATGGATAGACCAGAGTTGAAGTTGACCTCGTGCTCGATACTAGAGACCTTGACATCCATGACGGCCTGGGACTTCTCGATATTTTGCAGTCGGAGCATGACGCCCGGACGTGCTTCTACACCAGGACGGGCATCTTCTCCACGCCAGTCTTCTACCATGTAGCTCAGACTCTTACGTGTCTTAGAGAACCACAGCCCGAGACCGCCAATGACCGCGACGAGGGCACCCGCTACCGCGTCTTCGAGGATGGCTTGAATGGCTTGCTGCATGACACTCCAAACAAAAATAGGGCAGGCTATTTCATCTTAGCCTGCCCTACTGTATGGTAACTATGTTACTGGTGTTACTCGGAGTGAACGGTCAAACCCTGCCAGCCATTCCCCAGATGAGGCGTCACCCAGAAGGAGATGATCCCCGAAGGATCGTTGGCCCCTGTCTCACGTCGGTAGTACTCAGATCCCCCGTCTAGTGCCGGGATCTGAATCCACGTCCTGCCACCCGACATGCTCTCGACACGGAGGTGATGGAAGTGTGCCGAGAGGAGGATGTCAGCCGATGCCACTGCCTGACGTCCTAGACTCTGCCCGGCCCACCATGTCCTAACCTTGTCCGGGTTCGACACTAGATGACCGTGAGTGAACCCGAGGATGTAAGGCTTTTCCTGAGTTCCGACGTTGACGGTTATCACGAGTTCTTCTTCTTGCGGGTAGACGAAGGTCACGTCGTACTTGTTGCCCGAGAGGGTCAGTGCTTCCTCTACTGCTGAGGCACCTTCGATAGCCCAGGAGTCTGTTACAGGCTGCTGGACTGCCCGGTAGTTCTCGTCGTGGTTACCAGGAAGGACGACGATCAGGGTCTTCTTGGCGAGGACCGAGAGTTCAGCGATCATGTGCAGCAGGAGGCGTCGGTAGACGCGGACCTGTTCAGTAACGCTGATGTCGAGCCGGGTAGCGAGCTTGCCGCCCATCGCGGTGATTCCCTCGATGCAGTCACCGAGGACCGGGATGATCAGAAGCTCTGGAGATCCTTCTCGCTGCATCCTTGCCCGGACTCCCGCCACGGCCTTTCCGAAGCGGTCGATGAGTTCCGGTGTGCCTCCTCCGTCGATCTTTCCGACCTGGAGGTCGCCAATGGGAACGACGAGGATCTTGTTCTGGTGAGGGGCGTTGACTGAGACCTTCCTGAACATATAGCCCTTCAGGATGTCCGTCATCGCTGAGACCGGAAGATCCCCGGTCTTAGACCCGATCCTCTCGACCCCTAGCTTGTGTGCCGACAGCCATTCGCCACGGGCGTTCTGCCAGCGACTCTCATGGCGGCTCGTGATCTGCCACTCGTTAGGATCGAGGTTGAATCCCTGGAGGACTGTCTCATCCTTGGGTTGCCATGTCCCGGACGGAAGCGGCTCAGTGCGAAGCTCACCAGAATTCTGTGTCAGGTCAACGCCCGGCTTCCACTGGTCGATACCTCCCTTGTTTTCAAGCTTCGGGGCCGACTGGGCATTCGGGGCAGATAGCTGACGGGTCCTCCAGCGTCGAACGACGCTCTCATTGATCCCGTATTCACGTCCGACCTCGCGGTTCGACCTCGACAGGTCTACGAGCCGCCTGTAGAGGCTCGGGTCATTCGCTGCCCTCTGGTCAAGCGTTACCAATTAAATCTCTCCTTGGCTTCGTTCATGATTTCCTCTTCAAGGATCTTGGCGGCCAGGGGATTCTCAGAAAAGAACGACTTAGCGGCGTCTATGCCAAAGAACTTACCCTGCTTGATATACCACCAGGAACCTTCTCTTCGAGCTAGGTCCATTTCGTAGGCCGTCCGGACCAGATCTTCTGCCCAGTCGATGCCCGTTCCGGGGTTAATCCAGAAGTCGGCACCTCCTGCTGTAGTGATCCTTCGCCGCCCGTTTTGCTTCAACTCCACGAGCTTCAGACGAGCCTTCTGATGTGACTTCTCGGAGATCCCTGTTCCCCGGAGACTTGGAGCGTTTGCCCTCGGCCTCGATACGAACATTACCAGACCGTTAGTCGCCCTGCAAGTCCGACGCAGAACGTCGAGTTCATTCTTGAACTCTCTGTGACTGTCTGGAACGTAATCAGGATCTAGGAGTTCCTCATACCTGACGAGGCCGTCAGCACTGTCAACGACTACCAGTGATGCCCCGACGTTGAGTGCCTCGACCATGAGGACGAATGCCTCTTCGGCGGCTCTAGGCTGGGCTACAGCGAAGCCTGTGTTCCTCGGGGGTATTCCTGTCCCGAGTGAGATCCAGAGGGCTTCCTCGTCATTGCCTAGGCCGTTGACGGCGTGTTGCAGCAAGGTTGTCTTGCCCGTTCCTTCTGTACCCTGGATATCGACAATCCCACCTCGACGCCAGCCCCCACGGAGGCTGACATCCAGGCTGATACTCCCGGTACGAAGAATGCCGCTCATTACGCGGGGACTCCGAATGCGACACCCTTGGCGTCGTCCTTGCGGTACGTGACCCGCATACGCCGGTCGTTCTTCTTGTTCTCGACGGGAACCTCGTCAGTAGACGGGCGGTGCCACGTCACTGTGAAGGTCTCGTCGTCTACCCTTGCTACGCTGCCCCGGAACTGCGGGTCGAACTTCAGGTAGACAGCCTCTCCTTGCTTCACTTGTCTCCTTCATATCGGTCTAGGATTTGGTGAGCCCACACTATCAGGTCTTCTGGCCGTTGTCCAGCAGGTTGTGAGACCACCCACAATTCAAGATTCTCGATACGGTTGTCATCACGGATGCCGTTCTTATGGTGAACATTCTCGTCTGGAAACAACGGTCGTCCTAGATGTTGTTCCATGACGATACGATGCCACCTGTTGACATCCTTCCCGCCGTACCTCAGAATGATGTAACCTTGGTCATTCTTGACAAAATGGAGACCACGACTTTTCCAACCCGGACCTCGTTGTTCCTCAACAGCAACAGAGCAAGCTGCACGTCCCTTCTGGTACTTCACAGGGACTTCTCCGCACGACTTGCACGTTACCGTCCCGTTCTCCGGGTCATGTGACAAGATGCGATGCTTCCATGCACCCATAGAAAAACCCCTATACTGTCGGTTAGGAACAGTATAGGGGTTTAACCCAGGTATGTCAAGACTTAGAAGGTTCCAGTAGCGGTGATCACGAGAGCACCCGGTGAGAGGTAATACTTCATGACCGAGCTTGCCTCGACGGTGTTCGCAGCAGCCGGGGTTAGCTGAAGCTGAACCTGGCCGACCTTCGGAGACGCAGCAGCGGTCTGACCCGGCACGGAAAGCCAGTAGTTGTCAAAGACCTCAGTAGCCGTCAGGGCGTCTACGACCGGGAGCCACTTAGAAGCAGCGTCACCAGTCGCTACCGGGTTACCCTCGATAACCGGGTTGAAAACCCGCTGGGTAGAAACCGGGTCGAGGATGCCAGCGATAAGCGTGGTACCCGCAATCAGGCCAGCGGTGTTGAGAGCACCAGCCGCAGTCACGACCGGCTGTACCGCGAAGGTAAGTCCGTTGAATCCAGCCATGTGTGGCCAGCCTTTCGAAGAAGACGATAGATCTATCTTTGAACAGTCTACCGCTTCCTTCGCTTACCCTTGTAACGGCCCTTGTGCCCAGATACGACAGGGATGTCGTCTTGGGTCACGTAGTCCATGACCGGAGCTGGCTTAGTCGGTATGGCACTCATTGCCACTGTTGACGGATCATCGAGATGGGCGTATCTGATCGCCTGGGGCTGCCGGGTAACGATGTACTGTTCCATAGCAGCGGTGTCATCGAAGTACCCTCGGATATGTCTTCTGAAGTCCTCTTCGGGTAGCTTCAGAACTCGAAGCCACTCGATGAAGTCATCGAGTTCCTCTTCCATGTAACGACGCTATCACGGGCGTCAGGTTACGTCAAGAGATCAGTGCTGCCTGACCGTAGCCACCCGGGTTGGCACCGAGGGTGACGTGAGCGACAGGGAGATAACCAGAGAGGTTCAGGATCGGGTTGGCGTACATGACAGTTACTCCGTCTGGGAGTTCCTGTAGGGCCTTGATGAGTTCTTCCTTAGTCATACCCTCAGTATACGCTGCCCGTCATGGATTCGAACCACGATGAGGAGCTGCGGCGGCTGGATTCGAACCAGCGTCTCTAGTCCTGGTTCAAAGCCAGGCGACCCCTGCCGACAGAGTAACACCGCAATATTCCTACCAGCGAAGGTAGGAGTTTGTGAATGACAGTTCGGGCACAGGATACGAAGATTGTCCAATCGGTTATCCGAATGATCGCCATTCATGTGATCAACTTGGAGTGTTATAGGAAGACCGTTCCAGATTTCTCTGAGTCCGCATTCAACACAACCCCAGTCTACCGCCAGCCTTCGTAGACGCTTTTTTAGTTCATGCCCTGATACCCGAGATCCCTTGATAAAAATCGCAGAATCGGGTCTTGTCATTTTACGCCTTGCTGCTTGTAGCTGGTATTCACCCTTGCCCGAGGGAAGAGGTATACCATGTACTGCGGACCACTTCCGGGCACTCGCGTAGTTTCCTCCCGCTGCCCGGAGATTCAGGGATTCAAGCATCTCTCGCACAGATTGCGAATGACTCGCCGCGTAGGAGAACATCTCCCGATCGCTGAGAGGATTAAGTCTTGGCATGACTGAAGTATATCACTTCTCCGGTCCTGCCGTTAGACGAACGGGCATAGAGCTTCGGTACAAGGATTCGAACCTCGACAGAGCGTGACCGTCTCCTGGTTCAGAGCCAGGCGTGTTGCCAATTACACCATACCGAAGTGCGTCTGAGTGGACTCGAACCACCACAACACCGGCTCTCGACCGGCTCGCTCTGCCATTGGCGTACAGACACTTGTACTAGTAGGTCGCCTGGGAATTGAACCCAGTCCGAGTGCTTATAAGGCACTCTGGGTCAAACCGTTCCCGTCACGACCAGTGGTTCCTCTGGGGCTCGAACCCAGGACGACGCGGATTAAGAGTCCGCCGTTCTACCTCTGAACTAAAGAACCATTTGTTGCGTAGTCTCGCCCGGACTCGAACCGGGGTCTTCTCTTTAGGGGAGAGATGTTCTTTCCTCTGTACTACGAGACCATAGTAGTCGCGTCCGTATCCTCTCGGACTGTCCTGTCACCGTACGATTCACCTGCGTCCAGGGTCCGCTTGGGTAACAGTCGGCATCTAGGAGTTGCTAGCTTTCCGTTTGCCGCGACCGCAGTCCCAGTGGGATTCGAACCCACCACACAGCGTTTAGAAGACGCTTGCCTCATCCTGTCGGCTTTAGGACCATTTTCAGTTTACACCACGATTACAGACGTGTCAACCGTATCTCCAAGTTCTGCCGTTTCCCTTATTAAGACTTCCGAAAGTAGGAGTCATAGCGTGACAGTTAGGGCACATCACCCGCAAGTTTTCACGAGTGTTATTCGTGGCGTGCCCGTCTTTGTGGTCGATCTGCAACACTGTCTTGCCCGTAACCGGGTTTACCCCTGACCACGCACACATTGAACAACTATATGAAGATTCCTCAAGCAAAAACTCGCGTACTATAGGCGGAAGTTCTGTCCCTTGTGGGTTTCCTCCAGATAGCCACTCATCTAGCTGCAACTTTCGTTGGTATGCCTGCTGGTGTTTTGCGTTACAGTATTTGCCTTGACGCCGTTCAAGTGACGCACCGCAGTATTCACAGCAACGATCTTTGACTCTTGATGATGCTCTTTTCGGATGTTTACGGTTATTCACCGTAACGGCACATTTTCGTGAACAAAATTTAGGGTTACTTGTTTCGTTACCGCAGTTCTCGCAATGACTCATGTTGCTAGCCTACCATGAATCGAATGGAAAACACAAGAGCCCCGTGGGTGTGCCGATCACCCGACTCCACCGTACCGAGGTGGCGTTTTACCGTTAGAACTAACGGGGCAGGTCAAAAGATCCTTCATCCAGACTCGAACTGGATTCTTAGCGTTACGAAGGCCATGTTTTGCCGGGTAAACTATGAAGGAGAGCCTCTTGCAGGAGTCGAACCCGCGTCACTTTCTTACAAGGGAAGCATACTTGCCGTTGTACTAAAGAGGCATTTCCGCTCTAGCCGGGTGAGCTAAAGAGGCATTGTCTTGCGTACCCAGTAGAGGAGTTGAACCTCTGACCTCTGCTTGTAGGGCAGTGATGTTTCCGTTACACCAACCGGGCATATTTATTACGCGGAGAACTGAGGGCACGATCCCCAACGCCTAGACGCCGAACTCGTTAGCAGCGAGCCTCTGCCCCCGGCAGATTAGCTCTCCGTAGACCAGATGGGAATCGAACCCACCTCCAGCACCTTATCAGAGTGCCCTTAGCGACCAGCTAAGCTCCGGTCAGAGGAAGGTAGAGGTGTCGATCCCCCGGGTGTAACCCCGTCTCGGTTTTCAAGACCGATTCGTACGCCGGTACGATACCTTCCATTGTCTTGCGTACGGGATGTCAGAGTCGAACTGACACGCCTCTCGGCACTGATTTCTAAGACCAGCGTGGCTACCGTTACACCAATCCCGCGTGGAGCGTGTCGGAATTGAACCGACCGCACGTTGCTTGCAAGGCAATGTCGCCACCTTGGTACATGACGCCCCATGAGCTTCCCTCACCAGACTTTTACTGGTCGTACACTCGCGTAAGTGTAGGAGTTCCGCTGTGATCCTGGTCGGATTCGAACCGACGAACTCCTGGTTGAAAGTATATCAGCTTTCGCCACTTGTCTACAGGACCATTGGGTAGTCTGGAGGGATTTTACCCTCATCTCCCTGGTTAACTGCCAGGTGTTCTAGTTGAACTACAGACACGTGCGGCTGGCGGGGATCGAACCCACACGAGAGACTTGGCAAGCCCCTATGCTTCCGTTACATCACAACCACATACCATCAGCCGTCCGCCTCTTACGGACTGTTCCATCTTCTAATGGAAGGGCCTCCGGGCGAGAACAAGGGGGAACGATCCCCTGCTTCCACCTTGACAGGGTGGTGTGCAGACCTCTACACTATGCTCCCAAGATTGAAGGTTCTTACTTTTTACGTCTGACACAGAGCCTACAACACTTTCAGACCACCTGTCAATGGGTGTAGACAGGAGAGTAGTCCCAACGGGATTTGAACCCGTGTCACCACCTTGAGAGGGTGGCATCCTGAACCGTGCTAGACGATAGGACCGTGGCTCCCGCAGGTATCGAGCCTGCCTCCCAAGTTCTTCAGACTAGTGCTAATCCGTCTCAGCTAGAGAGCCATAGTCCGCCGATATTTGCTATAGCCCCTCGTCAGCCGGGGGCTGGAGCCTCACGCCGGTTCCGCCCCGGCTACTTCACTTTGGAAGAGTGACATGTTACTATTACACCAGTGAGGCAAGTAGCCCGGTTAACGAGAAGGCACTCGGCGGATTTTTAGGATGTCTCCGCACATCCGGTGGCGGGAGAGGGAGTCGAACCCTCGTTCTAGGCTTATGAGACCTGGCTGGAACCACCTCCAGTCTACCCCGCTACGATTACAGTAGCACATCGTTATTTAATTGTCAAGTCGCCGGGTGCCCGCACATTGGCCAGTCATGACCGCAGTAGGGACATCTCCTGATCTCGAATTCTTCATCGTCCATGTCGGGCTACAAGGAATCGAACCTTGTCCAAATGCTCCCAAAGCATTCGTGCTGTCCAGTACACCACAGCCCGTTGCCCGGATTTCTCCGGAGTGCTCCCCGAGGGACTCGAACCCCCGATGCCTCGTTCGTAGCGAGGTAGTTTATCCTCTAGCTTAGAGGAGCATGTCAATACTGCAATATTCACAGCCCGTACATCTTTGCTTGTGTGTTCTCATCCTGTGGCAGTTCGCACAAACCAGATCACATTTGAGTGCTTCGATACGCTGTGCTTCCAAAGATCTAGTGAATCCGCCCGCAGCTACCCCAAAAGATTTCTGGGAGGGGTCTCTGTGGTCGAAATCATACATGAACGGCGGTCCTTCATACCCACAATCTATACAACGACCACCATGCTCGTCAACTAGCATCTTCTTCATTTTGCGTCGCCGCTTCATCACGGCTTCCGAATTACCCATATAACTAGATTAACACGATGTATTAATCACTGTCAAGCTCTGCCTGCTGGACTCGAACCAGCATCTTCAGGATTAACAGTCCCGCACTTTACCAATTAAGCTAAAGCAGAGCACGAAGCGTAAGAATCGAACTCATTGGCAGTGGGTTTGGAATCCACCCCGGTCCCAGACCGGATTAGCCTCACCTCGTATGGTGCCTGGCTCCGCCTCCAGGCTTCCCCGGCTGGACCTCAGTGCCGATGGCACTGTCCGGGGCCATTGAAACGTCATGGGGGGTGGTTACCCCGGTTGCCTTGTCTTTGTTGTTTACGATTACAGGATAACACAAGACTGTAATCGTGTCAAATCAGACTGGGCAGCCACCTGTTGAACATGAAAACTCTGCCGAGTCCTCGATCCTCTTCGCCTTAGCGGCGACGTACTCGTCTTGTGTGATCCTCGTGTAGGGGGCCTGCTCTCGGCTGGCATCGACCATGATAGTCGTTCCCTTGAGTCTTGGCAAGTACGCCCGGAGGATGTCCTCAAGTTCCTTCGGCGTAATTGAGCCCTCTGGGATGTTCGCAGTGTATGAGACTGCGTTATCTGCCCAGATCTCCTGGTACATCGCCTGGAACTCAAGCATCTGCGTCAGTGTAAGATCCTCAGCGGATTCAACGACTGACTCGTCAAATTCAAGGTCATGCTGCTTGACAAGATCACGGACTTCTGCTATGAGGATGTTCTCGGTCGGGATGACGACTACGGCGGTCATACCTGACGGATCGTAGATGTCGTCCTCGATTGTGAATCCCTGAGCCATGTAGTCGAGGATCTGGTCGAACTCCCTCTCGTCTCTCTTAGAGAAACGAATCCTCTGCTCGTACCACTTGTAGAGAATCGGGTGGATTCCCTCGGTTGCACCCGGAAGCTTCGCCACAGAACCCGTAGGAGCCACTGTCGTGACCTTGACCGGCTCAGGAATGCGAAGCTCGAAGGCGTAGCGGCGAGCAGTGTCACGGACGACGTTCTTCCAGTAGCGAAGTTGTCCCTTGAAGGTCAGGATGCCGTTGAGTGCTGAAGATTGCGGAACCTCGCTGTACTTCCAGCCCTGCTTGACAAGGTAACCCTGGACACCGAAGTGCCCAACTCCGATACGGCGGTTCTTGTTCTGGATGTGACGCTGAACCGGATCGTTGATGTCCGCATAGGTCGATCGGATCAGGAACCTAGTCATAAGCTCGTGTGCCCGGACAAGGCCCTTATAGTCCGCACCGTGGAAGTTCTCGTAGTCGATGAAGGCTTCGAGGTTGATGTGCCCGAGGTTGCAGGCTTCCCACGCCTCAAGAGGAATCTCACCGCATGGGTTGGTAGCGATGATCGTACCAGTCTCTCCGACCTTTGACAACTCTGAATTCCAGTAGCCCGGCTCGCCGTTGCTCAGAACGGCGTTACAGGCCAGCGTGTGAACATGAGAAGCAGCGGAGTTCGGATCGTGAAGGTCACGGGTGAATCGGCTGTCGATCTCGATCGAGATGTTAGTTGACCAGTGGAGCATCCCGTCCTTCTTGGCGTTAATGAAGTCCTCGATGAACGGGTCGTCCCAGCGGACGATTGACATCCTGGCTGACCGACGCTTGCCACCAGCTACAGCACCGACAGCGATGTGGTGGTCGATCTCCATGAGGTCTACAGGACTGGTGAATCCCTGTGCGTGGATTCTGTTGATTACCTCAGCTACGCTCTCAAGCATGACAGCAAGAGGAGTCGGGCCAGCAGCTACGCCGCCAGATGACTTCAAAGGGGAACCTTCGGGACGAATCTGGCTTAGATCGAAGTACAGGGTTATCTGACGGTCAGGCTCTCCGTAGATCGAGTAAGCCTCATCGATAAGCTCAGACAGGGCCATTGCCCAGCCTTCCCGGGTGTCCTTGACGTAGAACTTGTCGCCCGGATCGAAGTCAGCCTTTGGAGTCAGATGAGGACGGAGCTTCTCGATGTCCTTGTGGTCGTCGTCAGCCTGGATGATGAGCTTCACAGGATGAGTCGGCAACCCGTAATGCTGAGTCAGGTAAGTCGAGTAGTTTGCACCGACGCCGCCGCCTTCTACGAGACGCATGAAGGTAAAGGCGAAGTGCTCAGAGAAATGCTTTCCCCACCCCGAGACATGGCAGTTGAAGAGGTACTGCCGACCTGGAACGCCAGTTGCGTTGAGCTGACGGCCCGCAGGAATCACGGCGAATCGCCTCATCAGGCTCGCCATTTCTGCGTACTCGTCGTGGACGGCCTTCGTCCAGGTATGAGGTTCCCCGTAGACGAGCTTGAGGTTCCCCGTGACTACACGGTCTACGGTCTCGGGCCATGTCTCGAATATGCCCGGGATTACGGTCTCCCGGCTGTACGTTCTCTTGTAAACGGCTTCGCCCACCGGCCCAAAGGGCGTCTTCATGTTAGACTCCTGTTGTGGAATAGTTACAAAAGGGAGCGGCAACTCCCTTGAAAGATTAAGGAACCCCAGCTTATCAGGCTGGGGTTTTCTTGTCTAGACTAGAAAATCTTCTTCAGGAATCCCAGGAAATCAGCCAGCCATCCTTCAGGCTGAGAGACTTCGTAGGTCGCTCCTGTAATCGAGTGGAAGTCCGCCAGGAGGGTCGAGATGTTCAGCCCGGTCGGAGTCACTCCGGTCTTAGACAGCCAGTCCTCGGTCACGATGACCCATGCCTCGTCGCCGTAGGTCATCCAGAACTTCTCGTCCATCGGCTGTAGCTTCCCCCAGGTCACGGGGTACATGTACTGCGTGTCCCACTTCTGGAGGTTAATCGCGTGGCCTCCGATGACCGGAGATCCGGGAACTACGGTCCACGGCTGGCCCTGGCCGAACTGGTCTTCGGCAGACTGAGGGACCTGGAATCCCAGGTAGAGGGTTCCGAAGATCTCAAGAGCCTGCTTCATCTCGGAGAGGTTCCTGTGGTCAACCTGAGCGAAGGCGAGGATCTTGTGGCCGCCGATGCCGTTCTTCTGGACGTAAGTCAGGACGTCCTGCTCGACGGCTCCGTTGTCATTTGCCCCGGTCTGCGGGTCATAGCCGGAAACGGCCTCGTAGAGGCTCAGGACGTCAGAGTCGGGCACCGCAAGGGTAGTTCCCTGGGCGTAAGTACTCCACGCCTCAAGGGCGTGCCCGAGGGCTGCACAGGTGCAGTCACCGATCCGGTCGTTGAGGTACACAGGCCAGTTGTTGACACGGCTTGCCCAGTCAACTACGGCAGGCGGCTGGACCGGAGTCATGTGATCACGAAGCTTGACGCGAGGATGTGTGTCTTCCGGATGAGGTGCAAGCTTACCGTAGGCGAAGCCCATTAGTCTCTCCTTTTGTCTGGTAAGTCAAGGATAGAACTTCCGGGCTTCGTCTTGGTGAAGGGCAGCAGCTATACCCGGGGCTTCCGGTCCTCTACCGGGACCGACGTCTCCAGGTCCATCGCGGCATAGAGGAGGCTCGCAACACCGTCGTAGACGATCGAGTCTTCACCTGGATCTTCCTCGGCGTCGAGTTCCACCGCGATGTCGCAGAGGTAGTCTACGACGGTGTTGATGACTCCCCGCTCGTGTGCCTCTATGGCTGCCTCGACAGCGAGTGCGACGGCCTTTGCGGGAGGCGTCCCGAGGTCTATGTGAAGGCCGATAGTGACAGCCGCCTGATGCCGGGCGTTAGCCGCAGAGTCTCTAAAGTCTCTCATCGGGAAGGAGCCCTCCGTAGATGTTCTCCGTCAGCCCGTGAGACTTCGCGAATTCGAGGCATTCCTTAGCCACCGGGCAGACCCAGCAGGCCGCCTTTGCTATGGCTATCTGCTTGAATCTGGGCATCCTGCCCGTCGCAGTGCTGACGGACCCCATCCGGGCTGTAACCCCGGATCTCGTAACGGTATCGAATAGTGCCGGGTCCATGTTGGCACATTCGGCGTAATCCATGAAGGCCGTCTCCCTGGGAGAGTATTCCCAGGGAGCCTCTGTAGTCAGATCGATCATGGTCCAAAGCCTATCAGGCCAGGAAGAACTCCGCAAGGGCGATCTCAGCCTGGAGACGGAGGTTGTTGTCTTCGTAGTGACGGTCGTGGAGAGCCTCCTGGGCCTTCAGGAACGCCGAGTGCCTCTCGTCTACCGACCGGACGTTCTGAGGCTTGACGTTGAAGACGGGCTCAGGACGTGGCTGGTACCCCGAAGGACCAGTAGTCAGGCGACGGTCTGCCGGTGGGACAGAATCCGGGTAGGGACGTCCCAGAGGGTACTCCTGGGGAGTCTGGGGATGAGGAGTGTACATCGGGGCAGAGGCATTCTGAGCCTGCGGCGACATCACCCTCTGAGGAGCAGAGTTAGAGTTCCTGTTCATAACCTGGGTGTCCATTGTTCTCCTTACGGAAGGATTGCCTGGGGATCTTGGACGAGACCTATGAAGTTCCCGTCCTTGTCCCGGATTTCTACCAGGAGGTTACCTCGCGGAGAATCCCTCGTCAAGAGGGAGGCTCCTTCGACGCTGAGTGTAACCTTGTCACCGCTCTTGGTGTAGATGATCACTTGGACTCCTTGGAATCCGGGTCGAAATCGACTGATCCTACCTCGTAGACGAAGACAGGATTGGTGACGTAGGCGATAGAGACAGAGACGATGGAACCATGCCTGGGTCTCTCTACCATGAAGGCTACGTCAGACTTGGAAGGCCCTTGAAAGGGCACCATAGTGTCGGCATGGACTATGTAAGTCGTTCCGATCGACGTAATGACACGGTACTGTGTCACTTCTGCTCCTTGTTAGTCACTACGACTGGGCCACAGAGTCTATCATAACGTCGTCTAGCCCGTTCACGGTACTCTTTGTAAGCCCTGGTCCTTACCGGGTCGTACGTAAGACCTCCTTGATTACGAGGATGTTCTTCTTTGTACTTAGAAGTCCTAGAAGACTTTGAATTTTTCATTTTAGCCAGTACCCTCCCTTTGGTCTCCCCTGACCGGAACGCGAGGCAGTGTGTCCCCGGATGTTGAATCGGGCTTTGGCATGTCTCCTTCCCTAGTTACGAACCTAGGGGGCTAACACACCCCGCCGGGGGTGTGACCTCTAACCTGTGGTCAGGATCTTCAAGTACCCAGGAGCCTACCACATGCCCGAAAAGGTGTCAAGTTCAGTCAAGAGGAAGTGGTCCCTTGACATCCGGGGTGTAATCGAGTAGATTATGACCATGACAGAGACGACGAAGACAAAGATGACCGTCCAAGAGCAGCTAGACGCTTTGGAAGCTAAGCAGAACCTCCACAAGGAACTCATCAGCGGGGCTCTCGAAGTCCTCCTGGGAGCCTGTGAAGCCGGGCAGGAGCTTGAAGACCACGCCAAGGAGACAGCAATCCTGGCACTTGACAACGCAGACAGGATTGATAAGGTAGGAGCAGCGGCACAGCTCATGAATGACGCTCTCCGGGCATTGATTACATCCCAGAAGGGCATTGCAGAGCGTCTGACGGACCTTGAGAAGCAGAATAAGGAGCTTACGGAGATGAATTCCCGTCTCGTAGTGGCTAACATAGAAATCCGCCAGGTTCTCTACGGCCAGATTACCCTCGAAGAGTGGGATCAAAAGTCGATCCAGAGAGACGAGCAGTCAAAGAACAGGGATAAGCGAAAGAAGTCTTTTGAGGAAGGCTCACTGGAGGGTTGACAGACTTCCTGCCACTGTGTAGTATGAGGACATAGCAAAAATCCCCCAGGTAAGAGGTACCTGGGGGACGTAAATGCCACTGTCCGGGTTGATTTCACAGTCTATCCGAATTTCCGGGCCGCCCCAAATGAAATTGTCAAGTCGTTAACGATGGGGGTCTTGGTTGGTCGCTCCCCCTGACAGCATCAGACTATCAGGGGGAGGCCACGCTTGTCAACCTAGGCGTGCCAGGCCAGGGCGATGAACGGCCCGACCTTGCGGAGGACGATCGCCGGGCCGCCGTTGCGGGGGCTCACCGTGTGCCCGGTCGGGTGGGTGTTCACCCAGGTCACAGCCGCCTTGGCGATCTCACGCGGCTGGCCGAGCGTGACCAGCGTGTCCTTGACGGCGATCTCGTTGGCGGAGGAGAAGGTCTTGATCATGTGCTTGCCTCTCTAGGCTATCGGCTTGATGTCATCAATCTATCAGGGAGGGGGCTGGGTGTCAACCCCCTCCCTAGGGGCTACTTGACCAGGAACTTGTAGGCGTTCCCGATGGCGGCGTCCTTGTTGGCGGGCTGCCCGTAGGCGTTGAACCCCGTGTGCAGGACCGTGACGTCCTGCCCGACGTGCAGCTCAACCCTCCAGTGGGCGGGCACGGTCTTGGTCTTGGCCTTGCCCACGATGACCAGCATACCCGCATCGACCTTGATCTGCAAGGCCGCCTTGTAGCCCTTGCGGGGCAGCAGGTACGGGCGGAACTGAATCGGGCCACGGAGAGCGAACAGCCGCGTGGACGTCACGCCCGTGGACATCGACCGGCCGCCGCCGTGCTTGGTGCTCATGGCGTCGTTGGTGACCGTCATGCCCGAGTCTCGCATGGCCTTGACCGCCGTGTCAACCCTCACCGGGGCAGCCGGGCCAGTCGCGGGCCGCATGGCAGCCGGGGCGTTAACGGGCCACTTGAGCTTGTTCTTGTGGACGGCCTTGTCAGCGGGCCGCAGGTCGCGAGCGGTTACGGTACGGTCGCCGTTGCTGTCGCCACGGGCATCCCGTGCGGACTGACGACGCATCATGCTCAGCAGGTCTTCCATGACACCCTCCTAGGTGTTCGCTTCGATGCCCTAAATCTATCAGGGCTAGATCCGGGTGTCAACCCCACTCTCAGGAGCTTTACGGTTCCCCTGGGCTACGTTAGCGTCCCGCAGGTGGAATCGGGTGCTCTCCCTGAGTCGGTGTGAGCTGACACCCAGAACATTACCGGGCAGTCAGAAGGTTGTCAACCCTAGCAGGCGACACCCAGAACGGGCTGCTTGGCGACGATCTTGTAAGCCGCGTGGTGGACCCGGGGCGGCAGGGCATAGAGGACGTCCTGCACCATGAACACGGTGTCCATGTTCATGCTCTGGTCGGCCTTCGGCCCCCACGCTTCGGTCACGATCGCGATCCCCGTCGCACGGGCGAACGCGGCGACGATTTCGAGGTTCAGCATGTGCCCTCCAGGCGTTGGTGACTCTGTGTAGAACAATACCGCTCTTTTACCCTTGTGTCAAGGGGGGAAGATGCACCCTGAAATCGGACATCCACCCCCATAACACCCCTACCGTGGTAACGCTGTGTTACTAAAACCCTATCACACGCCGAGCAGGATCGCAACCTCTTGCGGGTGGTCCGCCAGCCACGCCCGCAGGCCCGCGTCCGTGTCGTCCTGCATTTGGTCCCTGTCCATGTGCCCTCCTAGGCTCTGCCATAACGCTATCGTGCCACTGTGGAATTGTCAACCCCACCTGACCAGCGGTTTTGATGTGCCGGCCATAGGTGGGGCTGCCAGGGTCAACAGTTGCTAGGCTACCACTCGTTGCAGCGGAGGTCAACCCGGACCTTACGCCGCATGATGCGGTTAGCCTTACGCTTTGCGGTCTTCCGCGTGCCCCGCTTGAAGATCTCGCCGGTAAACAGGTTACCGTCAAAGTCCTGCGGAGTCAAGCGGTTGTAGCCGAGTTCGGCGTAGCGGAGAAGCTCTCGGATACCCTGGTCCGTCATGTACCGGCTCTCACCGGCCACGGCGTCGATGTAGTACCCGCCCATGTGGGCTGCCCGTGTCGGGAGTTCCATCGTCCTCATGTCCCTCACTCTACTCTTGCCCGGATTTGCTGTCAACCCTTGAACGGTGGCAACCCCGGGTTGAGGTAACGATTCTCAAGACGCAGGATGCCCGGCCTGTCTGGGTTACCCCCGTCAGACTCTACCGCGTTCTCTAGGAACCCGTCAACCGAGATCCAGCCCCGGTAGAAGAACTCCTGATTCTCATGATCGTACCTGATCAGGACCAGGCTGTCAACGCCGTTGTGCAGGTGGTATTCCGGGGACTGTAGACGGCGGCGTCCGTCAAATACAGTCTTGACGCTTGAGCTTCCGACGTCCGGACCACGCTTGACATCCCTATGGGGTTGCCCGGAGTACTCCGCGAACATCATCTCGGCTACTACGTTAGCCGGGTCGTTTGCCCGTGTCAAATCCTGCCCGGTCAACCCCCGTCCGTTCCTGAGATGTGCCTTGCCCTGCTGTGATGCCCGTGCTGCCGCCCAGAACTTCAGCGGTGCCTTGCCCAGCCGGACCTCTTCGGGTGCGACGTGCCGTACGCCCTGCGGTGTCATCGTCTTCATGGTTCCCACTCTACTCAGCAAACGCCGTCTGTCAAGATCAGGCGTTCGCTGCCCGGGAGGGTACGAGCCGGGTAGTGGGTCACACGCTGAATCTGGGGACGCTCCCGGTAGTCGAGTGCCGTGTCAGCCGCCTGGTTGGCGTGGAAGTACCACGACACGACAACGACATTGCCGTCCGCGTCACGGACCATCGGGTACAGAGTCGCAGCGTGCCCGGATTCCCAGTCGACGACACCAACACCGACCATCGTGCCAGTCGTCAGCAGCTCTGTCAAGGCTCGCCGGGCAGTCGTCCCAAGGACCGAACGCATTCCCCGGCTCATGAGACGGTGGCGGAGCTGGTCGATCCTGCAAGTCCCGTGCGTGTACCGCATTACATCCCTCCAGATGTCACGTAGTGGATTCCGGCTATGACCGATGGACCGATCATATAGACCGCCAGGACAATTGTCAAGGCGACTATAATCTTGCCTACCGGGCCAAGTGGCCGTGACCTGACAGAGACCTGTCTGCGGTTTCTCGGCCGCGTATTACGCTCAATCTGGCGTAGTGCGTCCCATTCTCGCAGCTCTCTGTACTCGTTGGAGTCCACGTTACGCCCTGTTGTCCAGGGTGTCAAGGGCAGCCGAGAGACCCATGCCCAGGCAGCCCGCTATGGTCACAAGACCCAGGATCTCAGTCATAACGCTGTGAAAGATCGCCATTTTGTACCCTCCTGTACGTTGGCTGATCTCAGCTTATTACTTGGCACAATGCTTGTCAACCACGTGGTTGTAGTGGTTGCCGCAGAAATCCGCGTCGCGGAGGTGAGTCACGGTTGCCCGGATACTGCACTGCCTAACGGGATACTCGCCGTTCTTGTCCCCGTTCACTGGGTCACATTCCCAGATCAGAGCACAACATTGCGGAGCATTGAAATTCATCTCCCGTGGAATGTAAGCAAGTCCCCTCTTGGTGGGGAACTGAATGTAGCCCGTGAGCTTTACTCCACCATCCATGACTTTCATTTACATCTCCTTGGTTGGTGCCGTTGTGTACCCAGGCTATAGGGCTTGTGCTCCGATGTAAACCGGAGCACAACCTACTGACTAGGGACTAAAGGATGCCGTCCGAGCGAAGTTCATGATTGAATCCTAGTTCGTCTTGACGGGCTTGTCAACCAGGATGATCGTGCCGCCCGGCCCGGCCACAGCCGTCCAGGTGATCGGGCCAGTCTCGTGTGCCCGTGCGAACCGGCTCATGTCCTGCTTTGTCGTGATGACCGTCATCATGCCTCCAGGTTACGCCGATGGTCTGGACCTGTCAACACGCAGAGTTACTACACGATAGCTAGCATGTCCCCGACGCGAACGAATTCGAACTGCTCCACGGAGTCGAAGACGTCCTGGACCGCGATGTAGCCAGTATCGCACTCAGTACCCGCGACACGCAAGGCCACCGACGCAGCCGCGAACGGCGTGAGAACGTCGTTGCTCTTGACAGTCAGGAGACCATTGTGACCGCTGATGACTACGAGGAATTCCATTTGCTCTCCTAAGCCCTCTTGATGCCCGATGCGTAGATACGGATCTTACGCCCGTACTCGCATGTTGCCGTGGACGTGATGTTCACGGCTTCAACATACTGTGACCTGAACTCGTCTGTCAAGATCTCGCCGTCAACAAGACGGGCAAGCTTGGTCCAGTTGCTAGCATCCTTCCAATGCACCGTATTGAAGTGCAGGTCAGAGATGCACCATTCGATGATGGATTTCTCTTCAGAGTTGAACCGCTTACGCATTATCCAAGCTCCGATCCGTGGACTGTGAACACGTTGTCCGTGCCCAGGAACCTAACGGCATAGTATCCGTCGTCCAAGGTCTCGTCAATCTGCACGCAGTCGTCACGGTAGGCCACGTATTCGCCAGTCTTGAAAAGAAACATTCTGTCCTCCTGTAAGTAACTTACTCCACCGTTGCCCGGCCGTCAAGCCGGGCAACGAAAGGGCATGTCAACTACCAGCCTGACTCAAACTTAGAGTCAGTGTAGGGAACGAACAGGGCACCCTGGATGAACGCCTGATAGGCGAGACGGTGATGCCCGTTGCCCATGATCTTACGCCCAACCCACGAACTGTCAAGAGTGTGGCCGTAGACGTCCGTCGCCGGACCTTGATAGGTCACGATGTGAATCGGGTTTTGAATCTCTGTGTCACGTCCCCAGGCGTACCCGGAGTTCTCCGTCAGCGGCTCTGACTTGTCCCGCCAGGCGTAGTCTCCAGTGACATCTTGGAGCTTTCGCTCCAAGATGTCAATAGTCGGCCCTAGGGCGCACCATTCCCCGATGTTGTTATCCACGCTAGGCATGTCGAAGACTTCAGTGACCGCAATCAGCGGGTAGTCCGAGATAGCCATAACGCCCTCCAGCGTTTGTTGATGACTAAAGACTAGCGGAAGTTTCGGGAATGTCAAGCCAGTCGCATGACCGTGGGTGTCGGGTCCATACTGAACGCCGACAGGAGTTCGTGCTGCATTGCGAAGTCATCGCAATAGTAGCCACCCTTGCAGAGCCAGTCAAACAGGTCTTCTGCGTACTCACGGGCGGCGTTCTTCTGCCCAGAGCGTAGCAGAGCTACGCCTTCAGCCGCAACCACATCGGGGTCCATTATCCGACCTCCATTTAAGCTCAGTTCTTGCCCTGTTGACCGTTTGGTCTGAGAAGAGTCTAGGGTGCTCAACGAGGTATGTCAACTCGTCATCCGGAGCACCCTTGTACCCGTCGAATGATTCCTTGATGATCATTGTTTCCTCCATGCCGAGAAGATTACTCCTTGATGCCCGGCATGTCAACCGGGCATCGCGGGCTAACGCTCCTTGGCAACGAGCCAGGTCACAGCCTGTACTGTTGACGGCACCTCATGCAAGATGTCGGCCGCTGCCTGATACGCAAGAACCATTTCGGTGTAGATCTTGGGAGTGATCTTAGCCGATCGGTTGTCACACCCGAATGATGCCACGCGGTAAGCGTGCCTGTCAATCGTGACGAACTTGGCGTTCTCAGGCTCAGCGATGTTGTGGAAGAAGTGCCATGTCTTCTTACCACTAGGCAGAACGAACGCAGGATCTTCACCCTGCATAATCCTCTCTGCCTTACGCACGGCGTCCCCGACTTGACCAGAGACTACACCGCTCATGGTCTGCCATGCAAGCCGCTGGTTAATCGTCCAGCTCTTTTGCGGGCTGAGTGCGGCGATGATTCCCGCACCCATGCGAATGTCCCCACGGCCGATGATCAAGGCGAGGTTTCTCGCCATCGGGTACCATTCACGGCCCGCTGCGATCTGTGAATCCGTCGCCATGCCCCAGGTTTCTAGGACATTCGCAGTCATCGTCTCCATTTACCCTCCCAGGTTCGATGACCAAAGACTATCAGTGCCGGGGCGTGGGGGCAACCTCTCGCTCTGACGCCTACATGTCAGGGTTTCAGGCCCTTGACGACATGAGACTCGCGGTCTTACCGCTTCCCAACTTACCTCGGGGCGACCCCGGCAACTGAAGACTACCGCTTGCGACGCTTGGCGTCAACCTTAGTCGCTAGCTTGCTCTGGAACATGATCTGCTTGCCCGAACGACCCGAACGGACCTCATAGATCGAGATCTCATAGATCGAGACCTTGTAGCCGATCGACAGAAGGTGCGGAAGCCATGGACCAAACCATGCCATGAGCTTCTGCATACTGTCAAATCCGAATCGTTCGCCTGGCTTATGGAAGTCGTAGAAGTCTATGGCTTCCGTGGGGTGAGTGCTCGGGTTGCAGTGGCGAGCCTCCATCTCCATCTGCTTACGAGTGTTGTCGCCAATCCTGCGACGGTACGGACCCGTCCCGAACTTGTCCTCAATACGGTAGACACGCATCGTTTCCATGTTCCCTCCAGCACATTTGATGCCTGAAATCTACAGGGATTGAATCTCTCTGTCAAGGTCACGCTTTTCACGCAGCCTACGATGCTTCCGCAGGCCACGCTTACCACCACGCTTGAGTATCCAGTACATATCGTCTTGGACACAACAACCGGGGCGACCCCTGAAAAGATCGCCCCGGTGCTTATGACTCTTCATATCACTCCGAGAGTAGGTTCTCAGCCCATTCGTACCAGTCAACGTCCGAGATCGCGGAGTTGATCACGTCCGAGATGAAGCCCGACGCGATGCTGCTGCCCTCAAGGGCGTCATCGATGTCAGACTCTACCATCTCCTTGAGCTTGTCCGCAAGGTCCGAGACTAGCCCGCGAACGAAGTCCTTCTCTTCGTCATCGAGAGGAGAGATCGTGAACCCAGTGGCATCGGGGTACGCCTCAGCATACTCTGCCCGGCCCTCTTCCGCAAGCTCTTGCAGACGCTCGTAGTCGTACTCGTTGTTCGTGAAGTGCAGGTTGATGAGCCACGTGATGTGATTGTTCCAGCCGTTGAAACCAGACATAAGTACGACCTTTCTAGGCGTAGAATATACCTATGACTAAGAGAGTGTGCAAACTACCCGAATGTGGTAGGCCCCACCGTGGGCTTGGATTCTGCGAGCTTCACTACCGACGTTACCGGCTGACCGGGAAGGTGTCAACCACACGACGTGAGAACGGCACGGGCTGTGTCAAGAACGGTTATATCTGGATAGACGGGAGATATCAGCATCGTACCGTCATGGAAGAGGTACTAGGACGACCGCTGTTGCCCAGTGAAAACGTACACCACAAAAACGGTGACCGTCAAGACAACAGACCAGAGAACCTAGAGCTTTGGGTAACCTTGCAACCAGCAGGTCAGCGTATCGAAGATCTTCTTGCATATGCTGACGAGATCATTGCACGTTACCGTCATGAACCCTCCAGTTGTGGACGCTCATAGCTTACATGGCGTGTGCCCGGCTGTCAACCGGGCACCACCAAATGAGCTACGACCACCAGCTAAAGAACATCTTGACGAAGACGTAGACGCAGAGAATCCAGACCCCGTAGACAAACAAGGTCAGGCCCGCGATGCTGCCTACGACGATGCCAGCGATTTCAAGAGCGTTCATGTTTCCCTCTCAGAGATTCCAGATCTTGTTCTTGCCCGCCTGAATCTTAGCGGAGCTGTCCCGGTAACTGGGACGTGAGCCTGCCCAGTTGTCAAACGCCCGGGTAAGCTCGGCCTTGGTCGCCTTGGTCCAGTACGCACCCTCGAAAGGAGTCGGGCACGAGCATCCCGCATCAGATGCGTAGAAGTACGATCCCTTGCGAATTCCCTCAATGGACTCAATGGTACGCATAACGACGAACATGTCAAATTCGTAGTCTGCTCCGACATCAACGGTTGCGACGATCTCGCAACCGAACTTTTCCGGGTTGTAGTAGGCATTACGCTCCCAGCCGCCACCTGGAGTGTTCAGTGCTAGCGTCATTTCTCTCCTAGCTTCTCGTACATCGGGCGAATTGTCAACGCCTTCATGTAGTCGATGTTCTCCCGGGCTATCGTGTGGAAGATGTGATTCCTGGCTTCTGCCTCCGAGTTGTACCTGTCGGTCTCGAATGAGTATGAGAAGCCAGGAAGTCTAATCTCGTACCACACGCTTGAGATCCCTCTTGTCCTTAGCCCGATTGTCGCGTGCCTTGGGCTTGGTCTTCTTGCGTGCCCGACGCCTCAACTCAGTGAGGTGCCGTCCCATCTCGGTACCCATCATGCCCTCCTGATTGAGGTTTGTCAAGTGGCTGGGAACGCTAGCTCGTTACGCTAGTCCTCGCAGGGTTGGCCGGTCCTGCGTATGCACTTACCACCACGCCCCAGTGCCCCGTGTGGGATTCGAACTGAGAATCAGCCGTTTTTGAGATCCCGTGGTCTGCCAGTTGCCTAACGGGGCGGTTCAATTCTACAGGTTGTCCTAGCTGAAGACAACCTCACCGTATGCGATGCACTGGATTAGCTGGTCGGCCGTGTCAGCATCGAAGTCTACCTCATCGGGGTCTTCGAACAGAAGCTCGCACTGACGACGGCAGTCCTGGGAGACCTTGTAATTCGCGGACTCACCGTGTTCCCCGATGCCAGTATCATTCACGAGATTCCGGGCCATGTCAAGGATTGTCTCGGAGTCGAGATACGCCGAGATAGTCTCATCCGGGTACTCTGGGTCATCCATGAGAAGGGTGACGTTCCAGTCGTCATCGTTGAAGGTCACCGGCTTGTACCTCAGAGTCTCCCAGTACCAGGAGTACGTCAGGGCACCCGACCCGATGATGTGATCGTGAATGTCTTCACGAGTCGCATCAGTACCGTATTCCATGTTCCTCCTTATGGGAACCTGATGTCGATTCCGTTGTAGTGTGCCCGGAGATGCTTAGAGCAGACCTTGCTAGGCTCTGCCCCAGATCGTATTACACCAGTCGGTCGGCCGTCAACCCAAGGGCCAGAAATCGGGAAGAGGCAACCGCAACCTGCGTGCAGGTAGTAATGCGGCCTGATCTCTTTATATCTGACTTTGACTGGGCTGATCTCCGGCGATGTCTGCTCAATATATCCGTCGTATCCGTAGTTGAATCCGTCGTCGTAGATCATTACGCCTCCTTGATGACTCGGCCACCATGAGACTAGCTCATGATGACCGGGCTGTCAAGAGCCGTTGGTGAGGGTCTTAACGAATCCGCCGCCATTTGGGCATGACGGCGTGTAGCTCGGCGTCATTGTCGGGGTATAGACCGCCAGAGTCGTACCCTGCACAGCGACACAGAGGCCCGCGTTGTGGATCTCTCGATTCATATGGGCCACGTTGGCAGTAATCACCATAGACATGATCCAGCCAGCGAACCCGAAGATCACCAGCGGAACCATTAGGGGATTCATTTGCGGTCCTCTCCGACTTGTACCTTCTTGTTGGTGCGAATGCAAATCACGCCGCCGTGGCTTTTGCCTTCACGGGCGAGTTTGAGCAACCGCTCCCAGCACTCAGGATGCTCCATGATGGACGACCTTTGATGTCGTGACGACGAACGAATCGAGATCGTGGCCGATGTCGTAGAGTTCACCGCACTCAGCGATCTTATCGGCTGCCCATCGCATGTCGTCCTCGGGGAACTTCTCAGGATCGTAGTCGATCCTGATCAGGATGTCAACCGTCTTCACTTGACCATCGCCTTGATCTCGTCCTTGATCCTCTTGGCCTCGGGACCACGGAAGGTGCTGGCGTTGCTCAGGAAGTATTGCAGTATGCCCCGGGCGTCGACAAGGCCATAGGAATCCGTGATCTTATCGAGAGACTCCATAGCCTCAAGATAGGGCACGGCACCGAAGTACACACTCGGCGTCCCGTCCTTGCGACGCCAGGTCTTGCGGACATCGGCAGCGATCTCATAGATCGGACGCATCAGAATTCCTTCCAGGTGATCCAGAGATCACCGATGTTCAGGCTGAACTTGAACAGGTCGCTACGACCTGCCCGGAACCACTGGTTAGAACTGTATATGACCCATGCAGGCTTGTCAACGATGAACCACAACGAGAAAAGGGGGAGCTTTCGCTCCCCCTTCCACCCTTGCGGGCACTCGTTGTAGAGATCGGAATGCCTATCCGATGACCACAAACTTATCAGGACTCCCTTGGAAGAAGACATCATCCGCTGAATGAATGTCTGTCGGGTACCATGTGCCCGGCTTGATACCGCCCTCAGCCCCGGCCTTTTCAGCCCACTGCCAAGCGTTGTCCTTGGTGCCATCTAGTGTCACAGTAGTAACTCCAGAGCCGTTTGTCAACTCGATGACCCACGTACCCTCTGGGTTCGAAAACGCCAGAGGGATACGTGACATCACCGGGGCAGCCTGACGGCGGTTCTTACGCCCCATTTTGTCTCCTAGTCAGAGCAAGCAACAGCGACGATGACCTCGATGATGCCCGAGGTGCTTCCGATCACAACCGCAGCCACGCCGATGAACATCGAGATCGGTGAAGGATTCGGGTGATTCGCCAGCAGGGAGATTGGTACGGCGACACCCACGATACCGCTCACGGGCAGAAATGCAATCGCCCGAAACGACGGGTGAAGCCCCATGTACGTCCGAACCAGGGGGTTACCCTTCTTCTTGGTCTTGACGACTTCCCCCTTGGCTACCTCGGGCTTCTTGGGAAGGTCACGGACCACCCTGTTAAGGGCAGTCTGCGTCCTCGCCTCGTTCACCATGCCCGAACGGTCATCGAACTCCTCACGGAGAAGATACCCCGCTGAGTACGCCCAGGCAAGGTGATCACGGGTCACATCACGTTCGGGGTCACCGATCCGCATCTCCGTGCTCTCGGGCCTGCCGTAGGTGTCATAGAAACTCCTAGCCATTCTTCCTCCTGGTTGGCTTCGTTTCCTTAGTTGGTGCTGGCTTCAAGCCTAGCCGGATCATGTCGGCTTCGTCAAGGGGCCAGTCGAAAGCGTGGCGGAAGTTGAGGTACGCAATCATGCCACAGTGTGCACATGAATGATTACGGACCTCAACAACCGTCATGCCGCAGGTCTCACACGTAAACCTCTCGGGCTTGGGCACGGGGTAGACGATGCCTGCCATGGGTGCTCCTTAAAACGGGGGCTCTATGTCTTCCATGTTCTCATCCGGGTACTCCAGGTACAGGGGGAAGTCGTCATCGACATCGTCCTCGAAGTCCCTCAGACTCCAGTAGTCCTCCTCTTCGAGATCCTGGTCTCCGTAGAAGGGGTCGTCATACTGGTCCTCATACGAGGCGTCAAGGTAAGAGTCTTCGTTCATCTTCATGCCCTCTCGTAATCGAGAACGGCAGCCTTCATAGCTGCCGTGACCTCACATGTACTCTCTCCGTTCCAGCCCCGCCATTTGCCCGGGACATGGAGTACGAAGACCTCCCTGTCTTCGTTCAGGAAGAGACGATACCTCGTCCCTTCCTGAACGTCAACCGGATCAGTGACCAGCCACGCTGAGCTAGCCATCGAACCTCAATTCCTGCTGTAGATGTGCTTTCGAATGTGCTTGCAGGCGTGCCCGTTGGGCACACCGAAATCGTCGTAGCCACGGTGCGTGTAGTCCGGGCACGTGCAGGACCAGAGCTTACCCGCAGCCTCCAGCGTGAGCTGGTAGAACATGCCCTTGCGGCTGAAGCTCTGGACGTAGGTTACCAGGGGGTACTCGACCTTGGCAACCTTAATCGGAGGATGCCCGGCCGGGCCGTTGTTCAGGAGGTCAACGAGTGCCTGAAGCTCGTGAATACACAGAACCTCGTGCTGGAAGGCGACCTCTTGCTCAGTCGTGTCGATAATCATATCTGCCTCACTTCTTGGGACGGTAGGTGAAGACCTTGTAGCCACCACCACGCTGCTTGACGATCTGGGCTGAGATATTGACACCACGCTGTCGTGCCCGGTTGTCTACGGCGTCACGAATACGCTCGGCCTCAGCCTTGCCACCATCGGACTCACTGATGTGCTGTTCGTCGATGACTTCATCCTTGTCGGGATTGTATGCCCGGACGTGGACGTCGTCAATTTCCTGCTGGTTGCGAATGGCGTCACCGGGTTTCCAGTTCCTAGCGTCGTCTGGATTGTTGCCCCGATTGAAGATGCCCATGTTTCCCCTCCAGAGGATTCATATGGGTTGTAAAGGTCGTACCCGATAGTACGTAGAGAACTATGAGGAACGATGCCGCTGTGAACTTAATGAACTCTACCGCGATGGTGAGTACTGTGTCAAGGTTCAATCCTGTCTCCTTGATGATTCCAACGTCATCAGGTTATCTGATGACGAAGGGACCGTCAAGCGGTCAGCGGGGAGAGTTCCGGGTGACGGATCTCAGCCAGGAAATCGGGAGTCGCCAGGATCGCCAGCGGCTCGTAGTCGTAAGTCGGATCACCGTTCTCGTCAACCAGCCAGTCAACGATCAGGACGACAGAAACACCGTTATAGCTCGCAGGAACTACGTCGATGTTCTCGCCGCCCTCGACGATACGACGGAACAGCTCCCGCTGTTCGTCTGTCAATCCGTTCATTCGTGATGCTCCCATTTCCCTTAGCCCTCCTAACGTGTCGCCCTCTCATAGGCGAGAAGTCCCAGAGTCAGTAGAGCACTGACACCGAAGAATACAACAATGAACGTACCCATGTCAATGCCCTCCTGAGCTTAGAGTTTCGGAATCTACCGCATAGGCAGACTGAGCAGTAGATCGAACGTGTGTAGTGAGTGTGAAGGTCTTCAATGTGCCCGCAGTTATCGCAGGGAAGAAGGCTAAGGGGTCTGGTCATGGCAACAATGTTACCGAGACCAGACCCCAAAGTCAACCGCCCTTCGACCTAGACCTCGTAGTAGGTCACAGTCTTCTGGACTGGACGAACCTCCTTGACACCGTACCAGGAAGGGTCGTAGTCGCCGTAGTAGCGAGAACCAACCTCGCCGTAGCCCGTGTTCTCGAAGAACTGGTCTTCGATCTTCACGACGACGGACAGGTCACGGTCGTTGTCGGAGTCCTCATGGTCAGTGACCTGGACGACTTCGGCAGTCACGGCCTCGCCGCTGACCATCACCGGGAAGGTCGTGCCCTCACCAGCGTGCAGGAGGGCGGTCCAGTCAGTGTACCGAGTGGCACGCTCGGCGTCATCACGGTCAAGGTACATTCTCAGATCCTCTCGTAAACGGTGACAGTCTTCTCCTGGGGGGAAACCTCTTCGAGGCTACCGTCCCACTCAGTGACGTAGTGACTCTGGTGGTACCCGGACTTCTTGAAGTACCGGCCCTCAATCTCGACAGCGATCCAGACTTCGGTCGCTCCGTCGCCCAGGCGGCTCTTGCCGTGGACCTTGACGATGACAGCCCTGCCGTCAATGATGACGGCGAAAGGCTTGTCCTGGTAGGCTATCGTGTGCCAGCCGTACTCGTCAAGCACGTCGGCAACGTCGGACGATGTGAACATTAACCCTCCATGAGAACGAGCTTGTGTGCGTTATCCCTGTGCCTCTTCACGAAGTCTACATCAGGACGGGCAAGCTCGTCAAGATGTAGCAGAAGCTCAAGAGCCCATCGGTTCTTGAAGAGGCTGATAGCGGTGCGTCGGAGTGCCCAGCGGTAGGCAGCCAGCGGGCTGCCCTTGTAGCCATCAGGAATGAGCTTACGCTCCAACGCGATGACGTACAACTCCTCACGGATCGCCTGAAGTCGGCTCTCCAAAGGTAGACCGAAGAACTTCTCGTTGTCAACCATGACCTCAGAGCCGTCCTTGAGGAAGGCTTCGAACCACGGTCGCTCGCCGTAGGCGACAGACTCGTGAACCGTGTCATGGACATAGACGTAGTTAACCGCGTCGTTGAAGAACTCCTTGGCGTTCTTGTTGAGGCTGATCGGGTTCGGGCGGTTAAGCTCTGCCCAGATCGGCTTGAGAAGATCATGAAGCTCAGGAATGAAGACAGCCCCGTGACGCTGCAAGAACGCGATGTCGCTGGCGTGCTTGTCCCATGAACCGTTATCCCAGTACCCGTGGGAGATCTTCATCGTGTAAAGCTCGTCAGCCGTGGCGATCGGACCCCACGGGTATTCCCCCAGGCGGGGGTCAACGAAGCAGTCCCACCGCTCTAGTCCCTCGTAGGGGATTCGAACGGGCTCAGGGCTGTGGTAGTCCCAGTCAGACTTGGAAACATCCCTGAAGTCAGGGAAGTGGATCTTGATGGCCTGAGAGCCAATGAGTGTCACAGTCACAGAACCTCCAGTACCTTGAGTTCCTTAGCGAGTACCCAAGAGCCGCCCTGGCTCTCAGGACGATCGTACTTCGTTGTGCCCCGGAGTGCAACCTTGCACCAGACACGACGCTCGCCGGAAGCGAGTTCGGTCTTGAGATGCGGGGCAACGGGCTGGAAACATGCGTGCCAGCCAGGACGGACAGCGAAACCCGGAGTCGGGTGACTCTCAGACTGGAGCCATTCGCCCATGACGATCGTCTGCTTGCGGTTGATGAAGAGAGGATGCAGGGAGCCATCCCGGCCGGTGCGAAAGAGCTTGTAACCAATGATCTCGTCCATTTGACCCTCCTAGGTCTTGATCGTTCACCCCGGTGTTCGGTAGTTACACACTACCGAACACCAGAGAAAACGTCAAGGCTACTTGGCCGGAACCGTAGCCTTGCTCTTGGGGGCCTTCGCGGCGTGGCTCGGGTCGATGGTAGTACCCAGAGCAGTCGGGGCACCAGTCACGACGATCGTGTGCTTGGTGTAGTTCCACTCAGCCGGGCCGCCACCGATGACCACAAGGGCCACAGCCGTGCCGATCCACTTACCGAATTCTGCCCAGAACTCACCAGGCTCCATAAACGTCTCCCTCCTTGTAGGACCATGAGATGACCTCGTTGGAAGCCATTCTGGCTTATCCTCGCCGGTCTGTCAAGATAGTCAGCCCGCCTGACGAGCATCGCGTAACCATCAGGCACGGCGTCCTTCTCTTGAAGCATGATACGTATCGTATCGAGGAGTTCTTCGTCTGTCAACTCCTCAGACGCCTCGTCGTCCGTACCGAGATCGTGTGTCACGAGCCAGGTCACTTGATCGTAACCAGCTTGCCCGGCTCAACCGTAATGACCTTGGCCTCTTCGATGACCAGGGCAGTCCCGCCGAATGTAGCGAGTTCCCTCGCAGTGTGGAGCGGAACATAGCTCGTCAGGACACGGATGGCGAATTCCTTGGGGAGTGTCAGAGCGGGACGCATTTTTCCTCCTAGACCCAGTGGGCGATTTGCATACCGACAGCGATCAACGCCGCCACAGGAGAACCATACACGAGGAAGATCCCAAGAGCAACCCAGAAAGATTCCCAGTCTGAATAACCTAGAGCGAGAATGAAGGCGAAGACGCCAGCAAAGAACGCGACGACTGAGGCACCGAGGATGATAAGTGCCGGGATATAGAGATACAGGTCCAACTTCCCTCCTTTAGTAGACCAGGAAGCCCCCGTACTAGACGGGGACAACCTTACCGACTAAAGCTCGATGTCAAAGCCGGGAAAGACCTCGACCTCAAGGTTGCCCGTCTCCAGGTCAACTCCGAAGCCGTTGCCGAAGTTCTCCACGAGGTCACCGTTGTTGTCGATGCCAAGGACGCCGCCGTAACCCGGACGGAAACCCGAGGCACCAGGGCGACGCCGACCGAGGCCGTCAGGTCGGCCACCGAAGACCTCTTCCTCGATGATCTCCTCGCGGATGATCTCTTCCTCAACGAAGTAAGGGTCGTTACCGAAACCGAACATTAATTCCTCCTGATCTTTCCTGGGGTGGCCGAGAAGCCCATCGGGGACTTCTCGTCATCATCTTCCTCTGCCGACGCCACCATGTCAAGTAGCGACGACAACGGTATCGCGTGACTAGGGCCATCTTCTGACGCCTCTGACAGGGCTTGTTCTATGATGCTCGTCTTGGCGTAGAGATGGTAAAGAAATGCCCCGGCCGCAGCAGCTACGACCAGGGACAGTGTGTTGTCGTTAGACATTTAACCTCCGGAGTTACTCTACCTTGGATGCTGTGTGATATCAAGCTCGTATAGATCACCAGGCGTGACATATCCTGACCAGCGGTACGGGAAGAGATCGACTCCAGCGAGCTTGTATACGTGTGCGACCAACTGCGAGCAAATCATGTGGTCCGTCGAAGCTATGAAGTGCTTCAATCCGGGCACCCAGATGTGCAGCCGGTGCATAGCCAGGGCGTCGTAGTCCAAGAAGGAATACGGTGTGCCCTGAAGGATTCTCCCGTAGTACCCGCAGGCAATCCGCTGCGAGTACGTCACGGTGCTGTAGATCCTGTCACACCAGAAGATATCACGAGGATCGTATTCAGTCAAGGGCCGGATTCTTGCCCCGCCCGGCTCAGCTTCGATCAGGGTACCGTCTCCGAGATCCATGAAGGCGTGTTCCCAGGCGGTGAAGCCGTCACCGTTGAGCCATTGACCGAACTCGATCATCTTACCCACGCTGCCGTGGATATGAGTTAGACCGATCCTACCTGGACTAGTCTCCATCTAGCCTCCTGTGCAGCTCGTCATGCTTCTCATGAAGTGAATCGACCTTGCCGTGAAGGTCGTCCTGCTTCTTAGACTGTAGGTTCTGCCCGACCAGGATAACAGACAGGAGGACTAGCTGCAAGAAGGTCTGAGCTATCCACTGAACGTCGGCATTCACAGAATGCTCAGCCAGCGTGCTCTTGAGGCTCGTAAGTGACAGAGCCGCGAATGCGTAGGCACACCACATCGTGCCTACAGCGTTGGTGATTATAAGACCAAGGAAGTCGTTGAAACGACGAATGGGTGCCATAAGGTTCATGGCACCCATTGTCTCACGCCTGCTTGACGACAGTGACAACCATGCGACGAAGTTCTGGCTTGCAGAGGACCCTTACGGCTACGACGACCAGGGCCAGGAACTCGTCAAGGGGTCCGGGGAGCAGAAGGCAGACAGCGAAGACGGGAATCATCCACTTAGGAATAAGAAGGAACTTGATGCCCCAGATTGCCCGGCATGATCGTGAGAACTTTGTCGCCTTGAATCGTGCCCAGGACTGCTTCAGTTGTTCCAAAACTTCTCAGTCTCCCTCTCTAGTGCCTTGCTGCGGAAGTACGACCGGATGACTGAGATCACCGTGATAACGGCAGCGATCCCGAATGCAAGGTACACCGGAGCGGGCAGGATGTCAAGCATGGTCCTGCTCGATTATATACGTCTTCCGGTAAGGGGCCTGTCTAATCGAGTTACTATCCTCATCGACAACTAGTTCCATGAGAGTACTCTACTGCCCGACGATCTCGGCGTCAAGAACCTCAGAAGGATCTAGTGCCGCTGGGAGTGCCGTAACGGCATCAGCCGTGTTAGACCCGAAAATCCTTGAGATCATTCCTGGTCCGCCTGATCCAGACGACGCCTCGATGTTGATCGATATCCTGTCCTTACCAAGCTCGTGCTTCTTGGCGATCATACGCTGTAGACGGTCCATCTCTTCGGACGTCTTCTGGTCAGCGAAACCACCTTCTACCTGCTCAATCATGTTCTGACGGAGGACTCGCTGGGTCTGGATCTCGATCAGCGTGTCCTGAAGTGCCGCGAGCTGAGTCGTAGTCCGGATCTCTACCGGGATCTCGTATGCACAACTCGAATGGGGCTGCATCTTCGGGCAACGCTCACGTATATAACACGTGTCACACTGAAGGAAGTTGTCTGCCGGTGCCCGGAGCAGCGGCCTAGTGATCTCCGTTCCGTCAGGCTCAGTCGTAGTCTGAAGCTCTACCTGAAGGATAGGAAGAGGCACCTTCTCAGCTCTGGGTACCAACTCTGCGTTCCGCATCGGAGGGGGCAGGGTGTCAACTTCACGAGATGGCATTTCCGGACTTTCCCAATAACGCGGTTCTGGCTCAGGAGTAACTACCCTTGGCCTGATGGACGAAGCGAACTGTTCCCATGACCACAAGGAGAGTCTCAGAAGCTCGTGATTATTGTCGGCCTCAATCAGCTCGGTGTCAAATCCGTGCTGCTGGAGGTAGCTCCTGTGCTCCTGACGGCGGTGCTTGTACTTCTTCGGGTACCTGTGAAGCTCGTGCCCGTCCCAGATGAAGGTATCACCGAACTGAGTCGGTGACAACCAGGACGTTGATCCAACGGAGTCAAGAGGGAGTTCCTTCATGACATCCATCTTCGTCATAGCTATGCCATGGAATCTCGTTCCGCCAGACAGCGTACGCAGGAGTGCGGATACGTCCTGATTAGCTCCGTCAGACTGTAGAACTCCCACACGCTCATAACGGCCCGCGAACTCTCGCAGTGTGCCCGTGCCCCACTCGGAATGCCACACTGCCATCCACTTATCACCCGGAAGGTTCTCCCAGAACTGGTGACGAAGATCTTCAAGTAGGGTCTTTCCCAGGGCAAGAGCGTCAAACTCGCCTGCGAACTCGATGGCGGCGATGTTCGCCTCAACGAAGTCCATGTAGTCCTGAGAAAGGTCATAGGCTTCATCCTGGGTAACCTCGTCCTTTCGATTAATGCTGTACGTGCCCGGATCGAGGTAGACCTTCATTCCTTCGGGGAACTCGTCAGCGATACTGAATCCCCGAGGATCGCGGCGTCGCTTTAGCCCGTACCAAGATAGGGATACGGTCTCGATACCGTTCTCGTTGAGGAAGGTCGTCCAGGTTCTCTGCTCTCCTCCGCCATAATATATACGCATTGTAATCACCCGCCCAGCTCTAGGTCATTAACCTCGGTACGAGTATCAGCCATCTTGGCTGCCTTGTCAAGGAGGGTCTTCTTAACGATGTCCTCCCAGGCGAGAGTTCCCTTGACGTGATCAGGAAGCCATTCTGCCATCGCGTACTGAGGACGGACCTGGAGCATCACGGCCTGCCCGACCTCCAGAAGCTCACGAGCGAATGCCGGGTCGTAACAGACCCAGAAGTCAATCACGTAGCCCTGCATGAAGAGATGACGATTGAGGTTCGTCGCCTCGTTGTCGGTAATCAGGCTGCGGTAATCGGGGAAGACGATCTGAGCGTACCTGAAGATCCCTTCCATCGCAAGCCAGTCCTTGACCCGCTGCCTGTTGCCCTCAGTCGTCACGAGGATGATCTCGTAGGAAGCCGAGAGACTACGGTAGAGGTGGTAGTTCTCGGGGATCAGGTGGCCGCCCACAGGGTCTCTGAGAAATCCCTCGACGGGCATGACTATGAACCTAGCCACGTCCCCTCCCTATGTAGTCTGGTGACGAGTACCGAAGGGCTGCCCGTGTGATGATGTCAGCGGGAGCGTCCAGGCTGGTGTGATATAGTTCGGCATTCCGTGCCCGGTCGAAGTCGTCAGCGTCAGAAACAATAGCACGGAGCGTATCGACAGCACCAGATCGCTTACCTGCCTGCCATCTGAAGTTGTGGATGTCACTGTAGCCCTGCCCCGTGTCGGAAAATGCCGCTCGTCTTCCACCGTGAATCTCTCTCCATAGGGTTCTAGCCATAGACCTGGCATGGACTGCACCCGATGGCCCGGCGTGCGACATCTGCTCTATTGTCTTCGCCTGCTGCGAATCCAGGTCTGCGATGTGCTCCCACGTGTCGGGCACGTCATACAGAGGACTCGGATTAGGCTTGACGTCCCATCTCGACGTCTTGAGGTTCCATGCCGCGTAGGGATGGATACCCGTGATGTCCTTGCCCGTCTCTGGATTCCAGAAGAAGGTGACCTCAAAGTGCTTTCCGTGGATCGAGTAGTTTGCCGTCTTGGTCCAGAGACGTTCCTTGAGCAGTCCGTCTACGTAAACGGCAACCTCTGCCCGGCTTAGGCGGGGGAAGTTCGGATTCGTCGCTAGGAACTTAGGGTAGTCAACGCCGAAGAGGACGTCAAGGTCGCCATTGCCTCTGTCGGCTGCCCACTGGTAGGAAACACCAGATCCGGCGAGCCAAGCGTACACCCAGTCTTCAGGAGACCGCAAGCCTATGTCACGGAGACCCCCGTAGAGGAGACCAAGAAGGACATGTGATATTCCTGGTCGAAGTTCGTGACCAGAAAACAGAGCAGGATCAAGATCCTGCTCTGGCTCTGAGAAATAACTGCTAGCCAACGCCTGCTGCCTTCGCCAGGGCTGCATTCTGTGCAGCCATTGCCTGTCCCTGAAGGGCAGCCATAACCATGTCGGCCGCCTTCATTCCTACGATGTTGGCTCCCAGGGTGCCCAGGGCAGCCACGATACGATCGTCATTCGGTTCGCGGACAGCGTTGACACGGATGTCCAGGCTCGGGGCCAGCAGAACCTTGCCACCGGACATCTTCATGACCATGAAGGCGAACTCGTATGGCTCGCTCGACGGGTCGAGCACGACATCGGGGCCGCCTGTCAGGATTACCGTGATCGCACCGTAGATGTCATCTGGCTGTGGGTCACGCTGGACCTCGGGACTCGAATCGACGTCTAGGATCTGGACGTCACTGTACTGCCCGACCGCCACGATGAAGGCGTAGTCAACCGGAACTGGTCCAGAAGGTGCCTGCGGCGGCCTTCCACCGGGAACGATTAGACTCATGATTCCTCCCTGATGACACTGATGAGTGCTGTGGATACTGCCATTGCCCGGCGTTCTGCCTCATAAGCCTTCCTGATGGCGGAGATCGACTCCTCGTGAACCCGGGCAAGCTCACGAAGCTGATGTAGATGCCTCTTCCGTGATACCCACGGAAGTCTAAGTCGTCTCATTCTTTACCTTCCCTGTAAACTCCTTCATTTCCTTGTCGAGTTCGAAGAGGATTGCCCGGTTCTGCCCGGTATGCCATCCACCGTCGTTGAACTCAGTAAGAAGCTTACTCGTCACGAACTCGTGAGTCAAGTTGTAGCACTCTCGGGCTACCATACGACGGAACCATCGACGCTTGCGGAAGACAAAGTCGAACATCAGATACTCAACTTTCGTCTCGTGCGACCACATTCATAGTAAACAGAGAATACATCCGCGATACGAGCACGACGGCGATCACCGAGGTATGGCCAAAACTCTCGAAGTATCCTTTGTACTTCGTACACCTTGCCGCACTGCCAGTTATAAATCGGCTTATTGCCGTGTGTGCCCGATGTATGCGGCCCATTCACAGTGCCCCCGACTATCTGGGCAAACTTCCGAATCACATCTTCGTCTGTTATAGCGAGAGCGATTCTCGGACTGTCCAAACTACTGGAGAAAACAGTTCCCTCACCCTCAAACAAACCTGCTGCCCAGGCAGCATCTTCTACCTTCATGTCAGTAGTACCCTCTCTTACTGTTGACCTTCTTCATGACCTGCGAATGGAACGGGCAGTAGACACAGAGATAGACGCCCGGACGGTTCCGGGTGTCCATGTGGAGTTCCTTCCGTTCCGCCTTGGTGTCAGGAAGGAGCTTCATCTTGTCTGTCTTGTAGTCTTCGCAGTCCAGAGTCCGATTGTGCTTACGCCAACAGGATATCGCGTCGTCTTGGAAGGTGTCCTTGAGATCGTAGTTCTTGCTGCCCAGGCCGGTCTCACCTGTCTTCGTCGCGTCCTTGATCATGGCGACGATGAACTTACGATACTCTTCAGATCTTTCCCAGAGCTGGGCGTTGACGGTACACATTGCGAGAGGGTGGAAATAAGTATTGCCAGCCGAGTAGACCTCGTGACGCTTCCTCAGAGCCAGGAGTTCTGGGTTACGTTCTTCTCTGTCGTTCTGTGGTCCCGGTTCTCCGTGGGCGTGCTCAACGGTACCGCAATCGGCACAGACGAGAAGTGTGTCTCGGGGACCATTCTGGATCTCATCCTCCGAAAGATCCAGATTTGAAAGGTCAGGTAGCTGCGGTACGCCTCCGAGATGAGGCACAGCCAGATTCGCCATGTTCTGCTCCAAGTTAGGTTGTAACCAGCTTAGCAGAACAGTGGCGAAACGGCAACTACGCAGTGAACGACACTCGGGCTGTCGTGGGAGTCCCAGGGCCTCCGGTGGCCGTGATTTCAAGGTCGTACTTGACGCCTTCACTAAGACCCCAGTACGAAGCCTCGCAGACCGGGACAGTTCCCTGATGGAATATCCTAGAGCCTTCCATGAGGACTAGATGGTACCCGTCAGGTTCCTTGCCGTCAACGGCGGCCGGTGGCTTCCAGGTAACGAGGACCCTGTGGGTGTCTGCCTTGACGTCAGCGGGAGCCCCGAATGACGTAGGCGGCGGTGCCTTCAGGAGTGCTCCCCATGTCGCCGGGCCGACAACGCCGTCAACAGTCAGTGCATGACCTTGCTGAAAAGTCCTGACAGCCGTCAGTGTAGCAGGGCCAAAGGAGCCGTCAACCGTGAGTTGCGGACTGGCGTGCCATACGTTCAGCCTGCCCTGTAGCTCGTTGACGGCGTTGCCCGTGTCTCCAAGTGAGAGAGTCGGGTTGCCAGCAGGAGGCGGTATGACAGGGCTGAAGAAGGTACTCAGAGCGACAGACTCGTCAAGGCTCTTTCCTTCGGCAGTACTCGTGAACTGGGTGGCGTCGCAGGCGAACTCGGTTGCCTTGCAAGTCGTAGGACCGCAGATGTGTGATCCTAGGCCATAATGAGCCGACCAAAGGCGATACGCCGTCCGGGGGATTCCTGCCTTGTTGAAGAGGTCAACGATGGTGTTGATGTTGCTGACTGAGCTGTAGATGCAGGGCTTCGTGACTCCCCTGGAAAGTGCCAGCTTGAACCAGGGAACTGCCTGAGATGTCGTGGCGTCGAAGGGCTCTACGTCTAGTGCGTCAGCAACGTCGCTGGCACGAACGGCTATGCTAAGGATTCCGGCAGCAGGGAAACGAGAGTGGATGGCTGCGATATTGGCGAAGATACCGTCTGCATACCCGGCGTAGTAGTCAGCCTGGGGCAGGAGTGAGACGTCTACGTCGTCGAAGAAGCAAATTGTGGTCAAGATTGACCTCCTGAGTGATCAAGTCTACAGCTAAGCGTATCACCCTTAGAAGTGATGACGCAGACGACATCTAGCGTCCCAGGTAGTCAACACCAGCGGTGCTGTGTGAGTCATGGAGCTGCGGGCACGGAGTCTCAGTGTGATACGGAGGAACGAACTTCCGGAGATCCGGGCTGTCCCATACAGGAGCCTCATGGATTCCGTAGTACGTGTAGTCGAGGTCGTCACGCATGTACCAAGTGCCCTGCTCGACCTGGCCTCCACGGTCCTTGACTACAGACTTGTATCCGCCTTCGGCCATGCCGAGAAGAAGCTCGTGGTTCGCGGACCTAGGTGTGGGATAACTCATTACTGTACCTTTCAAGAATGAATGATGCCCACTTTACGACATCCTCGACTCGTTGACCGCTTGGCTGAGAAGTTGTCCACAGTTCCAGGTTCTCGATGCGGTTGTCGTCACGAACACCATTGATATGGTGAACATTCTCTTCTGAGTATAGCGGTCTTCCTAGGTGTTCTGACATCACGAGTACATGCTGAGGGGCATAATTGTTGCTTGGAAACTTATTAGGATGAGCTGGTGCGTAGACAGCATAATATCGTGATCCGTTCTTCGCAACAGGACCGTAGCTCATGCCAGTTCCCGTGCCTTTCGGAAACCTGATCTTAGCATGAGGACGGCAATACCCGTACCTCGCTGCACGAAGGGTGCAACCATCCTCCAAGCATTCAGGATTCTTAAACCTCCGTTCTGGCAAGTCAATTGTTCCGTATCTGTAAAACCGAGAAGCATGCATTGAGCAGTAACCACTCGCCTTACGCTGCTTCTTCCCGCATCCACCCACTTTGCAAGTCTTCATAGAAGATAGTATAGCGTATGCAGTTAGCGGAGCGTGGGGTTGCATAAGCCATTTCTGATCCCTTCGTCTCCACTAGTATAGCCGGGGAGACGAAGAGACCAGAAACGGGTTATACGATCTTGTCGCCGGTTGCCCGCTCGTAGTCATCGATATCGCAGTACTTCATCTTGCAGAGAAGAGGCGACAGGTGACCGTTGGTGTAGACGTAGAACCTGCTAACAGGACGTCCGACGATTCCCTCAAGATCATGACCGACATAGGTCGTCTCGATCTCTCGGTAGCACATCTTCATCCATGCCTCATCGAGGGTCATGATCCCGTAGCTGTGAACCATGTCGAGTTCGAGGCCCTTGGCGATGTTTGCTACGGTCTCTCGGGCCAGGTAGACGTCCCCGATCCGGATGTCGAAGACGATGAAGCCCGGGTTTGACCTGTAGCCGCCCCCCTGCTGGATTCCCGGCCCGTAACCCTCACCGAAGATAGTCACAGGAGAGTTGTCGTTCCAGCCAAAGGCACCAACACGGTCAGCGATCGGCTCTAGAGCCTTGTAGAGGGGTGCCGGGATGTTAGCCCGGTCAGTCCTGCCACCGATGGCGACATCGCCGTCTTCGTCCTTGAAGATCCGGATGTTAGTCCCGTCGATCTTCTCGGTCCACTCCCATCGAGCACCCCGAAGATCCTCGAATTCAGGCTGAGCGAACTCACCCGGCAGGATGACGCTCTTGTTCTCGAAGTCACGCTTCCACAAACTATTAATTTTTGGATACGGTTTGCCAAACATTCCTGTCACTTTACCTCCTGTTTTAGAAATTCCTGCCCGATGTAGCGAGTATATGCGGGGGGAATGGATTCCGCAACCCCTTGCCCGTCCATCCAGGGAGTTCCCATCGCCCGGTTCTTTACCTCAACGGGGACCGTTGCCCGGAACCACTGATTCCAGAAACCTGTCGGAGTCCCACCGACGACAGTCAGAGTAGGGAGACCCGTCTCCACGAAGAGAGGTGCCTGAAGAGTAAAACCGTGAACCTCGAAACCTCTTTTCCTTTCTATACCGAAGGTAACCGCCTTTCCGATCAGGTCTTCATTAAGGACTTCAAGTGTTTCCTGCTTCTGCTGGGAAGTCCAGTGAAGGTGCCCGGATTCAGGGTCATAGACAGTTCCGTAGATTAGCTTGCTCTTACCTCTCAGCAGACCCTGACCGTAAACGGCGTAATCACTCGGAACGTAGGTCACCGTAAGACCGAACATCTCCCCGGTAAGGTAAACCGGCAGGATGAGCGGGGCACCCGGAACATTCTCAATGACAAAAGGCAGGCCAGTTTGAACCAGTGCTTGCCTAACCGGGTCAACAAGATCCGGATGGGAATCTCTTGAGGACATCTTAGTAGAAGCAGAATACCGCTGACAAGGAGGCGAAGCATGAATAAGGTCAATGTCACCGAATTCACCTTGCATCGCACGGGAAAGCCCTTCCTTCCAGTCTCCGTTAAAGACGGGTGCTCCCGTGCCCTCCTGGTACTTACGGAGGGCACGGGGGTTAGACGGAGCTTCAAGGTCTACACCGCAGGCTATTTCTAGACCTGCTTGCTGGTATCCCTTGGAGGCTCCACCTTGACCGCAGAACAAGTCCAGCAGCCTCACGAGTTGTAATACCTCGTACCGAGGATCTGGAGCATACCATATGCCCAGAGAGCCGGGGAATCCTTGTGCCTGTCCTCTCGGGAGAACGGAGAATCCTTAGCCGCCAGAGCCTTGTCACGTACCTTCGTCTCCAGGGCGAGATGGCTACCCCCGGCGTACTGCTGGAGACGACGGACGAAGTAAGAATCTCCGTGGTCCCTGAGCAGCTTTGAATGCTTCGGGTCGTCGGTATTAAGAGCGATAGCAAGCCCTTCAAGCATACGGACATGCGGGTTCTGCCCAGGGTAAAGAGATACGCAGATCGCGAGTGCCCGGTCAAGGATTTCCTCACCGTACTGGCGAACGATCGCCTGGGCGGTTCCAGGACTGGTCAACCGACTGTTCTTGCCGCCACCGCTAGACACGGTAAGCCCGTTCCTCCGGGATACACGATCTACCGACACCGCATCCGGATGCCCGGCAGCAAGAGCTGCACGGTACTTATCGTAGGAAGTCAGTGCCTTACGGCCTGCATCTATCCGGACAAAGAGATCGGAAGCATAAGCAAGGCTGACACCATGGTGAATGACCGCCTGAATATCGTTATTAAGATCCTCACCACGCAGGATGGCGAGTCGCTTCTGGGTAACCCGCTGCTTTCCGTCCACCACGAGGTAATCACCGTCTACGACGGCGACGATAATGATCCCCTCATCGTTCTCATCGTACCCGTTGACAACGATCGGATGCTTTCCCTGAACTTCCCGCTGAAACGACGTCTCCGTCTCAAGACGGGAGAGCTTGACCCGCTCATGCGTAATCTTAGGCTTGATTTCCAACGTTTCCTCCTTGTTGTTGATGCCTTCATTGTATGCCCGGGCAAGGAGGATGCCAAGCTACATCGGCGGCAGCGATGGGAACATGCTGCCGTCTCTCCCTGCCGGTGTTCCGGTGAAGTCAGAGAACGTCTGCTGCGGAGCTTGCCCCGCTGTCATCGACAATACATCAGTTAGCGTCGGTTGTCCAGGGGTTGCCGGGATTGCAACGACATTGAGGGGTGCATGGACACGCAGGGCATCCATAGGTGTCTGCGGTGAATTGACCCAGAGAGCCTGGTCGATCTTCTGCCTCTCTGCGGGAGAAGGCTTCCACGACGAGTCACGGATGAAGATCGATGAATACTGCTGCCCCGGCTGAGTGTAGTCATACACCCCGTCTGTGTCGATCTGCATCAAATCCCTGCTTCCTGCCCGATATCCTCGGCACCAACGGTGCCAGTTCCCTGCCATCCGGCACCGACTGGTCCGGGGTCACCATAAGACCCCAGGGGACCGATGAGTTCACCGAACTGGTGGAAGTTCATTAGATGGTCCGATGACTGTCTCATGCCTGCCATGCTCCTGACCATTGTGGTAGCTGGTGCCTCATACGGGCTGCCCGGCTCGGGTCCGTCACCATGACCTGATTCATCGCAGGGTCAGCACCACGGGCACGCATCATGGCGTCTCTCTCACGGTCTGAGGCAGCCTGGAACTTGCCATCATGGGCAAGCATCTCAACAGGGTCACCTGAGACGGTGTTCCTGGGAGTCATCATAACGATTCCTCCTTCGACGTCAACCGGCTGTGCTTCCATCTGCCGCTGGAGTCCAGTGCCCGGGTTGAAGCCGGGCTCCCAGAAGTACGCACTCTGGCGGACCTTCTCGCCTACGTGGACACCACGCTGGTAGGAGTTCGGAGTCAGGCGTGACTGTAGGACCGCCATCGTCTTGTCTTCCTGGCGGTCTGTGATAACTCCCAAATATCCGTCGGGGTAGCTCGCTCCTGGGGCAAACCCAGCCGCTAGACGCTTGGCGTCGAGCGGGTCTCTTGCGGTCAGCATGTCTGACCCTCCACCGCCGTAGGCGGGTGCGGAGGGCTGGCCAGGACCACCAGGGAAATTGCTTATCCACCAACTTGAACCAGGCATGCATTACCCCACGATCCCGCCGATGACACCACGGTTGAAGTGCTCGACGCGACCGCCAACCGACTGACGACGACGCTTGTCGAATTCCAGGGGCTTCTTGCCGTCTCGGTTAAGGATGTAGTCGTTCTCCTGGGCACCGTATGTGTTGTACCCGAATCCTCGCTTGTGGTGAAGCTGGAGGACTTCTTCGTCGGAGTAGCCGTCGTCATCCGAGTCACCCTGGATGAAATCCCCAGTCTCCGGATTGATACGGCCCGACATTAGATTACCTGGCCGCTCTGGCTGGCACGGTCGTCCCAAAAGTCCAGGGCACCTGCCTTAGACGGAACGGTACGCATGCCACGGCCTGTGCTCCTGCTCTCCGGGGAATTCGGGTAGCAGATCGTGGTAACAGGGCGGAAGGTCGGCCCGCTGTGCTCTCCGGTAGCCATCTGCCCGACACCGCGAACAGCCTGGTCGCCAGCCTCAGAATCCGCAGATGGACCGTGCTTCGCAGCAAAGATCGTGTACGGCGAACGGTCGCCGGAAGCGTTCACGAGATGAGCAGTCAAGGGCTCCTCCCCCATCTTAACGAAGGAACTTGTTACATTTTCCGCCATGAAAACTCCTAAGTCAAGTGGGGCGGCTGAAACATCGTGTGAACCGCAAGAGTTGCACACCATCAGGATACCAGCCCCGTGACTTCCCTGGCGTAGCTGAAGGTTCTCTATCTTATTGTTCTGTCTATTGCCGTCAATGTGATGAACTGTCTCAGTAGGCATTAGCAGTCTCCCGAGATGCTTAGCCATTACGAGACGGTGTTCTAGCACCCTTCGGTGCCTCCCCCTTGCCATAGGCATAAAGAGATCATCGGGAAGTAGCGAAACTACTACATACCCCTGATTGTCTATATGTCGGGCACCCTTCCAGGCATAATGTCTTTCCTGTTGGTGCCTGTTTACCCAGGTTCTCCCGGAATTGATCACAATCGACTTCACAGTGCTAGACCAGGAACCTAGTTCTTCGGCTATTCTTCCCGTCGCCCAGCCTTCATCCCACAGCCGAAGAACTTCATCAACTTGGTCTTCTCGCAGGCTAGTCATCGGCCTGCCCTTTTTCTTTTCCATAACTTGAGCATAACATACCCAAGTTAGTAAAGTCAATCACATTCCCATCCTTGATCGTCGTGCTCGTTCGGCAAAAGTCTCGGTGTCGTGGTGGAACCTTGAGGTTCCACGTTCCCAGTCTTCGAGGAACTTCTCTCTTCCTCGGCTGTTACGGTACTTGATCCGGTCAGGATGTGCAACCCCGGGATTTCGACGTTCCCAGGCGTCCCACTTGGCCTCAGTCTCAGGATCGATCATACGACTGCATCTCCGCTGAACCTCATGTACCTCGCAGCGTCGAAGCTGCTGCGTGATGCCCCGTTAGGGTTCCCCATGTTATACCCGCCAGGGAGAATGTTCGCTGCGTCTGCCTTGGACATCCCGTTGCCCGTGGGGTTCATCGAGGATATATCAAGAACGCTCTGCGGTGTGAATGACGACGGCATATTCGACTGCTGGGGCATCGAGTTCCCGTTGGTCGTAGCTGTCCTGTAGGGGTTCGGGCTGTGGCCGTCGTGGAAACTCCCGTTGATGTCAGAGACATACTGGCCAGCCTGGGTGTTGTCCATCGTAACCTCACGATAATCTGGAAAATCATTGCTGTAACCATCTTATCGGGCATCTGGACGTCAGCAAAACCGACGCGAACGAGAAGATCAGCACCTCGGGGTGCGACATATCCACGAGCTACGGCGATGGCCTTTACAGCCTGGCTTATAGCTCCTGCTCCGATTGCCCGGAGCTGAATGTCCCGATTCTCGTAAATTGCGTGGGCTATAGCTGAACCTAGCTTACCTACAGGTGAATTACTGCTGACGAACAGTGTCTCTGGCTCCATCTTCACTCCTAGTGTGTGAAACCAGGATAGCAAACAAGATGCAACCAGCAAGGGGGGCCAACAGTAGATACAAGCAAACCAGGACGAAGACAAGAATGTTCACTTCCTCGACCATCTTCCTTGGCCTGTCTGCCTGTCTGCCTCAGCATTGGCTGTAAGCCCAGGAAACAGCTCTTGGGCTGTCGGGTTCTCTAGAAAGTTTGCCGCTGACCGGAGCATCTCTGGGTCGTCATGTGCATACGATATCAGAAGGTTGCACCTGTTGCAAAGAAGCCCCCTCACGATCCTTGAGGGATTCAGCCCGTGCCTGTGATCAACAGCCAAAGACTTACGCGGCTTCTTGTGACAGATAGCACACTTACCATGCTGATACTCAAGAAGTTCAGTGTACTCACGCGGGTTCATATTGTAAAGAGTACGAAGACTCTTTCTTCTGCCTTGCGGAACGGCCCGGCACAACGGGCATAGTGACCCTCCGTGAATCTGGCTTTCCCGGTAACGCTCTACGCCACAAGCCGAACATGGCTTCAGCCTTAGCCTGTGTGCTCCATTTCCCCGGACCTCATCTGATTCATACTTCTTCTCAAGACACTCAGAACAGAGACGACGCCCCATTCCTCTCCGGTCAAGTTCCTTACCACAGGATGAGCAGGATGGCATCCAATTCGGGTCACGCTGAGCAGACTTTATCTCTGACATACAATGCTTACACTGCCCGCGACGGGTATTCAGCTTTCTAGAGACAAAGTAAAAATCATCAAGCAGGAGCATTTGCTCACAACGAGTACAAACCTTCTTTACAATCTTATTTTCCATAGCGTGATCCTATCAGATTGTAAAGAAGGTCTGCTAATGGTCTAAGGTGTCGGTCCCTAGCTGCTTCATCATACATTGTCAACCGTTCAAGTACTTATCTAGTGTATCCCCGGCTGTACGCAGCCAGTACCGGGGCTCATTGTCGAGCTTCGACATGAGGAGGCGGTAAGCGACTTCCTCGATCACCTTATCCCTCTTGAGGTCGAAGGCACGGAGGACGTCTTCAACCGTCATGTCTTCCTTGATACCACACGTCCAGTACGGAACTTCAAAAGGTGCCCGAAGTTCAGCCTCCTTGAGGAAATGACGGCACTTACCGAGGTTGCTCTCGTCGCTCCCCTTCTTTCCGAGACGGACAAGGTACTTCAGGGCATGCCCCTCGTAGTACGACAACTTGTACCTGTCGATGACCGCGAAGACGTCAGTAACCGTGTCACTGTTCGACTGATACCTCACAGGGGGGGTACCGACACCTGCGACTTCATCAGGTAGCTCGTTCACTATTCCTCCTTACTCGGCATCGCAACCGAGTCCGTGTGGTCGCAGAAGTGGCACTTACGGTACATCGTCTTGCCATCCGGGCTGTACCCGGTGACGTACATGTCGTGACGGTGCTCGTCAGTCATTAGTACCTCCTTGTGTCCCTACAGACTATGACATCTGTAGGGACTTGTCAAGTCACATCCCCTTGTAGTTCAAACGCTGCTCAAGGCGGTGGACGACCTGAGAGAGATCCTTCTGGTCTTCCATGACAGTGTGGATGTCCTTTCGGAAGGAATCCTCCGGCGATCTCGATGTTCTCCTTACGTCGGGCCTCTGCCCGGAGGGCAGCGGCTTCGGCAGCGATACGCTCAGCGTTAGTGATCTGCTCGTAGTCTCCGTGAGAGATACCGCATGCTCGTAATGAGCTTGTACTCGTAGTCAGCCTTGTCCCACTCGACAGGAAGGCCGTCTTCAGCGATCTGCCTTCCCTCTTCCAGGGCCTCCTGAAGGGAGGCACGCTCTGGGTTCTTGCCGATCGCCATGAGCCAGCCAGAAGAAGGCGTGTAGCCGTTGTACTGTGCTGGTGAAGTCCGGTACTTGTCCCGGATGAAGCCCTTGTCTGCCTTCCCCCGGACTGTCGTGTAGAGGGTGTCCTTGCTGACCGGAGTCAGAATGACGGCCCTCTTGTAGAGGCCGTAGCTCCCCTCCCGGTAGGCGTAGACCTTACCCGGCTGAACGTCCTGTCGTCGCATTGCGATCCCTCACTATCCTCTTTGGCCCGGTGTCTCTCCGGGCATCGTATGGCTGGCACTCCTTGCACGTACCAGGAAACCTGCATTGAGGTTCTTCCTGGTGCTCAACAGCATACTTGATAGCAACAGCCTGGTCAATGAGCTTCCGGCTCCTATTCTCATCGAACGGAACGACAAACTCCTTGATCTGCTGGTTCCACTTGCTCTCGTAGACGAAGGAGACCTCAGTGAAAGGCATCTCACGCTCACGGCAGATCCAGAGATAGATGTCACCCTGGTTGAGGTGAGTTCTAAACGGCCTGTGGATTCCCTTCCAGAGTTCCTTGAGGTCACCGTTGACAGACATATAGAGATCAGGGTCTTCGATTCTCACAGTGCCTTCGCCAACGGACTTGAACTCTACCAGAGTTTCATCGAATCCGCCATCGGCGTGCCCGACTAGGAGGGCTTCATCCTCGGCGTCTAGTGTTATCTCCTTGTAGTCCCAGATGTGGCCACATGGCGAGACACAGCCGTCTCCAGGGTCGAAAACCGACGACGAATAAGACGGAGGTTCCGGTACTGCTCGTTCCACCACTCCGCAGACAACGCACTCCCAGTTCCCGAAGAGATTCGTGTACTTCCTGAGTCTGGTCTGCCACTTTGCATGGATGTTGTGCCCTTCATCGAATATGTTCTGGAGCCCGAAGTCAAACCCTTCAGGACTAAGTGGACCCTCGGTGATACGGAGATACACAGATCTCGGGCAAAACGTAGCCTGATGACTCAGTTCGGAAGGGTGAATGATATCCCAACGTCTGTCGTTGCCTCGTGCGAAGTCCTTTAGCATCCCCTCCTTGACAAGAGGGAGAACCTTGCCCGGTGTTGACCTGGCCTTTGTCCTGTCCGCAAGCATACCTGAGAGCTTCACGCTATCACCGTTGGCATCGTGTCGAAATCGACGTGGAGCTTGATGTCCATCTTGTCGCCGTCGATCGTCACTGTCACGTCACGAATGTCTTCGGGGGATATGCCGCCATGTGTAGACTCAAGCATCGTCGCTGCGACACCCTGAGACTGCTCCAGGGTGAGGAGTCCCTTAGCCTGCTCGAAGACCTTCTGTGCAATGTCGTTAATCTCCATCGTCCTTCTCCATGTCTGCCCGTTCCTTCGGGCTCAGTAGGCTCTGAACGTGCCCTGGTGGATACCACGTCCACTCAGGCCGGGGATCAGAAGCTCCTGGCTTCCATCTCCACTTCTTACGTATGGCCTTCCTGTCCTGTTCAGATGTTCCGCCCCAGACTCCGAAGCGTTCATTGTTAACCAGGGCAAACTGAAGGCACGCCTCACGGATGGGGCATATTCCACCCCCGTCCTCGCCGTTGCATATATCGAGGACGGGGGAGGGATCTTCCTCATCGAACCAGGGATCGTAGACCTCGGATTCACCGGGTTGCCTGATCGGAGCTGTACCCAAGCACTTAGCGAGGGTCCAATCAGGTGCTTCTCTCCGTAGCTTTAGGACGATGGGGTCCACCCCCCCGTCTCATGTGTACGAATCCGATGGCAATTAGCACAGACTAGATCACACTTGGATATTTCTGTCAAGATATCTTGCCAAGTGAAAGTCATTCGAGCCATCGTTGCTATACCAGCAACCTTGACTACACCGGGGCGATGATCGAAGTCCATAACATACGCGGGAAACTTCTGCCCACAGTCAGCACAAGGAGTAGACTCCTTCATGCTTCTTATCATGTCCATCTTCTGTCGCTTAGTATAGGAGTCTCGCTTAGTGTACTTACGCCCCTGTTGACTTGCCTGAGCTAGTCTAACCTCTTCTTGGTACTTGTTCCGGCAAGTCTTGCATATTGCCTTGAATCCTGACGACTTGCTGGCATCTCGTACCCAGAATTCTTCAGTATGGGGCTTCCACTTATTACAGCGAGAACACCTACGCTTCCCGTCTCGTATCGTGAGTACCATTCTGTGTCATTTCTATGAAGTCATCCTCGTCAACGACAACGAGACGCTTGTCGCGTCCGTAAGGCGTCACGAAGGCGATGACCATCGCAGGGCGACGGCCTTGTTCGAGTGCATTTCTTTCGACTGTGGAGAATGTCTCCAAGGTCAGCCGGTAACCCTTCTGCCCGGTCGTCTTGACCTCGAACGACCAGTCGTCGTTAGTCACGTCGTTCTTGTCGAAGGCTCCTGAGCCTGAACCAGGGGTAGCCCTGCCGCCATGGTTCTTGGCGGTCAGGCTCTCCTGTCGGCGTGCTTCTCTATGAATCTTGTCCACTGATGAATTCCTCAGTGATGTCCTGCCACGGGAGGACATCAACGTTTGCGATGTCCTCGATCTTGACAGGAACCTTGCCGTAGCGTGTCCATCCGTTCCTGTACGCAGAGGCAACAGCAGCAGCAGCCTTTATCCGGCCACCGTAGCTGACGTCTCCGTTAGCCCTCGTGATCCGGAAGAATCTCTTGTCCGCCATCGAACTCCAGTCTGCGTAGTACGGCTTCGTCCATCGCCCGTGCCCGGCTCTCGCGGATTTCCTTGGTCCGCTTGCGGGCCTTGTCCTTCTTCGACAGGGCCTTCGTACGCCCCGCCGCGTGCTTACTCGGGGAATCCCCGGCCGTCAGGAGACGGGCCGGGGATACCTCTTCAGCGAACGGGTTGTCGATCATCAGGACTCGGGCATCTCCAGGTCGAGACCTGCGATGACGTCCTCAAAGGACGGGAGGTCGTTCTCCGGGGCCTTCGCAGCCTCGTAGTTCTCTCGGATCTCCGGGTGGGCCTCAAGGATGGCTTCGAGGGCTTCCATGTCGTCGTAGAGGCGAATCCACTCCTCCCTGGAGATCTTGCCGAAGTGCTTCTGGGCGAGAGTCATGACCGGCTGGACGAGCCAGGACGCCGGGATGTTCTCCTTGAGACCAAGAACCTCAAGGAACATCTCCAGCGGGCCGACGTACTCCAACGCCGCCTGCTGGAAGACCGCTGCGAGAGCCCTGGCAGCAGCCGGGGCGTCGTTCAGCGTGTCCTGCACCTTCTCGTAAGTCAGTTCCTCAGCCATTTACACCCTCCATTGTTTGAAGTTCCTCATTGGAGCTTACGACTTCCAAGACGGCCTGTCGTAGCTTGTCTTGCAGTAGACTATCTGACCGGATCGCTTCTGTCAAGCGTTCCTTGCCCTGCCACTGCTGACCGTCGAATCTGTAGTAACCGCCAGCCTTCTCGATGACTAGCATGTCGATACCTACGTCAACGAAGTCAGTAACCAGATCATAGTCGCCTCTCTTGAACCCCAGACTGGGAGCAGAACGGAAGAAGAACTTCACCATCGCTGTCTGGCGTGGTGCAGCACTCTTGTTCTTATAGAGACGGTACTTGATCTCCTGCCCGACCTCATAAGGATCTGTGACGCCGGGACGCTTCTCTGTAATGTACTTGCCCCGCTTGATCTCAAGCCGGGTATAGAAGAAGTAGTTCTTGCCCTTACCACCAGGAGTAGTCCAGGCTGAACCTGTTGGTGACCACCCTGTCGGATCGTCCCTCTTCTGGTTGATGATGACTCCAGCGAATGCCCGGTCACCGGGCTTCCTGATGGAAGCGATGCCAGCCTTGCGGCAGAACTTGTTGACCTGGGCAGCACCACCGCCCATGCGGTTCGCCTCGTCCATGCCCTTCTTGATCTCATCCTCGGTACTCAGTGCAGGATAGCTGTCGAGTACGATGAGATCAAACTCCTGGCTCGAAGTCGCGTCTAGCATTCCTTCGAATGCCATAGCCATGTCCTGAGTCGGAAGGATCTGGACACGGGTCGTGTCGATACCGAGTGCTTCAGCCTGCTCCTTGTCGAAGTGCTCACCGGCTACCCAGAAGGTCTGGAAGTTCGGATCGAGTGCCTGGTTGGCAGCTATGAGCTTGTACGTCGTCGCTGTCTTACCTGTGCTCTCTTCACCGAAGAACTCACTCCACTGGTTGCCCGGCAGGCCGCCGCCGAAGGCGACATCTAGTGCGAGACTACCTGTCGTAAACCTTCGTGGGATCTCGATATCAGAAGCCGACATCACTAGGTCGGCACCAAGCTTCTTGTTCAGCTTGGCTGCGAATGCTGCTGTAGACAATTGAACCTCCCACCTAATTATCCCAGGCAGGAGGCTCAATGTCAAGCAATTGGAGGCTCGTACGGGAGTTTAACCCGTCACTCTGAGGTTGCAGCTCAGCATCTTAAACGCCTGACCCACGAGCCAGTGCCGGTTGATGGAATCGAACCACCCGTGCCGAAGCGGCGAGGTTACAGCTCGCGTGCCCACCTTGGGCTAACCGGCAAGTCCCGAATATTTAAGTCCCTCGGGTCATGAGGACTGGGGTGATCGACGGGATTCGAACCCGCGAGAGCTAGGGTCACGACCTAGTTCCTAATGCCGCCCGGATTCGACCACCATTGATAACTATACATGATTACACCGAGATGTCAAGATCTCGGCCGGTAACTACTCGGGACACTACGGAACTGGAGGTACATGCTTCCGGCCCCGCCTCCTGTGTCGATCTGCCGTGTAACGTGAGAAGCACCCGCTGTTGCCCGGCCACCTAGGGCAGGCTCGGGTGACCTGACGCTGGCTCCGCACTCGAAGCACTTGTCGGTCGGCATTAGAACTCCTCCGACCTTACTCCCGGCCGGGACGAAGTTATTAGAGCCACACTGGGGACAGCTCTGGTTGTACTTCGCCCGGCCAAGCTCGTGCTCAGCCATGAATTCCATCTGCTCCTGCGTGAGTTCTCCCGCAGGTATCCTCTGTAGCTGACGGAACATCGCTTCGTCGTTCTGCGGTGCCACTGCCTGCTGCGGATACCCTGGCGGGGGTAGCTGACGCTGGTCATAGACCTGCTGAGGATCGTCCTGCCACCATGCCTTACGTGCCGGTTGTACCGGCTGCGGCTCTACGCCCAGCTTACTTGCCCAGAAGTTCATGACTGCTCCGAGTTACTTCGCCTTTACCTTTTCCCCATAGGCTAGCACGCCCGTGTCGATCAGGTTGGCGACGATAGCCGTGGCAGCCATCTGGATGACGTTGGTGTTCTGGGTGTTGAACATCGCCCGGATCTCGGGCGGGAGCACAGGAAGCTCGGCACCGTGAGCCTGAGCAGACCTGAAGGCGTACTCTACGACGACCTCAGCGGCCCAGCCGGACATCTGGTCGAGCTTGGTCTGGATGGGCTCCATCTTAGCCTTACGCTTGTCAGCCTCGGCGTGGAGGAGATCCAGGCCGTCGTCGTCAGACGGGATAAGGCCAAGGGAGTCCTGAATCCTGCGGTAGTCATCCGACGCAAGCTGGTGCGGGAACATATCCCAGATGAAGTCAGCAATAGTAGGACGACGCCAGTCGATGACAGTCTGCTCAGTATCCATAGTGTCTCCTTTACTCGATGGTATCTCAGTGGGTGCCCGGCATGGTGGACCGGGCACCCGGGGTAATACTACTTTGCCTTATCCCAGGAGTCAACTACATGCAGGTCAATACGAAGCGGGAGGCTCACAAGATCCTGAATCCCTTCGCCCGTCATGGCCCAACGCAGAGCATCAGAGGCCGCTTCTACTTCTTCCTCACGACACAGGATGACCAATTCGTCATGCACGGTAAGACATAGTGTCCAGTCCTTGCCAAGCTCTTGTGCCCTGCGTCGGAAACGGACCATGGCGAACTTCGTCAGGTCCGCAGAGCTTCCCTGGATCTTGGCGTTGAATACCTGACGCTCGGCATACATCCGTCGCTTGTCGTCAGCCGACATCAGTTCGGGGACACGACGCATCCTGCCCATGAGGGTCCGGGTGTGCGGCGGGAATCCCGTCCTCTTCTTGCTGTGCTTGCGGGCCTCTCTGAGGACTTCTGACCTGTACTCTCCTACTTCAGGAGTGTTCCGGTCGTAGGTCTTCTTGAATCCCTTGGCCTGCTCGAATGAGACACCCATCATAGACGCCAGCTTGCCGATGCCCGCACCGTAAACGGTAGCGAAGTTGATCGACTTGCCGAAGTTCTGACGAGCGTTCTTGGCGTCCTTGTCGCCCTGTTCCACGAGTGCCTGTAGCCACTCGGGGTCCTGGTTGAGAGCCATAGCGGCGGTCAAGGTGTGCGGGTCGATGCCCCGCAGGAAACCGTCGTAGAACGCACCGTGCCCGATGAAGTGAGCCAGGAGGACGAGTTCGATCTGGCCGTAGTCAGCGACGACGAACTTGTATCCCGGCGGTGCAACGAAGAGTGAACGAACCATCCGTCCAAGATCAGTCCTTGGAGCGGGGACGTTCTGTAGGTTCGGCTCGTGGCATCCGAAACGTCCCGTTGCCGCAGCGAACTGAACGAAGTCAGGATAGATCCACCCGTCGAAGACACGGCACGGCTTGCCCTTTGCCTCGTCACCGAGGTAACCGATGACGTAGGTGCCGAAGACCTTGTTCGTCTCCTGGTATGCCAGGAGTGCATCGACTACGGGGTTGCCCTTGAATGACTCAAGGCTCTCGTCGTCGGTGCTGTAGAACGTATGGTCGGGCTTCTCCCCGGCTTCGACCCTCTTCTTACCTCCATCGGTGAGCTTCCAGGGCTTGAGTCCCTGTCCGCCTTCCTTGACGGGCTTGTAGAGAACGGCTTGCTTCTGTGCCGGGCTGTTGAGGTTGATCTTCTTGCCAAGGGCTGTGTAAACATCACGCTCACGCTGTTCAAGCATGACCGCCATGTCTTCCTTGAGCTTGAGAAGTGCCGGGACATCGACAGGTACTCCTGTGAGACGCATCTCTGCCAGGACTGACGTAAGCTCTGTTTCAATCTCCCAGAGGTCTTCGAGACCCTCTGCGATGATGATGGGACGAAGCTTCTCATACTCAAGCCATCCGACCTTGAGGTCCATGTGGAGATACCTTGCGGCATTGAGGAAGGGAACCTTCTCGATCTCCTTGCCCGCGTTCTTGTCCTCATAGACAAGACCGTAGTCGTCCTTGGCGACGTACTTCAGGCCGTACCTCATGCGGTTCTCGTCGGTCAGGTGCTTCATCTCGATCGTGCAGCGAATCTTTCCCGCTGGAATGAGCGGCTGCCCGAAGGCCCCGCGACGGTACTTCGCCACGGCAGCAGCGTCGAACGTCGCACCGTGGGCAGACTTCTCGATATCCGGGTTAGCGAACAACGGGTTCAGGATCTCGAACATCTCTTCGGGCGTCATCTGCTCTGGGGGACGTTCGTAAACAGGAACCTTGAAGTTCCTGACCTTTCCGTTCTTGTCAGCCCGGGGATCAATCGTGTACCCGGTGACCTTGGTACCTATCGGGTGCCCGGTGGGAATCTTGATTGCCCGGCCCTTGGTCGCTATTCCCATCCAGGTAATCTTGTTACGACTCGGGACACCACGGTCGTCCATCCCCGGAGCTGATGGGACAGTCTCTACGTCGAAGAACATTCTCTTCTGCTCATAGACATACTCGACTTCACGCCGAAGTGCCTCCGGGGTAAGGATGATTGTCGAATCGTTCGGCTTAGTCACGCCTCCTCCAAGACAATCTTCTTGATTGTTCTCCTTGATACTCCAAAACGCCGTGACATCTCAGTCAGAACTCCCCTCTTCGTGGAGTACATACTTCTTATCAGAGTTCTTGTCTCATCGTCAACTACACGGCGAGAGCGAACCTCCGCGTCTCTCCCCACGGAGTCCCATTCATACCAGATTTGAAGGATGTACTCTATCTTCTGCATCCGGCGTCGGCCCATCCAAGGAAGGATCTCCTTCATGAAGGCCACAGCATCCTCAGATGTAGTTATCTGGAACTTCCACTGAGGCTTATGCCCGTTGTACTCGTAAGGGCCGTTGACCACACCACACTCAGCGAATGCGTGAACCCGGCGTACTACATCCTCGTCCGTCATAGCGAGCTGAACCACAGGACGATGCCCGTCTCGCAGAATGAAGGAGCCTTCTCCTTCGAGGATGCCCGCTACCCAGGCTGTTTCTGTCTCATTCATCATGCCTAAAATGATACCACCCCCGCTTCATCCTGCAAAGCGGGGGTGGTTAAGGTCAAGCTAGGCCAGGAGGGTGACGAACTCCTCAAGCTCCTCGTACGTGTTGAACTTCACGTACGACTCGTCGTAGATCTTGCCCAGAAGACGCTCACGCTCCGAAGAAGTCAGCGGCTTCTGTGACGGCCACTCGGACTCGAAGTCGCTCTCGCGAACCGGGTCAACGGAGTAAACCCAGGCACCGTTCTGCTCCTTCGACACAGCGTAGTAGATGTCGTCATCGCTAAGGGTCTTGCCGATCTTCGCCCTCTGCTGGAACCTCTTCAGGATGACGTTAGTCGGACCCGGCGAAGCCTCCCAGACGAGCGGCTTGTTTCGGTTGCCCTCAAGGTCAACGACGTTGAAGTAGCAAGTCACCGAAGGTGTGTCGCCCGTGTTGCAGATCGGGCAGCCACGCTCATCGATCCACTCACCCTCTTCGTTCTCCGTCTTGAGGCAGTTCCGTACCGTAGTACGACGCTTGCCCGTCTCGGAGTCAATGATGTCTACCCAGTGCCGCTTCGCCCAGGTAAAGTTCTCTGGCTCAAGAAACGCAATGAGATGCGTGTTCTCCTTGGAAACCAGGAAGGTCGGCCGGTCATTCATGGCCGTCTGGTAGGAGGAAAAACCCCTCCGACCCGTCGTGCGGGCCGTACGCTGTCCGTCATTCATAGAACTCAGTCTTCCTGACTCGTTGCTATTGCCTCGTGTTCTCGCTTCTCGCACTTCTATTATACCTCTCTTGAGTTAACCCATGCCCGGACGAATTCGTCATCGCCAGGCTGATCCAGTGAACGATTAAGACGTTCGATCGTCGGATTCACCAGTGCATCGATAGAGACGTTAGCAAACTCTTCCAGGCCGAAACCGTGAAGGTCGTCTGTCTCGGAGTCTACTTCGACGGTGGCCTCGATGTCAAGGTGGCCGTACTTCTCGGTAACTAGGTGATGCTTCCTCGTCAGTGTGAGCTTCACAGTACGTTCCTCTTCCTCAGTTCTCGGAAATACGCCTCGACTCTAGCAGTGAAGCGAGTCTGACGTATATTGATCCTCGGTCCAGGCAAGAATACACCTTCGGACTTCGCTATGTCAACTATCCCGATGACCTGATTCCGTGTGTAGTACCTTCGCCGTCCCCGGACGTCTCCGTCGTTGCCCTGCTTGGAGTACCCTGACTTTGGAAGGATGCCCTCGTTCTCCCACGACCTGATGGTCACTGCGGATCTTCCTCCGAGGATAAAGGCGAGCTGTCCTGTCGTGAAGCACTCGACTTCACGGCCCGCGACAGTAAGGATCTTACCCGGAGGAAACTCAATCTCGTCGTTAGTTTCCGGAGCATGGTTGACTTCGCGTCTCATGTTGGAGCCCGGATAGAACTTCGGGTCTGCAAACGTAGTCATTCCTTCACCGGAACCAATGCGTAGGTTACTTCTTCCGTGATTACCGCGTCAAGCTCGTCGTCGGTGACGACACCTAGCTGGTTAGCCAGGTAGAACTCGTTCTCATCGAACTCAACGACGGCTACCGTCTTAAAGACCTTGTTGTACTCATCGAGTCCCTTGGATTCCATGAGTGCCTCGGTGGCATCTAGGTCAATCGAAGACGATACCCGACGCTCTAGCTTGATCGCTGTGTATGTAACGCCGTCGATAGCAAGCGGGGGATTAAGATCAAGGTACTTGTGCCCGTTCTCATCTTCCCTCCCGTTCTCCATGATGTGACGACGGAGATCGTTACCAGCGTCGGACTTGTACCTCTTGGCAGTGTTCTCGCTGGAACGGTTGAATAGATAAGTATGGATGGACTTGGTTAGATCAGTGAGCATTCCGCCCTCCTTCCCGACTAGTCTAGAGGAGTCACTCCTCTGATGTCAAGCAAGGGATGATGGCCGGTACCTGCGAAGAATTTCTTCTGCCCAGTCTGCCAGATCCTCTGGTCTCTGCCCGGATGGCTGGTGAACAACCCAGAGTTCCAGGTTTTCTGGCCGGTTGTCTAGCCTGTCACCATTCTTGTGGTGAACATTCTCGCCAGTAAGCAAAGGACGATTAAGTTGCCCGGACATTACCAGCGTGTGCTCCCCTACTAGCCCGTTCTTCCCGGCATTAGGATGATCTGGCTCGTAGAAGTACCTGTAGCCCTGGTTAAGAAACATGCGACGACGTTCTATGGCGTCCTCACGCTTGACCTTAGAAGCACATGACTGGCAACGTACGGACTTCTTTGACTTCTTACCACCACAGTCAGGGCAAGTGTTGTAATGCCCACCGAAACACCCAGGGCAGGTCTTCTGGTTAACACCAGTAGTTATGAACTTGACCCCGCAAACCTGACAAAACTTTTCCTTGCCGGTTCGATTCCTAGTACCTCCTCGGCGTGCCATCTTAGAAGCTCCACATCCATTTGAATATCGGAATCTCCGTTAATACCATCAACAATCTTATCAGAGATTTCGTTCTTCTTATCTAGGATCTCAAGCTTTCGTTCCTCGATCGTCCCGGAAGATACGACGTTGATGACGTAGACGTCATGGTGCTCTGAGCTTGCCCGGACATGACGGCCGTTGATCTGCCTCGCCAGCCCCGCTGCCCATGGGATGTCGTAGTTCACGAGGTAGTTCGCTACGGGCATGTCAACACCGTAGGCACCGGCATGACTCGACACGAAGACCCGGCAGTCCTTGTCGGTGAGGAACCGTGAGACTGAGGCTTCCTTTTGCCTGTTGGTCAGCTCACCGTGGTACTCAGTCACACCGAAACCGAGATCTTCAAAGTCTCGAACCAGGATGCTGACCATCTCGCGGTAGCGGGTGAAGATCAGGACCTTATTGCCTTGGTCGGCGTCGAGAATCTTCTTGATGTTCCGGGTAACGAAATCCTTCTTTGGAGTCGAACTAGGCAGACGGCCCTGACGCTTGACCCAATAGTCATGGGCGTACTTAGATCCTTCGGTCTCAGTCTCGACGTACTTCGATGCCGACTTGGCTATGAGCGACGGATGGTCGAGCAGCATCTCCATACACGTGTGGATCGGCATGAGCTTCCCCATGATGCCCGTGCCCTTGCCTCCGAGCCCGGCATAGTGAGCAGCCACCGAGAACTTCCCCATACTCGGCATGTCTGACGCCGACTTGTTGTACTCGTCAAGGAGATCCCTCGCCATGACCTTGTAGATCTCCATCGTCTCCTGGTCAGGAGTGATGGTCCAGGTCTCGTAGTGAATCTCTGGAAGATACGGGGCAACGTCTGGGTCTGCCCAGGTCTTTCGGCACATTGCCTCAGAAAGCCTGATGTTAAGGACGTCGAGGTTCTTGTACCTCTTTACCGTCCCGAAGCTGTCACGGACGATGTAGCTCTTGTCGAAGAGGTGTGCCCTGCCTAGGACAGAGGCGTCAACGAATTCCATGATGGAGAAGACATCCTCTGGCTTGTTCTCGATTGGGGTGCCCGTGAGTGCGAGCCTGTAAGGATAGTTCAGGTTCTCCTTGACAGCGATAGAACGCTGGGAACCCGGTGACTTAATGCACGACGCCTCATCGAGGACGACCATCGTGGCCCGAAGACTTGCAATCTCTTCGGGTTCCATGGCGACCTGATCGACACCAATGATAACGTACTCAGGACGGAGTTCCCGGGCCAGGGCATACTGCCTGGCACGCTGCTCCGGGGTGCCGTCGATGATGACGCAGCTCTCAAGGGCAGGAACCTCTACGGGCTGACGCTTGAGCTTGATTATCCTGGTCGGGCAGTCAGTGAACTTCGCTATCGCCTTAGCCCACTGGAACTTCAGACCGGCTGGAACGACAAGAAGCGAGGTCCGGATCTCCCGGCGTTCTAGAAGGTCTTCGCAGATCGCAATCGATGTCGCGGTCTTGCCAAGCCCCATGTCAAACGCTAGGAGTTCCGAACCTCGCTCCATGAACATGTCAAAGGCGTCCCACTGGTAAGGAAACAGTTCGAGCTTCATAGCCATGTTAACTCCCAGTGATTCGCCTAAGACAATTATACCTCCCAGTCAACCCCCTCGAAGTAGGAAAATGCTGCGGGAGTCCGCGTCTCATA
>VFSW01000085.1_pt1 | contig 110984 bp, 108 predicted proteins | sample 5358111 | NCBI WGS metagenome assembly VFSW01 (sample SAMN11554181, study PRJNA540505) | mine drainage metagenome | isolation source: sediment from site ElyBrook_90M | place: USA: Ely Copper Mine, Vershire, VT | collected 2017 | reverse complement strand
CGGGCGCCCGCGCCCCCGGGGGGCGGCCTGCGCCGCCGGCATGGGCACCCCGCTATGCGCGGGCGGGCGGGGCTGGGGAGCGGGCAACGTGTCGCTGGCGCTGAGCGCGGTCATCGTGGTGGTGGTCGCTGTCGTCGCGCAGCGTGAACACCGTGACGCGAACGACTGAGGCGTGTTTACACTGTTGCCATGCCCGCCATCTCCGTAGAAAATCCGCTCGAACTCCCGAGGTCGATCGCGCCGCTCGTCACCGATCGACCGCGCCGCGTCAAGTCCCTCACGACCGCTCCGCGCGGCCTCGAGGGCGAAGGATTCCCGGTGCGCCGCGCGTTCGCCGGCATCGACATCGCGGACCTCGATCCCTTCGTCCACATGGACCAGATGGGGGAGGTCGACTACGGACCGGGCGAACCCAAGGGGACGCCGTGGCACCCGCACCGCGGCTTCGAGACCGTCACGTACATGATCGACGGCACGTTCTTGCACCAGGACTCCATCGGTGGAGGGGGCGTCATCCAGAACGGTGCGACCCAGTGGATGACGGCCGGGGCGGGCATCTTGCACATCGAGCGGCCGCCCGACTCGCTGATCGACACCGGTGGTGTCTTCCACGGCGTCCAGCTGTGGGTGAACCTCCCCGCGAAGTTGAAGATGACCAACCCGCGCTACCAGGACATCGAAGCGCAGTCCGTCACGCTCCTCACGAATGACAACGGCGACGCGATCATCCGCATCATCGCCGGGTCCCTTGGTGACGTCCAGGGCCCGGGCGTCACCCACACGCCCATCGCGATCACGCACGTCACGTTGCTCCCGGGGGGCCAGTTGACGTTGCCGTGGAAGCCGGAGTACAACGCCCTCACCTACGTGCTCGCCGGCCAGGGCACCGTCGGCGTCGAGCGCACCGCGATCGAGATGGGTCAGATGGCCGTGCACGTCGATGGCGACTACCTGATGCTCGCCGCGAGCGAGACCCAGGACTCTCGGACGAACGCGTTCGAGGTCCTCATCCTCGGCGGCCAGCCGATCCGCGAACCGGTGGCGACCTACGGTCCCTTCGTGATGAACACGCGCGCCGAACTACAACAGGCCTTCGAGGACTACGAGGCCGGTCGTCTCGGACAGATTCCGGCCGACCACATCTAGGCGGTTGCCGGCGCCCGGTGCACGAGGAACGTGCCCGTCGCACGACTGATCAGCTTTCCCCCGTCGCTCGTGATCGTCGCCTCGGCGTAGGCGATCTGACGGGTGAGACGAACGACGTCACCGCGCAGCGTGTAGTGGCCGCCGAGCAGGGCCGGACGCATCAACTCGGACGTCATCTCGATCGTGGCCTCCGTGCGGTCACGACCGACCAGGGCGGCATTGATGGCGAAGTTCATCGCGGCGTCAAGCAGCACCGAGTGCACGCCCGCCTGGACCGTACCGTGGGGATTGCACGCCAGCGCTGTGGGGTCGAACGAGCCGCTCACCCAGCCGAGATCCTCGCCGTCGACGCCGTAGACGTCAAAGGCACCGCCCACGGCCCCGATTATGGCCATGCCGCCGTCGCCGAGCCAACGATCCATGTTCTTGGCTTCGTTCACCCCCGCGACGATACTCCCGGTCCCCTATAGGCTTCGCGCGGTGGGTAGGCCCACGAAGGAGAAAGGTACCTCAATGCCAACAGCCGTCATCGTCGATGCCGTGCGCACCCCAGGTGGGAAGCGCAACGGGAAACTCAAGAACTGGCACGCCGTGGATCTGGCCTCGGAGGCCCTCAAGGCGATCGCGAGTCGCAACAACCTCGACCCGGCGTTGGTCGACGACGTCATCATGGGTTGCGTCTCGCAGGTGGGTGAACAGGCGTTCAACGTCGGGCGAAGCGCCGTCCTCGCGGCAGGGTGGCCCGAGTCCGTGCCCGCCACGACCATCGACCGTCAGTGCGGCTCGAGCCAGCAGGCGTTGCACTTCGCGGCCCAGGGCGTGATGTCGGGCGCCTACGACATCGTCGTCGCCGCCGGCGTCGAAGTGATGTCGCGCGTCGCGATGGGTTCCTCGGTAGGCAAGGACGCGGGGTGGCCCTTCGGCCCGCGCGTCACGGCCCGGTACGAACCGGTGGGCGGACTGAAGAACCAGGGGATCGGTGCCGAGATGATCGCGGACCAGTGGGGTATCTCGCGCGAGGACCTCGACGTCTTCTCCGCTGAGAGCCAGCGTCGCGCGGCGCAGGCCACGGCCGAAGGTCGATTCGAGCGTGAGATCGTCCCGGTCTACGTGCGCGACGAAAACGGTAACGCCACCGAAGAACTGATGACAACCGACGAAGGCATCCGGCCCGACACCACCGCGGCCACCCTGGCGAACCTGAAGGCGGCCTTCAAGGAGGACGGCAAGGTCACCGCCGGGAACTCCTCACAGATCACCGACGGTGCGTCGGCCGTGCTGATCATGAGCGAGGAGAAGGCGAAGGAGCTCGGCTACACGCCACGCGCGAAGTTCCACACCTTCGCCCTCGCCGGCGTCGACCCGGTGACGATGCTGACCGGACCGATCCCCGCGACACGCAAGGTGCTCGAGCGCTCGGGGCTCACGATGGACGACATCGACCTCATCGAGATCAACGAGGCGTTCGCGTCAGTCGTGCTCGCTTGGCAGAAGGAATTGAACGTCGACCTCTCGAAGGTGAACGTCAACGGCGGCGCCATCGCGCTCGGTCACCCACTCGGCGCCTCGGGCGCCAAACTCTGCGCCACGCTGCTCAACGAACTCGAGCGCACCGGCGGACGCTACGGACTCCTCACGATGTGTGAAGGCGGAGGGCTCGCCAACGCGACGATCATCGAACGGATCGGCTGAGGCCGAGAAGACCGGCTACTTGTAGCGGGTAGCGAGGTAGAAGCCGCCGAACATCACCGCGAGGCCGGCCACGAGGTACCACGACGAGACCGAACCCGGTAGGACGGCGAGGTAGTTGAGCACGATGACGAGCATGCCGACGGCGAGCAGCGCGACGATGAGCCAGCCGTACCAGCGCGGACTGTGGTCGTCGCTGACGGGCCGTTTGGCCGTGATGCGTCCGCGGGCCTCCGGCGCGACGTAGCGTCCGACCGTCTTTTGGTTGCTTGCCTTCGGGGTCGACTTCGCCATGGCTCACCATGCTACTTTCAGCACGCTACGGCGAGGATGTCGTGGTCGTCGACGTGGGCGTCACTGAGGAATAACACACGGAGATGATGATCGACGACATGTACTTCACGCTCTTGCCGATCACCGGCACGCCGTTGGCGTCGGTCTCGTTGGTGACGAGCCCCACTTCACTCGGCGTACAGGTCGAGGGGTCAGTGGGACTCACGTTGACCGTGAGGTGCGCACCCTTGAGCGTGGTCGTCGCCACGGCCTGGGTCTCTTGCAGCACGCTCGGCACCTGCACGTTGCAATAGCCCGTCGAGGTGATCAGGTTGATCTGGGTGCCAGGGTTGACGAGTGTGCCGACAGCGGGGCTGCTCGATTCGACGAGGTCCAACGCCACCGTGTTCGAGCAGGCCGACGTTTGGGTCGGTCCGACGCTCAGGCCGGCGTTCGCCAGAGTGGCCGCAGCCTGGCTTGGCGTCTCGCCCACGATGGAACTCGGCACCGCGAGTTGGGACGCGGGATTGAGGACGTAGAGGTAGATCGTGTCACCTTGATGTCCGCTCTTGCCGCCCGCTGGACTCTGATTCAAGACCACGTTGGGTACCGGCGTCTTCCCCGCGGGCGCCTGCGAGACGAATTGCACCTTGGGGATCAAAAGGTACGTCTTTGATTGCAGTTCAATCTCGGCGCTGGCGATCGACATGTTGGTCACGTCGGGGATCGTCACCGCCACTGCCTGCACGCCCAGGCTGACCGTGATGATCACCTTCTGACCCTTACTCAACGCCGTGCCGGCCGCGGGGTCAGTCGCGATGACGTTGCCCGCGGTCGTCGAAGAGTGTTCGGCGTGGATCTTCGTCTTGATCCCTCGGCTGGCGAGCTTGTAGATGGCGGCGTTCTCCGACTTGCCCACGACGTTGGGCATCACGATCGCCGCGGCGTTCTTCTGTGCGAGGAAGTACGCGAGTCCGCCCCCGGCGAGCAGGAGTACGAGCACGAGCGCGATGACGCCGGACGGGTTCTTGCGCCGTCGTCGGATGTCGGTGCGCGGACCCGTCATCATCGGAACCGCTTGGGTCCTCTCCCCAGGGCTCACGCGCGGCGTAGCGCGAGTGGCATCACTACCGAAGAACGCCACGTCGCGCTGCGCGGCGCGCACCGGCTGCCCTTCGTTGAAACGCATGAGGTCCGACCGCAGGTCCTCGGCGGACTGATAGCGACGATCCGGCGACTTCGCCAGGGCCTCCATGACGATGGCCTGCAGATCGGCGGGGATCGCGGGGTTGAACTCCGAAGGTGGAGGGACCGTACCGTGGACGTGTTGGCTCGACACCTCGATGGGCGAGTCACCGATGAAGGGCGGACGTCCCGCGAGCATCTCGTAGAGGACGACACCGAGTGAGTAGATGTCGCTTCGGCCGTCGACGGGTGTACCTTCGGCCTGCTCGGGCGAGAAGTAGGTGGCCGTGCCCATGACCGAACCCTCTTCGGCGATCTGGTCCTCCACGGACATCGCTTGCGCGATGCCGAAGTCCGTGACCTTTACCTGACCGTCACTTGCGATGAGGATGTTGCCCGGTTTGATGTCGCGGTGCACGACGCCATTTCTGTGCGCGTAACCGAGCGCGGCCGCCACTTGGGCGATAAGGCTCGCCGAGTGCGACGCCGTGAGCGTGCGGCCACCTCGCAGCATGTCCGCGAGCGACGTGCCATCGACGAGTTCCATGACGATGAAGTAGGTTCCCTGATCCTCGCCCCAGTCAAAGACCGGAACGATGTTGGGATGTGAGAGGTTCGCAGCCGCCTGGGCCTCGCGGCGAAAACCCTCGACGAAATGGGGATCGGCACTGAGTTCGGGATACAGGGTCTTGATCGCGACGGGGCGGTTGAGGAGCGTGTCCTGGGCCCGGTAGACAATCGCCATACCCCCACGCGCGATGAGATGCGTTACCTGATAACGACCGGAATACAGTCGGGGTTCGTCCACAGGCTCCATAGTGCGCCTAGCCTACGCTCTCGTCATTCACCCTACCGCCGTCAGACCGGGCACGTGGTGGACGTGCCGCTCGCGGGCTTGCCGGCCTGGATGGCGAGCGCGCCTTCAACGAGACACTTGACGACTGGGCCCGCGATCGTGGCACCGAAGTTCGCGGTCGGCTGGAAGGGGATGACGACCGCGACCGCCACGGTCGGATCGGTCGCGGGCGCGAACGCGATCAGCCAGTCGTCCGTGTTCTTCTGCGCGTTGCCAGTCTGCGCGGTACCGGTCTTCGCCGCGACGTCGTCGGCCGCGAGGAAGCCGACTCCTGACGCGGTCCCGTACTTGACCACGTTCTGCATCAGCGGAACGATGTAGGCCGCCTGCGTGGCCGTCAACGGCGTCTTCCACACGGAGTCCTTGTAGCGCTTCACGACGGTCCCGTCCGGCGACGTGATGTAGTCCAAGAAGTGAGGGGTCATGATCACGCCACCGTTGGCGATCCCCGCGGCGACCAACGCGTTCTGCAAGGCCGTAGAGCGGACGTTCTCCTGGCCGATGGCCGAATAGGCCAGACCCGGCAGGTTGTTGGCGAACGAACCCGCCGAGGGGAAGTAACTAGGGGCGGTCCCTGGTGCGGTGCTCGGTAGGTCCAGGGGCGGCACGGAGTTGTAGCCGAAGGAGTTGGCCGCCTTCGCCAGGAAGTCCGCGCCGAGGTCGAGGCCGAGCAACGCGTAGCCCGGGTCACACGACACCGGCAGCATCACCGTCACGTCGCCGCCACAGACGCTGAGGCCACTGTTGCACAGCAACTTGTTCGAGTCGGGCAGTGACGTACAGGCACCGTGGTCACTGTTGAACGATTTCGTGAGGTCGGCCGGTTTGCTCACCACGGCCGCCGCCGTCGTGATCACCTTGAACGTCGATCCCGGCGGGAATGTCTGCTGTGTCGCGACGAGTCCCAGTGGCGCGAAGCCGTTTGCGTCGTTTTTGTTGTACCGCGTCCACGCGGCCTGGTCGATCGACGTGACGGGCGACGTCAGTGGGACCGGGTTGTACGAAGGGTTCGAGTACATGGCCAGCACGTCGCCGTTCTTTGGATTGAGCACGACGGCAGCGCCGTCCTCTGGCGATCCAGCGTGAGCGGATCCCTTGGGGAACACCATGTTTGCGCGCGCAACGCGCTGCCGGGCCGGCGCGCGCTCCACCGTCCTGGACGCCGCGGCGCGCGTGGGCGCTAGCCCCGGTGCGCCCCGCTGGGGCGGTTGGGGGGGGGCGGCTAGGTACCCGTTGTACTCGTCCTCGAGTCCCCACACGCCGTACCACGGCGAGGAGAAGCCAAGGACGCCCGAGAAGAGCGAACCGTACGGGTACACGCGCCGATACGGATACGTCGAACTGTTCTGCTTCACCGAGTACGCCAGCACCGAACCATCGGCGGCATTGATCTGTCCGCGTGGGTACTGGCTCGACGAGTTGTTGTTGCGGGGATTCGAGGAACTCGCGTCGAGCGACGGTGCTTTGAAGAACTGGATGTTGGCGGCCTGAGTAGCGGCGACCGCGAAGAGTAACAAGATGATCGTGGCCAGGATGCCGAGTCGTCGCGACATGAATTAGCCTCCCGTCGTTGTCGTCGTGGTGGGCGTGGGCGTCGGCGTCGAGGGCGTCGTCGTCACGGGGCAGGTGGTTCCGGGCTTCGAGCAGAGATAGTCGGAGTAGTGGATCGCCGCTTCGAGTGTCGGCTCAGAGATCGTTTGATCGATCTGGGTCCGGTCGCCGGGCAGAAGAGTGTTCACGCCGTAGCTCGTGTCGATCGCGACTCTCGGTTTGAACCAGAGGACTCCGCCCGGCTGCCCCTGGTAAACGGCGACGACGCCCGCATCGTTTCCCAAGTAGTACGTCGAGTACGCGTACCAGTGCACGATGAAGTAGGCGCCGACGACGACCCCGACAAGGATCGCCAGGGCGAACGGTGTGCGCCACGAAAGTCGACGCTTCCTTCTTGTGCGAGTCGTGGCAACGGTCGCGCTCCTGGCGACCGGTGGCGTCGTCGAGCTGATCGTTCGCTGTATCGGCGTGGTGGCGACGTTCACTTCGTCGAACTCGAGAAGGATGGCCGAGATGTTGTCGCGACCACCGGCTTCCTTCGCGGCTTCGATCAGTTGCTCGACCGACTCTTGCAGAGTGAACGGCGCGCTCGCGAGTCGCGCCAACGTGTCACCGTCAAGTTCGTTCGAGAGTCCGTCACTGCACAACAGCAAGCGGTCGCCCGTCAGAGCGTGGACCGACATGACGTCCACCGCAATGGTGTCCTCGACGCCGATGCCTCGCGTCAGCTGATGTCGGCGTGGATGGACCGCCGCCTCTTCGGGGGTCAGTCGGCCCATGCGCACCCACTCCTCGGCGACGCTGTGGTCGTCGGTGAGGAGTCGCAGTGCGCCGTCGCGCAGTTGGTAGGCCCGCGAGTCGCCCACGTGACAGAGCGTGGGGGACGTGACGCCGTCCTCATCGACGGTGAGCCCGACCGCGATGACGGTCGTGCCCATGCCGAAGTGGCTGGGATTCTCGCGCGCGTCGTTCAGAACCGAGATATTGGCGGCGTTGATCGCGTTGTAGAGACCCTCGACGCTCTGATCCAAGGCAAAGCCGGTTCGCAGTAGCTCAATCGTCATCTCAGAGGCGACCTCACCCGCGGCGTGGCCACCCATCCCGTCGGCGACGATGGCCAGCGAGTCGTCCACGTAGACCGCATCCTGATTTGACTGACGTACCAGTCCGGTATCGGTCGCCTCGGCGTAACGCCAATGCGTCAACGAACCACCTCGAACAAGACGCCGCCCACTTGGACGATGTCCCCGCGCTCCAAGTGCACACGTCCGTCGACGAGCTCCTGGTTCACGTAGGTGCCGTTCGTCGAACCGAGGTCCTCGATCGAGAGATCACCTTGGTCGTTGGCGAGCCGGGCGTGTCGAGACGAGAGGTAGGTGTCGGACATCGCGAGGTCGCAGTCCGCACTGCGACCGATGGTGATCGCGCTGTCCACGACGACGAGCTCGCCACTTCGATCTTCCGGTTCGATGAATTTGAGTGCGAGTGTTCCTACTCGTCGCCGGCGGGTTCGCGGCGCATAGTCAATTGGTCGAGCCTGCACCGCCGCGACGCGCATCACGCGCAGAAGAAAGAGGGCGGCCACGACCATAACGAGCACTTGCAACGGACGAATGATCGCCGCATAGTTCGACGTCGCGGCGAACAATTTCAAGCCAGTTCGATCCGGAAGTGGAGTGAGGCGATGGTCACGTCATCGCGGGGAGAGAGCGAGACCGCGGTCACCCGGTGACCGTTCACGAAGGTCCCGTTGGTCGACTGGAGGTCGCGAATGGCCACGCCTTCGTTGGTTCGCCACACCTCGGCGTGTCGCCTCGAGACGTTGGAGTCGTTGATGACGACCTCGACGTCAGGGCTGCGTCCGATTACAAGGGGGGCGTCGCCGACTTTGAACGATCGTCCATCACTGGAGATGAGCCGAGGTTGACTCTCGCCACCGAGGAATTCGGTCTTGACCTCGACATTCCCCGGTTTGATGTCATCGTCGATGAAAATCTCTACCTTGACGGGACCTACGAAGCTAAATCCCTCGCTCAGCGCGTGCTGACGAACGGTCTCTTCTAGCTCGCTGATGAGGGCCTTTTGGAATCCATCGAATCGCGCAGCGTCGACGGGTCCCAGCCACACGCGAATCTGATTCGGTGAAATCGGGCCCTGGCTCGAGAGACGCCGCGTGAGGTCGACCTCCCGCACGATTCGCGTGCCGATCTCAATCGGCTGCAATGTGCTCTTGAACGTTCGCGAGAACGTCTTCTCGAAGATTCGCTCGAGGCGATTCTCGACACCCTTGAGGACCATAGCAATACCAACTGTATCGGCGCCCCCCGTGAACGTTCGGCGCAGACGCGGACTTTCACCGGTCGAGTAATGTTGCAAGGTCTCGGGGCGAGTGGCGAAATTGGCAGACGCGCAGGCTTCAGGTGCCTGTATTCGAAAGGATGTGGGGGTTCAAGTCCCCCCTCGCCCACGAAAAAAGTTACGCGGCCTCGCGGAACGTTCGACGGTTCCTGACGAGTACTCTGAGCCGATGGATCAGCGACAGTCACCACCCTTTCGTGCCGACCACGTGGGCAGTTTCCTTCGTCCACCTGAGTTGCTGGCGGCACGTCGCGACGCCGCTGAGGGGCGCCTCGACGCCGACGGTCTACGCACGTTCGAGGACCGGGCCATTCATGACGTAGTCGCCTTACAGGAGGGACTCGGCTTTCAATCGGCGACCGATGGCGAGTTTCGCCGCACGTCATGGCACATGGACTTCATCTACCAACTGGGGGGCATACAGCGCTCCGATGAACAGCTCGAGGTCGCGTTCAAGAATGCAGAGGGGACCACTTCGTTCATGTAGGCAGCACTCAAGATCGACGCACCCGTACACGTCGATGAGACGATCTTTGCTGAAGCCTTCACGTTCCTGCGCGACACGGTCACGTCCGCGTTGCCAAAGATCACGATTCCCTCGCCGAGCATGGTCCATTACCGCGGCGGCATGGCTGCGATCGACCCCTCGGTCTATCCCGACGTCGAGCAGTTCTGGAGCGACCTCAGCGCTGCGTACGCCGAAGAGATCCGCCGGCTGGGGGCGCTCGGCTGTCGATATCTTCAGCTCGATGACACCTCGCTCGCCTACCTGAACGATCCCGCCCAGCGCGAGATGATCGCCGCACGCGGCGACGACGCCGAACACCAACACCTTCGCTACATCGATCAGATCAATACGGCGATCGCGGGACGCCCCGAGGATATGGCGGTGACGACGCACTCGTGCCGGGGGAACTTCCAGTCCTTTTGGGCGGCGGAAGGTGGGTACGACTTCGTGGCGGAGGCTCTCTTCTCAGAGTTGAACGTGGACGGATTCTTCCTCGAATACGACGACAGTCGCTCGGGTGACTTCTCGCCGCTGCGCTTCGTGCCGCCGGGGAAAATGGTCGTGCTGGGACTCGTGACGACGAAGCGGGGCGACCTGGAATCGAAGGACGAACTCAAGCGGCGTATCGACGAAGCCAGCCGCTACGTCGCGCTCGACCAGATATGTCTCTCAACCCAGTGCGGATTCTCGTCCACCGTGGAGGGCAACTCCATCACCTACGACGATCAGGTCGCGAAGTTGCGCTTGGTCAAGGAAACCGCTGACGAAATCTGGGGTTAGCTCCGCGTACCAACTCACGTGACTCGATGCCGCTCGGATCTCTTCGAGCCTCACAACACGAAGGGTCACGTCGAGACGAATTCGAACGAGGGCCCCGCCGTCGTCTCGCCGTCACCGGTCGGCATCGACATCAGCTCAGTGGCGAGCGAAGGTAGTTGAAACATCAACGAGATCGCCGGCGAGAGACACTCCGTCTCGCCATTGAACGCGCGATGCAGCGTCGCGAGCATTGAACAGTAGGCCGCGTTGAATGCCTGCATCTTTTCGCGGACCGGACTCCCCACTGGGTAGTCGCTGACCTTCGGATCTGGCCGCATCGGATAGACGGAGGTCCAATCAACGACGAATGGCTCGCCACTTGGACCCGACCGGGGCGAATCGCCTCGCACGTAGGAGCGGCCCTGCATAATCTCGCTGAATCGGAAGTAGTGCGCGACTTCCTCTCGTTCCGGGTGGAACATGTCTCGGTCTCCGTCCCAGACTTGACGATGCTTCAACCCCTCGCCCTGTTCCTCGATCTCGTCGATCGCCTCGAGCGCCGACTTGAGGTTGTGCACCACGACGACTCGACGCTCGCCCACGAAGCCGAGCATCGCAGGAGTGATCTGTCGACTCGGATCGCCGGTGAACACCTCGCTTTGACCGAGGGTCGCGCACAGGTACTTAAGTCCTTCCTCGATAGCCCGATAGAACTGACCGATGGTCTCGAAGTTGTCGGCCTCGGACTCGCCGTGACGCTCGCCTGGTCGCTCGATGCGCATGAACGTCTCGATCGTCGCTGGGGTGAACGGCGCCAACGACACGGTGAAGGAGTTGTCGCTGTGGGGCAGCGTCGCAGGATAGGTCGGCACGAAGCCCGGCTCGTTGAGTCGGGGCGATCCACCGACGGCGTTCAGGACGTTCGCGGCCAACGCCAGATGCAGCATCTCTTCGATGAAGACCGACCTGATGATCTCGACGATCTCGGCGTTCGCTCCGGCGTGAATTGAGAACAAAGCGCAAAGGTAGGGAGGGAGCGTCGAATGTTCAAGTTCAAGCGCACCTTGCACGTGTTCACGAAGACCCTCGAGCGTCGAGATATGAGTGCTTCTGGCTGCCAAGTGACCCTCACGATAGAAGGAGTGCGAACGCAACACGCCGGAGCATACTGAACGCCGTCGACGTTCGCACGTGGCGCGGCCGACGTCGCGTGGCCCTAGTCGAGGGTGTCGAGTCGACGGAACGTTCCCACGGCGAGGAACATCGCCGTGACCCGACCATCACCACGTCGTTCGAACGTGACCGTCTCACCGGACGGGCGTACACCGGGTGCGACGATGAAGGTGTCGGGACCCGGTCCGTCGAGCAACGTGACCTTGTACGCCGGATTGGTGGGAGCGACGACCACGAGCTCGCTGTCGCGCCACTCGACCTTCACGAGTTCGCCGTACTCCGAATCGAGGTAGACGCCGAGCAGCGACGCGTAGGCGCCGGGTGTTGGCGTGGGTGCCACGATCTCGGGCGCTCTGGCGGCAAGCGTTCGTCGCGCGATCGCGCCCAGGTCCATGGCGAGCGACGGTGCGTCGGCGATGCCGTTCAGCAGCGCGATGGCCCCGACCTTGGCGACGGGGTCGAAACAGACGTCGGTGATGAAGCCGTCCCACCCGCCCGAATGTTGGATCCAAATTCCGTCGTCGCGCCGGACGGCGTACCACGAGATGCCCCACGCTCGGTTCCAGCGATCATCGACGAGGTAGCGCGGCTTATGCATCGCGCGCAATGTCGATGAACTGAGCACTGGGGAGTCCGACGCCGGCGTCGCGTACGCACCCAATTGGAAGACGATCCACCGAGCCAGGTCCTCCACGCTCGACCAGAGGCCCGCCTCGGCCGAAGCATCCATGGCGTCGTACGCCACGTCGAGATAGTCCGAGAAGGTACGCGGCGCGTAGCCGGTGGCCCTTCGCGCGTCGAGTTCGTCCGACAGAGGGCTCCAGCGTGTCGAGGTCATCGAGAGCGGATCGAGGATCTCGCGGCGCACGTACTCGGTGAACGGCGTCGCGCTCACCCGCGCCACGACCTCGCCCAGGAGTTGATAGGCGAGGTTCGAGTACTTCCACTGCGAATTCGCGGGTACTTTCGTTCCTATTTCGCTCGCGCGTCGCAACACCTCATTCGCGGAGGACTCGCGCACGTGCTTCGCCCAGTCGGTGCCGGGGGGCTCTTCGGCGAGCCCCGACTCGTGCGAGAGCATGCGCCGAATCGTCACGACGTCGATCGGGCCACCGCGCTCGTCCGCGGCGTTCAACTCGGGCAGGTACTTCGTGACCGGATCGTCGAGCTGCACGAGTCCGCGCGCCTCGAGCTGCATGATCGCGGTGCCGGTGAAGGTCTTGGTGATCGACGCGATGGCGTACAGGTTGGACGAGGTCGTCACTTCACCCTGATGCTGGTCGCGAAAGCCGATCTGCCCGGACCACGCCAACCCTTCAGGCAGTACGACCCCCACCGAGGCTCCGGGCAGACGATTGTCTTTCACGAAGCGAGTGGCGCACGCTTCGAGTTCCGTGGCGGCCGAGTCCAGATCGTTGCTCATTACGCTCCCTTGACGAACCTCCATTGGACCACAAACGGCTCGGCCGTCACGGCCTCTCGCGCGTCGACGGGGTGTCGCACCCGTCACTTCATTAGGCTTCGCGCAGAACGACATGAAGGGATCGTGATGGCGATAGAAGTGGATTTGAAAGACCAGACGGCCGTCGTCACCGGTGCGTCGAGCGGCATCGGGCGCGCAATCGCGGAGCGACTCGGGGCCAGTGGCGCCCAGGTCGTGCTCAGCGGACGGACCGAGGCGGCGATGATCGAGAGCGCGGACAAGATCGTCCGCGCCGGCGGGCGGGCCACGATCGACGTCGGGGACGTTCGAGACCCCGACGTCGTGCGACGTCTCGTCGACAACGCGGTCGCGATCGACGGACGCCTCGACATCTTCGTGAACAACGCCGGCTTCAGCGTGCTCGGTTCGGTGCTCGACGGCGAGGTGGACTCGTGGCGCGCCATGTTAGAGACGAACGTGCTCGCGCTCCTCGTTGGATGTCAAGCAGCGGTGAGGGCCATGCGCGCCACGGGCAATCCGGGGCACATCATCAATACGTCGTCCGTCGCAGCCCTCTCCCCCGACTCAGGCGTCTACGGAGCGACGAAGCACGCCGTCAACGTGATCACCAACACCCTCCGCGCAGAACTCGACAACGACCCCATCCAGATCTCCTCGGTGATGCCGGGACTCGTCGCGACGAACCTCGGACGCGAGAATCCAGAGATCGTCGCAGGCATCGTCGCCCTGTCGGGCATCGAGCACGACGTGAAGCGCGGCGAGCGACTACCCGACGAGATCCTCGACGGTGCCCAGGCCCTCCTCGGGGACTTCATCATCCGGCCCGACGACATCGCTGACGCGGTGCTGTACCTGCTGAGCGTGCCCGATTCGGTCGACGTGACCGACATCGTGGTGCGACCCAACAAGCGCTACGAACTCTAGGGAATCGCACCGGGCGCGTTGTCCGGGCGCTCGTTGTCGACGATTTGAGGACGCCTCGACCAATTGTGCGGCGACAAATCCCCAAATAATCACTGACTTTTCGTCGGGTTGATGGATAAATCGTCCTCTGCTACGGTCGCCCCAGCACTCAGGCGAGGGGAACTTTATGTCGGCCACTCATGCGTTGCGCGCCCCACGAGTCCGAATCACTCGTGCGGCCTTGACAGTCACGTCCCTTCTCGGCCTGGTGCTCGCACTCGACATCGTGGCAGGCGCCGGCGCCAACGGCGCCTCCTACTACTCCTGCAAGAGCGCGGGGTATAGCTGTGTGATCGACGGCTACAACGCCGTGACGATGAACAACAACTGGGCGGCGCGATACTACGGAGCGGACACCAAGGGTGGCATTGGTACCCCGCCGCACAACTGCACCCTCTACGCCGCGTGGATGCTGGCACACAACGGGCTTGCCGATCCCGGTCACTCCTGGGGCTACGCCGACCAGTGGGGCCGCACGTTGGCGGCGGAGACGAACCACACGCCCGCCGTCGGATCGATCGCCTGGTACGAGGGCGGGGCCATGGGCCACGTCGCCTATGTCGCGAAGATCGATCTCACGAACCAAAGCGTGTTTCTCGTCTCTGACAACTACGCCGGCGGCGTCAATGGCTACACGAGCAACGGCTGGGTGCCCATCAATCAACCGACGGGGTACATCCACTTGCGCGACCAGACACCCGTCGCGTCGCTCGCCACGAGGCGGCGACTACCGATGCGTCCCTCGCTCTCCTAGGAGGGGATCGCCGAGGCACAGGACCAGGGACTCCAGCCGTCACGTGAGTAGAGCAGGGCGGCCAGTCGGACGTTGATCACTGGATTGAGGGCGAGCCCGAGGTCATTGGCGTTGTGACCCAACATCGTCAGCAAATACTGCTCGGTACCGCCGTCATTGAGCTGGAAGACCCCCCGATCATGGGTCCCGTTGCTGTCAAAACCAATGTCGGTCGGCTGAAATTTGGATTCGCACCAGGCGACGATCTCGGCGTCGTGCCAGGCCGCCGGTGGAAAGTCGCTGTGGATGAGGTGGACGACGTAGCTCTGGGTCGCGGTGGGTGTCGGGGTGAAGGCCAGGAGCTCAGTGTGGATCGCGACGACCTTGGCGCGAGGTGCCTTGTGCACCCGTGACGCCACCGCGGCCGCGTGAAGGGCGGCCGCGTGCACGTGGGTCGCCACGAGGACCCGCACCAGAGGAGTAGCCACTACCTTGGCGGGCACCGCACCCGGTGAGGGAGCGGCCAGGCCGACGAGGGACGCTACGAGAACGAATGAGACCGTTCGCAGGAGGCTTCGTGTCGTCGGAACGCGTTTCCATCGAGTGCGCGCGTTGAACATATGGGTTTCCTCGCCTGTTTGTCGACCGACCTCGTTGTCGGTCATTCGTAGGGTCGCTGTGGACCAACGGTCCGCGACGCTCGTCCTCCTGGTGCACGAGGCACGCTGTCCGCCACTTTGTCCGAGCGCGGAGGAACCACCATTTTAGGGGGCGATCACCATTTTTGGGTACGCGCACTCGAAAAGCCGTTAAAACTCTAGGTTTTCAGGGCCGAAATCCACTTTATTGGCCACGAGAATGTCAAAACGATATTTTTTTTGGGCGCGTACGCATCAGTCTCGTGTGCGCGACGCGGCGCACGTCACGTCGACGCATGTTCGCGCGCGAACCTAGCGAGTGAGCCGCTCCAGCGCCAAGAGACAGTCCTGTGCCGAACCCATGTGTCCGATCTCGTCGGCGACGCGCTGCGCGCCATCACGATAGGTGCGTTGCGCGAGTAGCTCCGTGACGGCACGGCGTATCCGCGCCACGTCATCCACCTCGATCGTTCGAAAGCCGGGCTCGGACTTGCGGCCGACGTCGACGACGATGCCTGCACCAGCGACGGCGATGAGTCGCGCGTTCGTGCGTTGGTCGGCGAACATCGGGACAAATACGATGGGCAGGCCGGCGGCGAGTGCACCGTAGGTGGTGCCGGACCCACCATGACAGAGGACCGCGGTGGCGCGTGGGAAGACCTGTTCTTGGGGTACCCAGGGCTCGACGTAGACGTCCTCTGGCAGCGCGACCAGCAACTTGCGATCGAATCCGTGCCCCGTCGTGAGCAAGACCTGGACGCCAAGACCCTCGACGGCCTCGAGGGCGCGTCGAAACGTCGGCGCCGCGGTATCGAGACCGCCCGTGATCGAGCCCAGGGTCACGTAAAGGAGTGGCATCGACGACGTTGCCCACGGCGCCTCGCCCCAAGAATCCTCGCGATTCACCGCCTCGCGGTAGCGCAAGGTGTTGGGGAACGGGGAGGGGTCGAGGCTCGCGGGGAAGCGAGAGATGTAGTACCCCGCGCGAAGCCCCTCCTCCATCGTGGACTCGAACTCTTCGAGGATGGGAGCGACGAGCTCGATAACACTCCACTCCGTGTTCGCCGTCGAAATCGCCACCTGCGCGTGGGCGATCCCGCGTCGCGCTCCCACCACGGCGCCCGCGTACGCGCACGGCTCGCGAAGGATCACGTCGGGTTGAAAGGAATCGCAGACCTCTTCGACCGCGGGCGTCATGGCGCTCGTCATCAGCCGACCGAAGTACTCGCCGGCGCTGCGGCGAGCCGCCTGCGTGTGCGACACCCGGGCAGCACGCCTCCAGAGTTCCTTGGATTGGTCCGGATCAGGCGGGTTGCTCAGCGCGACGTTGGCGCCGACCTCGTGGACTGCGCTCTCCAGGCTCGGCGGCACGACGACGACGAGATCATCTCCTCGTGCACGTGCGGCGTTGATGAATGGCACGAGCGGGTTGAAATGGCCCGCGAGACCGGTCGAACAGAAGAGGACTTTCACCGCCCGTCATCATTTCAGTCTTCGAGGTCCCGTGGCGTTACCTCGCCTGGATCAATGTGCGGCGGCGCTGAAACCAATGGGTGCGGCCTCTTTGCTCGGGAAGAGCGCTCGATGGGCCAGTGCCGCGATCGCCCCTCCGACCAGGGGTGCGACGATGAACAGCCAGACTTGCGCCAGTGCCGTGTGCCCAATGATTAGCGCCGGCCCGAGGGAGCGAGCCGGGTTCACCGAGGTGCCCGTGATCGGGATCCCGATCAGGTGCACCACCGTCAAGGTGAGCCCGATCACCAAGCCGGCCGTTGCGGGATTGGCACTCTTGCTCGTCACCCCAAGGATGACGAAGACGAAGAGTGCCGTCAGCACCACTTCGGCAATGAAGGCGCCGCCCGCCCCGATGTGGATGTAACTCGACGCGCCCCAGCCGTCGGTCCCTAGTCCGGTCGACGCGCGGCTGTACTGCGGTGACGTGGAGAACATGCCCCAGAGGGCGAGGGCGCCAACGAAGCCCCCGATGAACTGGGCGATCCAGTAACTGACGGCGTCGTGTAGCGAGATGCGCCCCGCCAACAACGCGCCGAGCGTTACGGCGGGATTGACGTGGCAGCCAGAGATCGGCCCCAGCACGTAAGCGAGGGCGAGCAGGGTGAGCCCGAAGGCCAATGCCGTCGCGACGACCCCCGCCACGAAGCTCGTTCCGTCTGCCTTGAATCCGAAGGTGAGCGTCGCCACTCCCACCGCGAAGAAGACGAGCAGCGCCGTGCCGAGCAGCTCCGCCGAGAACTTTCGTGCCATCATGACCCCCCATGGCTAAACCTTCGCCACAGGCTACCGGCCAAGAACACCGCGACCTAGGAACGTGATTCGTCGCTCGGCGCCGGCGTGCTCTTCGTGACCATTGACTCGAATCGCTCTCGATTGAACACGTAGGTGAACATCGAGGTCGCGACGACTTGCACGTAGCGCGCGTCCTCGGGTCTGTCGACCCAATCCTCGGGCGACGACTCATAGAGATCGGTCCAGTACTGGCGAATGAGGTCCGCCTCCCCTGGTCCTCCGTGCACGACGCGAGCGTGACCGTGGATGAACACGCCCACGTCGTCACCGACGACGTGCGCCGCGCTCAGCGCCGGTCGCTGCTCGAGGTGCCGCGCCTTGACCGCGTCACCGCTCGTGGTGAACCAGAGAGCGCCGTGAAGAAAGAGGCCATCGACGGCGGAACATCGAGGTTCGCCCGCCTTGGAGACCGTCGCGACGACAAAGTGACGGGTGCCAACGAGATAATGAACGAGGTCGCGTGCTGACAGGCGCCGATCCTCACTGATGATGCCCGTCAGATGCCCGCCGGCGCCCGCGAAGGACGTCGCGAGCAGCGCGTCGAGCCGGTCCAACTCTTCGTCGGTCTCGAACATCCCACGAGCATGTCCCAATAACGTGTCGACGTCAACCGGCGAGCGGCCGCTCGTCGGTGCTGCTGCATAATGAGGTGTGCACCAGAACGCTCGCGACCACAGCCTCAATCTTGCGCCCGCGTCGATCGAGGACTACCGAGAACTGGCTCGTCGACGACTGCCCCGTCAGATCTTCGATTACGTCGACGGCGGCGCCTTCGGCGAGGCCACGCTCGATGCGAATCGCAACGATCTGCGCCACATCCAGTTTCGCCAACGGGTCCTGCGCGACGTGAGCGAACGTCGCCTTGCGACCACGGTGCTGGGCGAGGAGGTCGCGATGCCGGTCATCCTCGCGCCGGTCGGCTTCGGCGGGATGCTCGCACGAAGGGCGGAAGTCCAGGCGGCGCGCGCCGCGGAACGCGCCGGCATTCCCTTCTGCGAATCGACCTTGTCGATATGTGGCATCGAGGAGGGCGCGGCCGCAGTGACGCGGCCGGTGTGGTTCCAGTTGTACGTGATGAAGGACCGCAGCTACGCCGAAGACCTGATGGTCCGGGCGCAAGCGGTCGGCTGCACCACCTTGATATTGACGGTGGATCTCGCCGTCGTCGGTCAGCGTTACCGCGACGGTCGAAACGGCATCAGCGGTCGTCTTCCCCGGAGCAAACGCGTGCGTCGTGGGTACGACCTGATCAGCCACGCTTCGTGGGTGCGCGACGTCGCCTTGGGTGGCAAGCCGCTCACGTTCGGGAACCTAGAGAAGGCCCTGCCCGACGCGAGGGTGCCCGGCGACTTTCAAGGTTGGGTGGCGAGCCAATTCGATCCGAGCGTCACCTGGGACGACATCGAGTGGCTGCGGTCGCACTGGGCCGGCAAGATCGCCCTCAAGGGGATCCTCGATCCCGAGGACGCGAAAGAGGCGGTCGCGCGCGGCGCGGATGCGGTCATCGTCTCGAACCACGGGGGCCGTCAACTCGACGATGTTCCCTCCACGATCCGTTCCTTGCCGGCGATCGCTCAGGCGGTCGGCGACCAGTGTGAGGTGTTGATGGCCGGTGGGATTCGCAGTGGACTGGACGTCGTGAAGGCTCTGTCGCTCGGAGCCCGGGCCTGCCTCATCGGTCGGCCGTGGGCCTACGCGGTGGCCGCGCGCGGTGAGCGCGGTGTCGACCACATCCTTCGCATCTTCGCGGCCGAGATGTCCGTCACCCTTGGGCTCACCGGAGTGAATGACGTGAAGGATCTCGACCGTACAGTCGTAGTGGAACCCTAGACGTCATCACCGTTCACCGACGAAAGTAGCCCCCATGACCCACCCCCTTGATGCCCTGGAATCTTCGGTCGCGTACCTGCGCACGCTGGTGGAAGGTCTCGACGAGAGTCAGTACGTCGCCTCTGCGCACCCGAGCGAATGGACGGTCGCTGACACGATGTCACACCTGGGCTCGGGCGCGGTCATCATGAAGCGTCGCTTCGATGACGTGATCGCCGGCAAGGAGACGCCGCCGGAGTTCAATCAATCGGTGTGGGCCGTGTGGAACGCGAAGACCCCGCACGCGCAGGTCACCGACGCGCTCGGTGCTGACAAGGCCCTGCTCGAACGAATCCTCGTGATGACGCCCGAAGAGCGTGACGACTTTGGGTTCAACCTGGGACCGATCGCCCTGGACTTCACCGGCGCCGTCAGTCTTCGTCTGAACGAACACGTCTTGCACGTGTGGGACATCGAGGAGGCCTTCAACAAGGCCGCTACGTTGCAACGAGACGCCGTGCCCTTCGTGCTCGACAACCTGGAACTCGTGATCAAGTTCACGTCGAAGACGACCGGATCCGGTGACGTCCTTCGAATTCGGACCACCGAACCGCAACGCGAACTGGTCTTGACGCTTGGAAAAGCGGTCGTGCCACTCGAAGAGGGTGAGACCACCTACGACCCACGCCACAAGGCGATGCCCGCGGAGTCGGTCATCCGCCGTCACTACGGTGGTCTCGACGCTGCGAACACCCCGGCGGCGGCCGAGTCCGAGCACCTTGAGAGCCTGCGAATCGTCTTCCCCGGGATCTAAGGTGAAACTCCGGCTGCAGATAATCGTCGGTTCGACGCGTCCAACGCGTTTCGCGGACAAGCCTCTCGCCTGGTTACTCGATCGCCTCTCGCATCGTGATGACGTCGACGTGGACGTACTGGACCTCCGTGACCACCCGCTCCCCTTATTCGATCTTGCGCTGTCGCCATCGCGGTCGCGTCGCGAGTACCCGAGCGAGGAGGTCGCGCGTTTGGGACGGGCCCTTGACGGCGCCGACGGCTACATCGTGCTCACGAGCGAATACAACCACGGCTACCCGGCGTCGCTCAAGAACGCGCTCGACTTCGTGTTCGTCGAGCTCAACCGCAAGCCCGTCGCATTCGTTGGCTACGGCGGCGTCGGCGCCGCGCGGGCGATCGAACAACTCCGTTTGGTCTGTGTCGAATTCGAGATGGCGCCACTTCGTCATGCGGTGCACATCCTGCCCGACGTCATGCTCCCCGCGATGACGGCTGACGAGTTCGACGTCGAGCTCTTCGCACCATTGGACGCACGGCTCGAGATGCTCGCCAGCGAACTCCTATGGTGGGCGAGCGCCCTCTGGACGGCCCGCGACGCAAGTTAGGTCACGGCGCTTCGTTCGAGGACATCGGTCATGTAGGCGAACTCGCTGTCATAGATGTGCGCTGACTTCACGATCATCGTGAGGGGTCCGACCACGAGGTCCAGGGCGCTCGCGACGTCGTGCTGGATCGACGCCAGTTCCACGAGATTCGCGTAACCCTTTGCCCCGAAGTCGATACTGTGCGCGTAGACGACGAGGTGCAACGCAGAGTCCACGAGGTAGAAGTCGAGCAGACTGATGCATGGAATGTAAGACGTATCACTCAGTGGCTGAAAGGTCGTGATCGTCGCCGACCGGCACGTGGGATCGGCGCGGAGTCGTTCAACCACCCGGTCCAGCTGATCGAGGCCACTGCGCCCGTAGTCGTGGAGCCGAGTGGCGTAACTGTCGGCATCGCCCAGTGCAGGTACGACGTCATGATCACTGAAGTTCGCGTGCATCCAGGCGAGGCGTTCGCGGTCGCCAAAGCGCTCGATGATGTCGTCGAAAGGCCGCGGTGACGCGACCATGAGGCTCGCCATCATTGTCTCGCGAATGGGTAGTCCGTCGTACGTTGCGTGCACGCCCTCATTGAGAATGATGCGTGCGACGTCAAGCCACGCGTCGCCAATCGTCTCCGTCGTCACGGTCACCATCGCCTCATTCATAGTCGCCTGGCGGGCGGCGTCGACGCTAAGGCGTTTGGTGATGGCGTCGGTCCGGAAGACGCAACGTCCTCAAGGACTACCGACTGCGCCGCCTCGCCGCAGGAATATTCTGCCAGCCCCCACCTCAACGTTGAGGTTGAGGTGGGGCGCGCGACGCTGTTCGGCGGCCGTCGTCAGAGAGGGCGGGACTGCGTTGAATGGCTGTGTCTCGTAGCCGTTGCGGCCGATGTAGGTCACGTTGCCCGCACCGACGTGCGTCTTTAGGTTCACCACCGCGTCGGCCGGGACGTCGACGTTGAGGACGCCGACCGCGACGCTCGCCGTCACCGTCATCGGGTTCGGCGTGAACTGCACGTGACTCAGGTCGACCGTCAGACTTCCGAACTCGGTCTCATAGGTCTTTTGCACCTGGGCCAGTGAGGTCGGTTGGTCGACGCGTACGCCGCTGCCACCGTGCATCGGCACTCCGGTCGATGCGAGGAATCCGAGGAAGGCTCCTACGACCAAGATGAAGATGGTCATGCCGGTGAGAAACACCAGCGCGATGAAGCGACGCAGCATGTGCTGGCGAGCCGTCGAACGCAGAGAGAGAATCGCCAGCACGATCAAGAAGATCAGCCAGAGAACCCCGAATCCGTTGCCGACGCGCGGAGCGCCACCCAACGTCGAGAGGACGATGACCGCCACCACGACGACGCCTGCCAGCAGTACGTAGCGCAGAAGTCGCAAGTTCGACGTGGGTGGTGCGTCCCCCGATTCGTCAAGTTCGCCGTCGGACGCCTTGCCGTCTTGAGGGATCAGCGCCCACATCGCCAGGTAGATCGCGGCGCCGAGCCCGTAGAGAACGGTGAGGACCACGAACACCACGCGCACGATGTTGGCGTCGACATCGAACCGTTCGGCGATGCCGCCCGCGACACCACCGACCATCCGTCGTTTCGTGCTGCGCCGTAATCTGGTGGGCTTCTCGGACACCGGTTCGCCCGTGTCGACACCACCGCTTTGGAGTTGTTCGTGCTCTTCGTCCATGCTTCAAATGTACGAGCCCCGCTGATCAAGGACTATGGGGACGAACCCTCAGCACCCACCCCATAGGTCCACGTCGCTCAGGGTTTCCCCTTAGATACAACGGGGAGAGTAGGTGCAAGAATTCCAGTAGCGACCCGCGGCGACACGAGAGGGAGGATCGTATGACGGTAACCACTTCAAGCCACGCGATCGTGGGCACTCCTCAGCGCCCGCTACGCCGCGGACGCGACAACTGCATCGTCGGTGGCGTCTGTGGAGGGTTCGCCACCCGACTTGGTATCAAGGAACGCTACGTCCGACTCATCTTTTGTCTCATCACGCTTGTCTTCGGACTCGGCCTCTTGCTGTACATGACCTTCTGGGTCGTCCTCACCCGATCAGGTGAGGACACGTCGATCATCCAGCGAATCTCACAAAATCGTCGCGAGGCCCAGTTCGTCCTCGTGGCCTTCATCGTCACGCTCCTGCTCCTGATCGCCCTCGAGACGACTGGTGTCAACGTCACGCACGGATTCGACTGGCCGATCCTGCTGAGCGCCTTCGCGGGCGTCGCGGTGTGGCGCGGCTCGTCGAACGACGAACGCAACCATCTTCAAGAGTTCTTGAATTCGGCGCCGATCATTGGCGGCGCGTCGTCGAAGAACCGCAAGGGCGTCGCCCTTCGCGTCATCGCGGCGATCGCCCTCATCTACGCCGGACTGCACACCATCAAGCACATCGGCGGCGTATGGGCGTCGGCCGGTCCCGCACTCTTCGGGACGCTGATCCTGATCCTGGGGGTACTCGTCCTCCTCGCCCCGTGGTGGCTGCAGAACGTACGAGAACTCACGAGCGAGCGGCGTGAGCGGGTGCGCGCCGAGGAGCGTGCCGCGATGGTCGCCCACCTCCACGATTCGGTTCTACAGACGCTGACGCTCATCGAGCGCGCGGCCGCCAATGGCGGCGACGTGACGCGTCTCGCGCGTAACCAGGAGCGCGAACTGCGCCAGTGGCTCTTCAGTCCCGAGACCATCGCCAACTCCTCATCGTCCTTCGTCGGACTCGTGGGCGCGATCGAGCACGACGTGGAGAACGACTACGGAGTCAAGGTGGAACTGGTCACGGTGGGCGACTGCGTCCCCGATGAACGAATCCTGGCGCTCGTCGCGGCGGGACGAGAAGCCGCGATCAATGCCGCCAAGTGGTCCGAGGCACCGAGCGTGTCGATCTTCACCGAAGTCGAACCAAAGTCAGTCTCGATCTTCGTTCGAGACCGCGGCGTTGGCTTCGATAGCGACGCCATCCCGTCCGACCGTCAGGGCATCGCGTTGTCGATCAAGCAACGAATGACCCAGTACGGAGGCGAGTCGTTCATCAACACCGCCAAGGGTTCGGGTACTGAGGTGCAGCTCGTCATGCCACGCAGCGAATGATCGACGCCGCCAAGCCCCGAGTATTCCTCGTGGACGATCACGAGCTCATTCGTTCGGGTATCCGTGCCGAAATCGCGGGCTCAGTGGACATCGTGGGCGAGGCCGACGAGGTCGAGGCAGCCGTCGAGATAATCCTCGAACGAAGTCCCGACGTCGTCTTGCTCGACGTCCACATGCCCGACGGCGGGGGTCAAGCGGTGCTGCGCGCGGTCTGCGACGTCGACCCCTCGGTCAAGTTCCTCGCCCTCTCGGTCTCGGACGCCGCCGGGGACGTCATCAGCGTCATTCGCGCCGGCGCGCGTGGCTACGTGACCAAGAACATCTCGGGGCCGGAGTTGATCGACGCGATCTATCGAATCGCCGCGGGCGACGTCGTCTTCTCCCCACGCCTGGCGGGCTTCGTGCTCGATGCCTTCACCGCTGACGCGCCCGACCAGTCACGGGTCACCGTCGTCGACCCCGAACTGGACCAACTCACGGCGCGCGAGCGACAGGTCCTTCGTCTCATCGCGCGTGGATACTCCTACAAGGACATCGCCAAGGAACTGGAGATCTCGACCAAGACCGTGGAGAGTCACGTGTCCTCGGTGCTGCGCAAGTTGCAACTCTCGAGTCGCTATCAGTTGTCGCACTGGGCTAGCGAGCGCCACCTCTTCTGATCGACTCGAGTCACTTCGCGGAGCCAGGTCCTCTGTCTTCTTCGTCCATCGACTTAACCGCCGCGTCGACCCAGACGGGGATCTTCCTCGCTGCCGGTCCGATCGCGACGTACAAAGTGGCGAGCACCCAGAGCACGTAACAGACCTTTGCGTTCACGAACGATAACGCCGCGGTGAGTGCGTAGACGACGGGTGGCGGCGCGGCTCGAAGGATCGTCCGCTGGATCGTCCGCTTGTCGACGTCGCCCACGAACAGCGACAGATGGAACGAGAGGTAGACCCACAGGCTCATGAACGCCAAACCAATGACCAGCATGTTGATGCTGTAGAGCTCGGCGGCCGGCGCCGCTCCCGACGACTCGGTGAAGGAGTACCTCGCCAGCACCGCCGTCGAGAAGGGAAGGAAGGCAACGCACAGCATGAGACCGAGGTTCAAGATCAAGAGCAGTCGGTCCACGTCGCGAACACGGCGGAACATCGAGTGATGGGCAACCCAGACGAAGCCGATCGTGGTGAAGGAGAGCCCGTAGGCGAGGTACGAGGGCCAAAGATGGCGAAGGGCCGCCCCGAGATGCGAACCGTTGACCGAAGGGATCCTGATCTCGATGACGAGCAGCGTGATCGCGATGGCGAGGATGCCGTCGCTGAACGCTTCGAGACGGGCCGATCCGCCGTCCGAGGAGCGCTCGGGCAAGACCGACCTGACCACCAAAGTCCCTCCTCGTCGCAACTTGGTCAACTCTACGTACTGCGTCGCCTGACCGGCGCGAACACTCGTACGGTGCCGTGCGAGAGAAGGGACCGTGCATGGCTGGTCATGGAGAGGCGACACCTCCGATGCTAAGCCGTTGAACGTGACCTGTGGTGTGGTCATGTTCGTCGACCTCGTCGGCTCCGAAGAAGCGCGACCCCGAACATCCCCGAACTACTGAGTGACTACTTTGACCCCGCGCAAGCGACGATCGACGGTGACGAGCCTTGACGACAGGTTCCTCAAAGTCCAGGGCCTGCCTCGTAGCATTGCGAGTGTTGCGTTAGGAGACCAATGCGAATACTCATTGTGGGCGGCACGTCGTTCGTAGGGCGGGCCATTGCGTTCGCTGCGCTCGACAGCGGTCATGACGTCACCGTCATCAACCGCGGACAGACCGAGTCAGACCTTCCCGAGCGTGTCACGAGACTCGTCGGCGACCGTCAAGGTGACATGTCGGCGCTCGACGGTCTCGCCTTCGACGTCACCGTGGACGCAATTGCGTATCGACCAGTTGACGTCGACGTGCTGGCGGCCGCTCTCGGCGAGCGTGGCGGCCACCACATACAGATCTCTTCCATTTCGGCGTACTCCGACCCTGCCTTGCCGGGTGCGACCGAGGAAGCGGTCGAACTCAGGAGCGACGCCCCGACCGAAGCCGACGCGCCGATCACCGCTGAGACGTACGGCCCGCTCAAGGCCGCTTGCGAGAGGAGGGCCACCGAGCACTTCGGCGACCAACTGACGTTGGTTCGTCCGACCTACGTCATTGGCAGCCACGACGCCACGATGCGCTTCCCCTACTGGGTCACACGAATTGAGCGCGGTGGCAACGTCGCCGTCGCGGGACCACGTGACAATGCGTTGCAGTACATCGACGCCCGCGACCTGGGCGAATTCGTCGTCCGGCTCGCCAATGACGCGACGTTGGGTGCGTTTCACGTCTGTGGGCCCTATCCCGCCCCGACGTTCTTTGGTGTCATGCAGTCAATCGCCGAGCACGTGGGCGCGAGCGAGACGAAACTCGTCGAGGTGCCGGCCCGCCACATCTCCAGCCACCACCTTGATTCACGCTTTCCCCTGTGGTCCGGGGCCCACAACGAGACGGTGATGGACCTCGACCCGGCGAAGGCGCTCGCGGCCGGCCTCACGTTGCGGAGCCTCGAGGAGAGCGTGGACGATGTCCTCGCGTGGTGGGGCGACCGAGAGCCGCCATCGTGGTGGCTGACCCGTGAGCAAGAGGCGATGCTGGTTCGCACGAAGCCGTAGAAACCTCTGGTTAGGGATCGGGCGACGATTTTCTGTCGTGGGGAGTAAGAAAGAAGCACCGTCGGACAGAAGCAGGTAATGGGCTCACCTCAAGATGACCGTTTTCGTCGACTCGTGCATGAACACAGTCCGGCCGTTGGCAACTATCTGCGTCGCCGCCTTCACCCCTTGGCCTTGGCCGACCTCGATGACCTCGTCGAGGAGACGCTCTTCGTCGTATGGCGACGCCTCGACGACGTGCCCGTCGAAGCGGAGCTTCCCTGGATGATTGGCGTGGCGCGCAACGTACTTCGAAACGCCCGACGTAGCCAGTACCGTCGCACGAACTTCGAAGCCACGCTGCCCGAACCGGCCAACGATCCCTCCGCAGAGGACTTCGTGATCGCCGACGCGGGCGTGCGCGACGCCCTCGTCGCGCTCAACGATGACGACCGTGAGGTCTTGATGCTGAACGCATGGGACGGCCTCGACACGCACGAGCTCGGCGTCGCCCGAACCCTCACCCCGACCGCTGCCGCCGTACGACTCTCGCGCGCGCAGGCCCGTTTTCGCGAGCGATTCGCCGCGACGCAGGTCATCTGAAAGTTCTGACTGGTTCGCGACAAGAACTAGGTATGAAGGCGAAGGAGATCCGATGAGTGATTTTGACGAACGATTGCGCGCAGCAGATCCTGCCGCGGGAATGTCGTACCAGCACCCTGACGTGAACGCGATGATCTCGCGTATCGAAGCGCGAGCGCCGTTGGCACGTCGTCACGTGCTGCGCAGCTTCAAATTGCGGATGGCGAGCGCCGTCACCATGGCGGCAGTTCTCACCGTCGGCGGCATCGCCGCCCTCGACGGCGCGGGACCGGCCCTCCAGGTGCTCTCCCTGAGTGCTGCGAAGGCGTCGCCGCACGCGCCGTCGAGTTTCGGCGCGGCGTCCGTACCCAAGAGCGGCATGATGCGCATTTGGGAGGAGTTCAACTTCAGCGCCGGTTCGGGCCTCAGCACGACCGCGGGGTCCGCGCCCTCCTATGAGCTCTCCTTTCCGGCCAACGCTTCGTCCGAGGCGACGCGACTCGCCACGATGTTCGGTGTCACGGGCACCCCCGTCGACACCAACGGTGACGGGAGTGACTGGACCGTCACCGACGTCGCCGGTGACACTTTCGATTACGAAACGTACGGCGGCGTCCCGCAGTGGTACTTCAACTCGGCACCATCGAACGCGTCTTCGATCACGACGAGCGACGGCACGACTGCACCGATGCCCAGTAAGTCGACGATCGAAGGTGACGTCCAGAACTACCTCACCCAAATGGGCTACGGCTACAGCGTCACCGATCCCCAGTACTCGACCTCAACCGTGACCGCGAGCAGCCCCGGTCAGCCCGACGTCACGACGAACGAAGAGACCGCAAACTTCAGCGTCACGGTGAACGGGCTCCTGACCGATCAGTCCTTTAACATCACCGTCGACTCGAACAACAAGGTGATCGAAGCCGACGGGCCTGCGTTCACGCTGATGCCCTCGGTCAACTACCCGCTGCAAAGCCCGGTCGCTGGTGTGAGCGTCCTCGAGGCCCAGCAGAAGTCGGAGTTCGCCTCCACGCCGGGCGCCGCGACGGGACAGGGAAGCGGTTCCGCACCCCTCTCGGGAACGAGTACCGGAGCGCCCGTGACGTCACCCGCGACCGCCCCTTCCGGGACTCCTTCCGACACCACCACGACCGACCCCGGCAACGCCACCACCACGACGCAACCTTCGGGCCCGCCGATCGTCGACGTCACGCTCAACTCGGTGTCGACGTCGCTGTCGTCGTACACACTGACCGACGGGTCCGTGTGGATGCTGCCGATGTACACCTACACCGGAACCGTTACCAACTCCGATGGGTCGTCGTACACGGGAACCTGGACAACGCTGGCCGTTGACCCCTCGTACGTGCAACTTCCCATCTCGTCATCAGGAGGTATAAATCCAGGCGGACCAATCATGTACTAAAGAAAATCAGTCAGTCTGAAGACTGGAGCCGACGCAGACTTCACGCTCAGACGTCAGTACACACACAGACCCCGCGCCCCTGGTGCGGGGTCTGTTCATTGGGCACTGCGTCGAGCGGAGCGTCTCGTCGTGCGCTCGCGTCCAGGATTGATGACCTCGGGTCGGGCGGCGGCGAATTTCACCGCGCCCGGCGAACGGTGCGGGGGACGTAGTGGCTCCACGACGCCGGCGCGGAGGTGGCGACGCGTGCCCGACCAGGGCGCCAGCGGCGCGGTGAAGAGGTCCGCGATGAAATAGGCGGAACGCTCATAGTTGATGCGCCAACCTTTGAAGTGGGGCCACGCCTCTTCAGCGGTTCGTTCCATCGGGAATCCATATTCAGCTAAACGTAAAACGGCACTTTGGAACTCTTCGAACTCGAGCGTGATCGATCCGTCGGGGTCCGGGTCGGTGTCGACCTTCTGACCCAACGAGCCCGCAATCCGATTGAACATCGTGAAGCCCATGCGAAGACACAGCCGCGTGGAACTCGGCGCGGTGCTCGGCGACAGCGCCAACTGCATGGCTCCCGCGTCGAGTACGGCGAGGAGTCCAATGATCCAATTCAGCCACGGTTCGGGTGAGCGAAAGAGTAGGAGGACCGGGTAGGTCGTGTGACTCTCGGTGACCTCGGCCGCCCACTGTTCCCAATCGGCGTAGAGCTGAGGCAGCGCGTCGGTGATGCCGCCGAGTTGATGACGTGAGAGCAACTCTGGACCCCAGGCGGGAGCGCCGGCGCGGCTCTCGAGCATCGTAACGAGCGCCTCTCGCCGACTGAAGGAACTGTAGAGCGATGGGAGATAGGCGATCTGGAGAGCGACGATTACGACCCACGTGGCTCCCGCCGCGATGTCGATGCCCGAGTTCGCAGTACCGCCCTCGTGCACCGCTCCCACTGTGAAGAGTGACGTCAGTGACTGCGTGAACGCGAGTCCAAAGGAGTGGGTCGTCGGCATCAACATGAAGGTGAAGCCAAGAACGAGTGAGATCGCCCAGAACAAGAGTTGGGCGATGAGTGCCACCGGCGCCGTCGGCGCCAGGATCTGGTCCTTCCCCTCGTAGGTGCGCGCCATCCTCGACAGTGCGAGGAACGTCGCGTGAACCGCCTTGTTCACGATCAAGGTCAACTTCTCGAGCCCTTGGGGCTGACGCGGGAGCACGAGAATGAAGAGCACGGAGATGACCGTCACCACGACGACGAAAGAACCTGCGGCGTATTCGACTACGAACACGACACACCTCCCACACGTTCTCGCTCGCCGCGATGGCGTTGGACGTGGCGCACGAGACCTCCCCTCACCCGGTCGTGAGTCCCGGTGGAAACAACAAGCGTAGGCGCAGGACATCCGCGTGATGCCCCAATAGTGTTGAGCCATGGAGGACCTGGCCGTCACGCTCGAGGGCCGCTTCGTCACACTGACGCCGCTTTGCCTTGACGACGTCGCTGGACTGGTCAAGGCGGCGTCCGGTGACCGTTCGACCTTCACGTGGTCGCTGATACCCGAGACGATCGACGGCATGGGGGCCGTCGTGCGAAGGTTGCTCGCCGATCGCGACGCTGCGAGCGCGGTCCCCTTCGTCACGCGCTCGCGCGATACGGGCGAGATCATCGGCATGACCAGGTTTCTCCTCCTGCGATGGTGGCGCGGTCGTCCCTATCCCGACGCCGCGGAGATCGGCGGCACCTTCCTCGCGGCTCCGTGGCAACGAACGGCGTGCAACACCGAGGCGAAGTTCCTGATGATGTGCCACGCCTTTGACGTGTGGGACGTCCAGCGCCTCGACCTCAAGTCCGACGAACGCAACGTTCGGTCCCGGCGCGCGATGGAGCGCCTCGGAGCGCGTTTCGAAGGCGTCCTGCGCAATTGGCAGCCCTCACAGGTCGTCGGCGAGGAGGGGCGCACGCGCAACTCCGCGATGTACTCGATACTGCCATCGGAGTGGCCCGGGGTCCGGGCAAATCTTCTCGCCCGACTGCGTGACTAGGTAGCACCGACGTCACTGGTCATAGAGGACGGCCTCGGCTGCGTCTTGGCGAGTCGCAAATGCAGCGCGATGGCACCGCTCGCGAGCGCCGCGTAGAAGCACCACAGGGATGCGAAGCCGTCCGCGCAAAGACGCGCCAGGACGATCACGGCGACAAGGTTGACCGCGCCGAACCATACGACGTTGCGAATTCCCGACGCGAGCATCGATCCGCACGTCGCGGCGATATAGAGGCCGATGACGATGACGCCGTGCTGAAGACCGATCGTGTAGGCGACGTGGTACGAGCCGAGCTTGGCCGAAGGATGGCCGCGCAACATCGTTTCGAGCAAGATTCCCGAGACCGCGACCCCCGCGACGAGAAAGGGCGCGATCACCTTCCTTCGCACCCTCGGTTCGAGGAGGAAGACCATCATCGGCACCAACGTGGGCAACGCGACGAACGCGAAGACGAGATAGATCCACATCGCGACGACGCCCACGCCATTGGGCACGTGACCTTGGAGCTGCCACCAGACGAAGGTCTCGTCGACCTGGTGGAGACCGAGGAGGATCGGGAACGGCGCGATCAGCCGATACTCAGGTCGTCCGCGCAAGTGCAGGCAGGCGTCCACGCCGATGGCCGTGACGAGGAGTCCGCCGATGAGGTCGCCCTCAGGTGAGAAGCACACGGTCGTCTCGGGATGTCGACAAAGCCAGACGACTGACTCGGGATGCTCCGACGTGACGCATACGGCACCCTAACCTTGTGCCGTCAACGCTGCTCGATCAGATCCATGTAGTCGTCGTTCCAGAGGTCGAAATACTCCTCGGGCAACAGCACGGCGTGCGTGGGCTCCAGGGTCTCGACGAACCCGCGTTCGTGGCTCACCGCAACGATCGTGCCCTTCCATTTGTGCATCATCTCGCCGAGCGCGACGACGCTCGCCGGATCCAGGTTGTTCGTCGGCTCGTCCAAGAGCAGCAGGTTGGCGTCACTTGACGCGAGGATCGCCAACGCCAATTTTGCTCGTTCCCCACCAGACAACGTGCTCGGCATCTGATGCGCGGCCGACCCCTTGAGCCCAAAGGCGCCGAGCAGCGAACGTCGCTGCACCTCGGTCACGACCGTGGCGTTTTCTAGGTTGCCGAGCACGGTCTTGTCGAAGTCGAGCTGTTCGTTCTCCTGGGCGAAATACCCCACCGTGACGTTTGCCCCGAACTTCACCAGTCCCTGTTGAGCCTTTTGCGTGCCCGCCAGACAACGCAGCATCGAGGATTTTCCCGCCCCGTTGCGCCCGACTATCACAATGCGGTCTCCGCGGCGCGTGATGAAGTTCACGTCGCGCAGCACTTTGAGGGGACCGTAACTGACTGCGACGTGTTCAACGGTCATGGGCACGTCACCGCTTCGCGGCGGGATGGGGAGCTTGAAGGTGACCTTGCGCTCCTTCTTCGTGACCTCGACGCGGTTGTCCTGGAGCTTTTCGACTTTGCGGTCGAGCACCTTCGCGAGACGCGCGCGCTTCTCGGTCTGGCCCCGCATCGAGTCAGCCAATTTGGAGAACCGGTCGATCTGCTCATCCTGGTGGGCCGCGAGCTTCTCCTCGGACAGTCGACGCTCCTCTTCGAGCTTCAAGAACTTCGAGTAGTTGCCCTTGTACTCGCGCAACTGCCCTTCGCGCAGCGCGAGCACGCGGTCGATGGACTTGTCCAACAGAGGCAGGTCGTGGCTGATGACGAGCACGGTGCCGCGAAAGCGGTCGAGCTCTTCGAAGAGCCAGCGCTTGGCGGCCTTGTCGAGGTGATTCGTCGGTTCGTCGAGCACCATCGTGTTGGGCTGTTCGTAGAGGACCCGCATCAGGTCGACGCGACGCCGCTGGCCCCCCGAGAGCGAGTTGAGGTCCTCGAGGAGGAGATCCTCCTCGAGTCCAAGACCTGCCGCCAATCTCGACACCTCCGACTCGGCCTCGTAACCACCGCGCTCACGGAAGTCCTCTTCGAGTGCCGTGAAGCGATGAATGGTCTCGTCGGTCGGGTCCGCCGCGAGTTCGTGGCGCGCGTGCTGCATGTCGGCGTCAAGTTGGTCCAGGCCGCGCGCACTCAGCACGTGACTCAGACCAATCGGTTCGACGCCCAGCCCTCCGGGTACCGGCTCCTGGGGAAGGTGACTCAGGGTGCCCTGGTGGGTCACCGTTCCTTCGATGCGAAGGTGCTCGGGGTGCTCGCCGAGCAGCACGGACATCAAGGTCGACTTGCCGGCACCGTTACGGCCAACGATGCCCACCTTCTCGGCGTTCCCGACGGTGAAAGAGACGGGGTTAAGGATGCGTCGAGCGCCAATCTCTATGCCTAAATCTCGAACTATGAGCATTTAGCGCCCTAGCAACTCAGCCGCTGCAGTTAGCTCGTCTCGAAACTGCGGGTGGGCGATGTTCGTCAGAAGCTCTGCACGCTCTCGCACGGTTCGTCCGCGCAGGTCCGCCGCGCCGTACTCGGTCACGATGACGCCCGCCAACGCGCGTGGCGAAGTCACGGTCGAATGCGGCGTCATGAGTCCAATGATACGGCTCTTCAGTTCTCCGTTGACCGTCGCCGTCGACTGCAGGCAGATCAGTGAGACGTGTTCGAGCGAGAGACTCGTCCCTTCGGTGAAGTCCTGGTGACCGCCGACGCCGGAAAACTGACGCGCCCCGATGGTGTCGGCGATGATCTGGCCCTGCAGGTCGACCTCAAGGGCCGAGTTGATCGAGACCATTCGGTGATTCTGGGCGATGACGTGGGGGTCATTCGTGTAGAAGACCGGCGCGACCCCAATGTCGGGGTTGTCATCCATGAAGTCGTACATCGCGCGACTCCCCGTCGCGAAGGTGATGACCGACGACCCTCGGTTGATGGATTTCTTGGTGTTCGTGACCTTGCCGGCGACCATCAACTCGAAGAGGCCGTCGGTGAACATCTCGGAGTGGACGCCGTACTCGCCGCCATCTCCTTCGCTGAGAGCATGGGCAACGAGGTTCGGCACGGCCCCGATGCCGGTCTGCAATGTCGCGCCATCGGGGATGTAGGCGGCGGCGAATTCGGCGATCTTGTGATCCTCGAGCGAGCCGGCCTCCGTGGCGAGGGCGACGGGTTGCTCGTCGGTGTAGACGATCACGTCGACGTCCTCAAGGTCGAGGTGGTTCTCGTGCCCGGCGAGCGCGCGGGTGCGCGGATAGTGGGGCGAGGCCTCCACGATGAGGAGTCGATTGGGGTCGCGGCCGGCGCGGAGCAGCTCTTCGCGGTGCGCACCGTTGTACAACGACAGACTGACCTGACCGTTCTCGGGCATCGAGACCGGCGCCATCATCACCCGACACCCGAGATGCTCGATCAACAGTCCGTAGTGACGAAAGAACGACGGGACGTGCGCCACGTCCGCGCCCATCGAGGCCAATTGGCGTTCGACACTGCCGTAGAAACTCACGCGGTAGTGCACGTTGGGCCGCAAGAAGATGTCGGAAGGCGCGAGCGAGAGTCCTCCGCTGAAGGTCAGGTCTTGCCAGTCCGAGCGCTTGGCGAGCGCACGCAGCATCGCGATCGGGGTGCCGCTGATGATCCCGAAGCCCGCCGTATCGCGCGGTCGAAAGAGGGCGGCCGCATCATCGGCGCTCATCTCGCGTGCGGTCATCGCATCATTCTGCCCTACGTGACGCCCTGTGCGACTATTTAGGGATGAGTGAACCATTCGTGATCGACATCTGGAGTGACGTCGTTTGCCCCTTCTGCTACCTCGGGACCCGACAGCTCGACGAAGCACTCTCACACTTCGAGCATCGTGAGAGCGTGCAACTGCGACACCGCGCGTTCGAGCTCGACCCGGGAGCGAAGTTGCACGACGACGCCACGCTGGAGGAACTCGTCGCGCGTAAGTATTCGATACCCTTGTCCAGCGTGCACACAATGCACGAGCGCCTCCAAGGCGACGCCCGCCAACTTGGCATGGAGTGGTCTCTCGACACGGCCCGACCGACGAACACGTTCGACGCTCACCGTGTGATCGCGCTCGCCTCGACTCAGGGGCTCGGGAGCGAGGCGAGCGAGCGCCTCTTTCGCGCCTACTTCTGTGAGGGCGAGCTTCTGAGCGATCACGATCGGCTGAGCGAACTCGCGAGCGACGTGGGCGTCGCCGGCGTCGACGACCTATGGGGCGGCGAGGCGTTTGCCGCCAACGTACGCAATGATGAACTCGCCGCTCAGGAACTCGGCATCACCGGCGTGCCGTGCCTCTTGCTCGATGGCAAGTTCATGGTGGTGGGCGCACAAGGCTCGCACCAGATACTCGACGTGTTACGTCGAGCCTGGTCTCGGCGAGCGGCCTAGTCGTCGTCCTCGGTCGGTACGAGCGCCGCGGTGGCGACCGAGTGGCCCTCGTCGAGGTTCATCACGCGAACGCCGGTCGCGTCGCGGCCCTGTGAAGAGACCTCACGCACCGCGGTGCGAATGAGCACTCCCCCGCTCGACGCGAGCATGACCTCGTCGTCGAGTCGAGTCATGAAGGCCGCCACGACGAATCCCCTCGCGGCGGTCAATTTGATCGCCCTCACGCCCTGACCGCCTCGACCCTGACGATTGAAGCGCTCGATCTTCACGCGTTTGCCAAATCCAGTGTCGGTGACGACGAAGAGGTCGGCGTCCTCGCGCACCACGTCGAGCGAAATGGCCTTGTCGTCACCGCGGAGTTTGATGCCGCGCACGCCCATCGAGTCTCGGCCCACTTCGCGTACTTCGCTCTCCGCGAATCGAATCGCCATGCCTCGATACGTGACGACCATGAGGTCCTCGGTGCCGCTCGTGGCGACGACGCGCACGACCTCGTCGCCCTCTCGAAGATTGATGGCGATCCAACCTTCTCGACGTGACTTGTCGTACTCGCTGAACGCGGTCTTCTTCACCGTCCCGTTCGCCGTGGCGAACACGAGGAATTTGTCCTTTGGAAAGTCGTCGGTCGTGACGAGGGCCTGAATCAGCTCACCGGGCTGGAGGTTGAGCAGGTTCACGATGGCCGTGCCCTTCGCGGTGCGTTCCTTCATCGGGATCTCGTGGCCGCGCAGACGAAACACTCGTCCGCGGTTTGAGAAGAGGAGGAGGTAGGCGTGCGTTGTCGTGTGCACGATCTGTTGCACGAAGTCCTCATCGCGCAACTTCGCACCCTGAACGCCGCGGCCGCCGCGGCCCTGGACCCTAAAGGCGTCGGTGGCGACGGACTTCACGTAGCCCGCCTGGGTCATCGTGATCACGATGTCCTCGTCGTCGATGAGGTCTTCCATACCGAGCTCGCCCGGATCGTTCACGATCTGGGTCACACGTTCGTTGGCGTACTTTTCACGGATGGCCGTGATCTCGTCGGCGATGACGCCTCGAAGTTTCTCGTCGCTCGCGAGGATCGACTGGAGTTCCGCGATCGTCTCGCGGAGTTTCGCCATTTCGTCCTCGAGTTCACTTCGTCCGAGCCTCGTGAGCCGACCAAGGGTCATGTCCAAGATGTGGTTCGCCTGCTCCTCGGAGAACTCGAAGGGTGCAGCCATCAACGCGATCCGCGCCGCTCCGCGGTCGTCCGAACCTCGGATGGCGGCGATGACGAGGTCCAACATGTCGATGGCCCTAAGGAGGCCTTCCACGATGTGTGCGCGCGCCTCGGCCTTTCGCAGTCGGAACTGCGTCCGGCGCGTGACCACCTCGACCTGGTGCGCGATGTAGTGCGTCAGGGCCTGCGCCAGGTTCAGCGTCCGAGGGACGCCATCGACGAGGGCGAGCATGTTCACAGCGAACGTCGTCTGGAGCGAGGTGTTCTTGTAGAGCTTGTTCAGTACGACGTTCGCGTTCGCGTCGCGCTTGAGTTTGATCACGAGGCGAGCTTGACGGCCGGCCGAGTCGTTCTGGACCGCCGAGATGCCGTCGACCTCCCCGTTCTTGACGAGGTCGTAGATCTTCTCCTCGATGGACTCGACGGAGACCTCATAGGGGAATTCGGTGACGACGATGCGGACGTCCTTGCTCGTCTCTTCGATCTCGGCGACGGCGCGCATCTTGATTGAACCGCGACCGGTGCGGTAGGCGTCGAGGATGCCCTGGCGCCCGAGGATCTGCGCTCCGGTCGGGAAGTCGGGTCCCTTCACGTGCGCCATCAGATCATCGGAGGTGGCGTCGGGGTGCGCCAGGAGGTGCAGTGTCGCGTTGATGACCTCGGCGAGGTTGTGCGGCGGGATCTTCGTCGCCATGCCGACCGCGATGCCCTGGGAGCCGTTCACGAGGAGGTTGGGGAACCGCGACGGCAGCACCGTGGGCTGCTGCGTGGAATTGTCGTAGTTGGCCTCGAAATCGACGGTCTCCTCGTCGATTGAGTCGAGTAGTTCGAGCGCGATGGGGGCTAAGCGGCACTCCGTGTAGCGCATCGCGGCCGCGCCTTCGTCGGGACCGGTACCACCGAAGTTGCCGTGTCCACTGACGAGCGGGTGGCGCATCGCGAAGTCCTGCACCATGCGCACGAGTGCGTCGTAGATCGCACTGTCACCGTGCGGGTGGTAGGTGCCCATCACTTCGCCCACGACCTTCGCGCACTTCGCGTGCGGCCGGTCCGGTCGTAGACCTTGGTCGAACATGGAGTAGAGGATGCGCCTATGTACGGGCTTCAGGCCGTCTCGTGCGTCGGGAAGCGCGCGCGAGACAATGACTGACATCGAATACTCGAGGAAGGATCGTTCCATCTCGAGGTTGATCTCGATTGGTTCGATGTAGCCAATGACCTCTTCATCCGGTGGCGTCGCGTCGCCGGCGTTGTCGCTCTTTCGTGCCATAGGCCTGTCCCCTTAAATGTCCAGGAAACGAACGTCTTTGGCGTTCGTTTGGATGAAGTGACGTCGCTGGGGGACGTCATCACCCATGAGAATCGAACAGACCTCGTCCGCCAGTGCCGCTTGCTCCACCGTGATCTGCAGTAGCGCTCGCTTCGACGGGTCCATCGTCGTGTCGCGAAGTTCGTCGAAGTCCATCTCGCCGAGTCCCTTCAAACGCTGGAAGTCGTTCTTGTGGTCCGGGTGCTCGTTGAGGAAGTTCGCCTTCGCGAGGTCGTCGCGCAAGTAGACCTTCTCCTTGCCCACGAGCGTCGAGTAGAGGGGAGGCTGTCCGACGTAGACGTGGCCGTTGTTGACGAGTTCGGTCATCTGACGGAAGAAGAACGTCAACAAGAGCGTTCGGATGTGACTGCCGTCGACGTCCGCGTCCGCCAACAAGATGATCTTGTCGTAGCGAATCTTGGTGACGTCAAAGTCCGCGTCGACGCCAGCGCCGATCGCTGAGATCAGCGCCTGGATCTCGGTGTTGCGCAGGATTTTGTCGGAACGCGCCTTCTCGACGTTGAGGATCTTCCCGCGGATCGGCAAGATCGCCTGGATGCGCGGATTGCGGGCGTCCTTCGCGGAGCCTCCGGCGGAGTTGCCTTCGACGATGAACAGTTCGCACTCACGTGGTTCGTTCGACGAGCAGTCCACGAGTTTGCCGGGTAGGCCCGCACCGTCGAGTGCACTCTTGCGTCGCGTGAGGTCCCGGGCCTGGTGAGCCGCCATGCGGGCACGTGCAGCCTGCACCGCCTTCGCAACGATTTGGCTACCTTCTTTGGGATTCTCTTCGAGCCAGTCGGCCAGTTTCTCATTGGTCGCACGTTCCACGAGCGACCGTATCGAAACGTTGCCAAGCTTTCCCTTGGTCTGACCCTCGAATTGGGGCTCCGCCAATTTCACCGAGATGACCGCGGTGAGACCTTCGCGGATGTCGTCGCCAGTGAGATTCTCTTCCTTCTCCTTCAAGAGATTGCGCTTACGTGCGTACCGGTTCACGACGTTGGTGATCGCCTTGCGAAAACCCTCTTCATGCATTCCGCCCTCGATGGTCGAGATGCCGTTCGCGAACGAGTGGATGCTCTCGTAGTAGCCCGTGTTCCACTGGAACGCGACTTCGACCTCTTGGCGCTCCTCTGATTGGTCGTACGAGCCGACCTTGCGAAAGAGCGATTCCTTCGAGTTGTTGAGGTGACGCACGTAGTCCGCGATGCCGCCGTTGTACTTGAAGGTCTCTTTCGCTTGACGGCCTTCGCGTTCGTCGACGAATCGAATCTCGAGGCCGCGATTCAAGAACGCCTTGATCTGCAGTCGCTCGAGCACGGTCTGTGCGCGGAACTCGACGTCTTCGAAGATGGTTGGGTCCGGCGCGAAGGTGACGGTCGTCCCCGTGCGTCCGCGCGGTGCGGGTCCGGTGATCTTCATCTTTCCCTGCATCTTGCCGCCGTTCTTGAACGTCAGCACGTGGTGCTTGTCGTCGACGTCGATCTCGAGCGTCAACTCCTTGGACAGGGCGTTGACTACGGAAACGCCGACGCCGTGGAGCCCGCCTGAGACCTTGTAGCCCTCGCCTCCGAATTTTCCGCCGGCGTGCAGTGTCGTCAAGACGATCTCCGCCGCAGATTGTCCGGGGTAACCAGGCATCTCGCCCACCGGAATCCCGCGGCCGTCGTCGACGACGCGCACACTTCCGTTCGCCAAGATGGTGACGTCGATTCGCGTGCAAAAACCGGCCATCGCCTCATCCACGGCGTTGTCGACGACCTCCCAGATGAGGTGGTGCAGGCCCGACGGTCCCGTCGAGCCGATGTACATGCCCGGTCGCACCCTGACTGGTTCTAGACCTTCGAGAACGGTGATGTCGCTAGCGTCATAGCTAGCAGGTCCCTTGGTCTTCTGGGGCACGAAGGCATCCTTTCGGTAACGAGATAGTGGCGCTTTCCGGCGCTGCCGAACACACTTTTTCGACTGTTCCATCCTACCCGAGACGCAGTCACATTCAGCCCTTCACAGGCCTCAAACGAGCGGTTATTTCGCCTCATTTTGGGGTTTCTCGAGGGCCGTACGAAGTGACGTCGGTGCTCGTTTGCCGAGTGGTGCGAAACCCTCCAGAATCGTCGTCGCATCGCTCTTCACTCGCTGCGCGAACGCACCCGATGGCACCGAGATGAGGAGCGCACCGTCCTTCACGAACTCCGGTCGACAATGCTCGGCGATGACCGGATCGACGATGCTCGGCCACAGAGCTCGTATCTCGTCGATGTCGCGGAGGTCAACTTTCTTCAGTCGACCAGCGAGGGTATCGAGGAGCTCCCCGAGTTGCGCGGGCTGCTCGTCTCGCGCGTTCATGACGTGAAATTCGTGAGATCGATGACCGCCGCCGGGTGCAGTGCGGTCGGCAACGGCGAGGCGGTCGTCACCAGCGTTTGTCCTGTTGGGAGGAGATTTAGGAGCCGATCGCTGCGCATCGGATCGAGTTCGCTAAACACGTCGTCGAGAAGTAGGAGGGGATCGACTCCGCGTCGAAGCTGCACGAGTTCGTGGCCCGCGAGACGAAGAGCGAGTGCGAGGGAACGCTGCTCGCCTTGTGACGCCTGGCGTCTCGTGTCGCGTCCATTGAGGTCGATCGCGATGTCATCGCGCTGCGGGCCGAGCGTCGTGTGTCCACGGAATCGGTCATCGTCGACTGCACTCCGCAGCGCATCCGCCAGGTCGCCGCTCCACGACCGTTCGTACGAAAGTTCGATGCGTGAGTCGTCTTCGGCGAGTTCGTGGTAGTAGTGCGCGACGAGTGGTGCGACTTCTTCGAGGAGACGAACGCGAAGGGCGACCAGTTCATCGCTCACCTTGCAGAAGTCGCTCGTCCATACCTCAAGTTCATCGCGCTGCGACGGAGAGGGTCGCTCCCCCGCCAGGGCGCGCAGCAGAGCGTTTCGCTGACTGAGAATCCGTGTGAAGCGCTCGACGACGTCACCACTCAGCGGATCGACGTCCGTCATCAGATTGGTCAGGAAAAGTCGTCGATTCTCCGGACCCTCACGCACTATGTCGACGCCTTCAGGCGTGAAGACGGTGAGCGGCAGGGCCTCGGCCAATTCCGCACGTGACTTCGGTCGCTGCCCATTCACCAACATCCGTTTCGCGGTGTTTCGTACTCCCCTGGTGAGTGTGAAATCGACTTGGATTCGCCTCTCGCGTTGGAACAACACGCCGTGCACCTCGCTCGCGTGCTGGCCCGCGCGGATCATGTCGCTCGCCACGCTGGTGCGAAACGATGACGCCGTCGCCAGCGCGTACACCGCCTCGAGGATCGACGTCTTTCCGGTCCCGTTGGCGGACAGGAGGACCGTGATCGCGCTCGCGTCGGGCTGGAATGACAGTTCTTGGAAGAGCCTGAAATCTCGAAGTCGCAACTCGTGGAGACCCACGACGATCGTCCGAGCTACTGCACGCGCACCGGCATGAGAAGGTAGCGGAATCGCGTGTCTTCGACGCCGTGAACCATGGCCGGGCGCACCGAATCCGACATCTCCAACACCACCTCGTCACCGGGTACGGCTTCAATACCATCGATCAGGAAGCTTGGGTTGAAGGCGATGGTCATCTCTTCGCCGCCATAATCGGCATCGACGTTGTCCTCGACGTCGCCGGCGTCATGACTCTGCGTACGGATCTCCACCGAGTGATCCTTCATGGTGAGTCGCACCGATGACGTGGAGTCCTTCGCGAGCAACTTCGCGCGCTTCAACGAGGTGAGAAGGGTGTCCTTCGCCACGCGCAATTGGTTGGGATAGCTCGCCGGGATCAACTGGAGCACCGAAGGGTAGTTCCCGTCGATCAGTCGCGACGCGATGCTGGTCCCGCCGACGACGAAGCAGATTTCCGCGTCGGTTAAGGTCACGCCAATCTGGCCGTCGTCAGGCAACGACGCGGCGGCTCGCTGAAGTTCTTGGAGTGCCCGTGCGGGCACGAGGAGATCCTGGGCGCCGCCGATACCTTCGACTTCGGGGACGTCGCGCACGGCGAGGCGATAGGAGTCCGTCGCAATCATTCGAAGGACACCGTTGTCGGTGGTGAAGAGCACCCCGGTGAGCAATGGCCGGGCGTCGTCGTTGGCGGCTGCGCGCACGACCTGGTTCAGGCCCTGGATGAGATCGTTCGCGGCGATCGACGTCAGTTGTCCCGTGATTGGGGGGAGTTTGGGGTAGTCGGCGACAGAGAACGTCCGGAGTGAGAACTTCGCGCGCCCTAGAGAAACCTCAACCGTCTCGTCACTACCCGCGATCGTGACCGCGCCTGCCTCGAGGGAGCGCACCGCGTCGACGATGAGGCGCGCCGGGACGACCGACGATCCATCTTCAATGCCGATGACGTCGACGGTGGTGCGCACCGTGATGTCGAGATCGGTTCCGGTAACCACGAGCTGGCTACCACTCAGCGAGAGAAGTACGCCCGACGAGGCGCCGATCAATCGCGTCGCCACGACTCTGCTCGCTGCACTCAACGCCTCAACAAGGATGTCGCGCTCAGACTTGAACTTCATGGGACTGCCTTTCTTTGCTACTGAGGTTACGGTGTGTTTTTGTATGTGGAGAAGTCTTAGTAGTAGTAGGTCTGTGGATATGTGGGATACCCGACATCAATCCTGATCAGAACCTTCTTATCCGAAGCCTGTCTATACACACCTCTGTTGTTAACTGTTTCAACTCTCGCCACTCAACCTTGAAGTCATGTGCATGACTCTTCGGTTCTCAACGTGTAATCAACAAGGTCATCCCGATGTTGCACACAAACTATTCGCGACTCTCCCCCTGGAGTCGCCGCTTGAGTTGGTTGACCTGCGCGAGCACTTCGGGATTCACCGTTATCTGTTCTTTGATCTTCTCGACACCGCTGATCACGGTCGTGTGATTACGGCCGTCAAATATTCTCGCAATCATCGGATAGGAGTAGTTGTTGAGCATGTCACGGATCAGATACATCGCGATGTGACGAGCGTGAACCAGCGGGCGAAGCCGTTTCGAACCACGCACGTCCTCCACCGAAAGTCCGAAGAAGTCCGCCACGACGGAAAGGATCGTCTCGGGCTTGAGGACCACCTGTTCCTGGCCGAGGTTGGTGAGGTGCGCCTTGGCGAGTTCCAGCGAGATCGGCTCTTGGCGCAAGTTGGCGAAGGCGCGCAACATGGTGATCGATCCCTCGAGCTCACGAATGTTGTCGCGGACGCGATGTGCGATCCACTCGGCGACGTCGTTCGGTAGCGCGATTCCCTCTCGCTCCGACTTGGAACGGAGGATGGCGATCCTCGTCTCGAGGTCCGGCTGGTCGATCTCGGTGACGAGTCCTTGGAGCAAGCGACTTCGGAATCGTTCCTGCAGCCCCGCGAGGTCGCGCGGCGAACGGTCCGACGTGAGGACGATCTGCTTACCTTCACCATGGAGAGCGTTGTAGGTGTGGAAGATCTCTTCGTGGAAGGTCTCGCCGCGCGTCTCCATGAACTGGATGTCGTCGATCAAGAGCACGTCGTTCTCGCGGTAACGCTCGTGGAGTGCGAGCTGCGTTCGTGTCTGAATCGCCCGAATGAAGTCGTTAAGGAATGTCTCGGTCGATACGTAGAGCACCTTGCGGCCGGGATAGTTCTCTTGGACGTAGTTGCCAATCGCGTGCAAGAGGTGTGTCTTGCCCAATCCGGAGTTACCGTAAATCATGAGCGGATTGTAGGCTCGACCAGGGGTTTCGGCCACCGACTGGGCGGCGGCGAAGGCGAGCCGATTGGACGATCCCGGCACGAAGGAGTCGAAGGTCATGCGTGGATCGAGTCGAGCTGGTCGGTCAACACTCGCGGCGAAGGTCGACACGGGTGCAGCGACCTCGGGGTCTTCCGTGCTCGTCGCGACGACGCTTCCGTCTTCGCCATTGTCAGTCACTGTGAGCGAAACGTGAACTTCATGACCGACGAGGAGTTGCGCCTGTTCGGTGATGAACGGAAGATAACGCTGTTGCACTCGTAGCAGTTGAATCTGGTTCGGTGCTCCAATCACAATTTGATCGTCATGGTAATCCACAAGGCGCAGTGTGTTAAGTCCCGCGGCCCAAACTGCCTCAGAAGCGTTGCCACGTAAGGAGTCACGAAGCGCAGTCCAGATCTCCTCACCACCTTGCACGAGCTTCCTCCACAGATAGAACTTCACTTTATCCACAGGCTGCTCGCTCAGGGAAGCTCGCGTCACGTCTGCGGGAGAGTCACCATACACCTATTTAGACGCTCTCGCCGGAGGCGTACGCCTCGTCAGGTAAGATTGTTCCCAGTGGCGCGCCAGCGACCCCCAGGGGGTAGCGCGAAGCGCAATGTTTGAGAAGAGGATTTTGTGAAGCGTACTTATCAACCGAATCAACGCAAGAGGGCCAAAACACACGGTTTCCGTGCGCGCATGCGCACGCGTGCCGGCCGCGCCGTCCTGAAAGCCCGCCGTGACAAGGGCCGTCACCAGTTGACGGTCTAGGGGACACGTGCCCGATCGGGTTCGCACCCGACGGCAGTTCGCGTTGTTCGCCGCACCGTCAGGACGGGGCCAAAGTGGATCGCTTCGAATCAGTTTCGTCGCCGATGTCACCGAAGGTTCATCTGTGGCAGTGGCGTACGCGATCAGTCGAAAAATCGGCAACGCGGTGGTTCGGAATCGAATTCGCCGGCGACTCAGGGCACTCGTAGACCAACTAGACCCTCAACCTAAACCCGGTAAGTACCTGATCAGGTGCGGGAACGAGACAGGAAGCCTCTCTTATGAAGAACTCCAACACCACCTCCGAGAAGCCCTCGGGCGAGCCGGTGCACTCTAAGCCTTCGATGGCCACACGGGCGTTCGTGGGCGTCATCCGGTTCTACCAGCGACTCACCGCTCATCGCGTCGCACCGTGTCGTTTTTACCCCTCCTGTTCGAGCTACGCCGTCGAAGCACTTGAGACCCACGGCGCATGGCGAGGGACACTGCTGAGCGTGCGTCGGATTGCTCGTTGTCGTCCCCTTGGCCCGCACGGCATCGACCTTGTTCCTGAAGCACCGACGAGTAGGAGTTTCTAGTGATTGCTTCGTTTTCTCACTCCGTAGGATCGATCTTCCAGCCGATATTCCGAGCCTTCGGGTGGTTACTCGCCTTCTTCTACGGATTGATCCCGAACTACGCCATCGCGATCACGCTCTTAACGATCGTGATCATGGGGCTCTTGACACCGTTCACCATCAAGAGCACCAAGTCAATGGCCGCGATGTCACGCCTCCAGCCCGAGATCAAGAAGCTGCAGGTGAAGTACAAGGGACCGGAAAACCGGGCGATGTTGAACGAGGAGTTGATGCGCCTCTATAAGGAGGAGAACGCCAATCCTATTGGTGGCTGCCTCCCGGTCTTGCTCCAGGCGCCGTTCCTCTTCATGCTCTACAGCGTCATCAAGGGGCTCGCCAACAAGGCTCTGGTGCACGGCAAGTTGGTCTCACTTCCCCGCTATATCCCCGTTCACTCCAAGATGTACGAGAACCTGGTCGCTTCCGGGGGCCAGATCAAAGCCTTTGGCATGGACTTGAACTTGAAGCTTTTCAGCATTCACAGTTCGTGGCTCGCACAGATCCCCTTCGCTCTGTTCGTGCTCGCGGCGGTCGGTCTCCAGTACTTCCAGATGGCGCAGATCAACAATCGCAACGTCAAGCTGGGAACGAAGATGCCCGCGCAGCAACAAGCGATGCAGCGATTTCTCCCGCTCCTTTTCGCATTCTTCTACATGGCTATCCCCGCGGCCGTGGTGTTGTACATGATTATTTCAACAGCCATTCGTATAATTACTCAGGGCCTGATGTACCGTGCCGGACTGATGGACCCGCATCGGGGAGTCCAGAAGAAGCCGTCGACGGTCACCGAAGTCGAAGCCGGCGAAGAGACGCCGGCACTTGAAGGTCCCAAACCAGCTCCAGCCAAGGCTAAGGCGCCGCAGTCTCAACCAACCAAGAGACCGGCAGCCAAACCTTCAACGTACAAGCCGCAACCACAGTCTCGCTCCAAAGCGAAGCGTAAACGAAAGGCGCGTTAACCCATGGATTGGGTAGAAACCACAGGAAAGTCAATCGAAGAAGCGACGGATCGCGCACTTGCGCATCTGGGTGTGCACCGCGACGACGCAGAGGTCGAGGTCTTGGAGGAGCCCAAGGCCGGCCTCTTTGGCCGGGTACGCGGTGAAGCACGAGTGCGTGCACGAGTTCGACCGAGTGGGCCCCGTCCAAAGCGATCGCGCCGCTCGGGTGGCCGTGAGGATCGACCTCGCTCCGGAGCCGGACGCGGTGACAAGCCGCGAGGCCCGAAGAATGAGAGTGACGGTCCGCGCAAGGAACGCGAGAAGAGTGGTTCGCGCCGCCAAGAAGAGTCCGGCAAGAAGCCGGCTGCAAAATCTGAAAAGAGTCCATCAAAGGAGGACACCATGGCTGAAGGTATTTCCCTGGCCGAGCAAGGATCGATAGCGAAGGAGTTCCTTGAAGGTCTCCTGGCCTCGATGAACATTCAAGCTGCCATTACAGTGAAGGAGCTCGATGAGGAGACGGTTGAGCTCTCTGTCAATGCCGATCCCCCAACGGAGCTTGGGGTACTCGTGGGACCTCGTGGGACAACGCTGCAAGCCCTCCAAGAGGTGACCAGAACGGTCGTGCAGTCGAAGAGTCCGAGTCGGACCGATCGAATACTCGTGGACGTCGCTCAATACCGCGAACGCCGCGTTGCCGCGTTGGGCCGATTCGCACAACAAGTTGCGGCCGAAGTCGTCGAATCTGGCGAAGAGCGTGCGCTAGAGCCAATGTCCGCTGCAGACCGCAAAGCAGTGCACGACGCCCTCACCGACAACCCAAATGTCGTTACTCGATCCGAAGGTGATGACCCTCGTCGCTTTGTGGTGGTCGCTCCGGCATAATTGTTCAGTGACAAGTGATTGGCTAACCCGCGCCCTCGAGGAATCGAGGGCGCGGGGCTATTTAGGACCGAAGGCACTTGAGCCACACTTTGAACACTCGAAGGGCTTTGCGCTGTGCTGGGATCAACGAAGCCCCACTCCCCCACAGTCATTCCTTGACTTGGGGAGCGGCGGCGGACTTCCCGGTCTTTACCTCCTGGAGCGATGGTCGTGTGAAGGAGTGTTCACTGATTCGATGGTGAAACGAGCGAAATTCCTCGAAGAAGTACTCGAGTGGGATGGCGCTCCAGGCGGTGGAACCGTCATCACCGGGCGTGTTGAAGAAATTGCCCACCGCGAGGAGTTGATCGAATCCTTCGACCTGGTCACCGCCCGGTCGTTTGGTCCCCCTTCCGTCACCGCAGAGTGCGGAGCTCAATTCTTGGCCCTTGGTGGCATAATGGTCATCTCGGAACCACCTGATGACGACGTCACCGATCGCTGGGATCGAACAGGGCTTCGTAAACTCGGTCTTCGGTCTGAAGGTCGCGAGCGCCATGGAGCCGCGTATCAGGTCCTCACGAAGGTCGCTCGCACGTCGTTGGAGTATCCTAGGTCCGTCGGGACACCTCGGAAGAGGCCACTGTTCTGATGTTTCACGTGAAACATTTGTCCGTTCAGCGAACACCGTTGGCAGGCGAATCCCGTGAATCTCTTGTGCGGTCTGTGTTTATGTGTTGAGGGATGTTTCACGTGAAACATTCCGGGAGGATTTGATTTCAATGTTTCACGTGAAACATTGGTACTTGACGACTCACTGAAAAGCGAGTTGAATGGCAGGAGTTCGACGCTGTGTCGGGATTCCTTAGGTCGGGAAGAGGCTCATGGCGGATGCCAGCTTAATGAGGATATTTGCTGTAGCTAACCAGAAAGGTGGCGTCGGCAAGACGACGACCACTACGTCACTAGGTGCCGCACTGGCTGAGCGGGACAAGCGAGTCCTCATCGTTGATCTAGACCCTCAAGGAAACGCCACCACTGGCCTTGGGGTTGATGGGCGCCAATTCGAACGGTCTGTCTATGACGTCCTCCTCAATGACGTCCCCATGGTCGACATCGTAGAGCCGACCGGCTACAACAATCTGTTTGTGGCGCCTGCAACCCTGGACTTGGCCGGCGTAGAGCAGGAACTCACCTCGGTAATCTCTCGAGAACTTCGGCTGAAGAAGGCCCTGACGTCGGTCGAGGGAGACTTTGACTACATCTTCATCGACTGCCCTCCATCTCTTGGCCTCATCACCATCAACGCCTTCGCTGCGGCGACTGAGATCATGGTTCCCGTACAAACAGAGTTCTACGCGCTTGAGGGATTAACCCAACTCCAACGAATTGTCGATCTGGTGCAGCGAAATCTCAATCCAACGTTGCGCATCTCAAAGGTCGTGCTCACCATGTACGACTCGCGAATCACACTTTCAGGTGACGTAGCCAAAGAAGTCAGGCGCCACTTCGAGAATGAACTGTGTCGCACTGTTATTCCACGGACCGTCCGACTCGCCGAGGCACCATCATTCGGTCAGCCGATCACAGTATTTGACCCGACATCCAAAGGCGCGATTGCGTATCGCGCTCTAGCAGAGGAGATCATGAATGGCTAGGAAACCAGGTCTGGGCAAGGGTCTAGGCGCTCTCATCCCAGAGAACGAGGAAGGAACCACTTCCGAAGAAGTACCGGTCACTGAGGGCCCACTCCGTCGCGTGCCGATATCGTCGATCCGACCGAATCCCTTCCAGCCACGCAAAGCAATCAACGATGAGTCACTCCAAACCTTGGCGTCGTCCGTTCGCGAACTCGGCGTACTCCAGCCCATCATCGTCCGACCGGTCGACGGAGAGTCCGGTCAGTACGAGCTCATCGCCGGCGAGCGTCGGTGGCGTGCTGCAATAATCGCGGAGCTCGAGTACATGCCGGTGCTCGTGCAGGTCGACGTGAATGATCGGCTGTCCCTCGAGCAAGCGGTGGTCGAGAACCTTCACCGTGTCGACCTGCACCCGTTGGAAGAAGCGGCCGCGTATCAGCAACTCATCGACGAGTTCGACCTCACGCACGAGCAGGTCGCGCAGAGGGTTGGGAAGAGTCGAGCAAATATTACGAATACGTTACGACTTTTGCAACTGGGGGAGGCTGCGCAATCTGCCCTCGCGACCTCGCAGATCACCGCCGGCCACGCCCGTTCTCTCCTAGCCATTTCTGATCCGAACGCGCAGGCAACGATGGTCGCACGCGTCATCAAGAACGAGTTCTCGGTGCGCGCCACCGAAGAAGCCGTGAAGAGCTTTCTTGAGCCAAAAGCCGTTGTCGACGTTGAACCCACTACGCGTCCCGGCATCGGCGCACCGCGACTTCGACCGGTACCTGACGCCAGTGTCGCCGAACTCGAGCACCTGCTCGAGGACTATCTCGACACACGGGTCCACGTCGACCTAAAGGGCCGAAATGGCCGGATAATCATTGACTTTGCGGACCTGGACGACCTCGAGCGGCTCTATATTGCCATTTCGAATCCGAAGTGACCTTCAACCTTAAACATAAGCCTCAAGTTGAAGTTATCCCCAACTTGTGGATGAAGTTGTGGGTTTCTCAGGTTTTGCTTTAAACAAAAGGGCTTTCGCACTCAATAACACCGAGTTTGAGGGCCAAATTCGTCCTACCTGTGGATAACTTCACCCATGACGGCGCTGATGACGCGGGCCAATCCCAGCAATGTTGACTCCGGCTCCTCGCCGTGCTCGATATGAAGGGTGATCATCTTCGTTTCACGCAAGATTGGTAGCGCCATTCCCGTGACGTCCACACGTGGAAGGAGCGCAGTGCGGCCACAGGCGGAGGCGACGAGGTTGGCCAACTGCTCACCTCTGCGCGAATGTGAGCGATAGCTGGCCCAGTAGTGCAGGTGGACCCCGTCGATGTGCTTGAGGGTTTGAATCGAAAGGACGAACGCGGCACCTCGATCATTGGCGTGCGCCGCGATGACGTCCGGGCTTTCGTCGCTCAGGGCGTCGACCTCGAAGTCCGCGGCACAGGCAGCCGCGAGTAGTGCCACGAGAGGACTCTGACCCGCGATCACGAGCGGGCCACTCGGCGGCTCGTTGAACCCCGCGACGTCGCGTGCGTCGGTGACTAGTGAGCGCCCACCCCGAGGGGAGCTCATGCGCTCGAATTCCGTTAGTGTTGACCTCGTCAACTCGCCGCTGGGCGCCACCGCGCAGTTTCGCTGGAAGTCTCGAAGCGCTTCCTCGGTGACCGGACCGAAGATGCCGTCAATTCGGCCGGGATTGAAGCCGAATTGCGCCAGTCGGACCTGCAACTCCGCGACGTCATCGCCGCGCAGGTTGGGGGTGCACAGATACAGCAGTCGATGCCCGAGTCGCCATCCGGCCTCTATCAGTCGATCCCAGGTCGTCTCGTCGACGACGCCGGTGATCGGGAGCCCGCGCGCGCGCTGAAATGCCTCGACGATGGCGAGCGTCCCGTCCCCAAACTCTTCAAGGGCGTCACTGGTCGACACGTAGCCGAGCGAGGTGAGGCGTTCATGGAGTTCACGTACGCGCGAACCCGTGTCGCCAAGCTGGAGCGGTGGGTTCGACAGGAGAATGAACTAGAGGTTCGCGGAGATCTCTTGGAGCATCGCGCCCTTAGGCTTGGCGCCCACGAGGCGAGCGACGACCTCGCCATCCTTGAAGAGCAACAGGGTCGGGATGCTCATGACTGAGAACTTGGTCGCGGTTTCGATGTTGACATCGACATCGAGCTTGCCGATCGAGAACTTGTCGGACTGTTCGACGGCGAACTCTTCGAGGATGGGTGCGATCATCTTGCAGGGCCCGCACCACTCGGCCCAGAAGTCGACGAGGATCGGCTTCTCGGACGCGCCGACGACTTCGTCGAACGTGGCGTCCGTCAGGGTCGTGATCTGCTCGCTCATAAGAACCTCCGTCGTTGACGCCGCGTGCGTCGCATCGTCCACTCTAGCGAGCGCGACGGCGTTAGTGACCCTGTGCCTCGAGCCAACGTTCGGCGTCAATGGCCGCTATACATCCTGATCCGGCGGAAGTTACCGCTTGACGATACACGTGGTCCTGGACGTCACCGGCCGCGAACAGCCCTTCGACGTTGGTGTAGGAGCCGGGCCCGGTTCGCACGTATTCGTTCTCTTCGAGATCCACTTGTCCGGCCACGAGCGTCGTGTTAGGGACGTGTCCGATGGCGACGAAGACACCCGTGACATCGAGCACTCGATCCTCACCCGTCACCGTGTCGCGTAGCGAGAGACCCGACACCTTGTCGTCGCCGAGCACCTCGGTGACTTTCGAGTTCCACGCGAAGCGGATCTTCTCGTGCGCCAACGCGCGTTCCTGCATGATCTTGGAGGCACGAAGTGTGTCGCGTCGGTGCACGATCGTGACGCTCGTGGCGAATCGCGTCAAGAAGAGCGCTTCTTCCATCGCCGAGTCGCCACCACCGACGACCGCGATGTCCTGACCTCGGAAGAAGAATCCGTCACATGTCGCGCAGGTCGACAGGCCATGGCTCAAGAGTCGCGTCTCGCCAGGTACGTCCATCATCAAGGACTTGGCACCTGTCGCCAAGATCAGCGCATCCGCAGTGATACTTGGTGTGTCGTCGTCCGTCAGCCAGGCACGAAATGGCCGAGTCGACGTGTCGATGACCTGCACCTTGCTGATCCGCAGGTCGGCGCCGAAGCGCAGCGCCTGCGCGCGCATGTTCGCCATGAGCTCGGGTCCCGAGATCGACTCGGGGAAGCCGGGGTAGTTCTCGACGTCAGTCGTGAGCATGAGCTGGCCGCCCGGCTGATCGGTGGTCGAGGAGGGCTCGCCCTCGATGACGATGGGGTTCAGTTGCGCTCGTGCCGTGTAGATGGCGGCCGTGAGGCCGGCCGGGCCCGAACCGATGATCAAGACGCGAGTGTGTTCGGGCATTACTTCCTAAGGTTCACGGGGCGCCGCTTGCGCCAAATGACCATGCCCGCGACGACGCAGAGAAAACCGATCGACCCGTAGGTGATGTACTCGTGTCCGGCGAAGCAGTAGACGTCGAGCAGTCGGATCAGTCCGATGATGAGGGCGACGACGAGTACGAAGACCGCGAGCAGGATTATGAAGCCAAAGGCGATGGCGCGTCCGGCGAGCAGCAGGGGACGGAGCACCTTGTCGTGCACCACGTCAAGGACGTGGTCGAACTGGTGGAGTGCTTTGTCGACGAAGTCTTGGTCGTGTGGTCGGTTGGCTTCAGTCACGCAAGTAACTTACCGGCACTCGGCGCCCCTACGCCTCGATCCAGCAGAGGCCGATGATCCCCGGTCCTCCGTGCGTGCCCACCACCGGACCCATGTCGGTCACGATGAGTGGGTACTGCGTCGCCACGTCGCCCACGAGCGCCTCGAGCGACGTAACCTCGCTCGAGGCGCCGTGCACCAGAGCGAGTCGTTTGAGCGGCGCGTGGCCCTTGGTGACTTCGGCAATGGCCACGAGCGCCTTCGCCCGAGTTCGTTGTCGTCCGGCTTCGGCGACGACGCCGTCCTTCAGTTCCAGCAGCGGCTTGATCGACAGCACCTGACCCAGCAATGCCCTCGCCCCGCCGACGCGTCCACCTTTGATGAGGTGATCGAGCGTGTCGAGCATGGCGACCACCCCGACCTTCGCGACGAGCGACTCCGCGTCACTCACGACCTCGTCGAGGCTCGCGCCCGTCTCGGCCAACTCCGCGACGTCGATGACCATCAGACCCTGGGCCATCGAGACCGCCTTGGAGTCGACGACGCGCACCTCAATGGAGTCCTTCACGGCCTCAGCACCGAGCACGGCCGCTTGGTGCGTCGCGGAGAGCAGCGCGGAGAGTGTGATCACGATGACTCCGTCACAGCCGTCCTGCTTCGCTCGTTCGTACGCGGACTGGAAGGCACCGGGGGAGGGGGCCGCCGTCTCGGGCAACGCCTTGCTGGCCTTGCATTTCGCCCAGAACTCGGTCGGCGAAAGGTCGACCCGGTCGGTGAACTCCTCGTCGCCGAAACGAATACTGAGTGACACGATGTCGATCTTGAGCCGTCGTGCGATCTCATCTGGAATGTCGCACGCGCTGTCAGTTACCACACGGATTCGAGCCATGACCCCCCTTTGGTTCAGTTCAGCCTTGCATCTTTCGAGCCGACGCGCCCAGCCCGGTACTGAAGGACGATGACGACGAGGGTGTAGCCAATGAACCCGAGTACCGCGGCGAAGGAGAAGCGCGCTATGAGACCCGCCCCCCGGGTCCACGAGAACGCGGCGTAGCCGAGGGCAATGACGATCGCTGCGACCACCGAGGCAGCGACGCTTCGCCGCACGTGGCGTGACCAGATCTCTGAGGCGATGTGGACGTGGTGACGGGCGAGGGCACCCACCGCGACGACGGCCGCCGCGCTATAGGCGATCGAGACACTCGCGGTGAGCCCCGCGATGGAGTGTCGACCGAGCACGACACAGAGTGCGATCGTCAATGCGTTCTGCAGCGCGTACAGGTAGAAGACCTCGCGGGCTCGCTGCATCGACTGCAGTCCGCGCACGCACAGCTGAAAGACCGTGAAGCCCGGAAGTCCGGCGGCGAGGACCGCGAGCACGGTGCCCGCCAGGATGGTGTGTGACGCGTTGAGGTGATTGAGCAAGATGGCCACGATCGGCTGGGCGAGTACGAGCAGCACGAGCGTGCAGGGGATGATGATCACGAGTGACTGTCGCAGTCCGAATCTCAGTCGTTCGCTCAGGCCGACGAAGTCCGTCGCGGTCGAGAGGGCGGAGAGCTGTGGTGTGAGCACGCCGAGTACCGAGACGACCACGACGGCGTACGGCATCTGCATGAACGACCAGCCGTAGGTGTAGGCGCTGACGGGACCGTCACCGCCAAGACCGAAGGCGAACGCGAGCACGACGAAGAGCGAGAGTTGATTGAGGACGACGACGAGGATCGTCCAACTGCCGAGTCGACCGATCGCCTTGAGCGCCGGGTCCCTCAGGTTGAGGCGGAAGGTGATGCGCCAGAGATTGCTGCGCAGGAGCGATGGGACGAGGCAGAGGAACTGGACCGCGACGCCGAGCGTCGTGCCGATACCCAGCCACATCAGGTCGTGAGAGCCATTGAGCGTGGCGATGATCGGGGTGGGATCGACGAGATGGAACCAGATCAGCACGCCGACGCAGACGATATTGTTCGCGACGGGGACCCACGCACCGACTCCGAAGCGCTGGCGGATGTTGAGGAGCGCGGTCGCGACCCCGATGATCCCGTAGAAGAAGATCTGGGGCGAGAACCAACGAAGGAGCTCCGTCGCCACGGCGCGCTGTTGGAGAAGTAGTGCGGCGGAGTCGTTCGAGGTCGAGTGACGGAAGGCCGTGAATCCCTCGACGATCCAGGGTGCACAGAGCCATGCGGCGAGTGACGCGACGAGGAGCACGATGAGGGCACCGGTGACCACACTCGAGATGGATCGCCACGCGCGTCGTTCTCCGTCCAAGGCGAGACGTTCGACGAACACCGGTATGAAGGTCGCGCCCGCGATGCCGCCGAGCACCAGATCGAAGAGCATGTTGGGGACCGTGTTGGCAAGGTTGAAGGAGTCGGCGATGGGGGTGAAGCCGAGGACCCACGCGAGCACGAGGACCCGAAGCAACCCGGTAAGTCGAGAGGCCAGAGTGCCGCTCGCCATCGAGACCACGCGCGACGAGTGCGTCGAGGTCGCGCTCATCGGGCGTGTCGGCCCTTCGGCCGCCGCCGATACGTTCGCAGCCACCAGAACGCCAGGACGAGAAGAGACGCGATCGTGAGGAAGTAACCAACGATCGACGTCCCTGCGATGCGAACCTGAATCGCCGCGTGCGCCAGCACGAGGCGGTTGTTGGGCGTCGTGACGATCACGAGCAACGTGAGGCTGCTTCCGTTGTGCCCGGACGTCGCGACGCGGACCGCCTTGGTGGGGGAATTCAGCTTGATGGGCACGTTGTTGCCCTTGGGAAACGTCAACTGGTCCGTGAGCAGGTGCACGTTCGCCACGACGGTGTAGTGCGCATGACTGAAGAGCGTGACCGGTATCGACGTGCCAGAGCCAGCGAGGGTGATCGTGCTTGGATCGACACGAAAATTGGTGAGCTGGCCGCGGAGTGAGCTGGACGCGGCGTTGATCTGGGTCTGTCGAGTGCTTGGCCGACCGATGGTCTCTGACGCCTCGGTGGCCGCCTCAAGGTCATTACCCAGGTTGCTCGACTTGATTGCCTTGGAGAAGGCGTTGACGTCGTTGACGAGCGTCGCGAGTGAAGTCACGTTGTGTCTCGACCACCGCGACGGTGGTGACGCGACGAGCGTGCGCGTCCGCGGAGCACCATCGGTGCCCACGAGCGTGCGGTTGAACGATGGTGCGAGGGTCGCGAGTGTGGCGAAGGGATTGTCGACGAAGCCCTGCAACAGGTCGTTCAAGAACTTGAGCGAGGTGCGTGCGACTGGGGTCACGATCACCACGGTGCGCGTCGAAGGGGCGTTGGGGGCCTCGAAGTGCAAGAAGGCGAGTGTCCCCAGAGTGAGCGCCGCGCGACGGCCGGGATCGATGGACCCGTCTTGCACGAGGGTGGACAGCTCACTGTCCGAACTCAACACCGTGACCGGTCCCGCGCCCACGACGTTGAACGGTGCGCCCCAATTGAGCGTCGTGGACGGAGCCACGGACAGGTCGCTCTCGGGTACGACGACGTCGCTGACGCCGGCGTGGCGCAGTGCCTTGAGGCCGTCGACCGACGGCGATCCCGTCATCAGGACGGGGCCGTCGACGTAGCGACCGGTGAGTTCCTTCAAGAGCGACGACGAAAGCGTCAGTTGATGGGCGACTTCGGTGCCGAGTCCATGCGCCGCGAGGCCCGCGAAGTCGATGTTCGCCGGGGGAGCACTTATCGCCTGATGCAGAGGGCTCGCTAGTGCTTTGTTCAGTGCCGCGCGGAAGAGCGAATTCTTGGCACCACTTTGGGCAACCGTATCGAGGGTTCGATAGTCGGCGCTCAGGGTGAGTGACGACAACGGATGGCGTCCGATGGTATCGAGAACCTCGATCGAACGCTTCGCGTGCTGCCACGCGGACGGGTCCATTGTCTCGACGTAATCCACCAGTAGGGGCTGATCGACCCGCGTCGCCTGCACCGCGAGCAGCGACCAGACCACGTTCGACACGCCGTTCGTGGTGACCTCGATGCGCACGGGATAGACGCCGTCACAGCTCGCTGCGCTACAGGCCAGTCGCATATGCGGGGCTATGGGATAGCAGTTGCGTCGAAGTGAGCCCGCACGGCCGGTATAGAGATCGACGCTGAACGTGAAGGTCCCGTGTACCTCGCAGCGCAGCGTAAAGGTGCCGGTCGTTGACATCGCCGCCCCACTCACCCCCGTGCCCGCGACGATCGGGGCCAATTGGGAGCGATCCACGAGACGCGGGAACAAGGTGACGCGAGCGCGCGAGGCGACGCCCTTGGGGTTCGTCGCGAGCGTGAGCGTGAAGTGTGACGTACCTCGTGACGAGAGTGCGGCGACGGCGTCTTGGTGAAGGATTGAGAAGGTGGGCGTCGTCCCAGCCTGCGCGGCCGTGGGCCACGTCACCGTAGCGAGGCAGAGGAGTACCACGCTAAGCGCCCGCCACCAGGTCGAAAATCGGTGGAACATGCCTTCACAGGCTACCTTCGCGCGACTTCTCGTTCCGTCGCCAACTACCCTCATTCGCAGTGACATCCATCGATCAAGTGCACGACCGACTGACTGAAATCGCCCAGCAATCGAGTTCATTGGCCCGCGCGTTCGCCGCCGCGGGGTTCTCCCTGTACGCGGTTGGTGGCTCGGTGCGCGACGCGGTGCTCGACGTGGCGAAGGACGAGGACTACGAGATCGACTTCACCACCAACGCGCGGCCGAGCGATATCGAACGCCTGATGAAGCCACTCTGCTCGACCATGTGGGAGCAGGGTCGAGCGTTCGGGACGATAGGTGGACTGTTGCGCGACAGCGGGATCAAGGTCGAGGTCACCACGTTTCGATCCGAGGCGTACGTGGACCATTCGCGCAAGCCCTCGGTCGAGTGGGGCGACTCGCTCGAGGCCGATCTCAGTCGACGTGATTTCACCATCAACGCACTCGCGCTCGACGTCGTCGCGCTCGACGCGGCGACACCGGACGTGCAGACACTCTTCGACTTCTACGACGGCTTCAACGATCTTCACGAGAGGTTGCTTCGAACGCCGATCGACCCCAAGATCCTCTTCAGCGACGACCCTCTGCGGATGCTCCGCGCCGCACGCTTCGCCGCGCGCTTCGACCTGACGATCGATCCCTCCATCGAGCGTGCAGCGGCGGCGATGGGGGAGCGTCTTTCCAAGGTCTCGGCCGAACGCATACGCGCAGAGCTCGATCTGCTCATGATGACGTCGCGACCATCGATTGGTCTCGACTTCATCGTGCGCACGGGACTGGCCGAACACTTTCTCCCTGAACTGCCCAAACTGCAACTTGAGCAGGACCCGATTCATCGGCACAAGGATGTCCTGCGCCATACCTGGGCCGTCGTCGACAAGACCTCGCCCGACCTCGTGCTTCGCCTCGCCGCGCTCTTTCACGACATTGGCAAGCCCGCGACGCGCGCAATCGGCGAGGACGGTGTGACCTTCCGATTCCACGAGGTGGTCGGAGCGAAGATGACGCGCAAGCGCATGGCTGCACTGAAGTACGCCCAAGAGATGATTGACGACGTCAGTGACCTGGTCGAGCTGCATTTACGGTTCCACACCTACAAGATGGGATGGAGTGATCGCGCCGTACGGCGCTACGTCCGCGACGCCGGACCCCTGCTCGAACGGTTGAACGAACTAACTCGTTGTGACTGCACGACACGAAACGCCCGAAAGGCCGCGGCGCTCGCGCAACGAATGGATGAACTCGAAGTGCGAATAGAAGAACTCCGAGAACTCGAAGACCTGAGCCGACTACGACCGGCGCTCGATGGTGTCGCGGTGATGGAACTGCTCGACATCAAGCCGGGCCCGGCGGTGGGCCAGGCGCTCGACTTTCTCATGGAGATCCGCCTCGACGAGGGTGAGATCACCTCACGGGAAGCAGCCGTTCGTCTACGCGAGTGGTGGTCCGAACAGCCACACTGACGCAGAACGGACGAGCTACCGAAACGTCACTTGATTGGAAGGCGTCGAGTGAGGTCCGAGCCCGACGGCGTTCTGGGCGACGACATTAAAGACGTAGCTCCGGTGGGCGCCCGCATAGGTCATGACGCATTGAGTGGAACTGGTGACGCAGTGCAGACCGGCCGGTGTCGAGAAGACGCGATAGTCGACCACGGCGTCCCCTCCGTCCGACGACGGTGCGTTCCACGAGACGTGCACGTGTGAAGCGTTCAGTCGCGCGACGACGCCGAGGGGTGCTCCCGGAACGCCGGGCGCGACCGCCGTCGCGTTCAGGGCGACGTCTACGGAGCCGTTGGGACCGGTGACGCGCAACGTGGCGCTCGTCACGGCGCCCGCCACGGGTGCGAGATACACCGTCAAGGGGCATGAGGCGCCTGGTGACAGGTCGCAACTGTAGGTCCCGAGCGACCACTCCGAACCCGATGGTGTGATGCTGGCCGTGACGTTCATGCTCACCCCTGAGTCAAAGACCGTGACAGTCGAGGACTTTGGCGCACCCACACCCGCGTTGAGGCTGACCGATGTGGTGGAAACGGTGACGGGGAAGAGTGAAGCGAGCGAACTCCACGCAGTGACGTCTGGTCGGTCAGTGCCGTCGCCGCCAATGAACTCCTCGGTTAGCGACGAGCCCGACACCGTCGCGGCGCCCATGAGGATCGGTTGGTCGAAGTTCCCAAGGATGTTGTCGCGGTGACCCCAGCAGCCCGACGTATTCAACGACGTGCAGTCGAGGTTGATGCCATCGGGACCTGGGCCGTCGTCGTACATGAAGAGGAAGTCTGCGAAGAGCACCGACGACGTGCTGGCCCAGTTGGCTCCGCCACTCGTGCCGTCGAAGGGACTCGGAAAGGCAGGATCAGTGTGGTTCTGTGCGCCTAGCTGTGCCAACGTGTCGAGTGATGATGACAGCCCGGCCACGGGAGCGAGGCCGCGGTCGGTTCGCTCAAGGTTCGATACGACGAGGATCTGCTCGTTCGGGGGCATCTGGTCATAACCAATGGGCAGGGTCAGGGGACCGACGCCCTCATTGGCTCGGGCGGCGTCAATGGCACTCACGGTCTCACGGTCGCAACTGGCTACGTTGCTCGAGGACGCGGCCACGCAGCTGTCGTACATCGACGAGGTCGGTGCCACGTTCGACACGGGATTCTGCGGTGGCAGCAACGCACGTGGGTGCAGGGCACTTCGCACACTCGCCACGGTGCCCAAAGTCGACCCGATCGTCGGATGGGTCGTCGCACTCGCGGCGGACGTCGTGGTGCCGGCCAAGGTACTCGCGAGCGTCAATGCCACGACAGTCGCGCGGAGCACGCTGACGCGGTGGGCGAACGACGTGGGCACGACCTACCCTTCACTCGAAGTCGGAGAGACGAAGGCTACCTGAACGCGTTTGCGCGCGCCGAGGTCGTGTTCACTGCAACGACGAAGACAACTGTGTGGCGCTACGGCGCCGTAGTACTAGCCCCTCGTGAAGAGCGTGTCCGACGTTGCGGATGACGCTGGCATCGGTGCGGCCAGGTGAGTCACGACGGTGCTCGGCACCTGCTCGGCGGCGAGAGCCACGTCGAGCACGTCGGCGCTCGGCCAGACGGGATTCTCGGCCCCGCGGTCGGCAAAGGCCTCCACCATGTCGTGCGCGACGTCGTCGTGAAACTGAATCGGAGGCGACTTCATGAAGTAGGCCGAAGGACCGATGATGGGGCCGCCGATGCCGCGGTCGAGTGCGACCTTGGCGCAACGCACGGCGTCAATGATCACCCCGGCCGAGTTCGGGGAGTCCCAGACCTCGAGCTTGAGTTCGACGTTGAGTGGCACGTCACCGAAGTTGCGGCCCTCCATGCGGATGTAGGCCCATTTGCGGTCCTTCAACCACGGCACGTGGTCGCTCGGGCCAATGTGGACGTCGTCGGGATCCATGTTGCTGATCTCGAGCTGACTTGTCACGGCCTGGGTCTTGGAGATCTTCTTTGACTCGAGGCGCTCTCGTTCGAGCATGTTCTTGAAGTCCATGTTGCCGCCCACGTTTAGTTGGTACGTGTGGTCGAGCGTGAGGCCGCGGTCCTCGAAGAGCCGAGCGAGGACTCGGTGAACGATCGTCGCGCCAACTTGGCTCTTGATGTCGTCACCAATGATCGGTACGCCGGCGTCAGTGAACTTCTTGGCCCACACCGGGTCTGAGGCGATGAATACCGGGATGGCATTGACGAAGGCGACGCCTGCGTCGAGAGCGCACTGGGCGTAGTGACGCTGTGCGTCCTCGGAGCCAACGGGCAAGTAGGACACGAGGACTTGCGCGCGGCTCTCACGCAGTACTTGGGTGACGTCGACCGCATCGGCCGGCGACTCCTCGATCATCGCGTGGTAGTACTTGTTGAGACCGTCCATGGTCGGACCACGTTGGACCGTCACGCCGAGCGCGGGCACCTCTGCGAACTTGATGGTGTTGTTCTGTCCGCCGTCAATCGCCTTGCTGAGGTCGCTGCCCACCTTCGAGGCGTCCACGTCGAACGCGGCGACGAATTCGAGGTCGCTGACGTGATAGCCGCCCAGCAAGACGTGCATCAGACCGGGCACGTCGTCGGCGGGATTGGCGTCCTTGTAATAGGTGACGCCCTGGATGAGTGAGCTGGCGCAGTTTCCGACGCCAGCGATGGCCACGCGAATCTTCTCCATGGCTCTCCTTTCTTACTTCGCGTCGTGCGCGAAGGACTCTTGATTACTTCGTTCGGTGGACAACAGGTTGTCAATCCACGCGAGGTCCAACTCGACGCCTTGGGCCGCGTGTTCCATGACACTGCGCGCGTAGGAGTCGAGTTGTTCGTTGTGCGCGCCCGCCCGTACCTCAGCCAGTCGCGCTACGAGATCGGCGCGTCGACGCTCGAGGAGACCGACGCGGCCATTGGGCGTCAGATACTTGGCGAGGGCCATGCGCAGTGAGAAGTTCTTGCTGTCGTCGAGCGTCGCCGGGTCCGCCAGCAATGAGACGAACTCCTGGCGACCACGGTCGGTGATGCGGTAGACCTTGCGACCGCGCCGTCCGATGCCGGGGGAGGAGCGCAGGGAGCGAAGCGACGCGCGTTCGCCCGACAGGGATCCGGTCGAAAGTGCGCTCAGGCGACCTTCGCTTGGCATGACCGCTTCGACGCAACCCTGTCGCTCGAGTCGCGCGAGCGCCGGATAGATCGATCCAAAGGAGACGTTCGCCCAGACACCCAGTCGATCGCGCAATTGTGTGCGAATTTCGTAGCCGTGATGGTCACGGTCCATAAGTAGTCCGAGGATGGCAATGTCTAACACGCGAAACATAGTATCACTTCGATATATCGAACGTGACGTGGTGTCATTTGTCAAGTCAGCGTTGGCTTGTAGTGTCACCCGTAATGGATAAGCGCTTTCGAACCAGTACCGCCGACGGAGCCGTCGTCGAGTTCGGTTTGGTGCGTCACGCGCTCTTGGCGAAAGTCGCTGCGGGCCTCCTTCGCTACGAAGACATCTGTGATGCGCACCCCGAGTTGCTTCGTGCCGCGAAGAACCTAGGGCGCCGAACGGGCGAGACCTGTCCGGTCTGTTCAGACGTGGAGCTCGTCGAGGTGACCTACGTTTTTGGATCGAGATTGCCCTCGGGCGGCACGTGCCCTACCACGCGCGCCGAGCTCTTGAAACTCGAACGTCGTGAAGAGCCCGTGCAGTGTTACGCCGTCGAGGTATGTGTCGGATGTTTCTTTCACCACCTGGTTCGAAAGTGGGCTGCTGGAGGACGTCGCGCCCGTAGGGTGAACGTCATGGAGCGTAAAGAAGTCGGCGAATGAGATTGAGCGCACCGGTCATCCGGGGGCGCAAGCGACGAAGCGGTTCAGAACCCCTGGTCATGGTCACGGCGTACGACGAGCCGAGCGCTCGCCTCGCCGCGGCCGCAGGTGTCGATCTTCTGCTCGTGGGCGACTCAATGGCGAACGTCGTGCTCGGCCAGGAGAACACGCTCGACTTGAGCATCGATGCGATGTGCCACCACGTGCGCGCAGTCGCGGCCGCGAAGCCTGACGCCCACGTCGTCGCCGACATGCCGTGGCTCAGCTACCACGTCGACCTCAGCGACAGCGTCCGAAACGCCGCCAGGTTGATTCGAAGTGGCGCCGACAGCGTGAAGCTCGAAGGGGGTCGGGTGCGCCAGGGTGTTGTTCGCGCGTTGCTCGATGCCCAGATCCCGGTGATGGGACACTTGGGACTGACACCCCAGAGCGTGATGGCGTTTGGTGGCTTCAAGGTGCAGGCCAAGACAATGGAGAGTGCGAAACTTCTGATCGAGGACGCACAACTGCTCCAAGATGAAGGCGTGTACGCCATCGTGATCGAAGGCGTGCCCAGTGTCGTGGGGACGAACGTCACCGAAGCGCTTGACATCCCCACGATTGGGATTGGAGCCGGGCCCGACACCGATGGGCAAGTGTTGGTCTTCCACGACCTGCTCGGGCTCACTGGTCGAACACCGGCGAAGTTCGTTCGTCAATACGCAGATCTCGGTCCAGTGATCACCGACGCCATCGCACACTTCGCCGCCGACGTGCGCAGTGGAGCTTTTCCGAGCGTCGACGAGGCGTATCCGAATCCCGAGGAACTACTGCACTAGTAGATCGACGCGGGCAGGGACGTCTCGTCCCTGCGAACATGCGCTGTGCCGATCAGTGTGAAATGCATGCCTATCAGGCGTGATTCATCCCGCAACCGAGGACATCGGAAAGTATTTGCGCTGAGTATACACTCAGTGTATGCTCTCGGATGTGAGTGTTCCCTTCACCTTGCTTGGCCTGCTCGAACGCGAACCTAGCCATGGCTATGACTTGAAACGTGACTACGACACCCTCTTCGGTCGGTCGAAACCCCTGCCCTTCGGTCAGGTGTACGCCACCCTGGCGAGGCTGTCGCGAGACGGAAAAGTGCTGCCCGGCGAAACCGAGCCGGGCGATGGTCCCGACCGGAAGCGCTACGCCATAACGCCGGATGGACGACACGAGTTCGAGACCTGGCTGGCCGAGCCGGTCCAGCCCGAGCCACATCTTCAGACCGTGCTCTTCTCAAAGGTCGTTCTCGCGTTGATGCTCGGCCGCTCGGCCGAGAAGTACCTGGACACGCAGCGCGCGGCGCACCTTCGTCGCATGCGTGAGTTGACCGAGATGAAACGTAACGACAGCTTCGTTGATGTCCTCCTCGCAGATCACGGACTCTTCCACCTTGAAGCTGACCTTCGTTGGATCGACATGACCGCCGCCCGACTTCCCGCCCTCGCCGCCGCGGTCGCCCCGTGAGCGCGGAACTCACGATGTCCAGCGCGCGACCCGCCAGCGCCTTCGTCGAAGCCCGCGATGTCGTGTATGACTTCGGTGAGACACCAGCACTTCGCGGCGCAAACGTTTCAATCCGCCAAGGTGAGATTCTCGCGGTCATGGGTCCGAGCGGCTCGGGAAAGTCGACTCTCTTACACTGTTTGGCGGGAATCCTCGTACCCAAGAGCGGCGAGATATGGCTATCGGGTCATCGCATCGACACGATGCAGGAAGGCGAACGAAGCGCTCTGCGACGTGACACCTTCGGCTTCGTATTTCAATTCGGACAGTTGGTGCCCGAGCTCACCGCTGAGGAGAACGTCGCGTTGCCACTTCTGCTAAACGGTGTTCGACGCAGCGTCGCGCTCGCGAAAGCACGTGAATGGCTCGACCGACTCGGCATCGGTGGATTGGAGAGCCGACGCTCCGGTGAACTCTCGGGAGGTCAATCTCAGCGCGTCGCGCTTGCTCGAGGACTGGTGGCGAATCCGACCGTTTTGTTCGCCGATGAGCCCACTGGATCACTTGACTCGCTGACGGGCGAAGTCGTCATGGAACTCATGGTGTCGGCGGCCCGTGACGACGGCCCGACAGTGGTGCTGGTGACCCATGAGCCACGAGTCGCGGCCTACGCCGACCGCGAGGTCGTGGTGCGCGATGGACTCGTCACGACTCTCACCGACGATTCGAACGCGCCGTGATCCGTTTGGGCCTGCGCCTCGCGACTCGTGGCGGCCGCGAGTCGATGACGCGGCTGGTGGTGATGGCGCTCGCCGTGGCCGTGGGAGTGGCGATGTTGTTACTCACGTTGGCGACGATCAACGGATTGGGCAAGCAGAACGCCCGCGGTGCCTGGATGGCCACGACACCACCGGTCGAGGTCGGCTCTGCGCAGTTTGGACCACCGCGATCCGTCGTAACGACGCCTTCGGCGTTCGCACCGATTTGGTGGTTGGTCAGTACCGAAGACTTCGAAGGTCAAGTGGTCGTGCGTGTGGACGTCGCGTCGACCGGTCCGCACGCACTGATTCCACCGGGCCTCGCGCACCTTCCCGGGCCTGGGGACTATTACGTATCACCGGCTCTGGCCACGTTGCTGCACACTACGCCCGCGTCCCAACTAGGCGATCGCTTCATCGGCAGGCAGGTCGGCACCATTGGACCGTCGGCGCTCCCCTCGCCCAACGACCTGGTGATCGTTGTCGGTCAAAGTGCGCACACACTGTCGAAGATCGACGGTGCGGGCAAGATCACGAGTTTTGTGACCTCCACCGGCGAAGCAGGACCTGACACGTCAGGCACTTCTGGTTTGCAGGCGATCCTCGCGGTGCTCGCGCTCGTGCTGCTCTTTCCGGTGCTCGTCTTCATCGGCGCGGCGATGAGACTCTCCGCCGCACGTCGCGAGCAACGGTTGGCGTCGATTCGTCTCGCCGGCGCCACGATGCGACAGGTCACCGTGATCGCCACTGTCGAGGCGCTCGTCGCCGCGCTCGCCGGTGTCGTGCTGGGTTTCGTGTTCTTCGTGATCACGGTGCCGGCACTCGCCCACGTACCTTTCGCTGGTCAACCGCTGGAGTCGGGTGATCTCTCGATCGGGTGGATCGACATCGTGATCACGGCCGTCGGCGTCCCCTGCGCCGCGGCAGGGGTCGCGCGGCTCGCACTTCGGCGCGTGCAGGTCTCGCCTCTCGGAGTGAGTCGACGCGTGACCCCCGAACCGCCTCGGATGTACCGCGTCATTCCGTTGATCGCTGGCGTCGCCGAGCTCGCCTATTTCGTCTCGGCCGGTCGACCGGGCAGTTCAAACGGACAGATCGAAGGGTATTTGCTCGGCTTCTCCCTGATCATGTTCGGCCTCGTGTACGCAGGTCCATGGTTGACCATGCGGGGGTCCAAGATGATGGCTCGGCGCACCAGTCGTGTCTCGGTCCTTCTGGCCGGTCGGCGACTCTCGGACAACCCGCAGGGCGCGTTTCGAGCGGTGAGCGGTCTCATCCTCGCCGTCTTCGTCACCAGCGTCTCGGTTGGGATCATTTCGACCATCATCTCGGATCACGTTTCTGGCTCGGGCACGCCGGCCAGTAAGACCGTGACTGATCAGTTCGCTTTCGGTCCCACCAATTCAATCCCGGCCGTTGCGCCGTCGGTGCTCTCCTCACTGAGATCGATACGCGGTGTCCAGGGCGTCACCGTCGTGTACGTCGCGCCGAGCGGCTTGAAGATCGATGGTCCGGTGCCGCGGATCAACAATCTCGGCGGCGACCTCCAGTACGGATTGGTCTCGTGCGCCGCATTGGCGACCACGCCCGCATTGGGCAAGTGCCGCGCCGGGGCGGCCTTCGCGGCGCTCGGTGACGACATCGCCTTCGAGCCGGTCACGAAGTCAGTGACCGTCGCCGCGTCGACGACCTGGCCCAGTGCGCATCCCGCCGGAGCACTGGCGGGGCGTCCGGTGCAGTTGGTGGCCGTGGCGACCAACGGATCGACCGCGACGATCAACCAGGTGGAGGCGGTCTTCGATCGCAATCTCCCATTCGTGAGTGAGACCAGCCTGTTTGGTGAAGTGAACGCGAAGGCATCGCAACTACTGGCCGAGTTGCGCACCACGAGCGACGTGGTGATCCTCGCCAGTCTCTTGATCGCGGGGTGCAGCCTCGCGGTCGCGATGGCGGCAGGTGTGAGCGAGCGCCGCCGCCCCTTCAGCCTCATGCGACTCAGTGGTGCGCCACTTGGTGTGCTCCAGCGCATGGTCGCCCTCGAAACCGTGGGTCCCCTTCTCGTGATCGCACTTGTCTCGGCACTCACCGGCTTCGTCGCCTCGGACCTCTTTCTGCGCTCGCAGTTGGGCGAGACGCTTCGAGCGCCAGGTCTGACCTACTACTTGATCGTGGGAGGCGGTCTGGCGGGTGCGCTCGCGATGATCGCGTCCACGGTGCCCCTGCTCGACCGTGCGACCCGGCCAGAGAACGCGAGAATGGAGTAGGTCACTACCTCGACTCGCCCTAGGGTGACCCTTCGAGTAAGATTGTCGTTCCACAAGCGTGGAGAAGTACCACATACCCTGCTCTGTCTTCCGCAGAGCCCGGCCTAGCCGGACCAGAGGGAAAGGAAATAGGCCATGAGGCCCTACGAAACAATGATCGTGTTCGACACGGCCGTCGACGCGCAGTCCATCCAGATCGCTCTCGATCGAGCATTGGAGACGATCCGAACCAATGGCGGGAATCCCGGTGCCATCGACCGTTGGGGTAAGCGTCCCTTGGCGTACGAGATCAACAAGCGCAAAGAGGGCTACTACGTGCTGGTGGAGTTCGCGGGTGATTCGACGACCGTCGTCGAGCTCAACCGCATCCTGACTCTCTCAGACGAAGTCCTCCGGTTCAAGATCCTTCGCCGCCAAGACAAGCCCAGCGCCAGCCGTGTCACGGCACAGGCGTAGGTTCGGACGCCTGAGAATCCAAGGAGATAGATATGGCCGATAACGCAATCACCGTCGTGGGGAACGTCACCCGCGACCCCGAACTCAAGTTCCTCAACAGCGGTCAGGCGGCGCTTCGTCTCTCCATCGCCGTCAATCGCCGCTGGCAGAACCGCCAGACCCAGGAATGGGAAGAGCGCGTCTCGTACTTCGAGGTCGTCGGCTACGGCGCGATGGCCGAGAACGCCGCGAACTCGCTCACCAAGGGTGCGCGCGTGATCGTGAGCGGCCGCCTCGAGCAGCGCAGCTGGGAGACCGAGAACGGGGACAAGCGCTCCATCGTCGAGATCAACGCCGATGAGATCGGACCGAGCCTCAAGTGGGCGACCGCCGTCGTCACCCGCACGCCGCGTGCGGAAGGCAGCAACTTCCAATCAAGCGACCGTCCCGCGGCCGCACCTCGAACGAACGAACCCAGTACCTACGCCTTTGACGAGGAGCCCTTCTAATGCCACGTATCAATAATCCCAAACCACCCAAGCGCGCGCCGAAGATCGACACCCGCCGCGGCGCGAAGAAGAAGCCGTGCTCCTTCTGCCAACACGGTGTGGCCACGGTGGACTACAAGGACCTCGCCCAGCTGCGCAAGTACATCTCGGACCGCGGCAAGATCCGTGGCCGCAAGGTGTCGGGCAACTGCCAGCAGCACCAACGCGACGTCACCGACGCGATCAAGACGGCGCGCGAGTTGGCACTCCTTCCTTACACGCAGCGCACCGTGACTGAGCGTCGCGGTGGACGCGGCAACCGTGACGACCGCGGACCTCGCGGACCTCGAAGTGACGGTCCGAGTGCGCGTCCCGCGTCCGACAACGCTGGCGACTCACCCGAGGTTGATCTCGAACTTGATGCCGGCATCGCTGCCGAGTCGTTCGAGAGCGATCTGGTCGAGGAGGTCAGCGAATGAAGGTCCTGCTACGAAGCGACGTCCGCGGGGTTGGACGCCGCGGTGACATCGTCGAGGTGAAGGCGGGCTACGCGCGCAACTTCCTCCTGCCGTCGGGCACCGCGCTCGTGGCAAGCGAGAGCACCGAGGCGCAGGCCACCGCGATGCGTCGTGGTCGCGACCTCCGCGATGCCGCGAGTCGCGAGGCGGCCGAGACACAGAAGTCGTTGATCGAACAACAGACGCTCACCATCGCCGCACGCGCGAGTGCGAACGGCCGGCTCTTCGGCTCGGTGACCGAAGCCGACCTCGTCAACGCCATTCGAACCGCGACAGGTATCTCGCTCGATCGGCACGCGATTCACATGGCTGAACACTTGAAAGAGGTTGGCGCCGCGACGGCGTCGGCCACGTTGTTCGATGGTGTTGAAGCGACACTCAACCTGGAGATCGTCGCGAAGTAGCGCATATTTTGTTGTACGCGAGAACGCCGGGACATTGGTCCCGGCGTTCGTCGTGTGACAGTGAAATGTAATCATCAAGTCCGTGACAATTGTGCACAGGTATTTCCCCACCTTGTTGTTCTTGTTGCAAACAGACCAAGCGAGCGACCATTGAGGTCTTATGACGCAGATTGAATCGGAACGAACACGACGGGCCCCGGGCGGCGGTCGGATTCCCCCGAGTGCGATCGAAGCCGAAGAGTCATTGATCGGCGCCATGCTCCTCTCACCGGAAGCGGTGTCCGTCGCCTACGAGACCGTGCAGGCGGAGGACTTCTACCGTCCGTTGCACGGGCAGATCTTCGCGTCGATCATCGCGCTCGCGAACGCGGGAGAGCCGGTCGACTACGTGACGGTGCAGGCGAAGCTGCAAGAGCGCGGGGCGGTCGCCGTCGAACTGGCCCTGTTGTCCTCGCTCCAGATGAACACGCCCTCGGCCGCAAATGCCCAGCACTACGCCGAACTCGTTCGCGAGAAGGCGCAGCAGCGCAGGCTCATCGCGATCGCCGGCGAGATCGTCGACGACGCCTACGTCGCCACCGAGGACGTGGTCGGTCTCATTGACGAGGCCGAACGCAAGATCAACGCCATCGGTGACGCCGGTCGAACCGACTCGGTCTCCCCGTTGCAGCGCCTCCTGCTGAGCGAGGCGGACATCCTCGAGCAGCGTGGTGAGACCAGGGGGAGGATCAACGGTCTCGAGACCGGCTACAAATCGCTCGACCTGATCCTGCAGGGACTCCAACCGAGCAGCATGACGATCGTCGGAGCGCGCCCGGGCACCGGTAAGACGGCGTTCGCGCTCGGCATACTCATCCACGTGGGCGCCGTCGTGAAGCGCCCCGCACTCTTCTTCTCACTGGAGATGAGCCGTCAGGAGTTGGCCGAGCGAATCCTCGCGTCGACGGCGCGGATCGACTCTTCGAAGTTGCGAACGGGGGACCTCAGCGACGGGGACTGGAACCGAGCCCATGACGCGTTCGGCTACCTGCAGTCGGCGAAGGTCTTCATCGACGACAACCCCGCGCTCACTGTCATGGACGTACGAGCCCGCGCGCGACGCATTCGCCAACAGAACGGCGACCTCGGCGTCGTCATCATCGACTACTTGCAACTCATGAGTTCTCGGGGCCGTTCCGAGAATCGCCAGGTCGAGGTCTCTGAGATGAGCCGTTCGCTCAAGATCCTGGCCCGCGAACTTCAATGTCCCGTCATTGCGTTGTCGCAACTCTCGCGAAAGCTCGAAGACCGTGCCGACAAACGACCCATGATGTCGGACCTGCGTGAATCGGGATCATTGGAGCAGGACGCGGACGTGGTCCTGTTCATCTATCGCCCCGAGCAGTACGGCGAGGTCGCGAATGACAAGAAGGCTGAGGCCGAGATCATCGTCGGCAAGAACCGAAACGGTCCAACACGCAATGCCCACCTCACGTGGCGCGGAGAGTTCGCCAGGTTCGACAACGTCGCCGAGGCTCGAGAGATTTGATCTAGGAGCCGGTTCAAATCGGGCAACGGCGCGTCTGCATGACCTCTCAACGAGCAAAGAGACCGATCGAATTGAGCAATCCAAGAGCCGCTACGTGTCATCCGGAGATTTTTGCGATTCCTCTGTCGATTTGATGCTGGTCCTTCGTGGTCAATGTGAGCGGCGCAGCGTGCGTCGCCACCGGGAAGGGAATCTGTCTTGGCAACCACGATCAATAGTCCCGACATCGTCATCAACGACGCTCCGATCGGGCGGACACGCACGCTCACGAGGGCCACTGCCACGGTCGCCGCAGTCTCGGGCGCCACGACAACGTCAGTCGCTCTTCTGCTTCGAGGCGCCGGCGTGCCACTCGCGGTACACGGTGAGATCTCGCTCGCTGGATTCGCTCAATTGACAGTTTTCGCTGCGGTCCTTGGCGGGGTCGTCCTCGCTCTACTCAATAGGATGAGCGCTTCACCGCGTCGTTCGTTCCTTCACTTGACGACTGGACTCACGGCACTTTCGCTCATCGTCCCGGCGATATTCGCTGAGACTACGGCCAGCAAGATCTCGCTCGTGGCACTCCACCTGCTCGCGGCCGCAATTATCGTTCCGGTGTTAGTACGACACGCCAACTGATCAATTTCAATTCGACCACAAGAAGGAGAAACGACCATGCCGCAATTCATGATCTCGGTCTGGCACGACGAGGCCTACGACGTTGACTTTTCCACTCCCGACGCCCAGCGCCGCGTGGCGCAGGTGGGGGAGTTCAACACGCAACTTCAAAGTGCGGGGGCGTGGGTATTCGCCGCCGGCCTCCACCCATCAACATCCGCCACGGTCGTGCGTTCGTCAGAAGGGGAGATATCGATGACCGACGGTCCCTACGCCGAGACGAAGGAGCAGATGGGGGGCTTTTGGATGATCGAAGCAGCTGATCTCGAGACCGCCCTTGATTGGGCCTCCAGAGCCGCTGCTGCGTGCGACGGCCCGGTTGAAGTAAGACCCGCACAGGGGTGAGCGACGGCCTCGACGACGTGTTTCGACGCGAAGCGGGTCGATGCATTGCGACCCTGATCCGCGTCCTCGGTGACGTCGATCTCGCCGAAGACGCCGTCGCCGAGGCCTTTGCCGTCGCGGCGGAGAGGTGGCCGCAGACTGGTATTCCACCGAATCCGGGAGGGTGGATCTCCACCACTGCACGTAATCGCGCCATCGACCGACTCCGTCGCCAGACCATCGGTACGGCGCGACATCTCACTGCGCATCGACTTCACGTGGAAAATATGGAATCCGACGAGAACGATCGATCTCACGTCTTAGATGATCTGGACGATTTCGTTGACGTCGTCGAGGACGATCAACTTCGTCTGATGTTCCTCTGCGCTCACCCCGCCCTATCGACGGACGCGCAAGTCGCCCTGATCCTTCGCCTGCTCGGGGGACTCGAGACTGGAGAAATCGCGAACGCCTTCTTGGTGCCTGAGGCGACCTTGGCCCAACGGATCGTTCGGGCGAAACGAAAGCTTCATGACAACCACGCCTCCTACCGCGTACCGAGAGCCGCGGAACTCCCGGATCGCCTACGAGCGGTCCTCGGTGCCATCTATCTGATCTTCACTGAGGGTCACACCGCGACATCGGGACCGATGCTGGCGCGGGTCGATCTTTCCAACGAAGCCATCCGGCTCGGACGAACTCTTGCGCAACTGATGCCCGACGAACCCGAAGCCATCGGGCTGCTCGCCCTGATGTTGTTGAGTGACGCTCGGCGCATGACTCGCGTCGATGCCGACGGAGCCTTCGTACGTCTCGCCGACCAGGATCGCGAGCACTGGGACCGTGATTTCATCACTGAAGGTCACGAACTCGTTCGCGCCTGCTTACGGCGCAACTCTCCCGGGCCCTTCCAAATCCAGGCCGCCATCGCCGCCGTCCACGCCGATGCGCGTAGGGCTGAAGACACCGACTGGACGCAAATTGTCGCCCTGTACGACGAACTCTTGGCACTTCGACCCAATCCCGTGGTGGCTCTCAACCGATCGGTCGCCGTCGCCGAAGTTCGTGGGCCCGCCGATGGACTTGCTGCCCTCTCGGAGATTGACTCAGCTGCCATGGATGGTTATGCGCCCTATCACGCGACCCGTGCGGACCTACTCAAACGTGTCGGCCGACTCGACGAGGCCATCGTCACGTACGACCGGGCTATCACATTGACCTCAAATCGAGTAGAACGAGCTTTTCTTGTTCGAGGGCGAGTCGAATGCGAGCGTTTGAGCGCGTCTGGGCAACTTTGAATCGCGTTCTTGTTCTCTGGGCTAACGCCTAAATCTGACGCTGCTTCGAGGGCTCGATCGAAGTCCACTGGATCATCGGTACGGATTGGCCATCGGGACTCGGCCATGTCGTTCCTCTACCAATGATCGATTCTTCGGGTAGTTTCACTCGGACGAAGTGTCGCGTCCGCGGCACCGCGGTATGAAAGAGTCGACTGGACGATGAAGGGAGTTCGACGCCCATGAAGGTTGAATTCGACACGACACTGACGTCCTTCGGCAACAACACGGGGATCGTGGTGCCCGACGAGGTAATCCACCAATTGGGTGCCGGAAAACGACCGGCGGTGATCGTCAAGGTGAACGACTACGAGTATCGCAACACCGTGGGGGTCATGGGCGGACGACACGTGCTCAGCGTCAGCGCCGCGAATCGAAAGGAGTCGGGACTCAAGGGCGGTGACGCGATTCACGTTGTCCTCGAGGTCGCCGCCGAACCGCGTGAGGTGACGATGCCCTCAGATTTCCGGAAAGCACTCCGCGCGGAGCCGGGTCTCGCGGACTTCTTCTCGAAGCTCTCAAACAGCCTGCAGCGATACCACGTGGACAACATCAACGCAACGAAGAACGCCGATACCCGTCAGCGGCGTATTGAAAAAGCTCTCGCACTGTTTCGGGAAGGAAAGAAGCGTTGATCGCATCGCCCTTCGAATCGCGTCAGGGTGCGTCAACGATTGGCAGGAACGATCGCCACGGCCCGATTGCATCCTTGTACTGCTTCGCCATTGTCTTCACTATTTGATCGAGGTGATTCAGATCATGCACTGTCCACGCGGAAAGTAGTTGGCGGAGCGTTACTTCGCCGAAGGTTGGGTGCTCTGCACACAACTCCAGGTCCTTGGTGCTGACAAGTACCTCGAGTCGTTCGAGATTCAACGAACGGTGCATTGCAAAGTGGTCGAGTAGATTGTTCAGCGACCAACCTTCAAATCGTGTGAAACCGGCTTCACGATCAACTGGTTCGAAGATTCGCGACGCACTTTGGTCCAGAATCAATTCCGTCCGATCAATCCAGTCGACTTCTTCGATGTGCGTCATGTGACCTACAACCTGGTAGGGCGACCAGGTACCCGAGCCCTCATCGGACATGCTCCACTCCTCGGGTAGGTCGCCAAGCAGAGCTCGCAGGGCATCTGGCGTGCGCGAGAGTATGGCCCGTCCCGAATCCAAGGCGAACAGCATCACCTCATCGTCGCATACGAACGCTGCGCGCGATTTATGTCGAGGTTGACGCCACTCGCGCCAACTCCCTGGTGTTGCCTATTTGGGCTGCATGCGAATACCGGCGTCGAGGCGGATCGACTCGGCGTTCATGTAACTGTTGGCGAGCAGCTCCACGGCGAGCGAAGCAAACTCGGTCGCGAAACCCAGTCGCCGCGGGAAGAGTACGGCGGTACCGAGACGCGCCTTGAAATCGTCGGACGCGGGACCGGTGCCGTAGATCGGGGTGTCGATGAGCCCGGGGAGGATGCAGTTGGCGCGGATGCCGACGACGGCCAGGTCGCGGGCGAGTGGCAACGTGAGTCCAATGACGCCGCCCTTGGATGACGAGTAGGCCACTTGGCCGATCTGGCCGTCCTCGCCGGCGACGGACGACGGATTGACGATGGCGCCTCGCATGCCATCGGCGTCGGGGTGGTTCTTCGCCATCGCCGTCGCCGCGAGGCGACAGACGTTGAAGGTACCGACCAAGTTGATCTCGATGACCTTGCGGTAGAGCTCGAGGTCGTGGGCCGACGAGTACTCGCCGTCCTTGCCGATCGTCCTGGTCGCCCAGCCAACGCCCGCGCAGTTCACGGTGCTCCACAGCGGTGCGAGCGCGACCGCGGCCTCGATGGCGGCGATGACCTCCTGCGTGTTCGTCACGTCGCAGTGAACGTACGCGCCGCCAATCTCCTGGGCGACCGCAGTGCCGAGCCCGTCGTTGAGATCGGCGAGTACCACTTTGACGCCACGCGAACTGAGCGCTCGGGCCGTGGCTTCGCCGAGTCCAGATGCGCCACCGGTGACGACTGCGGATGTGTTGTTTTGTTCCATTGCTACTCCTGAGGTCGTGGGCTGGGACAGCCGACACAAAGTCAAGCAGAGATTCGCGACCCCTTGACGTGGTCGGAGAGCTCGTCCTTCGAGCACGTAGCGTTACAACATGCCCTCGGCCTACGACGTCTCCAGAGAAGAGTTGGCGTCGCTCCTTCAAGGTGAACCGCGCTACCGGGTAGACCAGGTCTGGCACGGACTGTGGGTCGAGGCACAACGTGTCGACGAGATCACGACGATCCCCAAGGTCCTGCGGGCGCGGCTGGGCGAGCTCTTCCCTGCGAGCATCGAGGTGGCCAACGACGTGCAGAGTGACCTCGGCGCGACCCGGAAGTGGGTCTTTCGACTTCACGACGGTGCGACCATCGAGACGGTCCTCATGAGCTACGAAGACCGTGTGACGGTCTGCGTGTCCAGTCAGGCCGGCTGCGCCATGGGCTGCACGTTTTGCGCCACCGGTCAGGCCGGGTTCACCCGTCACCTCACCTCGGGTGAAGTGCTCGAGCAGGTCATGTTCGCGGCGCGCGCTGCATCGCCGCGGCGACTCTCGAACGTCGTCTTCATGGGGATGGGTGAACCGCTCGCGAACTACCTCGTCACCATGAACGTCGTTCGCTCGCTGCACGAGCACCGCGGACTCTCGGCGCGTCACCTCACAGTCTCGACCGTGGGCGTCGCTCCCGCCATAGAGAGAATGGCGAAGACCGGTCTGCCCCTCACGCTGGCGGTGAGTCTGCACTCCGCCAACAACAAGGACCGTGACGAACTCGTACCGCTCAATCGGCGATATCCGCTCGAGCGCCTCCATGAGGCGTGCCAATTTTGGATGGACACGACCGGTCGACGGCTGAGCTTCGAGTGGGCATTGATCGATGGCGTGAACGACCGCGAGCAGGATGTGGACGAGCTCGCGACGTACGCCCGCTCCCTTCGGGCGCACGTGAACCTCATTCCCCTTAACCCAACGCCGGGCTACCTGGTACGCGGTTCGTCGGGTCAACGCGTCCATGACTTTCGAGAGGGACTACTGGAGTTGGGGGTGAACGCGACGGTCCGCAACACGAGGGGTCGCTCGATCGACGCCGCTTGCGGACAGTTAGCGGCGGTGACCAACGCCCGCCACAAGTCCATTCCCGTGCGGAGCCGCTAAATCTCTCCCTGCGCCCAGAACGTGGGTCGCCACCTAATCAGGATGAGCACTCCCACGATGCAGGCGATGCCACCCGACACGATCGAGAACTCGGTCGAGGTGTAATTCGCGACCACTCCGGACTCCACGTCACCGAGACGTGGTCCGCCCGTGACGACGGCCATCTGTATTGAGGAGATACGGCTTCGGAACTCGTCGGTGATGGCGTTCTGCAAGATGGTGTTGCGAAGCACGGTCGAGATGACGTCCATCGCGCCCGCGACCGCGAGGCAGGTGAGACCGATCCAGACCACGTGGACCAGTCCAAAGACCGTCATGGCCGCTCCCCACGCGATCACGACCACGGCGACGAGCCGTCCCTGGCGACGCACGCGAGCGATCCATCCCGTGACGACGGCCATGAGCAACGCCCCCGCCCCGGGCGCCGCGTAGAGCAGTCCGAGGGTCCTCGGTCCCGCGTGGTACAGGGTGAGCGCGACCGCGGGGAAGAGCGCGCGTGGTAGCCCAAAGACCATCGCGTTCAGGTCGACGAGGTAGACGGCTTGGACGACCGCGTGGCTGCGAACGTAACGAAAGCCGTCGCCGATCGCGCGCAACATCCGTGTGCCGGTGTGTTCACCCGTGGCGGGCATCGCCGACATGAACGAGGTCAATATCGTCAAGAGCGCGAAGGTGATCGCGTCAACGCTGTAACAGGAGAAGAGTCCGACGCTGGCGATCAAGACACCGGCGAGCGCCGGTCCGATCACGGCGGCCGAGTTCACGGCCACCTGATTGAGCGAGTAGGAAGCGACGAGTTCCTCGGGCTTCACGAGTTTGGGGATGGCGGCGGTGCGAAGGGGACCGGAGAAGCCCGCGAAGCCCGCGGAGAGCGCGGCGAGGAGGAGCAGGAAGATCAAGTGGTGATCGTGGAGACCGGCGTTCAGCGCCAGACCAGCGCTGGTGAGCCCGAGCACGATCGAACTGAGCAACATCAACACGCGTTTGTCGGCCCGGTCACCCATGGCGCCACCCCAGAGCGCACCGGTGATGAGGAAGGGAAGTTGTATGAGGCTCGCGAGTCCGACCCAGAGGCTCGAATGCGTCTGGCTGTAAACCTGGAATGGCACGGCGACGACGGTCAAGTTACTGCCGAGTAGCGAGACGACCTGCCCTGAATAGAGCAACCGGAAATCACGATTGTGGCGCAGCGGACTCACGTCAACGAGTAGCCGGGGCACCCAATCATGGTAGAGGGATAGTGTAATTCCGGGGGTATTGCGAAGGAGTGTCGATGATCGACGAAGAACTTGTTCAACTGTTGACGCCCGAGGGCGAACGCGTTGAAAGCTCCGAGTACGAATCCACGCTCAACGGCGACGAGATTTTCGGTCTCTATCGCGACATGGTGATCATCCGGCGTCTCTGCAACGAGTCGACATCGCTTCAGCGTCAGGGTCAACTCGCGCTGTGGGCGCCGATTCAAGGTCAAGAGGCCGCGCAAATCGGCGCGGGGCGCGCCCTGGCGCCCGGCGATTTCACTTTTCCTACCTACCGTGAGCACGGCATCGCGTGGTGCCGCGGCGTGCCGCCCGCGGATATGCTCCGCCTGTTTCGTGCGGTGAGCAATGGCGGCTGGGACCCACAAAAGTACCGTCACTCGGTACCGACCGTCGTGCTCGGCAGCCAATGCCTGCACGCCGTTGGCTACGCGATGGGTATCCAGCGCGATGGCGCCGAGGAGGCGTCGATGGCCTTCTTCGGCGACGGCGCGTCAAGCCAGGGTGACGTGATGGAGGCGTTTGTCTGGGCCGCGTCGTTCAACGCTCCCGTCGTGTTCTTCTGTCAGAACAATCAATGGGGTATCTCGACGCCGTCCTCAGTCCAGTCGAAGATCCCGCTGTACCATCGCGCCCACGGCTTCGGGTTCCCCGGTGTGCGAGTCGACGGCAATGACGTGCTGGCCGTATACGAAGTGAGCAAGCGAGCTCTCGAGAGCGCTCGCGTCGGCGGCGGACCGACACTGATCGAGGCCTACACGTACCGCATTGGCGCACACACGACCTCTGATGACCCCACGCGCTACCGCATCGACGCCGAGGTGGAGGTGTGGAAGCACCGCGACCCCGTCGAGCGAGTGAAGGCACTGCTGGCACGCGAGTACAAGGTGAAGAACGCCGACTTCGACGCCGTCACCCAAGAGGCCGACGCGATGGCCCTGCAGCTGCGCGAGGACGTATTGGCGATGAGTCGCCCCGATCCGATCACGATGTTCGACAACGCCTATTCGACACCTCACCCGCTGATCGAAGAGGGTCGGCGCGAGATGATCGACCTCGGAATCAGCGGAGGTGCGTTGTAATGGCCACGACCACCATGACGATGGCCAAGGCCCTTAACGAAGGCCTTCGTCGCGCGATGGAGAAGAATCCGAAGGTCCTCTTGATGGGCGAAGACATCGGGCGCCTCGGCGGCGTCTTTCGTATCACCGACGGTCTGCAGAAGGACTTCGGCGAGGAGCGCGTGATCGACTCGCCGTTGGCGGAGTCGGCCATCGTCGGCACCGCGGTGGGACTCGCGATCCGCGGCTACCGCGCCGTGTGTGAGATCCAATTCGATGGTTTCGTCTATCCGGCCTTCGACCAGATCGTGTCGCAGGTCGCGAAGCTCCACAAGCGCTCCGACGGTGCCTACATCATGGGCATGGTGATCCGGATTCCCTTTCAAGGTGGGATCGGTGCGATCGAACACCACTCGGAGAGCCCCGAGCCCTACTTCGCTCAAACGGCGGGACTACGCGTCGTGTCGTGCTCGACGCCGAATGACGCCTACTGGATGATCCAGCAATCGATCGAACATGACGATCCGATCATCTTCTGTGAACCGAAGAGTCGATACTGGGAGAAGGGTGAAGTCGACCTCGACACACCTCCCGCCGGCCTCTTCGACGCGCTGGTGCGCCGCGAGGGGACCGACGTCACGCTCATTGGCTACGGGGCGTCGATGAAGACGTGCCTGCGTGCGGCCGAGACCGCCCACGCTGAGGGCACGTCCATCGAAGTAATCGACGCACGTTCGATTGCACCGCTCGACATCGAGTTGATGGCCAAATCGGTGGAAAAGACCGGGCGCGTCGTCGTCGTCCAAGAGTCGCCGCACACGGCGTCGGTCGGATCCGAGATCGTCTCGGAGCTGACCCAGCGCTGCTTCTACTCACTGCGCGCTCCCGGACTTCGGGTGAGCGGTTACCACGTGCCGTACCCGCCCACGCGAATCGAGGAGGACTACCGTCCCACCGTCGATCGCATCCTGGACGCCGTTGACCGAGTGATGGGATTTGAGAGTTGAGCGAAGAGATTTTCTTACTACCCGACGTGGGTGAAGGTTTGACCGAAGCCGAGATCGTGACGTGGAAGGTCGCCGTCGGTGACGTCGTCACCCTCAATCAGCCCCTCGTCGACATTGAGACGGCGAAGGCCACGGTCGAACTCCCGAGTCCCTATGCCGGTACCGTCGTCGCCTTGCACGGCAACGTTGGTGATGTCCTCGAAGTCCACAAACCGCTCATCACCTTCGAGGTTGGCGGCGGGTCGTCGCCGGCGACGGCGGTGACCGCAGACGCTGCTCCGGCGACACCCCCGGCCGCACCACCGGACAAGACCGAAGGGTCCGTCGGCGAAGGTCGCGAGGCTGTGCTCATTGGGTACGGCGTCGCCAACGAAGACGCGGTCGTCACTCGCAAGCATCGTCGACAAGGTGCCGCGACACCGGCACCGACGCCGAGCGCTCCCGCGCCAGCGGCGCCAGCTCCCGCGGTCACGCACGCGAGGGTCGCCCCACGTTCGACGCCACCCGTTCGTCTCTACGCCAAGCAGCACGGACTGGACATCGCATCGGTCTCGGGGACCGGGCGCGACGGACTGATCACTCGAAGTGACGTCGAGCAGGCGCTCTCAGGAGCGCCGAGCGCACCTCGCGTGAGCGCGCCGATTGCCGGTCCGAACACCACCTCTCGTTTCGTGGGCCGCGACCTCGAGTCGTGGTCGAGCGGACCCAAGGAGGAGCGCATCCCGGTCAAGGGTGTGCTTCGGTCCATGGCCGAGGCCATGGTGCAGAGCGCATTCACCCAACCTCGTGCGGCTGTATGGGTTCGCGTCGACGCGACACGGACCATGGAATTACTGACGTCATTGAAGACCCAACCGAACCTTGCGGGTGTTCGCCTCTCACCACTCACCATCGTCGCGTTGGCACTCTGCGACGCCGCACGCCACTTCCCGGGGATCAACTCCAGCTTCGACACCGCGGCGAACGAAGTGATCGTTCGCCGCAGTGTCAACCTCGGCATCGCCGCTGACACGCCTCGCGGACTCATCGTGCCCAACATCAAGGGAGCGGATCAACTCGACTTGGTGGGGATGGCCCAGGCATTGACCGTGCTCGTTGACAAGGCCCGCCAAGGTACGACGACACCGAACGAGATGATCGGCACGACGCTGAGCATCACCAACGTCGGGCCATTCGGCGTGGACGCCGCGATTCCGATTCTTCCGCCGGGCACTGGGGCGATCCTCGCAGTGGGCCAGATCGCGAAGGCCCCGTGGGTCGTCGAGGATGAAGTCGTGGTCCGTCAAGTGGTCGAATTGGCGATGGCGTTCGACCACCGCCAAGTCGACGGTGCGATGGCGTCGGCGGTGTTGGCGCATATCGGTCGTTTCTTGCACGACCCCGCTCCCGCGATCATCGCGGGCTAGGCCCTCAGTCTTCGAAGTGCGTCCAGCGCACGATCGGCGTGCGTGTTCATGTTCATCTCGCTCGAGATGACGTCGAGCACGCGGCGATCCTGGCCGATGACGAACGTCGTTCTCTTCACCTTCAAGAGATCGAGTGACCTCTTCACGCCGTAACTCTTGGCGACATCCCCGTCGACGTCAGCGAGGAGTGGGTAGTCCAGACCGTTCTTGCTCGTGAACTCCGACTGTTTTGCGACAGTGTCCATCGAGATGCCGAGGCGCTGGCCGCCGAGGGCCGAGAACTCTGCGGCGAGGTCACGGAAGTGACACGACTCCTTGGTGCATCCTTTGGTCATGGCCGCGGGGTAGAAGAACAACACGACCGGACCGTTGAGCAGCATCGTCGAGAGTACGCGCTCGTTACCGTCTTGGTCCGGAAGTTTGAAGTCCGGTGCGAGGTCGCCTGTCTGCATGAGAGCAGACTACGGGTCGAGCCGAAAACCTACGCCACGGATGGTGATGAGGTGGACGGGATTGGCGGGGTCGGCTTCGATCTTCTGTCGCAGTCGCTTGACGTGAGTGTCCAGCGTGCGCGTGTCGGAAAGCTCAAGTCCCCACCAAAGTGTGTCGAGGCACACTTCGCGGGTCACGACTTGACCAAGTCGAGACGCGAAGAGTGCGAGGAGGTCGAACTCCTTGCGGCTGAGCTCAATCTCCATGCCCAGTCGCGTGACGGTTCGACGCACGAAGTCGATGCGAAGATCACCAAACGTGACGATCTCGTCATCGGAATTAGTGAGCGGTCGACGAAGGACTGCACGAATTCGTGCGATCAGTTCGCGGAGACGAAAGGGCTTCGTGACGTAGTCCGCTGCACCGATCTCGAGTCCGAGCACCACGTCGACCTCACTCGAGCGCGCCGTGACCATGATGACGGGCGTGCGCGTCGAGTCATAGAGTTCGCGGCAGTAGTCGATGCCCGAGCCATCGGGCAGCATGATGTCGAGGAGTACTAGATCAGGCTTCGCCGAGGTCATCAGTTGCCGGGCTTGTGCGATATTGGTCGCTCCGACGACGACGAACCCTTCCACGGTCAGCCCGATGTTGAGGGCGTCCTGATAACTCTCTTCGTCCTCTACGACGAGGATGACGCTGCGACTCTCGCTATCGGACATCGAGGTCCTTTGGCGAGCGCGCTTTCGTACTGCGGCGAGGGGCGGCACCGTTCGATATCAGAGGGGAGGTGTGAGATCGCACGTGTGCCACATCGTCAACGTAAGTAGGCAGGGTTACCGCAACGTGAACCGAACGCAATCGCGAGGTGTTCATCGGATGAATCTTCTTCGGTGCGGAACCAAGCGCCGCACGAGGTCGTAATTTAGGTGCTTTAGAGTTGGGCAAACAGTTGCGAGGAGAGCCCATGAGTGAACCGACGGTCAAGATCGGTCGCGACGACCACGTGTGGTCATTCGACGCCGAGCGACAGCCGGTGGTGACGGTGGACCCAGGTACCGTCATCGAGATCGAGACCTGGGACTGTTTCACGGGACAGGTCCAAAGTGAGAGCGACACGCTGGAGCAACTGGACCTCGCGAGGGTCAACAGTGCGACGGGTCCCATTGCCGTGCGAGGCGCAGAACCTGGCGACACGCTTTCGGTCACGTTGCTCGACATTCGTCCCGGGACCAAAGGCGCCGCGATGTGCATCCCCGAATGGGGGCAACTCATTGATTCGGTCAAGTCGCCGACCACGCGAATATTCCGCGTCGAGGACGGCATCGTGACGATGAACGAGAACGTGTCCTTCCCCGCGCGTCCGATGTTCGGTGTAATCGGCGTCTCTCCCGAGTCGGGTGACGTCTCGACGTTCTTCGCTGACCGCCACGGCGGCAACATGGACGATCACGTGAATGGCATCGGCGCCACGGTGCACCTTCCGGTCTTCCAACCCGGCGCTCAGCTGGCGATCGGCGATATGCACGCGTCGATGGGGGATGGCGAGATCTCGGGTACCGGTGTAGAGATCGGCGGCATCGGCATCATTAGGGTCGATCTGATTAAGGGCAAATCTGGTGGCTGGCCCATCACCGAGACCGCGGAGGCGTTCTATACCCACGGTACGTCCGACGGCGACCTGGACGCGGCGTTGAAGTCAGCGTGCGAGGAGGCGTCCAAACTGCTCGTGGACGAGTGGGGCTTCACGCCCGAAGATGCGTTCATGTTCCTCTCGGTCGCGGGCGACCTCGGCATCGCGCAGTACTGTCATCCCTCGCCGGGCAGCGTGATCGCCCGGATGCGGGTGCCGAAACTGGCGTCGAATCCGACGCCCTTTCGTCCCTAGCTACGACGTGGAGACGGTGAAGCCTTCGTAGGTGGTCGAGGTCTTCAGATAGCTGCCGGTCGCGGTGCAGGGACCGGTTGGGTGGCAGACCAGTCCGTAGACCCCTCCGTCGATACCTACGGAGCTCGCTCCCGTCGGCAGGGTGATCTTCTGTCCGACTTGCCACGCATTGGCGACCTCGTTGACGACGAGTGCTTGATACTGGCTCGCGGCGTCGTCGTAGGCGGCGCCGGCACTACAGTTGCCCGCAGAACGACAAGACACCGCGACGACACCGCCGTTCTTGCCGGCCATGAGTGCGCCGCTCGGCAACTTCAACTCGGTCGCCGGCTCCCAGACGCCGTTCACTTCGTCCACGAAGAATCCCTCGTACTGTGCGGTGCCGACGAGGTACTGGCCGCCGGCGCTGCAGTTGCCGATCGAGGGGCACGCGAGGCCGCCGTACCCGTAGAAGAACGTGTGGGGGTTGACGGCGGCGCCCGTGGGCATGGTCATGGCGAGCGCCTGCTGCCAGGTACCTCGCAACTCGGTCACGGTGAAACCCTCGTTTCGGCCATTGACGTCGGTGTAGGTGCCGATCGCGGTGCAGTTCTCAGCCGAGACGCACGCCACTTCGCTGACGTTCGCCACCGGGAAGGCGTTCGCGTTCGCGGGCAACGTGACAGCGATAGCTCGGGACCACTGTGCGTTGACGCCATTCACGATGAGTCCCTGCGTGGTGCCGTCGGTGCCGATGAAGGATCCGACGCCGACGCAGTGGCCCTTGACGCAGGTGATCTGGTTGAGCAAGGCGTAGGGGTTCGCGTTGGCACCGGCGGGGAGTGCCACCTCTTGCGCGCGGGTCCATGTGCCGTGCACTTCGCTGACGACCATCGCCTCTGAGTGGCCCACGGGTTGGGACTCATCGAGGTAACTGCCGACCGCGCTGCAATTGCCCGCCGACCAGCACGACACCGAGTGGACCTCACTGAGTTGTGAAGCGCCCTTGGCGTTCGCGGGGAGTGCGACCTCACGAGCTCGCTGCCAGACGCCACCGAGTTCGCTCGCGATGAAACTCTGGGCGTAGTTCTTCAAGTCGTCGTAACTGCCAACTGCGACACAGTCGCCGACCGCGCCGCAGGAGATCGAATTGACCGTCAGTCCCGGATTGGTGGCCGCACCGACGGGCGCGACGAGTTTCGTTGGCGCGGTCCAGACACCCTTTACCTCGTTGAGGATGAGGCCCTGGGTGTGGCTACTGGCATCATCGTACGCACCACCCGCGCTGCAATTTCCCGCCGAGGCGCACCCGAGTGCCGGCAGGAACCCTGAGGGAAGACCCGTGGCGCCGCTTGGAAGGTTCGCGACTTTCGCGACGTCCCAACGAGGCGTCGTGCTGGTGGCTCCCGCTGGCACCGAGAGCGCGAGCACGAGAAGCGGACACAGGAGCGACGCGGCTCGTTTCCACTTCATTGGCAGTACTCCACTTGCTAGAACCTCGTAAATGACATTCGACCGACGCACTTCTTCGACGAGGTGAACGTGCGCGGATGGAACCCTGACGTTCTCAGTATAAGAAGCGCAAATTGCCATCGGTAAGCGCGACCGCGTCGCGACGAAGGCTTTAGCGAATTCTTAGATGACACGGCGACGCGACCAGTGGTGCTCGAGGCCAATCGACGCACTAGAAAGGACGATTGGCCTCGTAGCCGTCGGCGATTGCCTTGCACTTGATGCACAGGGTACGGAAGTAGCCCTGGCCGGACGCGGCGGTACCGCGCTTGCGCAGCTCCGCGCCCACGGGGCAGCCGTCCTGATTGTGGAACACCAGTTCGTCGACGTCCTCAGTACCGGTTGAGTGAAAATCAGGAACCTTCGCCATCGACCACCCCCAAGGCTTGGCCGTCTGCAGGCCGTAGATTATCGGAGCGTAGCGCGTGTACCGTGATACTCGGATGTCGCCGCGACGTAAGGGGAACGATAAGTACTGAGCCGGCGATTTCAGGACTACGCCCTCTTCCCCCACATGGACGACGTCACGAACGTCGAATACGGCCTGCGCGTCGCCAGAATCGAGTGGGGGACAGCACCAACGTGTTGCCCTTGCGTGAACGATTGTCAACGAACGGAGTTGCGCCTCGACGAACCGCTCGGAGCGCTCGACCTCAAACTCCGCCAGGAGATGCAAGCCGAGTTGCCATCAAGCGTCGCATCGGCATCACCTTCGTGTGCGTCACCCACGATCAGGAGGAGACGATGGCGATGAGCGACCGCATAGCTCATTCCCATCTTGGTCGCCGCACGCCTGACGGGCACTGAGAATATCGCACCTCGCGTGGCGGCCCGCGAGTCGGACTAACTCGACCGGGACACCTCGTCGTCGTCCACGAGGTCGGCCCGCACCTCACGCTGGTTCTCTCCGACTTCGATCATGAACTCCTTCGGTGCCTCTTCGAGCATCATCAACGACTCCGCGGCACCGGGGATGGCGCGCAGGAGTTCGTCGAGCTTTCGCTGGGTGGCCTCTTGTACGCGACCCTGCGTGTGCTGGATCGTGAACACCATCAGCAGCGTGATGGACGATGATGCCACTTCGAAGCTGACCACCCATGAGTTGGGGAATCCCAGGACCGCGCCAACGATGAGCATCGCGACGAGGCCGGCGGCGAAGGCCACGGCCACGATCGACACCGACATGTAGTGATCGACGTGATAGATCAGCTTGCTGAGCGTGGGAAGTTGCGAGGTCTTGCGCGATATCACTTGGCTCGATCGCAACGTCTCCGACGGCTCCTCGACCTCGGTTGGGGACGTGGGATCCGATGGTTTGGTCTCTGTGGTCATCGTGTGGCTCCGTAACTGCTTCGTCGTCGAGCAGACGCTGCGCCGCGAATCCCGACTAGCGACGTGACCAGTGTAAAGACGCGGACGTGATCTCGAGCCTAGGGAATTGACATTGTGAATCCTGTGTGAATTGCACGTCGAACCTTTCCTGCACGCGGCTCGAAGACCGGGATCTGGCAGCGTCGTCGACGCGGTGGCCAAGGCGCGGGAATGGTTCCGCTGAGTCCGACATCGTGGGAAACCGGTAAGTTGGGGGCGGAAGTCAATGAGGCTGCCAACTCATCAGAGGCGCCAGTCCCTGCGGTCGACGACATCGTCGTCAGACTTCGGTTGGATCCGACGGCTCAGGGTGCGAGGCTGCGTGTCGGAGAACTCGACCGGTACGCACCGTGACCGGGTGGGGTGGCGAAGATCGAGGAGGAGGTCCCGTGATGCGAACCCCACGCACGCAGATCGTCTCGTCGAACTCGAGCGCCTCCCTCGGAGGTCTCAATGTTTGAAGAGGCTCCGGTAAGCGATCATCGCACGCGTGAGTACGCGATGATCTCGACGTTTCCCCCCACGCAGTGCGGTATCGCCACTTTCGCCGCCGCTCTTTCAGGCGGACTCTACGAACTCGGCGACGACGTGGGCATCGTTCGAGTCGGCGGCGAGAACGACCCGGCGCGCGAGATCGTGGTCGCCGAGTTGACGGGCCAACGCGGCGAGCTGACCATCGAGGCTCGCGCCGAACTCAATCGAGCCGACGTCGTCATCGTCCAGCATGAATATGGCATCTACGAGGGCCCCGACGGCGATGGCATCGTTAGAGTCCTCGAGGAGATCGAACGTCCCACCATCGTCGTGGCCCACACCGTCCTGGAAAATCCCACCCAGCACCAGCGCCTCGTACTCGAAGCCGTGGTCCGTGCGGCGGACGCCGTCGTCGTCATGACCGAGGCCGGTCGGCAACGACTCTGCACGAGCTTTGACGTTGACAAGAGCAAGATCTCGGTCATCCCGCACGGGGCTGCGGTCTCGGACGCGGTGCGACTCGATGAGAGCAATGCGCAACCACGACTCTTGACCTGGGGCCTCCTTGGCCCCGGCAAAGGAATCGAATGGGCCATCGACGCACTCGCGCAACTGCGCGATCTCAAGCCTCGGCCCAAGTACATCGTCGCGGGAAACACCCACCCCAAGGTCTTTGAGTTCGAAGGTGACGTGTATCGCAACATGTTGATCCAGCGAGCGAAGAATCGAAAGGTGGACGTCGAATTCGATCCCGAGTATCGCTCACTGCCGTCGCTCGCGCGATTGATCAGTGATGCCTCAATCGTGATACTCCCGTACGACTCACCGGACCAGGTGACTTCGGGCGTGCTCGTGGACGCCATCGCTGCGGGGCGACCCGTGATCGCTACGGCGTTCCCGCATGCGGTCGAGCTCTTGTCGACCGGAGCTGGCATCGTCGTACCACGACAAGATCCCTCAGCACTCGCCGAAGCCATTCGGACGGTGCTCACGACCCCCGGTCTCGCCCAAGAGATGGCCGCGGAGGCTCGACGTCTGGCGCCGGAGCTTGCGTGGCCCCACATCGCCTCTCGCTATGCGCTGCTCGGTGAAGAACTGTTGAACAAGAGAGCGCCGGTTTCGGCCACTCGATGAACAGCGCATATCGATTTGACCACTTGGTCGCGCTCACCGATCGGATCGGCACGTTCGAGCACGCCGAGCTCGCCGTACCGCGACGCGAACACGGCTACTGCGTCGATGACGTCGCTCGGGTACTCGTCGTAACCGCCCGCGAGCCTCGTCCGAACGAGGCCGTCCGCTCCCTGGCCCAGGGATCGTTGGCCTTCATCGCTGATTCGATGGGTACCAGAGGCGACGTTCGTAACCGACGCGACGCTGACGGTACGTGGTCGAGCGATTGGTGCACGGAGGATTGCTGGGGGCGGAGCCTCTGGGGACTCGGTACGGCTGCGGCCAGCGGTCAGTTCCCGATTGCGAGTACCGCCCACGCACTCTTCGAGCGAAGCGCCGTCATGCGTTCGCAGTATCCGCGCTCAATGGCCTTCGCCGTCTTGGGTGCCGCCGCCGTCACCCACGTCGACCCCACCAACGCGATTGCGCTCGGACTCCTTCGTGATGCCGTTGCGGCATTGCCGGCGGCCCACGGTGACCTCGCGTGGCCCTGGCCCGAGGAGCGTCTGCGCTACGCCAATGCCCTTCTACCCGACGCGATGATCGCGTCGGGCGCGGCCCTCGAACGAACTGAGTTGATCGAGAGCGGGCTCTCGCTCCTTGGATGGCTCTTGGATCGCGAGACCTGTGAGGGCCACCTTTCAGTCACGTGCGCCGCGGGCTCGGGTCCTGGGGACGTAGGGCCAGCCTTCGACCAACAGCCGATCGAAGTCGCCACCATGGCCGATGCGTGCGCGCGCGCCCTCACGGTAGACAGTTCGCGCAAGTGGGTTGACGGCATACGTATGGCGAACGCGTGGTTTGACGGGGAGAATGACGCCAAAGTCGTCATGTGGGACTCTGCGACGGGCGGTGGCTACGACGGGTTGCATTCGGACTCGGCGAACCAGAATCAGGGGGCCGAATCAACTTTGGCGCTGGTATCAACCCGTCAGCAGGCATTTACGCACCAAACTGTGTCTACATGAAAAATGAGCCCCTCGCGTCCCGCGTCGACCTCCACATTGTTTCGGATCCGTCACGCGTCGTTGCCCTCCTCTTCGTCGCCGGTCAAGAACTCGGCGGTGCCGAGTCACGCGCGTCCAGCGTCGTCAAGCGCATCGTGGCGCTTCCCGAAGCTGACGTTCGACGTCGACTGAAGGAAGTGATCGGGCGATTCGCTCGTCGCCACCGTGACATTGTCGCCACCTTTTCCCAACACGCGGAACGGGTGAGTAATCGACTCGATCCGAATATGGACCTCAGCGAAGAGCGATGGCTGCTCCTCGGTGCCTCCTTCACGCACGAGTATTCGCTCGAAGCGGCGGCGGTCTGCAATCCAAGCATGGTGGCGCACCCCGACCAGACGAACGTGCCCGAAGGTTCCGTACGCTTCATCTTGAGTTTCCGTGCTGTTGGTGAGGGCCATCGTTCGAGCATCGGATTTCGCACCGGGCTCGTCAGCGCGAACGGGACGATCACCCTCGACGAGCGCGAACCGTTCCCCATGATCGGAACGGCGCGCGACGGGATCTTTCACCGCGACGTGTTCCACGCGCGCCTCAAGGCGATGGGCCAGGATGGCGAGAGCGCCGCGTACGTCCTTGATGAACTCCCGCTGGTGTTCTCGATCGAAGAGCTCGAGGCCCGCTTGGAGATCCTCGTGAGCGAGTTCGACACTCGTCAAGACGCGCACACCATCGCTCGCCAGCATCGAGCCATCGCCGCCTGCAGCTACGGCGTGTATTTCGACGACGCCGTCGACATCTCCGAACGAGTGCTCTGGCCGGTGATGTCGGCCGAAGCCCACGGCATGGAGGACGCGCGGTTCGTCAAGTTCAGCGAAGACGACGGTTCCACGACGTATCTCGCGACCTACACGGCCTTCGACGGCACGCACATCGCGCAACAACTGCTCCGCACCGACGACTTCGTGTCCTTTGACGCCTCGCCGGTCGTCGGCGCCGCCTCACTCAACAAGGGCCTGGCGCTCTTCCCGCGAAAGATCGACGGCCACTACGCCGCGCTCACGAGGTACGACCGTGAGACGAACGCGGTCTGTTTTTCGGACACGCTTGGTCACTGGGGACGCGCCGTAACCTTCCAGATGCCCGAGTGGGACTGGGAGGTCATCCAGCTCGGCAATTGCGGTTCGCCCATCGAGACGGCCGAGGGCTGGCTGGTACTGACGCACGCCGTGGGTCCGATGCGCACCTACAGCATCGGTGCGGTGCTCCTCGACCTCGAGGACCCGACCAAGATGATCGGCGCGCTGAAGGATCCGCTCATCACGGCGGACGCCGATGAGCAGGACGGCTACGTACCAAACGTCGTCTACACATGCGGCGGTTTGGCGCACGGTGACGTGCTCGTCATCCCCTACGGTGTCGCGGACTGCCGGATCAACTTTGCGACGGCGAGTATCAAGTCACTGCTGGCGGCGATGACGCCGACCCAGCACCCCACGATGGTGGCCAAGGTCCGTCACCGTCGAGAGGAAGACCTGGCTCTGGAGCACTAGCTGCCCTTCGCCCAGTCCGGGACAGTGCGGCTTGGGACCGGCGTTGACGTTCCCGTAGCGATGGTGGGTGATCGCGACACTTTGCTCGAGTAACCAACGAGGCATTTCAACGTCGCCGCGTTGGGCGATCGCGCGACGGTCAATCGTGACACCACATTCGAGCAGTTCCACCGTGGGTGCCGCTTCGCTCGAGAGCCATCGGACTCGGCCGATTGAATCGGCGCGCGCGATCAACTGCTCGATCGATTCAACAGTTGGATCGCCAAAGACCTCAACTGGCGTCGCCGTGCTGTACTGCACGGCGACGCCCGCGGTCGCGTGAATGAAGTCGATCAGTGTCAGCTCGTCATCGCGGAACGAATCGTCGATCCGCACCACGCCCGGCTTGGCGAACTGTCGCTACCGCTGCTAGTTCTGATCGACCTTTAGCCCCGATCGGTCGAGTGCCTGACCGCCGGTCTCTTCCCACCAGCGCTGCGCCTGGCGCACGGCCTCGAGCGGCTCTCGCAACTCGGACCACCTTCGAAGTGCGTTGACGTAGTGATGGCCCCCGGCCTTCGAGGTTGGACCGACGCTGCTTCGCCGCCAACCTCCGAAGGGTTGACGGTTCACCACGGCGCCCGTGATGCCTCGATTGACGTAGAGATTGCCCGCCTGTATGCGTTGCATCCATAGTTCGCACTCGGTCTCATCAAGACTCTGAATCCCCGCGGTGAGCCCGAAGTCGGTCTGGTTCTGCCAGTCGATGGCCGTCGCAAGATCCGGCGCCACCATCACGCCCAGGACCGGCCCGAACCACTCGTGTCGGTGGCTCCAGGAAGCGGGCTGAACCCCGAGCTTGACACCTGGCGACCACTGCAATCGCGCGCTGTCGAGCGCTTTGGGTGTCACGAGCCAACGCTCACCGGGATCGAGTTGGAGGAGTGCCCGTTCGAGTGCCGGCTCGGCCGGTCGGATAATCGGTCCGACCGAGGTCGAGAGCTTCCAACCGGGACCGACCCGTAGAGTTCGTACCGCGTCTTCGAGCTGGCGCAGGAACGAGGGATCCTCGTAGACGTCGCGCACCACGAGCACGAGGCTGGCGGCGCTGCACTTCTGTCCTGCGTGACCGAAGGCCGACTGCACGACGTCACGCACCGCCATCTCTATGTCGGCGCACGCGCTGATGAGAATGGCGTTCTTGCCGCTCGTCTCGGCGAGCAGGTTGATGTCTGGCCTCCAGCGCGTGAACATCGCCGCGGTGTCGAAGGATCCCGTCAAGATCACCGCGTCCACGCCGTCGTGGGTCACGAGGTGGCGTCCGGCTTCGTCGTCGCGCGTTGGTACGAACTGCAGCACATCCTTGGGCACACCTCCCTCCCATAGTTGACGAACCAGGTGCCACGCGGTAGCCACGGTCTCTGGTGCGGGCTTGAGGATGACCGCATTGCCAGCGGCGAGTGCGGCGAACACGCCACCAGCGGGAATGGCGTAGGGAAAGTTCCAAGGGGGCACGACGACGACCGTCCCCATGGGAGTCGACTCGGACAGGTCGGTGATCGATGACGGGTAGAAGCGCGCGAAGTCGATCGCCTCGCTCACTTCGGGGTCGGCCTCGGTCTGCGTCTTGCCGGCATCGCGCGCCATCACGGCAATCGAGGCGAGACGTCCGCTCTCCATCACCTCGGCGCAGCGATACAGGATCGTTCGGCGCTCTTCGATCGAGAGTTGGGACCACGACGCACGGGCATCGCCAGCGCAACGCACGGCGTCGTCGACGTCCGCTCCGTCCGCCACGCAGTAGCGGTACCACGGTCTCCCCTCATCGCTCGGATCGCGGCCCACTTCAACGTTCGTCGTGACGCGCTGTTCGCCGTCAATGACGAGTGGAATGAATTCGTGGCGCAGCGACCGCACGTCGTCAAACGCGCGCGTGACCTCATCGGTCGCCGTGGGTGAGGTCGTGTCGTAGGCGACGGCGTTGACGAAGTGCGTTGGATCGCGTTCGACGACTGAGGTATGGCGAAGTGAGGTCCCTGACACGACGTGGCGCCCATGGACCGAGGCGAGGAAGCGGTCTCGCTGTTCGGCGAAACGATCCGCGTCCGATCCAATGACAAAGGCCGCCTTGAGGTAGTTCTCGTCGGACGTGTTCTCGTCGAGACGGCGCACGAGGTAGGCGACGGCCGACGCGAAGTCGTCGGACCTCGTGACCGGCGCGTAGAGCAGTACCTTCTGGCCGGTGCGGGCGAGGGCGAGTGATTCGGCGTTGGCCATGCCTTCGAGCATCTCGACGTCGACCTGATCGAGGACGCCGCGCGCCGCCGCGACGTCGAGCGCCCACGTGAGGTGAAAGAGATTGTGGCTCGCGAGACCGATGCGAACGGCCGCAGCGTGCTCGGGGCGCAGGGCGACGTCGATGAGACGGGCATAACTGGCGTCGACGTCGGCCTTCGAGCGATACGGCGCGGCGGGCCATCCATGCAACTCGGCTTCGGTCGTCTCCATGGCGAGGTTCGCGCCCTTTACGAGTCGGACCTTGATGGTCGCGCCGGACCTCTCGAAGCGTTGCGTCGCCCACGACACCAAATCGAGTAGGGCCTGGTGTGACTCGGGAAGGTAGGCCTGGAGGACGATGCCCGCGTCGAATGATGCGAACTCCTCCTCATTCAAGACACGCATGAAGGCGCTGATCGTGAGGTCGAGGTCTCGGTACTCTTCCATGTCGAGATTGACGAACGTACCGTGTCGCTGCGCCTCACGATAGAGACGACGCATCTTCTGAGCGACGCGCTCCAACGATCCATCGCGGTCGATCGTGATGATCTGACTGACGACCGACGAAAGCTTTACCGACACGTAGTCGATCTCGGGCCGGCTCATCATCTCAATCACCCTCTCGAGTCGCTCGTTGGCCTCCGCCTCACCGAGCACCGCCTCACCCAGCACATTGATGTTCAAGGAGATGTCATCTCGCGCGCGACGTCGCAGGTGTCGATTGAGCGCGCTCGCCTCCGCCGGAAGGATCAGGTCTCGTGAGTACCGGCGAATGCGCCGAGCGACCATCGCGATCGCGAGCGATGGCGCGATACGAGAGAGGCCCGCGAGCAGCTTGAGCCCCGCGGCGTTGACCCGTCCGAATCCTTCGACTGACGCCTTGGCGGACGCTAGACGGTAGATGTTCGTCGAACTGCGAAGCGAGCGAATTCGCATGACCTCGTCGGTCAGCGTGATGGTCACCTCGATGGCACGTGGATCCTTGAAGAGTCGCGCGAATCGGCGCCGGCTGGCTACTTCTTCGCGTGTGCGCAGTTTCGCCGACTCCGCGAGGAGTTCGCGAACCCGGGCGACTGAGCCTTCGGCGAGTGAGTCAATCGTGGTGTCGGTGTGAAGGTGTCGCACCATCATTAGTACGGCGCACTAGGCGCGTTTCGTTGGTCTCTGGACTCACCTGGCATCGTCGCCCTCTCGTCACTGCCACCGTAGACCCGTGCGTCCACGCGGACGCTTCAACGACTTCGCATCCGGTGTACGACCTCGTCGACCACCTCGGAGGTCGACGCGGAACCGCCGAGGTCGAATGAGCGTATACAGTCCATCGCCGCGGCGAGGGTGGCCTGACGAAGCGCTCGCGAGGCGTCGGCGCATTGGGCGTCGCCGCGGATGCCAGCGTGTTCGAGTACCGCAGCGCAGGCGAGGAGCATGGCCATTGGATTGGCGACGTTCTTTCCCTCCAGTGACGGCGCGGTGCCGTGGGGCGCCTCGGCCATCGCGGCGGTGGGATGGAGATCCTCGTCGAGCGCCAGGAGCACCGACTCGGCGCCGGCGATAGAGCCGAACATCGCGAGCACCAGGTCACTGAGGCAGTCCCCATCACGGTTGAGCGAAGGGATGACGACGGCTTGGTCCCATTGTTCGGTCATGAGTCCGGCGTACGCCGCATCGATGAGCATCGGATGATAGGGAACCTCAGGGTGCCGGGTCGCGGCTCGGTCCATCTCTTCTTTCAGCATCCCTTCGTAGGTGGCCGAGACCGTCCACTTTGGACCGCCGTAGACCAGACCGCCCATATTTGCAGCGGTGACGAAGGCGAATTCGGCGACTGACTGGCACGTGTTGCGATCGATTCGTTCGGTGCGCCACGCAATTTCGTGCAGGGCGCCCGGCTCGCCTTCGCGACCCTCGGCCGCTCCGTACGCGTCGCCGACGGCCATGCGAACGACGACGACCGGGTGCGAGAGGGACACGATCGGCGCGACGCCCGGAATGCGCCGACCCGTGCGCACGATCCCCTTGCCGTCGATGCCCTCGCGAAGAATTCGGTTGGGAGCGCCAACGCTCCCGATTTCGGTGGCCGTGATCGTAGCCGCCTTGAGGCCGCGCCCGGTCTCGACGCTCGCCGTTGCGGCGTCGTGGACGACGCCGTTGTTCGTGCGCCGACGATTCTCAAGCGAGAGATCGAAGCGTACGAGGTCGACGTCGAATCCCAACACGTCGGCGTTCATTACTCGCAGGGCTTCGTCGAGCAACTCTTGTCCGGTTTGGTCGCCTTCGCACACCACAATCGCGTTTGTCGTCATGACCTCACGTTACCGAAGACCATCGCGTGCAGTTCTGCGACGAGTGCGGATTCGCGTGAGTTCCGACGCGAGCGAGCGTGAGGCTAGAGAGCTGCGGGTGTCTCAGCGACGTCAAGACCTTTGGGCGGTATCCAGATCGCAGCCGAACTGTCGCCGAGGCCCGTGCAGTCACCTTCGAAGTATTTGATGCCGACCCATGCGCACACAAGTGCGTCCAGCGCATCTTCGTAGCGCTTCAAGTGACTCGACGCCATGGTGTCGACGACGTCCTTCGCCGGAAGAGGGAGATCGATCCTTCCAATGTCCTGCGACAGCGCGTCGACGATCTTGCGCCAGTTCTTGACGATCCGACGCCGACGCTCCTCGGGCGTCTTCTCCGGCCAGTACTCGTTCGCCCGTCCAATCTTGTACTTGTAGCGAAAGTCCTTCTTCAAGAGGTACAACAGTGCCGGATGTGGATAGACCTCTGCGAGGACTCCCTCGGTACCAACCGCCGTCGACGCGGTCGCGACGGGGAAGCCGAGTTCCTTGAATCGCTCCGTCAGATTGAAGCCGACGTCGCCGGGGCGATCGGGGCTCGGCGAGTGCGTACTGCACCCCTTCGATCCGAACTTCTTCGACACCTCTGCATCGGCCCCGCGGCGCTTGGTGATCGGCTCCAGCGAGATGGGCAAGTCCACGGTCACGAGGTCAACAGTCCTCCCTTCGAGGAGAGTGTGGGCCGCGCTCAGGAGTGCGTCGACGTCAGGTCGCCCCGACACGGGTGTCTGCGACCAGTCGACGGGCACGCCCTTTGCGAGTGCGACGAACTGGCCGTAGCTCGGACTGAGGCCCACGCACTTCCAGCGGCCTTTCGACTGATGGAGCAGCGCAACACCGCTCGGCTCGGTCGCTGTCCACGCTGGATCAAGGGCCAGGATGCTTTTCATCTACGGCAGGTTATACCTTTCGACGCGACGACTCTCGAAGCGGTTACAGCTCGTCGAGGTGCTTTCGTCGACGTCGTGGAACACGAGGTTTTGCACATTTCGCACGACAACTAATGACCTTCGACCCCGAAGCCTGCGCCTGCCAGCGACTGCGCACACCCTTAAGTTGGCTGTAGAGGTCATGCAGTTGGCCTTCGAAACGAGAGGGAAGGATGTCTGATGAAGAATGTCATCGCACTATTTGGCAATCCCGATGATCGCACCGCACTTGCACCGTTCAACTGGCTGCGCACGTCAAAGTACGCAGCTGTCGCGTGGCTCGCTGTACGCGTGTGGGTGGGGATCATGTGGATACAGGCTGGCTGGGCCAAGATCTTTGGCGCAGAGAACGGAGCGTTCCTGCACAACAACGGCTCGGGTGTGGCTGGCTTCGCCGCGCACGGCGTGCCCGCGTACTCATGGTGGGGGAGTTTTCTCCACAGTTTCGTGGTTCCCAATGCGGGCTGGATCGCGGTGTTGGTCGCATTTGGCGAGTTGGCCATCGGCCTCGGCCTGGCCTTTGGTTTCCTTACACGCACCTCAGCGATCGCCAGTCTGTTGCTCTTGTTCACGTACGTGATGTCCGGGACGGCGAGTGTCTGCGCGTTCTACGCGCTCTGTGCCCTCATCGTGCTCGCGACGTGGAGGACTTCGAGTTGGATCGGTGTCGATGGACTCATTGCTGGATGGCGTGAACGTCACCACGCATCCTCCTCAGATGTACTCATCGCCGACGTGGAACGTGAGTACCCGCGAGAGCTCGTCTCCGCGTAGCAGCCCCACAGTTCGCAGTACACAATGCGGTCCGCCTCGGCGGACCGCATTGTTGTCTCAGCCCAGCGCCTGGACGAGGTCCTGCCAAAGATCCTCCGGATGCTCGAGGCCGACACTGACGCGCAGGAGTCCGGGAGGCACGCCTTCTTCACCTTCCCATCGACCTCGGCGATCGATGGTGGTCTCCACACCGCCCAGGCTGGTCGCCCCGACGATGAGCCGCAGTGACTCCACGAGTCGATCGGCGGTTGGTGCGTCCGCGACGTCGAAGGAGAGCATGGCACCGTAACCAGCCATGTGTGCCGTTGCTCTCTCGTGACCGGGATCGTCGGCTAGACCGGGGTAGCGCACCCGGGCCACACTTGGGTGTGCTGCGAGTCGCTCGGCCAGCAGCGCCGCCGTCTCCTGTTGCTTGGCGAATCGCACGGGCAGCGTGCGCAGACCGCGAAGGGCGAGGTACGTCTCCATCACCCCCGGTATCGAACCTTCGATCGTGCGCCACGCGATCAGCTCATCGCGACGCGTCACGTCCGCGACAATGACCGCACCGAGCAAGAGGTCAGAGTGACCGCCAATGTACTTCGTCGCGGAGTGCACGACCGCCGTGGCCCCGAGTGTCAAGGGCTGTTGGAGCATCGGCGTCGCGAACGTGTTGTCGACGATCGTGACGACGCCGGCGTTCTTCGCGGCGGCGAGAATCGACGGGAGGTCCGCGATGCCCAACGTCGGATTCGTGGGCGACTCGAGCCACAGCACGTCGGTGTGCGCAAGTTCGGCGAGCACGTCGGATGTACTCACGACATCGACAGTGCGAATCGTGAGACGGCCCTCCTTCGCCAGCCGCTCGAGGAGCCCTCGAGTTCCGGCGTAACCGTTAACGGGATACGTCACCGTCGTCCCGAGAGGGAGCGGCGCCAGTAGCGAAGCGACGGCCGCCAGTCCTGAGGCGAATGCGACACAGTGGCCGCCTTCGAGTTCGCCGAGCGCCGACTCGAACGCCGTCCAGGTGGGATTGCCCCAACGCCCGTAGCCGTAGTCGCCACCGTCGCGGTACGTGCTCGCGAACGTGGGCGCGACATTGATCGGTGCCCCCGGCTTGGTGTCGCGGCCCGCGATGATCGCGATCGTCTCAGGATGCCAATTCGTCGCCTCGGTCATGCGTCCAGTATGGCGGACGCTCGATCGATGACCGAAGCGTTCGCGTCAATTCGCGGTGACAAGACCCGCACACTCGAGTACGTGACTCGAGGGCGCGGGCCTCAGCGGTTCTTAGGCAATGTCGTCGGCCAGCAAGCGATAGATCGACTTGCGAGCTTCGGCGAGGATGGCGACCGCCTTCTTCGTTTGCGCATCCGATCCGGCCATCGAGACCTGGCGAACGGCCATCACCACTTGGCGAAGGGTGCCGTGCAGGTCTTGGGTGGCGTCGCTGACTTCAGCGGCCGCTACCTCCCAAGGTTTGCCCAGCGTGTCGCGTTCCGTCTCGACCAGGGTCTTGCCCTTGACGGTCAGGTGGAACGTCTTGCCGGACTCCGTCGACGCGATTTCGACGAGACCCTCATCCTCGAGTTGCTGAAGGATCGGGTAGACCGAACCCGGGCTTGGACGCCACGCACCATTTGAGCGTTCGTTCAACTCTTGGATGATTTGATAGCCGTTTCGTGGTGCCTCTTCGAGCAAGACCAAGACGGCTGCTCGAACATCGCCACGCATACGACGTCGTCCGCCACGGGGCGGAAATCCGCCTCGAAACATCTCGTCGCCTCTGCCAAAGGGCCCTCCCCGGTGTCCACCGGGTGCACGACCGCGTCCGCGGCCCCGCGGTCCACGATCGCGCGAGGTGCGCTCTTCGTGGATGTGTTCATGGAATTCGTGATTCATAGTTTCCTCCTATGTTCTATTTCCGAATATAACGATATATCGGAATAAGACGTTTGTCAAGAGGTATTTTCGAATCCTTGAAAATGGGGACTTCGCGACGAACGCCGGGGACAGCGAGATCGATGGGCCCATACCGGCAAGGTCACTGCGGTGGGGTCGTATCCCTTGACGGCTCGGATTGATTGGAATCGCCGAACGTCGTCGTCGATCGGTGCAGTTCCTCGGCGATGCGCTTGATTGACTGAAGTCGCGAGTCCCACGCCGTGCCGACGTTGACCAACATCTGTGCGGCGCTGTCGATCTCCGTGGGACGCACGGCGAAGAGAACCTCGCGACCCTGTCGCCGCGAAGAGACCAGGTTCGCCTTCTCCAGCACCGCGAGGTGTTTGGCGACGGCCTGGCGAGAGAAGGGGACCTCACTCGCCAGGCCACTCGCCGTCGCTTCACCCCGGTTTATCAGGAGTTCGAGCAACGAACGCCGACTCGGATCGGCAACCGCGAGCCAAACCTCTTCGTCGTACGTGCGAGCTCGCCCGCTCACGTCGCCGACACGTTGGCGGTGGCCGCGTAGGCCGCGAGGCGCGGCACGAAGTGGTCCCAACCGTTGCTGTGGTCGTCGTAGTACTCGCGGTTCTTCTCGTCGCTCCAGTCGTTCTTGTCGAAGCCACTCTCGACGAGGCGCAACGTCGTCACGCCTCCGTTCTCGCTGAGGATGAACTCGACGAGCATGGAGTTCGACTCAGTCGGCTCCTCGCCATCGGGTTGGCTCCATCGGTACGAGAAGACATTGGGCGGGTCGACCGTCTCCACGCGGAGCGGGCTGATGTGATCGTGCTCAGTGAAGTTCAGCGAGCCGCTCCCACCGGGACGAAGGTCCAACGTGGCCTCCTCGGCGAACCAGTTCACGATATACGCGGGGTTCGTCACGACTTCCCACACGACCTCAATCGGTGCCTCAATCTGGATCTCTCGTTCAATCGTTGCTGCAGTCATTTCACTCTCCTTCTGGTTGATTACCGCTATGTGCAACCAAGTATTGCACATGAGTTCTCATTATGCAACTACTAGTTGCATGTTTTCAACGTCGTTGATTTCTATGGACTTTCGGTGCTGAAACGTGCGCTCGGGCAGTGTCGCGGCCACGGATGCGCCGATTCGAAACGGTATGCGGACGCGAGCACCACGTCCTCGCGGAACCGCGGTCCTATGACCTGGAGTCCCACGGGCAGACCGGAGGAGGTCAGTCCCGCCGGGACGCTCAGGGCCGGGAGGTTAACGAGATTGGCCAACATGGCGAGCACGACCGACATCCCGGCGTGCACGTCGGTGCCGTTGATGCTCGTCGGCATGGGACCTTCGGCGGCGAAGGGCGGGGTGCAGGACATCGGCGTGAGAATGAGGTCGACGTCGTTGAAGATCGTGGCGACCTCGCTGACCAATGAGCGTCGATCCGCTTCGACACTCGCGAGCCACGGCAATGTCTTTGCGCTCAGGAACTCCCATCCGGGGGCCGCACGTGGGTCGAGCTCGTCACGCCGCTCCTCCCACAGATCACGTGGCACGCCGACGAACTTGTCGACGCCTTCGATCGACGCGTACGTGCGTACGTAGTCACGAAGCGTGATGGGTCGATCCACTATCACCGCGCCGATCGCGGCCACAAACGACCTCGCCGCCACTTCGCACAGTCGTGCGACCTCGGGGTCGAGAACCGCGAAGCCGAGGTCACTGGACCAAGTCACACGAAGTGTCGACAGATCGGTGTGGTGGAGCGCGTCCACGTAGCGCCTCGCCGGAGAGGGGACGCTCGTTCGATCTCGAGCATCTGGGCCGGCCATCACGTCGAGCAGTAACGCGGTGTCCGTGATCGTCGTCGTCAACGAGCCCACGACAGAGTTCTGCGCCAGGTGCGTATCACCGAAAGTGGGGATTCGTCCGTACGAGCTCTTGAGACCGACGAGACCAGTGAAACTTGCCGGTGTGCGAATCGATCCGCCCCCGTCGCTCGCCGTGGCGAAGGGGACCATCGCACTCGAGACGGCAGCACTCGAACCGCCACTCGAGCCTCCGGGCGTTCGTTCGAGGTCCCACGGGTTTCGTGTGACGCCCAGTAGCGGACTGGCCGTATAGGCCCACGCGCCAAACTCGGGCGTCGCGGTCTTTCCAATCGCGATCGCGCCAGCCTCGCGAAGTCGACCTACGTGAATCGAGTCGACCGTCTTTGCCGGGCCCTCGGCGAACCACCGCGAGCCGCGCGTCGTGGGCATTCCAGCACAGTCGTCGAGATCCTTCACGCCAAAGGGAACGCCGGCGAGCGGTCCGAGCTCATCGGTTCGTCCTTCGCGCACAGCGGCATCCACGAGTGCCGCCTGCGCGAGCGCTGCCGCGCTGTCGACGTAGACGAAGGCGTTGAGTGCTGGGTTATCTCGCTCGATCGCGTCCAAACTTTGGCGCACGAGTTCTGTCGCGGACAGCGCACCCGAGCGCACCATCGCGGCGGCGTCAACGACTGAGGGCATTTCCATGGCAACGTCCTAGCAGGTCATTTGTTACGCCGGCGATTGACTCGAACTCGATGACTGAGCGGTCGTGAATCGAAGGGCGCTCGCGAACACGCAAAGACACCTTACCGCGCAGGCGCACAGCACGAGAGGAACGACGCGGATTCCGAACGAAGAGACCATGACGCTCTCGATCGCGGGGCCGATGACGCCACCGGCCATCATGCACAAGATGAGGAGCGCGACACCGTCGCCGTCATGGGGAATCAAGGCGGTGTACCAAATCAGGCCCATGGGATAGACGAGCGCGAGGGAGAAACCGACGAGAGGGTAGAGGTAGGGCGCGGCGCTCGTCGCGTACGCGCCCGCGCAGAGTGTCGCGGCGAGACCGAGGCCGGCGAGGACCAAGCCTCGCTCGGAGTGGCGTCGACCGGCGGGTCCGGCCAACACGCGCCCGAACGCGAGCCCGAGCCAGAAGCCGGCCGTGATCGCGCTCGCGAGTGACGCCGAGAAGCCGCCGCGGTGCAACTGCGGAGCGATCCATCCGGCGGTCGTCGTTTCGGTCGCCACGTACAGGATGTAGGCGGCGATGAACGTACCCAGGATGAGCCGACGCCGACGCGCGGTGACGTCGAACACGTCGCGTGGCGGCGCATCGCGCATCGGCGGCGCGATGATGCCGCTGTTGCCGAAGGTCAGGACGACCGCAGCTATCGCGATGGCTGCGAGGAGGTAGCGATAGTTGTCCGGATGCACGAAGACGATCAGCACCGGTCCGATGACGGCGCCCAGACCGTAGCCAGCGTTGGCGACACTGAGACGACGAGCTCGTCCCTCCATACGTGTGCGAACGAGGAGGGTGGTGAGCGAGAAGTCCACGCCTCCGAAACCAACGCCCATGACGAATATCGACGCCATGAAGCCGTACCAGGTGGGCATGATCGCCGCTCCACACGCTCCGAGCGCCATGGTGAGGAGCGTCATCGTCAAGACGACGTTGCCAGTTAAGTGCTTTATGGCGTACCACCCAAAGGGCACGCCGCAGAAGGCCCCCACGAAGTACACGCTGAGTACGACGCCGGCGTCCGGCAACGAAATGTGGAATCGCTGTGCGAACGTGACGAGCAGCGGCCCGAAAAGCGATGACAACATTCCGAACACGATGAGGTCCGCGGTGGCACTCGCCATGGCGAGTGGGCGAAAGGTCACGTCGGCGAGATCGTCCTGCGGACCGGTGAGTGAATCGAACGTCACGCGCTGACCTGTCAGTCCGATGTCACGCCGAGGTTCACGTCGAGTTGGCGTCGCGCGTTGGCATCGTCGTCGCGGCGAGGAAGTCGCGCTGCAACTTTCGTTCGGACTCATAGCGGGCCAGGGCATCGCGCGTGCTCTCTCGCGTCGCGACCTCCGCTACCGGGACATCCCACCATGAGGCGGAGTCGGGCGCGGGAACCATCGGATCCGTCTCGATCTCGATCACGGTGGTCATCGACGACGACCTCGCCGTCGCCAGCGCGTCGCGAAATTCTTCGATGGTCGCGGCACGCAGTACGGTCGCACCGAGGCTGGCGGCATTGGCCGCGAGATCGACGGGCAGCGTGGCGCCGGTGAGTTGACCCGTCGCATCGCGAAATCGGTACTTCGTGCCAAAGCGTTCGACGCCGACCGACTCGGACAGCGCGCCGATGGACTGGAAGCCGTGATTGATCACGAGGATCACGATTATCTTGACGCCCTCCTGGACGGCGGTGACGAGCTCGGCGTTCAACATGAGATACGAGCCATCACCCACCATCACGTACACCTCGCGATCCGGCGCGGCCATCTTTACGCCGAGCCCGGCGGCGATCTCGTACCCCATGCAAGAGAATGCGTATTCGACGTGGTAACCCTTCGGATCCCTCGCCCGCCACAGTTTGTGCAAGTCGCCGGGCAGACTGCCCGCCGCCGCGACGACGACGTCGCGGTTAGCGCTCGACGCTTCGACGGCGCCGATGACCTCACTCTGTCCCGGTAGCGGAAGGTGTCCGAGGTCGTAGGCGCGCTGCACTTTTTCGTTCCATTGCCGCGCCAGATCGCGGTAGTGACGTTCGAACGCTTCGTCGACGTGCCAATCGACAAGTTGCTCGGCGAGTTGCGTCAACCCTTCGCGCGCGTCGGCCACGATCGGCGCACCCGAAAGTTTCGTCGTATCGAAGGGCGTGACGTTGATGTTGACGATCTTGACTTCGGGATTTTGAAAGACCGAATTTGACGCCGTCGTGAAGTCGCTCCATCGCGTGCCTACGCCGATGACCAGGTCAGCGTCCCTCGCTATCTCATTGGCGGCAGTGGTGCCCGTGGCGCCAATCGCTCCAAGACTCGCCACGTGGTCGAATCGCAGCGCACCCTTGCCCGCCTGGGTCTCGGCCACGGGTACTCCCGATGAGGCCGCGAAGGCGTCGAGCACTGAGGTGGCGTCGGCGTAGATCACCCCACCTCCGGCCACCAGCAACGGTCGCTTCGACGCACGGACCATCGTCGCGAGTCCCTTGATTCGGCTCACTTCGGCGGGAGGGCGCCGAACCGTCCAGACCCGAGGCGAGAAGAGGGCCTCAGGAAAGTCGAACGACTCGGTCTGTACGTCCTCGGGAAGGGCCAGGGTGACCGCGCCCGTCTCGGCCGGGTCGGTGAGCACGCGCATCGCGTGAATGAGTGCCTGGGGCAACTGCTCGGGACGCCAGATGCGGTCAAAATACCGCGAAACGGCCCGCAGACTGTCATTCACGGACACGTCCATGGTGGACGGGTCTTCGAGTTCTTGAAGTACAGGATTCGCTCGGCGCGTCGCGAAGACGTCACCGGGCAAGAGGAGTACCGGAATTCGATTCGTCGTCGCCACGGCGGCTCCAGTGACCAGGTTCGTGGCCCCAGGCCCGACTGACGTCGTGCACGCGAAGGCCCGCAGCCGATTGGACATTCGCGAGTAGCCCACGGCGGTGTGGACCATGGCCTGCTCATTGCGAGCGAGGTAGTAGGGCAAGTCGTCGCTGCTTTGGAGCAGCGCCTCACCGAGTCCGGCGACGTTCCCGTGGCCAAAGATGCCAAGACATCCCGAGAAGAAGCGATTCGTGTGGCCGTCGCGTTCGACCGACTGCACCGAGAGGAATCGCACCAGCGCTTGCGCAACCGTCAGTCTCATCGAGCGCCCCTTGACGACGTCATCGGGAGACGCACGTCAACGTTCTGGCCCCGCCACGAATCGCGCACCCAGGCGTGGGTCGGATCGTCGCAGAACGCCATGGTTCGTTCGACACCGGGACCAGCGAGCACATTGAGAAAGTACAGGTCATACCCGGGTGACGCCATCGTTGGACCGTGGTAGCCGTAGGGGATGAGGATCGTGTCGCCCGAGGTGACTTCGGCCAATACGTCGATCTGTCGATCCGGTCCCGAGGAGTAGACGCGTTGGTAGGCCCCCGGCCCGGGTTCACCGTCTTGCGCCCCACCGCGTACTTCGAAGTAATAGATCTCCTCGAGTTGCGCCTCACCCGGTCGGACCTCGTCGTGCTTATGAGGGGGATACGAGGCCCAGTTCCCGCCCGGCACAAGGACCTCGACGGCGACGAGTCGATCGGTGGCGAATCCCTCGGGGGATGCGAAGTTGTTGCACTGGCGACTCGCCGATCCCGCGCCACGCAGTTCCACCGGGACGTCGTCGGCGCGACCGTAGCGTGCGGGCAACGCAGTGCTCGCGAGGGCACCCGCAAGTGCGAACCGTCCCCCAAGTTCGCTGTGGATGCTCACATGGTGGTCGCGCGGCACGTAGGCGAAGTCTGTGATGCGATCGAAGACGCTCGTGCGACCTTCGAGCTCGAACCGATCGACGTCGCAGGTGACCAGGCAGCTCCCCGCGAGCGGCAACACGATCCACTCCGCGTCACCGGTCGACCAGTCGAAGGTCCCGTCGGCGAGGAGTTCGACGACGCGAAGTGAGCTGTACGTCCAGCCCGCGTTGGCGGGCGAGATGTCCACGGTGACGCCCCTCGAATCGGCGCCACGAGAACGGACGTGCAGCGACGACGTCATAGAAGGCTGACGGCCGTCTTGACGGCAGTCGCGACGTCATCGTTCGCAGGGTAAAGGAGGTTGCGGCCGACGACGAGTCCGCGTACGCCTGGTAGTCGCAGCGTCTTCTCCCACTGCTCGAACATCTCGTCGGGTCGGTCATTGCGAGGACCGCCGAGGAGCACGAGCGGCATGGTCGTCGCTTCAGCCACACGTTCCATGTCGTCGACGACGGGGACCTTCAACCACGTATGCGATGACGTGGCGCCCAACGCGCTCGCGATCGCCATCGAACGAATAACGCCCGCCGCAGTGAGGTCGTGTTGAATCCGACCCTCGATCCGTTGGCTCATGAAGGGCTCCAGCATCGCAATGCGTTGCGCGCCCGCCAGTGCAGTGACGGCGTGGGCACACGACTCGAGCGTGTTCGCGGTACCCGGGTCGTCAAGATTGATGCGGAGCAACATCTTCCCGCCGTCGAGCCGGGAGCTGACGATCGACTCCACCGTGTAGCCAGTGAATCGGTCATCCATCTCGAAGACCGCACCGGGAAGTCCGCCTCGGTTCATCGAGCCGAACACGTACTTCTGGTCGAGTGCGCCGAGCAACAGGAGATCATCAATGATGTCGGGCGTTCCCAGCACGCCGTCGACCCCCGGGATTCCAAGCGCAGTGACGAGGCGATCGAGCAGGTCGTAGCGATTCGCCATCGCGGTCTCGTTCGCTCCGACGTCGAGCATGCCCCTTGCCGTGTGGTCGGCTGCGATGATGAGGAGTCGACGCGTCTCGCTCGCTACCGATCGAACCTCGCGTCGCTCGGCGGCTTGGGCGATCGCGCCAGGTCGAGTGAACCTCGTCGCCAGCAGCAGTTCTTGTTCTCTTTGATTCACACTCGTTCCCCCTCCAGCACCTTTCGCACTTCGTCTTCGGTCGGCATTGCTTCAGAACATGCAAGGCGTGACGCCACGATGGCACCCGCGGCGCTCGCGAAACGAATCGTCTCGTCGAGGGTCCACCCCGAGAGCACGCCGTGACAGAGGGCGCCGCCAAATGCGTCGCCGGCGCCCAGTCCGTTGACGACTTCGATCTCGACGGGCGACACTTGAACACGTTCGTCGCTGGTCTTCGCGAGGACGCCGTCGGGTCCAAGCTTTACGACGGCGACCGACTGGCCGAGCTTTAAAAGACGATCGGCGGCCTCGTCGGCGTCGCTGGTTCCCACCGCAACCTCGCCTTCACCTAGATTGCCGACCGCGATCGTCGTGTGGGCAAGAGCTTCGCGCGCGTAGCGACCGGCCTCGTCGGCGGACGTCCAAAATGAGGGGCGATAGTCGAGGTCGAGCACCGTCGGGTGCGCGCGGTGTCGCGCTTCGAGTGCCGACATCGTCGCGGAGCGACTTGGCTCCGCTGAGAGTCCGCTCACCGTCGCCCAGAAGAGTCGGGCGCGGCCGATCTCACCCAGATCGAGTTCCGACGGATAGATCTCGAGATCTGGAGCTTTGGGAGCTCGGTAGAAGTAGATAGGGAAGTGATCGGGCGGAAAGGTCTCGCAAAAGGTCACTGGCGTCTGAAATCCAGCACACTCGGTGACGAACCGGTCATCCACGTTGAATCCCTGCAGCGCGACGTGGAGATACGCGCCAAAAGGGTCTGGACCCGTGCGGCTTATGAGCGCCGCGCGCTCACCAAGTCGGGCGGAGGCGACCGCCACGTTGGCGGGACTCCCTCCAAGGAACTTCTCGAAGTGCTGCACGTCGACCAGGCTTCCGTGCTCGGTCGGGTAGAAATCAACCCCAAGGCGGCCAATGGTGATGACGTCAAACGGCTCGTGCACGACCCAACCTTCGCATCCCTGGAAGTCCTTCGAGCCGGGAATTCGTTGATCCGTGGCAGATGGACGGAGGACCGCCCTTATTTTGAGGGGTCCCCAATGGTGCGCGACGAACGGGTCCCAATGGGTCAAATGACGACGGGACTGACATATGTCAGGACAATAGCAGTACCGCCGTTTATGCGACATAGACTTTTGTTTGGTCGCGACAAAGGATTGCAATGGCTCGTCAAGAAGTGCTGGCTTACAACCCACTGAAGACCATGGTGCTCGATCGTGACAGCCCCGTGCCTCTGTACTTTCAGTTGGCGCAACACTTTGAGAACGAAATCAAGGCGGGAAGTCTCGTGTCCGGGGATCGACTCGAGAACGAGGTGAAGATCGCCGAGGACCTCGGACTTTCGCGGCCCACCGTCAGAGCCGCGTTCAGCTACCTAGTGGACAAAGGGCTTGTGTTGCGTCGTCGGGGCCAGGGAACCATCGTCACGAAGGGCAAGGTCAGTCGTTCAGTGAAGTTGACGAGCCTCTTCGACGACTTGGCGAAGTCGGGAAAATCCCCCACGACCAAGGTCCTCCACAACGAGGTCATGAAGGCATCAGACCTGGTGAAGGGGGCTTTAGGACTTGAGGATAGTCAGTTCGTCATCTACCTTGAACGGCTACGGTTCGGCGAGGGCGAACCAATCGCCCTGATGCACAACTATCTACCCATCTCGCTGGTGACCATGAGCAACGAGATGCTCGAAGAACACGGTTTCTATGAAATCCTTCGTGCGAGTGGCATCTTCCCCGATCACGCGACGCAACGAATTTCGGCGAAGAACGCGTCGACCGTGGAGGCAAATTTCCTCAACGAGCCGCGAGGTACAGCCCTCTTGACAATGGAACGCACGACATATGACGCCTCGGGCAAGGCGATTGAGTTTGCTCAACACGTCTATCGTGCGGCGCGTTACTCCCTCGTGACATCGGTGAACATCGGCGACGCCGCGGCCGATTAACTGCCGGTTACATTTGATAGTAGTTATTGACAAGCAATTGGAAATGCACTACGGTCGCTCGCAGGCGGGCCATACATGGGCTGGCGGGCGACTTCACATTCGTCGCCGGAAGTGCGTAATTTGCGACAGGGCAGCTTGTTTGGAGGGCAGTGGAAACACTGAGGGGAACGAGAGCGCGCGGACCTAGGAAGTCGTCGTGCCACGCGTCTCGACCAGAGGCGACCGCGGGGACCTTGGCGTGAACGAGATCCGCTTCGATCACGTCTGGAAACTCTTTGAAGGCAACGCCGTGGTCTCCGACCTCAACTTGGAGATTCCGTGCGGGGAGTTCTTGGTCCTGGTCGGGCCATCGGGTTGCGGCAAGACGACCTCGCTTCGCATGCTGGCAGGACTAGAACGTCCGAGCCATGGACGAATCTGGATAGGTGAAAAGGACATCACGGACGTGCCTACGGGGCAACGTGACTTCTCGATGGTCTTCCAGAGTTACGCGCTCTATCCGAACATGAGCGTGTACAAGAACCTCGCCTTCGGCCCGAAGGTCCGCAAGGAGCCTCGCGACACACTTCGTCAGCGAATACACGATGTCGCAGACCTCCTCGAGATTCGTCACCTCCTCGACCGCGCTCCGTCTGCCCTCTCGGGGGGCCAGCGTCAGCGGGTGGCGCTGGGGCGTGCACTCATCCGAGAACCGGAAGTCTTCTTGATGGACGAGCCCCTTTCGAACCTTGACGCCGCACTCCGCGTGCAGATGCGAGCGGAGTTGATTCGGCTTCACCAACGACTCGAGAACACGACCACCGTGTACGTCACGCACGACCAAGTCGAGGCGCTCACGATGGGCGACCGCGTCGCAGTCTTGAAAGAAGGGGTCCTCCTTCAAGTCGACTCGGCCAATGAGCTCTACGAGAACCCCAGCTCGGTCTTCGTTGGAGAGTTCATCGGCTCGCCGAAGATGAACGTCGTTCCCGGCACGCTGCAAGTCAGCGACGGCACGATCGTGCTCGAGTGTCTCGGCGTTCGCACCGACGTGACTTTCGAGCTGGCCGGTCGCCTCGGCCCGTCAGCGAACAACGGTCCGGTGCTCGTAGGGATTCGTCCTCACGATCTGCAGATCGCCGGTGAACCCATGAGCGGTCCAACGATCGACGTAGTCGTGGATATCTGTGAGCACACGGGGACCGAGGTCTTCGCGACCGTCAAACTCGATGAACAGCGCCTGATCGCGCGACTCCCCCGATCGCCGGTTCCCCTCGCCGGACAGTCGATCCGCTTGACGTTCAACAAGGAGCGACTGCAACTCTTCGACGTTGAATCGCGTCTAAGTCTCATGGTTCGACAGCCACAACGCGAGCGTGTCAACGCGACCGCTGAATCCTCCACTGAACAGCCAGCTTGAAAGACAGTCAATGAAAGGAAATGAGGGGAAACAAATGAAAGTAATGCTTAGGGGTGCAATACCGAGATTGATCGCCGGCACGGCCATCATTGCTCTGTCGACGGCGAGCCTCGCAACGGGTGTCGCGTCGCAAGCGGGTGCGTCGTCGAAGGTAACGATCTCAGTGGCGTACGCGGCCAACACAACCTTCGACACCACGCCGCTGGGTCTGACCTGGTGGACACAGGTGAAGAAGGAGTTTGAGAAGAAGTATCCGAACGTCACCGTGAATCTCGACGCGGTCACGGGTGGTGAGCCCGACTTCTTGACGAAGCTCGCGTTGCTGTACCACTCGACGTCGACTGCGCCGACGCTGGCTCAGTTTCCGTCGACCGAGATTGCGTTGTATCAGTCGACCGGTTACCTGGCCGATATGACCAGTTACCTGAAGACGACGTCGTGGTTCAAGGAGTACCCGAAGGTCATTCAGAACGAGGGAAAGATCAACGGCAAGATTTACGCGGTCAGCTCCGGTGAGAACAACGTAGGTCTCTACTACGACAAGGCGATTCTCCAGAAGGCTGGCATCGCGCTCCCCTGGCAGCCAAAGACCTGGGCCGACATCATCAGTGCCGCGGAGAAGATCAAGGCCGCCGAACCCAAGATCATTCCGCTCTGGGTTGACGCGGGTACGAGCGCCGGACCCAATGGTGCGGGCTACGGCATCTTGAACCTGTTGGCCGGATCGAGCACACCAACGATCGAAACGGCGAGCGGCAAGATGGTGGTGTCGAGCAAGGGACTCCTACAGACACTGGACTTCTACCACACCGTCTTTTCTAAGGGCCTCGGTGCACCGACGTCGCAGTTGTTCAGCCCGAACAACGCGCCCAACATCCCCTCGACGGACTTCTTCAAGGGCACGTTGGGTATCGCGGTGGGCGCGAACTTCCTTGGTGGCAACTGGACCAAGCAGGTCAGCTTCCCCTACTGGGCGAAGGCGTCGACCGCTATGGGCGTCGCCGGACTTCCCAAGATCAACGGCGGCGGCTACGCCTCCACGTTGAGCGGCTGGGACTACGGCATGTCCTCGACGGCGACACCGGCGCAGTTGACCGCGGCGGGTGAGTTCATGAACGTGGCACAAGACCAGACCAACCTGATCGAAGCCGGAAACTGGGCTGGATGGGTGCCGCCCGTTCAGTCGGACTGGACCGTTCCGCTGTACACGAACTTCGCTGCGCCTTTCAACGAAGAGTTCGGCAAGTTGCTTCCGTCATCAACGGAGCTCCCGTCCAACGCGAACTACAACGTGTGGGTTCAGGGCATCGAAGAAGCCAGCGGCAACATCGCCGAGAAGCCGAGCACAACCGGTGCACAGGCGCTGGCGACGATGAAGAGCTTCGTGTCCAACCAGTTGGGTTCGAGCGCAGTCGTCTCGCTGCCGTAGCAAAAAAGTGATGTAGGTAACGAACGAATGAGAAAGGTCCGGTGATGGTGTCGTCTCCCATGGTTGACACCGTCACCGGACCTTCTCTGCAAGAGCTCTGGAAGACGCGACACGACAAGGTTCGCTATCAGTGGAGCAGTCTTGGACTGCTCACGCCGACCTTCGCGCTCCTCATCTTCCTCTTCCTCGTACCGATGGGTTTCGCGATCTATCTGGGATTGACCAATCTGACATTGATCGGTCCGACGGCCGTGAACTGGGGCTACACCGGCACCGCGAACCTGATTCGTCTCAAGGGCGACACGACGTTCTGGAGTTCGCTGTGGGTGACGGGCATCTTCATCGTCGGTTCGATTGCCGGCGTCGTGGTACTTGGCTACGTGCTGGCGTCGCTCCTCATGCGCGCGAGGTCATGGATGCGCGTGATCGTGGGTGGCATTGTCGTGATCTCGTGGATGATGCCCGCGGTGACGGCCGGCATGACGTGGTACGCGTCGACGACCGGGAACGGCACGTTCGGCACTCTCTTTGGTCATCCCAACGCTAACCTCCTCGACGCCCAGCCGCTCCTCGTCGTGACGCTCGCGAGCATCTGGTCGATGACGGGCTTCTCCATGCTCGTGATGGGTGCGGCACTGCGCAACATCCCCAGTGAGGCGATCGAAGCGGCGATCGTCGAGAATGCGTCGGCGTGGCAGCGCTTTCGGATGATCGTGCTACCCCTGCTTCGACCCACGATGACCGCCATCGTGCTGCTCACGGGCCTCTTGGCCCTGGCGAACTTCTCGTTGATCTACGTCATGACCCAGGGTGGCCCGGGAAATTCGACGAACATACTGCCGTTGTACTCCTACCAACAGGCCTTTACCTACAACAACCTCGCGTACGGAGCGCTGATCGGCAACGTGATGGTCCTCATCGCGACCATCTTCGGTGTCTTTTACGTTCGGATCACGACGAGGCGAATATGACCCAGCACGACAGTGCCCTGGACAGCGGTGTCGCCGCGGCGGTTGCGAGCGACGAACCGATCCGTCCACCGGAGAACCGCCAGACGCAACGCACGGTCGTTCGTAGTGTGACGGTCCACACCATCCTCGGGGGGCTCGGCATCTTGTTCCTCGCTCCGATGCTGTGGCTCTTCCTCGCGTCAATCGACTCGCACGCGTCGTGGGGAATCGAATGGCCGCACTTCTCGCTCATCAACTTTCGCCACGTGCTCACCGGCAGCCTGCTCCACTCCCTGTGGAACAGCGTCGTCCTCGCGGTCATCTCCACGACGATCGCCTCAGTCGCGGGTGTCCTCGCGGCGTACGCACTGTCACGTCGACGGATCCCTTTCAAGGGTCCGCTGATCTTGTTCATCATCTTCTCGTCCGGCGTGCCCCTGGCCATCATGGTGATCCCCGTTTACGAGATCTTCTCGCGGTTCGGTTTCCTCTCGATCCTTCCGACGGCGGTCTTCCTCTCCGTGACGTCGCTGCCGTTCGAGGTGTATCTCATGAAGAACTTCATCGACGCGGTCCCGACCGACCTCGAGGAGGCGGCCCGAATGGAGCGCGCGTCGACGTTCCAGGTGCTTCGGCGCGTCGTCATACCCTTGGCACTGCCCGGAATCGCGGCGGCGGCCATCTTCGGGTTTGTCAATGCGTGGGGGTCGTTCGTCGTCCCCCTCATCTTGATCAGCCCCGCGAACCAGCAGCCCGCACCCATCGCGATCTAC
>VFSW01000084.1_pt1 | contig 111418 bp, 111 predicted proteins | sample 5358111 | NCBI WGS metagenome assembly VFSW01 (sample SAMN11554181, study PRJNA540505) | mine drainage metagenome | isolation source: sediment from site ElyBrook_90M | place: USA: Ely Copper Mine, Vershire, VT | collected 2017 | reverse complement strand
CCGGATTGCGGTCCGGATGATATTTCATCGCCAACTTGCGGTAAGACTTCTTGATGTCCTCTTCAGAAGCGTCCCGGTTGACTCCCAATACCTCATAAAAATCGCGCTTACTCATGCTGGAGGGAATTATTTGCTGCTCTTGTCTTTAACTTCTTCAAATTCCGCGTCCACCACGTTTTCTTCCTTGTGGCCGTCTCCTGAGGAAGCTCCAGTCCCATTTCCGGCAGGTTCGGACGAACCCTGGCCCGCAGCAGCCTGTTCAGCACCATATATCTTTTCGGCCAGCTTATGACTGGCTTCAGAGAGGGCCTCTGTTTTGGCTGTCATGGTGGCGATGTTGTCCGATTTCAGGGCTTCCTCGGCATCCTTGAGGGCTGCCTCGATTTTGCCTTTTTCGTCCGCTGAAAGCTTGTCGCCATGCTCTTTAAGGGATTTGGTCACACTATGTACTAACGCCTCGAGCGTGTTTTTGGTGTTGACGGCTTCCAGGTTTTTCTTGTCTTCCTCGGCATGCTCCTCAGCATCTTTTACCATGCGCTGGATTTCTTCCTCAGACAGACCCGAGTTGGCCTTGATGGTGATTTTGCTTTGCTTGCCAGTTGCCTTGTCCTTGGCGCTGACATGCAGGATACCGTTGGCATCAATATCGAAAGCCACCTCGATTTGCGGCATACCGCGCGGCGCTGGCGGGATATCGCTCAGGTTGAATTGTCCAAGGCTCTTGTTGCCCGATGCCATTTCCCGTTCACCCTGCAATACGTGAATTGTCACGGCAGATTGATTGTCATCAGCCGTGGAAAACACCTGGGCCGCTTTGGTGGGAATGGTGGTGTTTTTCTGAATAAGCCGGGTCATTACGCCACCTAGCGTCTCGATACCCAGCGACAGGGGAGTCACGTCCAACAACAGCACGTCTTTGACTTCGCCCTGCAACACGCCCCCCTGGATACCGGCGCCAATGGCCACGGCTTCGTCGGGGTTGACGTCCTTGCGAGGCTCACGCCCGAAGAATTCTTTCACGCGTTCCTGTACTTTGGGCATGCGAGTTTGTCCACCGACCAGGATGACGTCCGAAATGTCGCTGATCTTTACTCCGGCATCCTTGACGGCTACTTCACAAGGCTTAATGGTGCGGGCGATCAGGTCTTCCACCAGCCCTTCCAGTTTGGCGCGCGACATTTTGACTACCAGATGTTTTGGGCCGGAACTATCTGCTGTGATATAGGGCAGATTGACTTCGGTTTGCTGCGCGGAGGACAGCTCGATTTTGGCCTTTTCTGCCGCTTCTTTCAGGCGTTGCAACGCCAGTACGTCCTTGCGCAGGTCAAGCCCGTTTTCACGCTTGAACTCGTCCGCCAAAAAATCAATGATGCGCAAATCAAAGTCTTCCCCACCGAGGAAGGTGTCCCCGTTGGTGGACAGCACTTCAAACTGGTGTTCGCCTTCCACTTCGGCAATTTCGATGATGGAAATGTCAAAAGTACCTCCGCCCAGATCATAAACTGCAATCTTGCGGTCGCCCTCCTTCTTGTCCAGTCCAAAAGCCAGGGCCGCAGCGGTGGGTTCGTTGATGATCCGTTTGACTTCAAGACCGGCAATCCGCCCGGCATCTTTGGTGGCCTGACGCTGGCTATCGTTGAAATAGGCCGGCACGGTGATGACGGCTTCGGTGACCTCTTCACCCAGATAATCCTCAGCAGTCTTTTTCATTTTCTGCAGCACGGCAGCCGAAACTTCCGGAGGTGCCATTTTTTTGCCTTGCGCTTCTACCCAGGCATCCCCGTTACCTGCCTTGACGATGCTATAGGAGACCATGTTGATGTCCTTTTGCACCATCTCTTCTTCAAATTTGCGCCCAATCAGGCGCTTGACCGCAAAAAGCGTGTTTTTGGGGTTGGTTATGGCCTGCCGCTTGGCTGGTGCGCCCACGATAACTTCACCATCGTCCAGATAGGCCACGATGGAAGGGGTGGTGCGAGCGCCTTCGGCGTTTTCAATGACTTTGGGCTTGCCATTTTCCATGACCGCCACACAGGAATTGGTGGTACCCAAGTCGATTCCAATGATTTTACCCATGATGTTTTGCCTCTAGATGATTGATTTTGATAGCTCTTAGATCGGGGTGAATTACAGATATTCAAGTGGCTGGAGCAGATTTCGTCTTTGCAACCGTAACCAGGGCAGGTCGAAGGATCCGATCGTGTAGTGCAAAGCCCTTTTGCATGACCGTTAATACGGTGTTGGCCGGAACACTGTCGCTTTCGAGAGAGGCGATGGCCTGGTGACGATTGGGGTCAAACTTTTCATTGACGGGGTTGATTTCCGTAATCTGGAATTTTTCGAAAACCGTGGCCAGTTGGCGGGCTGTCAGTGCAACACCGCTGTGGTAGCTTTCCAAAGTGGCTTCTTTGACTTGCAGTGCAGCTTCCAGACTGTCCCAGACTGACAGCAGCTCGGCAGCAAAGGATTCAAGTGCAAATTTGCGGGACTGGCTCAAGTCGCCCGCGGCACGTTTCCTTACATTTTCGGTTTCGGCTTTGGCGCGCAGCCAGGCATCTTCCTTTTCCCTGGCCAAGGCCTCGGCCTGATTAAGCGCTGCGAGTGCCTGCTCGAGGGTCATGGAAGGAAGCGCGCTTGCGGTTTCTGCAGCCGCAGCTTCAGTTTCTGGATTGGTCGGTTGCATCGTCATCTCCTCTGGGGAACGGACGATCAAATGGGGGCACAAACGGTAATTTCAAGGGGAGGGGGAAAAAACGGTTGAAGCAAGAACTGGAAACTAGTGCGTGGCTCCTGCAGCGATGGCTCGATGACGTATCAGATCCCCCTCCTGCAAGGCGGCCTGGCTGGACCAGTGAGGGTTGATCCAGCCCCCGAGATGGTCAAGTGCGATCTCGGCCAGGGCATCCAGCCAGGCGGGGGCATCATTAAGAGCGGGGATGTAGTGGAATTCGCGTCCACCGTTGGAGAGAAAGGTCGTTTTGACTTCTATGGCAATCTCTTCCAGGGTTTCCAGACAATCCGCAGGAAATCCTGGACAAACCACATGCAGGGTGTGGAGCCCTTCGCGTGCCAGTTGACGTACCAGTGGATCAGTGTAGGGCTTGATCCATTCAGCGCGGCCAAATAAAGACTGGAACGAAACAGCATATTGATCGGATTGCAAACCCAGCGCGGCGGCTAACAGACGTCCGGTTTTGTGGCATTCGCAATGATAGGGGTCGCCCTTGTCCAGGGTGTAGCGGGGAACTCCATGAAAACTCATGACCAGCTTGTCAGGGCGGCCATGTTGTGCCCAATAATCCTCAATCCTGGATTTAAGCGCCTGGATGTAAGCCGGATGATCATGATAATGCCGCACCACCCTAACTCCAGGGACATTGCGGTAGGCTCTGAGCGCATCAAACAGGGCATCCATGGAAGATGCGGTCGTGCTGGCAGCATACTGGGGGTAGAGCGGGAGCATCAAAATGCGATCACAATGCTGGTTTTTTAGTTGAGCCACTGCTTCTGCGATGGAAGGTTGGCCATAGCGCATGGCATAAGTGACAACTATGGGAGAAGGAACCAGTGCGAGCAGACGTTTCGTAAGCCCCTCGGCCTGAAGCTGGGTGTTGACCCGTAGTGGCGAACCCTGAGGGGTCCAGATGGCGGCGTATTTTTTTGCTGATCGGGCAGGTCGGGTATTAAGGATGATGCCATTCAGAATCAGCCACCACAGGGGTCGGGGAATTTCGACCACTCTGGGATCACTGAGGAATTGATGGAGATAGCGCCGCAGGGCGCCTTTTTCTGGGGCATCTGGCGTCCCCAGATTAACCAGCACCAACCCGGTTTTGAGTGGGCTGCCATGAGGCAAATCCGGTTCGGGCAGATAACGCGCCATTGTCTAATGCTGTGATAACGCGTTTGAAAGCAGTTTGGCAGTGACATCCACGATGGGGATGATGCGTTCGTAAGCCATACGAGTGGGGCCGACTACACCCAGGGTACCCACGACTTGTCCGTCTACTTCATAAGGGGCGGTTACCAGGCTGAATTCATCCAGTGTGACGAGGCCGGATTCGCCACCGATATAGATCTTGACACCTTCGGCTTGCTGGCTCATGTCCAGTAACTGGAGCAATCCGGTTTTTTGTTCAAACACATCAAACAATTTGCGCAACTGGGCCATGTTGCTGGAAACGTCCTGGCGGCCAATCAGGCGAGTTTCGCCGGACAGTACATAGCCGTCATCCTGACCTTGCTTCAAGGCAGCGCTGCCAACTTCCAGAGCCGTCTTCATTAAACCCTGAATATCCTGATGAAGGCTTTGAAGTTCAAAGCGCAAGGTGTCACGGATGCCATCAAAATCGCAACCAGCGTAGTGCTCATTAAGATGGAGGGCTGCCTGGGCAAGCTGCGCTGATGAATAGGATTGTTCGGTAAAAATGATCCGGTTTTGCACGTCGCCTTCAAGGGTAACCAGGATCAATAGCAGGCGTTTTTCTGAAAGCCGCATGAACTCGAGATGCTTGAAGCCAGCGCTGCGTCGTTTGGGGGTTCGGACAATCCCTGCAAAGGCCGTCAGTTCAGACAGCATCTGTGAGGCAGCTGAGACCAGATGCTGGGTGTCGGCAGGGTGAAGCTGGACTTCCAGTTGGTTGAGGGTATCGGCTTCCAGGGGCTTGATTGTGAGCAGGCTGTCAACAAAAAAACGATAACCCAACGGCGTAGGCACCCGTCCAGCCGAAGTGTGGGGGCTCGCAATGAACCCCATGTCTTCCAGATCCGCCATTACATTTCGAATGGTTGCAGCCGACAGATCAAGGCCGGAGACTTTGGAGAGAGCTCTTGACCCAACCGGCTGGCCTTCCTCAATGTAGCGTTCTACCAGAGCTTTAAGAAGCGCACGAGCACGATCATTTAACATGCGTCCATTCTACCTGAAATGTGGTTTAATTCCCGGCATGAGCCCATCCTTTAAACGCATTGGCATTGTCGGCAAGTATGATAGCCGCAATCTGGCAGAACCGCTCGAAAAGCTCATCGCTTTTCTCGAATCGCGCGGTGTCGCAGTGGTGCTGGACCACCGTTCCGCCGCTGCCGTGGAAGCCATCCAAGCCCCTGTTGTCAGCCTGGATGACATTGGCGCGCATGCTGATCTCGTCGTTGTACTGGGGGGTGATGGAACGCTTCTCTACGCAGCCCGGGTGCTGGCTTGTCAGAATGTCCCCCTGATGGGTATTAACCTTGGGCAGTTGGGGTTTCTCACAGATATTCCCGCAAATGCCATGGAAACCATGCTGGGGCAGGTTCTGGATGGAGAATACCAGGAAGAAACCCGGACGCTGCTTAAAACCAAAATCATTCGTTCCGGAACCATCATTGGTCGGGCAGTGGCATTAAACGATGTTGTGCTGACCAAAGGTGCGCGAGGCAGCATGATTGACCTTGAAGTTTATGTGGATGGCCGATTTGTCTATAACCTGCGCGCTGACGGACTGATTGTGGCCACCCCGACAGGTTCCACAGCCTACGCTTTGTCCAGTGGCGGTCCCATCCTCCACCCTGATCTGGCAGCGATTGTTCTGGTGCCGATTTGTCCACATACCTTAAGCAACCGGCCAATTGCCCTGAGCGATCGTTGTACGGTGGAGGTGATTTTGCAACAGGGAGAAGGCGCCTTCGCCAATTTTGATGTTCAGGATCATTTTGAAATTAAACCAAATGACAGGTTGGTGATCAGTCCGGCCGAGGCCGGGATACGTCTTCTACACCCGATCGGGCACAGTTATTTCGCCATGTTGCGTGAAAAACTGCGTTGGGGAACCAAGCTCTAGAAGGGCATTTATGCTTCGTGCCTTGAGCATTCGCAATTTTGTTATTGTCGAACATCTGGATCTGGAGTTTGATTCCGGATTTACCGTACTGACCGGGGAGACCGGGGCAGGAAAATCCATTTTGATCGAAGCGCTCTCGATAGCGTTGGGAGCACGTGCCGACTCCGGCATTGTGCGTTCTAAAGCAGAGCGGGCAGAGGTGGTTGCAGAGTTTGAGATTGCACAGACAGGGCCTGCGGCTCTGTGGTTACAGGAAAACGACCTTTGGTCCGAAGACATCTGTGTTTTACGACGAACCGTCGATTCGTCTGGAAAATCACGCGCCTTCATCAATGGATCAAGCGTTCCTGTGCAGCAACTCAAAACCTTGTCAGAATGGCTGCTCGACATTCATGGGCAGCACGCTCACCAATCCTTGCAAAAGGCCTCAACCCAACGAGCGCTTCTCGACGCCTTTGCCGGGACCACCGACTTGGCACAATTGGTACGAACAGCTTACAACCAGTGGCAACTGGCCAAGCACCAATGGGAAGAATGGTGCCAGCGTTCGGAGGAACTGCTGGAAGAAAAGGCGCGCTGTCAGGACGAAGTGCGCGAACTCCAGTCACTCGGCCTGACCCTGGAAAACTGGCAATCCCTGCAGGCAGATCAGGCCCGTTTGGCCCATTCAGCCAGTTTGCAAGAAGGAACGCGGTTTGCCCTGGAGGTATTGTCCGAAGCCGATGATGCAATCCGCAGCCGACTTGATGAGGTGAATGCCAGGTTGTACGGCTTGTTGGGTTTTGATCCGGTGCTCAAACCCAGTGTTGATCTTATCGAGTCTGCGGGAATTCAGCTCGATGAAGCCGTACACGAGTTACGCCGCTACGCAATGGCCATTGATGTAGATGATGCCAGCTTGCAACGCATGGAGTTACGCATGGAAAACATCCTGGGCACGGCGCGTCGTTATCGATGTAAACCAGAACAATTGCCTCAACGCCTTGCAGAAGTCACGGCGCGCCTCGAAGCATTGCAGGCCATGGGCTCTGGAGACAGCCTGGAACAGGCAATGCAGGCTGCCCAGCAAGCATTTCAAAGCCAGGCCAAGACACTTTCAACCCGCCGATCCAAAGCCGCAAAACAATTGGGCCAGACCATTACAGTGACAATGGCTGAGTTGGCTATGGGCAACAGTCTGTTTGAAATTGTGTTGACGCCATTGGAACGTGCTACGGCGGCAGGACTTGATGAAGTTGAATTTCGCGTGGCAACGCACGCCTCTCAAACCCCCGATGCACTGGCACGCGTAGCTTCTGGAGGGGAGCTGTCACGGATCAGCCTTGCCATCCAGGCTGCACTTTCCACAGTCTCCGCGGTTCCCACTTTGATCTTCGACGAGGTCGACGCAGGGATCGGCGGTCGTGTGGCTGAAATAGTCGGCCGCCTGCTTGAGGGATTGGGTCAGCATCATCAGGTGCTTTGCGTTACACACCTGCCCCAGGTTGCCGCACGAGGCCAACATCATTTGAGCGTTACCAAAACAGAATACGCAACCGGTGTTAACAGCACCATCCAGATCCTGGACAAGCCGGCACGCATTGAAGAACTGGCTCGTATGCTGGGCGGAGTGACCATTACCCCGACGACGCGTCGTCATGCGGCTGAACTCCTCAATCACTAACGCCCCAATGACAAGGCAGGGTCAAATCGGGAGGGGGCAACTGCCTTGATCAGGTCTTTTTCCAGGGGAAGAGGGCTACCTTCAAGCTCGGTGGCAATCAACTCTGCGGCGATACTGCTCAAGACAAGACCGCGTGATCCCATCCCCATTACGGCGTACAAACCTGCCTCCGACGACACGGCCCCGATCAGGGGCATCCTGTCCCGGGTTACGCTGCGAAACCCAACCCGATCCACGGTTGTAATTTCGGCTGGATTCCAGTCAGGAATCAGTCGCTTAAGCCGTTCCAGGTTTTCCTGGGTGCTGGAAGACCTGGGTTCGGATTCGAGGTCGTTGTCATAGGTGGCACCGATGCAAATTTTGTTTTCCAGTCCCGGAATGACATAACCATCGTGGCACAGCACCGGCGCATTTAATGGAAAAGGGTCTTGAGCCAGCTGGGTAATCTGTCCGCGAAGCACTGTTAACGGAAGCCATGCGGTTTGTGCAAAGGTCTGTGCATGGGATCCCAGGGCCATAATCAGCACTGAAGCTTCTGCCAGGACGTGACCCTGTGAATTAAGCACATGCCAGACTTCTGTTTTATGGATTTGCGCGATATCTGTATTCCAGTGAGTTCGTATACGGTCTCCACCTTCTGCCAGTGCAGCGCTGCAAAGGCTTCCGGGGTCAACCCATCCTCCTTTCGGGAAATACCAACCTCCCCAATCCGTTTTGACGCCGCCCAGTTTCCTGGCATCAGCAGATTCCATAAACGCGACATAATCCGGCGGGTAGCACTGATGGGCAATGATGCTGCGTTGTAACGAAGCCTCTGCTTCGTCTACTGCCAGAACCAGCACACCGCATTGCTTGAATCGGATTTTTCTGCCTTGATTTTGCAAGCGTTGCAGGGTTCGCAGGGTCTGGAAAAAAGCCGCCCGCCCCAGACGTGAGGCCAGATTGTCATCAAGAGAGAGCACCGGGCGGATGATTCCCGCCGGGTTTCCGGAAGCCTCCTGGGCCGGGCCCGAGCGCCGATCAAACAAATCCACATGCCATCCAGATTGCGACAGTCTTTCTGCCATCAGGCATCCTGCAATACCGGCGCCAACAATCAGAGCGCCGCGTTGCTTTATATGTGGATGAAGTACTCGCGCCAGTACCGGATTGCGCGCAGGCGTGACCATGCGTTCAAAAGCCTGCGCCGGTATCCTGTTAAAGCGCGCTTCCAGGCGTTCGCGTTTTCGGCCAAACCCGGGACGGCGCTGCACCGTGTATCCATGCAATTCCAGCAATCTGCGCACGGCTCCCGTGACGCACCAGGTTGCAAGTGTGCCCTGATATCGGGATTGCCGGGCGACGTGACGGATAACCCGGTCGTTCCACATTTCGTGATTCTTTTCAGGAGAAAAGCCGTCCAGAAATACGGCGTCGGCGGCCATTGCAAATTGGGGCAGCGTGTTCTGGATGTCTCCAAGAACCAAAGTCAATATCAGGTGGCCCTGTTCAAACTCCAGCTGGTGCACTCCTGCAACCAGTGGCGGCCACGCGGCTATCAGGGCGCTTGAAAGAGAAGAAAGAGGGAGATACGGGCGCAGTATCCGGGCTAGATCAGATCCGGTTAATGGATGTTTTTCGAAGGAAACGAAATGCAAACGTGAAGTAGAAACATCCACTGTGTTGCGCCAGGCATTCCAGGTCACCAGAAAATTCAGCCCAATGCCAAAACCCGTTTCCAGGATCTGGAAGGTAGATTGATTCAACCAGCGTTCTGGCAAGCCATTGCCGTTCAGGAAAACACTTCTGCTTTGGTCAACGCCACCGTCCACCGAGTGGAAAACATCATTGAAGTCAGGAGCAAACGGAACGCCGTTTTCGAAAATGACCTTTGCGGGGGTGATGGCTGTCATCAGCGCATTGTACTGTCCGACAAGCATCATGACATTCATTTGTTTATAGCATGTAAGCATTCGTCTGTCGTTACAGTGATGGGGCATAAAGGAATTTGTCCATGACCTTATACGGAGTGCCATGGTGCTCTTGTTGCGCAAGTCTTCCATGGTCATCCGATGATCATTTTTGATCTGGTTCAAGGGATTTTTCGCAGTGCGCTGATTCTTGGAATGCTGCTTAAACACCATTTCAGTGGGCGGGTTACGCCACAACGCTGGAAGAAGCAAATGGCTGCCGAAGCCATGCACCACTCTGTGGCGCCTGCGGTGCCGGAACAACCCGAAACAGCTGTGGAACCAGCTAAGGTTGAGGCACCAGAGCACGTGGTACCTGTACCTGGTGTGGATTTTTTGGCTGGTCAGGTTCTGATTCGCTATGGCGAAGGATTCAATGTGGTATGCCATTTTTATCGGCGTGATTCACGAGTTGTTCGTGCCATCTGGCTCAATTACAAAAGCCTGCTTCGCAAATACGGGGCCTATGTTGTCAGGCGCTTGCGCACGCGTGCAGGCGAGCAGGTCGCCAGAAGAAGGGGTGCAGTCCAGAGTCAGGCGATCAGGCCCAGGTTATGGGGGCGCATCGTTTTGCCAGATGAACTCCTGGAATTTGAATCGCTTCAAGATCTACGGGTAATACGACTGATGGAGAAAACACTGGAGGATGCGGTGGCATTGATTGAGGAGGAAATCCCTGATGACCTCCTCAATAAAAGGCCCTGGCGGCTTCTTCCCTCCTGTGCCGCAGCGGAACATGAACTGACCGATTTGCAAAAACGTCGCAAAACCATCGAACGAACCATGGAGGAAATCCGGACAGAAGATGCGGCGCGCAAGGTACCGCTGGCCTCTGAAGAAAAGCAATACGCCAACATGATCAAACCCCCAGTGGTAAGTTCTCATAGCGGAGTGCTGCGAAAAACCGGTTATGTCGAGCGTATTGACCCGTCAGGCCGCAGCTACCGCACCTTTTTTGCAGAGGTGGAAGATGAGGTACGCACCATTAGGCATATCGGAGTTGATCTGCAACGGGCATTGTTGCGTGAACAGATCAATATTGGAGATCGGGTTGAAGTCTTCAATATCGGACTGGTTCCAGTGGGCTCTGGCAAATACAAAAAGAAGATATGGAGCGCCCGGAAATTGCCAACTTGAATGAATCGACGGGGGGCGACCCCCGTTTTTATTGTGGATTGTGTTAACCTCCACGAAATTCAGGCGCAGATCACAACCATGAACTTCTTTTCAATACTGATTGCACTGTTGCTGGAACAGTATCGGACTGCTGCCAGTCAGGCCAGAGTAATCGCGCTCTTTGACCGTTATGCCAGTAGCCTGGACGACCTGTTCAATTCAGGAGAGCGCCATCATGGCATCGTTGCCTGGTTTTTTGCGGTAATCCCGATACTTCTTGCATTTGGCACGCTCAATATATTGTTGGGCTGGTTAGGCGTGGGCCTTGGGTGGATCCTCGACGTACTGGTTTTAACCCTGGTTCTTGACTTTAGATCAATCCTTAATCGCCTGACCACATTGCAGGGCGATTTGCGTCACGATCAGCGGGATCGTGTGGCCGAACGTTTGGGGTTTCCAGGACCGACCGCCCCGGAACTTGCACAGTTGGTTGCTCGAGGGATTGAGCTTGCGATCATAGACATTCATTCGCATTTGTTTGGTGTGTTGTTCTGGTACTGCATCTTACCAGGACCCACTGGTGCGCTGCTCTACCTGATGGCCATGCGGCTTAACCGGATCTGGGGTTTGGATACCCAAACCGATTTCGGGCATTTTTCCGGAACCGCGTTTTATTGGCTGGACTGGCTACCGCTCCGGCTGACCGCACTGGCATTTGCCATCGTAGGTAACTTTGAAGATTCACTGTTTTGTTGGCGCACCCAGGCCACTGGAAATCGTGCGGCCCTGCGCATTGTCCTTGCCAGTGCTGCCGGTGCGCTTGGAATTCGATTAGGGGACTCATCCGCAACTGGCAGAACCTACGGTGGACTGGAACTGGGGGTGGGGGAATTTCCCGACATGGACCATTTACGCAGTGCTGAAGGGATGATTTGGCGGGCCCTGGTTCTTTGGCTGTTGATCATCGCTTTAATGACCATTGCGGCCAAGGTGGGTGGCTAGTGGCGGGTTTTGTGCCGCTTTACCTGTTGCAGGTTGGTGAGATATCGCAAGCGTAATTCCCTTGGCGCGTTCCCTCGAGCCCAGTTTTTAAGTGCGCAATCCGGTTCATTAAGGTGTTGGCAATCCATGAAACGACATTGCCCCAGCAGTTTGGAAAACTCCCTGAAGTAGCCTTCAATGGCCCTGGAACTTAAGTGGGCCAGACCAAACTCCTGTAGCCCGGGAGAGTCTATAACGGCGGTTTGCGCATTCAGTGCATAGCATCGGGTTGCAGTGGTGGTATGTCGACCAGTGTCCAGAGCGGTCGACATGCTATTGGTTCGGACCTTGGCGCCAGGAACCAGGGCATTGATCAGGGTGGATTTACCCATACCTGACTGTCCTACCAGGACACTGATTTGACCTTCCAGTACGGGCTGCAGGGCCGTAGTGTCGCGCAGCGCACTTAGTTGAATCAACGAATATCCCAGGGTAACGTAGTATTCCAGCGCATTGAGGGTTTGGAGTGCCGCCTCTCCCAGGTCCATCTTGTTAAGGATGATTATCGGAACAACCCCGGCGGCATCTGCAGCAATCAGGCAGCGTGTTAGTAGTTCGTCACTGTAGGTTGGTTCGGGGGCAACCACAACCAACGTCTGGTCCACATTGGCGGCCAACAGTTTTTCGCGCGAGGCGTCGGCACGATACAACAGGGTGCGTCGTTCGTGTACCGTTTCAATGACGCCTTGCCCGGGACCGGTAAGCATGATGTCCACCCGGTCACCACAGGCCACATCCTTCTGTTTACCACGACGTACACAGCTTATGGGTTGAATTGAACCAGGGAGGACGACTTCGTAGCGGCGGCCGAAGGCTGCTGTGACAGTTCCGGTAAGTGGAGGGTTCACGCGCTCTGCAAGGATTCCAGACGGGCAATGCGCAGCGCAGCCGGAGGATGAGAATCGTAGACGGCTGAATGCAGAGGGTCCGGGGTGAGAGTCGAGGCGTTATCCTGATACAGCTTGACCAGTGCGCTGATCAGTTTATCCTTTGGGGAATGACGCGCTGCATAGGCATCTGCCTCGAATTCATGCTTGCGGGAATAGAAGCTCATCAGAGGCTGAAGTGGAAAACCGAAAACGGGGATTACCAATATGAACAGGATCAATGCAACCGCAGTGCCCGGCGTTGTTACACCCAGGCCAAGATAAAACCAGGGGGCCTCCTTAAGCCATCCTAGTAGTCCTAAAGATATCAGGCTCAAACCAAACAGGACTCCGATGCGTTGAATGACGTGCTTGCAGTGATAGTGCCCCAATTCGTGCGCCAATACAGCCTCGGTTTCAGCAGGTTCAAGGCGTTCCAGAAGGGTGTCAAAAAATACAACCCGTTTGGTCTTGCCAAAACCAGTGAAGTAGGCATTTCCGTGATTTGAACGTTTCGATCCATCCATCACGAATAATCCGCTGGAGCGAAAGCCGCAGCGCTTTAGCAGTGCTTCTACCCGTTGGCGCAGGTCTCCCGGGGGCAATGGGGTAAACCGGTTGAACAAAGGGGCAATCAGGGTAGGGTAGAGGGTCAGCAATACAATGTTGAAGGCCATCCATGCAGCCCAGGCCCATAGCCACCAGAGGCTCCCCAGCGAGTTCATCATCCAGACCGCTGCCAGAAATACCGGGGCACCGATACCAACGGTAATCAGCGATTCGCTTAACAGATCCACCAAAAACTGCCGGGGTGTCACACGATTAAAGCCAAAACGCGCTTCTACTCCGAAAGTTCCGTAAAGGCCAAGAGGCAGGTCAACCAATGCAGCAATCAACAGTACACTGCTGCCAAGCGCCAGGTCATGCGGCCAGCCATTACCAAAATTGCCCAGTAGCCATTGATCCAGCGCTTCCAGTAAGCCGGCCTCGGTAAAGATCAACAGTAGCAAGGCATCGGTGAGGATGTGTATCATACGAAGCTTGGCTTTGGCACAAGTGTAATCTGCGGCTTTTTGGTGGTCTTCGAGCGGAATACGGGCCTGAAAGGCAATGGGTACGCTCTGTCGGTAAAGCCTGACATGACGAATCTGTCTGCCAGCAAGCCACATGCGAACCGCGGTGATGCCCGTCAAAAGCAGCAGGAAAATCAGATTAAACAGCATCGATGCATTCATGGATGATGGGTGTCGTTGGATAGCACAGGTCGGACAACAGGATCAAAGCAGCGAATTATGGCACAAGACAAGAATCACCTCATCTGGATCGATATGGAAATGACCGGTCTTGACCCTTCGCGTGACCGAATCATCGAAGTGGCTATCGTGATTACCGACAGTCAACTCAACACTGTTGCCGAAGCCCCCGTTATGGTGGTTCATCAGGCAGATGCTGTTCTGGATGGGATGGACGCGTGGAACAAGGGGACCCATACCCGTTCGGGGCTGATCGACAAGGTCAAGGCCTCAGCTTTGGATGAATTAAAGGCAGAAGAGCTGCTTTTGACTTTTCTTAAAGAGTACGTGCCTGCAGGAGAGTCCCCCATGTGCGGGAATTCCATTTGTCAGGACCGTCGTTTTCTGGCCAATTACATGCCCGTTCTCGAGCGGTATTTTCACTATCGCAATCTGGATGTCAGTACGCTCAAAGAACTTTCGCGGCGCTGGAAACCGGAAATCTATGGGGCATTCAAAAAATCAGGAAAGCATGAGGCGTTGGCAGATATTCAGGAATCCATTGCGGAACTCAAGCATTACCGAGAGCATTTTATTAAACTCTAGCGGAATACTATGTTCAGGTGGTCCAGAAACTGTTGTGCAGGAACATAGCCCACCAAGCGGCTATTACTGATTTCCCGGCCATCGCGACCATAAAAAATGGTGCCGGGGGGGCCAAATAAACCAAAGCGTGTCAGCAAAGCCTGATCTTCCCTGGTGTTTTGAGTAACGTCCACACGCAGCAACATCCCTTTTTCCAGCATTGCTTTTACAGCGGGTACCGGGAAAACATTCTTTTCCATTTCTACGCAGGACACACACCAGTCCGCATAAAAATCCAGCATGACGGGTTGGTTGGCACTGGCCGCCCTGGATAGGGCCTGGTCCAATTCTGCAATGGATGCCACAGGTTGAAAGTGGGGCCCGTTTGTGTTGATCCTTGAACCCAGAAGTGGCGTTACCATCCACAGGGCCACGCCCAGCAGCAAAACCCCGAAAAACCGTTTAACCCAAACCATCCAATGCCCGGCGCGTGGTAACAATGCCCCGGCAGAAGTGCCAATGACCAACAGGGGCAACCCCATCCCCAGCGCCAGAATGAACAACGCAGCGCCGCCCAGTACAACGTTGTGGGTCTGTGCGATGAACAGCAGGCCCCCGGCCAACGGAGCGGCCACACAGGGCCCCATGACCAGTGCTGACAGGATTCCCATTAAGCCAACGCCCAGATATTTGCCTCCGGGCAGCCTGCCGGACAGGGCATACAGCTTGTTTTGCAGCGAAAGGGGCAATTGCAGTTCGTACAGATCGAACATGGACAATGCCAGTACTACAAACAAAAGCGCTGTCCCAATTTGCACAGGGGGGGTTTGTAGCGCGTTGGACAGCAGTGTGCCCGAAAGCCCTGCAATAATCCCGACCAGGGCATAAGTCAGCGCCATGCCTAGTACATAGGTAAGCGACAGGCCGAAGGCGCGGCTTTTGGTGATTTGGTTTCCTTGACCCGCAATGATCCCGGAGAGAACCGGAATCATGGGAAGAAGGCAGGGTGTCATGGCAAGCAACAGGCCAAATCCAAAAAAGCTGACCAGTACCAGCAGGGGCTTCGCGCCCTTCAGGAAACTCAAAAACTCGTTGGGATTGGCAGAGTTGGCACTGGGTGTGTCGATGGGCAGGTCATTGCCAACGGAGGTCGGTCGGTAGAGGCCCGTGTCGGAAGCCAGGATGAAATTCTGGGTGGTCGGTGGATAGCAAATTCCCTGGTCGGCACAACCTTGGTAGGTAACGGCAAGTTCCCGGGGCCGATCTGCGGGAAGGGCAAAATCCACCGCAAAAGGATGGTGATAAACCCAGACGCGGCCAAAAGTGGGATCCTGCTTGCTCTCGGCTTGAGGAAACGCTATGTGGCTTAATGAAAAATCGTGTGATCCGGTAATCTTGATGCGGTCCCGGTAAAGGTAATAGCCAGGTGCCGGGGTAAATTGGATGGAAGCGTTCTCTGTGGCTCCGGTAATGACGCTAACCTTGAAGGCTTCTTCTGGCTTGAGAAAAGACTTTGGTGTGCTGGGCGACGCCAAGGCAACCGGCAATGCGGGCTTGTTGAACGTCAAACCATCCGCAGCCACTGCAGTCTCCAGGGACAAAAAAAGTGACAGCAGCCATCCCAGAATCCCCATCACAAGCCATAGCGTGTCATGGGTCCGGGGAATAGAAGCAGGGCTGGGTGCGAGTTGTGATACAGGATTCATCAGGATTCTATTTCCGGGCGTTGTCGGTTTCAAGAAGGCAATTTTACCCTGACAACCGACGCAACGCCCAATTTACATGTTCCCGAACCATCGCTGAAGGATGGGTTTGGCGTTGGGTCAGAGCGGCCACAGCGGCGGGGTGGGGGGGTCCATTTCCCAGGGCAACGGCAATGTTGCGCAGCCACCGTTCATGTCCAATGCGGCGAATGGCCGAGCCGGCCAGGCGATCATTGAACTGTGATTCATCCCAGGAAAACAGGGCCACCAGTTGGTCGGACTGGAGTGTCGCGCGCGGCGCGAAGTCGGGAATCGGGGATACCAGGGCAAAGCGGTTCCAGGGACACACCAGCTGGCAGTCATCACACCCGTAGATGCGATTGCCGATCAGGGGTCTTAGGGGTTCGGGAATCGATCCCTTAAGTTCTATGGTCAGATAGGAGATACAGCGCTGGGCATCCAGCCGATAAGGGCCAAGAATGGCCTGCGTTGGACAGATATCAATACACGATTGGCAAGAGCCGCAATGGTCATCGACTGGCGGGTCGATTGGAAGGGGAAGGTCGGTATAGATTTCACCCAGGAAGAAAAATGAACCGCTTTCACGCCGCAACAGCAAAGTGTGCTTGCCACGCCATCCCAGGCCGCCCTGACTTGCAATTTCCACTTCCAGCACGGGTGCGCTATCCGTGAACACCCGGTAATTGAAGGGGCCCCATTGTTGTTCCAGGGTACCGGCCAGTTGCTGCAAACGCGCCCTGAGTACCTTATGGTAATCCCGTCCCAGTGCGTATCGGGAGATATAACCTCGGCTGGAATCTGCAAGCGCCTTCCGGGCTTCAGTCAGGCTCGTCGAGAGATAGGGCATACACACGCTGACAACGCACAGGGTTCCCGGGTGCAAGGTATTCGGATCAGCACGCAGGGCGGCGTGTTGTCGCATAAAATTCATATCGCCGTGATATCCAGCGCTCAGCCAATCCTCCAGACGGCGGGATGCATCACGAAGATCAGGGCGTGATATGCGTACTGAATCAAAACCCAGGGCCAGGGCTTCCTCTATCAGAAGGGATTTCAAGGCGTGGGGGGATAATGTGGCGGGAACCATGACGAATGATCATACCCGAGCAGGCGGGCGCTTGCGTCGTTGTGCAGGGTATGGTCCGATAAGCGGTTTGGCCCCCTAAACCAGTAAGAGGTCAGCATTGAATGTACAAAAGGCATACCAGGCAGTGAAGTTTGAAGTCCTGCTTCCGGACGTGGCAGCGACCGAAAATTGGGGGCGAATGTTTGCCACAGGGCTCAAACCGGGTGCATTGATCCTCTTGAAGGGGGAACTTGGTGCAGGCAAGACCACTTTGGTGCGGGCGGTGTTGCGCGCGCTGGGGGTGGAGGGGAATATCAAAAGCCCGACATATTCGGTACTTGAAACCTATAATGTTTCGAGCTTATACTTGCATCACTTTGATTTTTATAGAATCAAGGGTTATTCTGAGCTAGAGGATGCAGGGTTTAGGGAGTATTTTGGAGGGCCTGACCTGTGTTTTGTAGAATGGCCCGAACGCGCTGGCGCTTGGCTGCCTGCGGCGGATGTCACCATTGAATTATGCATGAAGGGGGAAGGAAGAAATCTGACCGTGATTGCAGGCTCAACTTTGGGACGACAATGCCTCGAACCTTTTTTCATCGCCTGACATTACTTCTACTCATTGCCGGGTCCTGCGTGGTTCTGTGGTCACCATCGGCAGTGGCTGGTACCCGTATCAACTCGGTCAGGCTCTGGCCCGCCGAGGAATACACCCGGGTTACTTTCGAATCTCAAACCGGAATCCGCAGCACCTTGTTCTCTATGGATAATCCAGCCCGGTTGGTACTTGATCTGGAAGGTGTTGAACCCAGTGCGCCAGTGGAGACGATGGCGCTTGGCCTTAAAGCGGATGACCCCTACATCAAGGGGATCCGGGTGGGTCGCTTTAAACCGGGTGTATTGCGCGTAGTGTTCGATCTTAAAGCCCGGGTCAAGGCCAGTACTTCTTTGCTCAATCCGGTCGCAGAATATGGCTACCGCCTCGTTCTGGATATCTATCCTGAAGTTCCTGCAGATCCTTTGATGGCCTTAATTGAAAACCATCAATCCGGTGCCGCAGCACCAGCGCCATCAGAAAACGTCGCAACCCCTGTCATTGCAGCCGCACCTACGGCAGACGTGGTAATTCCTCCCGCCACCGTGCCCTCTCGTAACCCCAGGATTGAACAGCGCATCACGATTGCCGTGGATGCAGGGCATGGGGGGGAAGATCCGGGAGCACATGGGCGAGGGGGCACCTATGAGAAAAAAGTCACTCTGGCCATTGCGCGTCGCCTCAAGGCGCAGATCGATGCACAACCCAACCTGCGCGCCGTTTTGATTCGCGATGGCGATTACTTTATTCCACTTCAGGGACGTACAGCCAAGGCTCGTCAATTGCATGCCGATCTGTTTGTGTCCATCCATGCCGATGCATTCATCAATCGCGATGCGCGGGGTTCTTCGGTGTTTGCTTTGTCCGAAAAAGGGGCAACTTCAGTGGCTGCGCGCTGGTTGGCTACGCGTGAAAACGAAGCCGACCTCATTGGAGGCATTAATATCAACAACCATGAAACCTATCTGGCCCAAACGCTGTTTGATCTGTCGCAAACGGCCACGATCAATGACAGCCTCAAAATTGCCCGGGCGGTATTGGGGGAGCTTGGCCATGTCAACGCGCTCCATAAGGGCGAAGTGGAGCAGGCCGGGTTTGCCGTGTTGAAATCGCCTGATATTCCGTCCATTCTGGTGGAAACTGCTTTCATTACCAATCCTGAAGAAGAGCGACGCCTCAATGATACCCAGTACCAGGATAAATTGGCCGAGGCAATCCTGGCCGGACTCCAGCGCTACCTGACAGCCAATCCCCCGCTCAATAAATCCCGTGTCGTAAGATCTGACCTGCAAGGCAGTCGTCTCGCCGTGTCTCCATGAGCAGGATTCATCGGCTGGACGACGTTCTGATTTCCCAAATCGCAGCAGGTGAGGTGGTGGAACGACCGGCTTCGGCACTGAAAGAGCTGGTGGAAAATGCCCTTGATGCCGAAGCCAGCGATATTGCGGTAACCCTGGAACAGGGCGGTGTTAAACGGATTCGTGTGGAAGACAATGGGCTGGGGATGGATGCTGACGATCTACCCATGGCATTGGCAGCCCATGCCACCAGTAAAATTCGTACGTTGGGTGATCTTGAAACGGTCTCCAGCCTGGGGTTTCGCGGCGAAGCCCTGGCCAGCATGGCTTCCGTTGCTGAAGTCACCCTGACAAGTCGGGCCAGAGGCGCTACACACGCTTTTAGCATTCGCAGCCGGGGAGGGAAAGTCGATGAAGTAGCTCCTGCAGCACGTGATGCTGGCACCACCATCGTGGTGGCTGACCTGTTTTCCGAAACGCCGGCGCGCCGTAAATTCCTCAAGTCGGAAGCTACCGAATATGCCCACTGTGATGATCTGCTGCATCGATTGGCATTGGCTTGTCCACAGGTGGCATTTCGTTTGACGCACAATGGGCGCACCCAGCGACACTGGCCTGTTTCCAGCCCGGAATTGCGCGTGCGCTCTGTCCTTGGCGAAGAGTTTGTCAGTGCTGCGCTACCTCTGGAAGAGCGGGTAGCCGGGTTAAAGGTGCACGGTTGGGTTGCCCGCCCAACTTACTCCAGGGCTTCTCGGGATACCCAATATCTCTTCGTTAACGGTCGTTTTGTGCGTGACAAACTGGTAACGCATGCCATACGTCAAGCTTACCAGGACGTTCTTCATCACCAGCGGCATCCCGCGTATGTTCTTTTTCTTGAACTTGACCCTGCTGCTGTCGATGTCAACGTGCATCCCGCCAAGACGGAAGTTCGATTCCGCGAATCTCAGGCAGTACACCGTTTTATTTTTCAAAGTGTCAGCAAGGCCCTGGCTGGAACGGCACCAGGGCGCGATTTGCCATCCTTTCAGGGCAGGACCGATTATCCGGCGGGAGGGGCAACAACGTCGCATATGCCGTTGCAGCATACTTTGGCAATTCGTGAACCGGATGCCTTCCATGCTGCCCTGTTTGGCCCGCTCTCAGAGCTTCGGACTGAACAGCACGCCGTCCCCCCGCTGGGGTACGCCCTGGCCCAGCTGCAGGGCATCTATATCCTGGCCCAAAACACTCAGGGTTTGATTATTGTAGATATGCATGCTGCCCATGAACGGATTTTATATGAGCGCCTTAAGGACGCCATGCACCAACAGGGGTTGCAATCTCAACCGCTACTTGTGCCGGTCAGCCTTAAAGTGGAACGTGGCGACGTGGCTGCCGCCGAAACGCATGCCCAGTCATTAACCCGGTTGGGTTTTGAACTTGCCGTGCTAGGACCCGAAACACTGGCAATCCGTGCGCTTCCTGCGTTGTTGCCGGCAGAAGGAGCCGAGACATTGGCCCGCAACATCCTTTCTGAATTACGCCAGTATGGGTCTTCCCGTCTCCTGATTGAAAGGCAGGATGAGTTGCTGGCGACCATGGCCTGTCATGGGGCCGTCCGGGCCAATCGTCAGTTGACCTTGCCGGAGATGAACGCGCTGTTACGCGACATGGAACGGATTGATCGTTCTGACCAATGCAACCATGGGCGCCCAACCTGGTGCCAGATGACCCTGTCCGAATTGGATCGTTTGTTTATGCGCGGGCAGTAGGCACTTTCCGAGGGCACACGAACTGTTCCAAGCCATTTTTTTGATGGGCCCCACGGCCAGCGGCAAGAGCGCTATTGCGCTACAACTGGTGGAGCGGTTTCCACTGGAAATCATCAATGTCGACTCCGCCAGTGTCTACCGGCGCATGAATATTGGTACGGCAAAACCCGATGCTGCCACCCTTGCGCGAGTCCCGCATCATTTACTGGACTGCATCGATCCAACAGAGGTTTATTCAGCAGCGCGTTTTCGTGAAGATGCCCTGGGGATCATGCGCGAAATCACCGAGCGAGGTAACGTACCTTTGCTGGTCGGGGGCACCATGCTCTATTTCAGGGCATTGAAGGAAGGACTTGATGATTTGCCAGTAGCCAGTCCGTCCGTGCGTATCCAATTGGATCAGGAAGCGCGCCAACTGGGTTGGCCAGCAATGCATGCAGCGTTGGCCAAGGTGGATCCGGTTACGGCGCTGCGCCTTAAGCCTCGCGATTCCCAACGTATCCAACGTGCGCTGGAAGTGTACCGGGTTTCAGGACAGCCGCTATCGCAACATCATGGAACGGATTCCCGGCAGCCCCTGAATGCCAGCATATTGGCATTGGGACTGATACCCTCCGATCGCAGCATGTTGCACCGGCGCATTGCGCAACGCTTTGACGACATGCTGGAAGCCGGATTGGAGACCGAGGTGCGTGGATTGCGCCAGCGCTATGCCCTGACTTCAGAACTCCCTGCAATGCGAGCGGTAGGGTACCGCCAGATGTGGCAGTTTTTGGAAGGGGGTTTGGACTGGGCGGCGATGCGCGAGAAGGGAATCATTGCCACCCGGCAACTGGCCAAGCGCCAAATGACCTGGCTTAGGGCTTGGCCCGGTCTGCTGTCCTTTGATTGTTTCAACCCTGAAGTGGCTAACGACATCGAACGGGCAATTGCCCGTTTTCTGAAAGCCCCTGACAAGGCATGATTTACTGCTTGGTTTCGGTTACTTGTGCCATCGCCTTGCCTATGGCAAAAGCAATCTCAAGAGTTTCTCCAGGAGCAATTTCCCGGCTTGCGCGGATGATGTTTCCGGATTCATTGCGAACGATACTGAATCCTCGCGATAACACCGCGTGGGGATTGAGATGCGTGAGTCCGGCACCCAAACGCAGTATGGTTTGGCGTTGACGATCAAGAGTTTGTTTTCCAGTAAGCGACAAGCGCTGGCGCAACCCCACCAGCGCCTGACTTTGCTGGCGCAGACGCTCACCAGGATGCACGAGACGCTGTCTTAGCCCACCCAATTTCATAGCCTGACGTTCCAGAGTGCGTCGGGCCAGGTTTTGCAATCGTTGCAGCGCATGATCAAGGCGCATGTTTTCGCGTTCGATATTTCTCTGAAGCGTTGCCTGAAAGCGTTGTTCCAATGTGGCCAGTTGGCGCAGTAATCCCTGCCGATCAGGACTGACCAGTTCGGCCGCCGCAGTAGGGGTGGGAGCGCGCCGGTCAGCAACGAAGTCGGCAATTGTGAAGTCGGTTTCATGCCCGATGCCGGAAATGACGACGATGGGGCAAGTTGACAGGGCACGCGCAACAATTTCCTCATTAAACGCCCACAGGTCTTCGATGCTGCCCCCGCCGCGACACAAAATAAGGACATCGCATTCGGCACGTTGTCCGGCTGTCTCTATGACCCGGGCAATTTGCGCGGCTGCGCCGTCGCCTTGTACCGGGGTGGGATACAGAATGATTGGGGTCATTGGGCTGCGTCGTTTTAAGGTGGTCAATACGTCTTGCAGTGCTGCAGCGGCAGGTGAGGTAATAACGCCAATGGCTCTGGGATGGGAGGGGAGGGGGCGCTTGCGGGCCTCATCAAACAGTCCTTCTGCAGCCAGTTTTTCCTTCAATCGCGTGAATGCTTCGAAAAGTTTTCCAAGGCCAGCCTCGCGCATGGTCTCTACCGTGATCTGGCACGACCCGTTGGGAGGGTAGAAAGTCGTCGGCCCCTTTAATTCGATTGCCATGCCATTGCGGGGTTGCCAATCCAGTCGCTGGTTTCTGGAGCGGAACATAACGCACCGCAATTGCGCATTGGCATCTTTGAGATTGAAGTACCAGTGACCCGAAGTGGCTTCGGTAAAGTTGGAAATTTCACCCTGAATCCAAACGGCCGGAAGGGCGTCCTCCAATACTCGCTGAATGCGTGATGCAAAGCTTGAAACAGTGAGAATTATCTCGGCACTATCTGGCATCTGGGGCAAAATCACTTTAAAAGTGGCATCAGATTTAGGGGGGGGTTTCATGACCTCAGCTACGCCTTGATAAACGAGAATTTTTTTAAGGATATATTGAAGAACGTAATAAATTAGACCTGTTTAAAAAATGCGCGAATCAGAAAAAGTTCATTTGGATGAGAGAGTTGTCATGAATCCAAGGAAAATGTTCACAAAGTTATCCACAGACTTTGTGGACAACTCGGAATGGTTCGCCAATCTCTGCTCCTTCTATTACACTACCACCCAGTTGATTACAAGAGGGAGTGGCTGTGCTACATCTGATTGAGGCGGCTGGTTGGCCCAGTATCTTGCTGGTCATTGCTTCGGTCGTGGGGCTTGCCATCATCTTTGAGCGCTTGTTTGTTTTGCGTTCTTCCCGCGTGTTACCTGAAGGGTTGTTAAATGATGTGCTGACCCAGGTGCGCGAACATGGAATATCACCAGAACTGGTCCAGAAGCTGGAATCAGGATCCCCCTTGGGACGTATTTTATCAGCAGGCTTGCGTAATGAACGCAATTCGCGAGAGGCTATGAAAGAATCCATCGAGGAAGCCGGCCGCGCCGTTTTGGTGGACCTGGAGCGCTCATTGTCAACGCTGGGAACGGTTGCCAGCATTAGCCCGTTGCTTGGATTATTTGGCACTGTAGTGGGCATGATTATGCTGTTTGGCAGCCAGAATCCTGCGGGCTCCAGCCCGACGGAATTGGCCCAGGGAATTTCTGTAGCGCTGTACAACACGGCATTTGGCCTCGTGGTTGCCGTTCCCAGTATGATTTTCTATCGATTGTTCCGTTCACGCATCGACAGGATGATAGCCGAGATGGAGCAGCAAGCCATCAAATTGGTAGAAGTTCTCCATGGGGAACGGCATCCGTGAATTTTCGCAGGGGACGGACCCGGGAAGAGCCCGAAATCAACCTGATTCCCATGATCGATGTGTTGCTGGTCATCCTGATTTTTCTGATGATTACCACCACTTATAACCGTTATGCCGGACTGCACATTAATCTTCCCGAAGGCGTCCCTACTGAACAATCCACACCGCAATCCAGTAACGTCATTCGCGTGTCCATTGAGGCTTCCGGTCAAACTTTCGTTGATCAGCAATTGATCGGTTCACCCGGCATGTCTTCGATAGCAGAAGCCCTGCTACTTGCAGCCCGGGGACAGACCGATGTTCCTGTTGTCATCAGTGCCGACAGACAGGCTACACATGGAAGCGTGGTGATGGTCATGGAGGCGGCCCAAAAAGAAGGTTTTCACCATCTGACGGTGCTGACTCGAGTTCCGGCACCCTGATTTCATGGAACAATGGCTTCAGCGTCAGTGGTACCGACGGAATTCTCCCCTCTTGTGGTTGTTGCCTTTCAGTGGTTTGTTTGCGTTGCTGTCCGGGTTACGACGCTGGATGGTTGCCTCAGGATGGGTGCCGATTACTCGTCCTGCGGTGCCTGTTGTGGTGGTGGGCAACATCACCGCAGGAGGAACAGGTAAAACACCGTTGACGTTGGCGTTGGTCGAGGCGTTGCAACGGCGGGGCTGGCACCCGGGTATTATCAGCCGCGGATATGGTGCGCTGGCCCGGGCCGAGCGTGAGGTGCACGTTGAGGATGATCCCATCCAGGCAGGGGATGAACCGGTATTGATGGCAATCCGTTCAGGAGTTCCGGTCTGGATAGGGCCGGATCGCGCTAGCGCTTGCCAGGCATTGCTGCGTGCACGTCCAGAAGTTAACGTCGTCATAAGTGATGATGGGTTGCAGCACCTTACACTGGCGCGCGATATGGAAATTGTCGTGGTAGATGGGCAACGCCTGTTTGGAAATGGTGCGCTGCTTCCCGCGGGGCCCTTGCGCGAAACCAGATCACGCCTGGATACGGTGGATGCGGTCGTCATTAACGGTGCCCTGGCGCATGATTTCACATCACGATCCCCGCAGTTTGGGATGACCTTGAAAGGCCAAACATGGACCAGTTTGTGTGACGCATCCCAGACTGTGGCGTTAGATCATTTTCGTGGACAGACCTGCCATGCGGTGGCGGGAATAGGCAATCCATACCGTTTTTTTGAATATCTCGAAACACTGGGCATTACAGTGATTCCCCATATATTTCCGGATCACCATCCCTATGTACGGGAACAACTTTGCTTTGATCCGCAAGCCCCGGTACTTATGACGGAGAAAGATGGGATAAAATGCCGAAGGTTTCACTTGCGCTCGGGCTGGATGTTGCCTGTGACTGCAGAGCTGGACCCGGCGTTGATGGCGCTGGTTGACGATACCTTGCACAGGAGGGGACATGGACGGACGTTTACTTGAGATTCTGGTGTGCCCCTTGTGCAAAGGGCCGCTGCTTCATCGGGCCCTGCGCAACGAATTGATTTGTGCGCCCTGTCGTCTGGCGTTTCCGATTCGGGACGGGATTCCTGTCATGCTGGAGGATGAAGCGCGTCGGTTAAGCGACAGCGAGGAAATCTGACGGTGCGTATTCCGTTTACCGCCATTGTTCCGGCACGCATGAACTCGGCTCGGCTTCCAGGAAAAGCCCTGGCGGATATTGCAGGAATGCCGATGGTGGTGCATTGCGCTATGCGTGCCCGGGACAGCGGCGCGCGGCGCGTGGTGGTGGCCACGGATCATGAAGCAATCGCCGTAGTGGTTCGTGCTGCGGGAGTAGAGGTTGTCCTGACACGCCCTGACCATGAAACCGGAACCGATCGCGTAGCCGAAGCGGCACGTTTACTTAAGCTTCCTCCCAATGAAATAGTGGTCAATGTTCAGGGTGACGAGCCTCTCATGGACCCGGACATGATTCGAAGCGTGGCCGAGCGCCTTGAGTCAGGTGCAGCGTGTGTGATGACCACAGCTTGTTATCCAATTTCCGACCGTTTGCACTTTGAAAGCAGCAGCGCAGTGAAGGTGGTCCTCAATCAGGCAGGTGAGGCACTCTATTTCAGTCGGGCCCCCATTCCCTGGCCACGCGATGGTTTTGCCAACCCCAAGGCGCCATGGCCTGCCGGGCTGCCCGCTTGGCATCATGTGGGCCTGTATGCTTATCGAGCCTCTTTTCTTGAAGATTTTACAAAACTTAGCCGTTCCCCTTTGGAGTCTTTCGAGGCTCTGGAGCAATTGCGGGCCTTGTGGCACGGCTATCGGATTGCGGTTGTTATCACAGATCGCGCACCTGCCCTTGGCGTGGATACCCCGGAAGATTTGGAGAATGTCCGTGCATTATTTGACCGTCGTTCAGTTTCAGGGTAGGTTCTCGAAGTTAGCATAACAATTGCAGTGTTAGGGAGCAGATATGCGGGTGGTTTTATTGGGTGCGCCAGGCGCTGGCAAAGGGACGCAGGCTGCCATCATCCAGGAGCGCTATGGAATCCCCCAGATATCTACAGGAGACATGTTGCGTGCTGCTGTCAAGGCGGGTTCTCCGCTTGGTCTTGCTGCCAGGAAAGTAATAGACAGTGGCGCTTTGGTCTCTGACGATATCATCATCGGCCTTGTCAAGGACCGTATTGCCCAGCCGGATTGTGCCCAGGGTTTCCTGTTTGATGGGTTTCCCCGCACCATTCCACAGGCACAGGCCATGCGTGATAGTGGCGTTGATCTGGACTATGTAATCGAAATTGATGTGGCAGATTCTGAAATCATTGCCCGCATGTCGGGGCGACGTCTGCACATGGCCTCCGGACGGATCTACCACACACACCATAACCCTCCCCGGGTTGCGGGAAAGGATGATGTCACGGGCGAGGATCTGGTGCAGCGTGAAGATGATCGTGAAGAAATTGTGCGCAAACGCCTCGAGGTCTACCATTCCCAAACCCAGCCCCTGGTGAATTATTACGTTCAGTGGGCTGCCACAGGGGACACCAGGGCGCCCCGGTATGTACGGGTAGTCGGTACAGGGTCTGTGGAATCGATTAGTAGTGCCATTTTAGAAGCGTTGCGGCACTGATTGGTCGGGATCGGAAAGCTCATGGCCAAGCCTAATGCGTTTTATGCTCAGTCGGGTGGGGTTACAGCTGTAATCAACGCCAGCGCTTGCGGGGTTATTGAAACCGCTCGAAAGCACCGCGACAGGATTGGCAAGGTCTATGCGGGGCGAAATGGCATACTGGGCGCACTTACCGAAGACCTTATAGACACCGGCAAAGAATCTGACGCAGCGATTCACGCATTGCGTCACACCCCTGCCGGAGCTTTTGGCTCGGCCAGGTACAAACTCAAGGGGCTCGAACAGAACCGAGCCGAATACGAACGCCTGATCGAAGTATTTCGTGCTCATAATATCCACTACTTTTTTTATAACGGCGGGGGGGATTCCCAGGATACCGCCTATAAGGTTTCCCAAATCGGCAAACAATTGGGATACCCCATTCTTTGCGTTGGAATTCCCAAGACGGTGGATAACGATCTTCCTTTAACGGATTGTTGTCCCGGATTTGGCTCGGTGGCCAAATACGTGGCAACCTCGATTCGCGAAGCGGCATTTGACGTAGCCTCCATGGCCAGAACTTCCACCAAGGTGTTTGTATTGGAAGTCATGGGACGACATGCGGGGTGGATTACCGCTGCTTGCGGGCTGGCTGCTGATAAACCTGGACAGGCGCCACACATCCTGTTATTTCCTGAAATTCCCTTCGATCAGGAAAAATTCCTGGCAAAGGTAAAGGGTACCGTTGAGCAAAAAGGATATTGCGTCATCGGTGTTTCGGAGGGCTTGCATGACGCCGAAGGCAGGTTTCTGTCCGAAAGCGGGTTACGTGATGCTTTTGGTCATGCCCAATTGGGTGGAGTGGCCCCAGTGATTGCAAATCTGGTGCGTGAGCACCTGGGTTTCAAATATCACTGGGCAGTGGCCGACTACCTTCAACGCGCGGCGCGTCACATTGCTTCTAAAACTGATGTGGCACAAGCTTACGCGATGGGAAAAGCTGCGGTGGAATTTGCCCTTAAGGGACATAACGCCGTCATGCCCATCGTTGTCAGGAAATCAGGCAACCCCTATATCTGGAAAGTTGGGATGGTCCGGCTTGTTGATGTGGCCAATCAGGAAAAAATGTTGCCGCGCGATTTCATCACTCCCGACGGTTTTGGAATAACGGCCAAATGTCGTCGTTACCTCGAACCGCTCATCGCGGGGGAGGATTTTCCACCATTTAAAAAGGGCTTGCCCGATTATGTTGTACTAAAGAATATTGCAGTCCCAAAGAAATTGAAGACCGCGTTTAATGTGTAATGTCTGCAGCATCACAATAGGGAGATAGAAATGTCACAAGGTGTATTGTTTGCCCTGGTTTGCGCCGTGTTGGCTCTTATGTACAGTTTTACTTCGTACCGATGGGTCATTTCAAAACCAAATGGCAATGCGCGCATGCAGGAAATTGCGGCAGCTATTCAAGAAGGCGCTTCCGCGTATTTGCGCCGCCAATACATGACCATTGCAGTGGTCGGTGTAGTACTTTTTGCAGTGATCCTGTTCGCTTTGGGTGCCAAAACGGCTATCGGATTTGCCATTGGAGCAATCTCTTCAGGGGTTGCCGGATTTATCGGCATGAATGTGTCGGTCCGAGCCAATGTGCGAACTGCCCAGGCAGCCTATGGAGGATTAAACGCCGCGCTGGCTGTAGCCTTTCGTGGGGGTGCCGTGACCGGAATGCTGGTCGTGGGCCTCGGGCTTTTGGGCGTGGCAGGTTATTTTGCCGTCCTGCAAAGCATGACTCCAGCAGGGGCAACAGTGGACGCCACGCCGTTGGTTGGCCTGGCTTTCGGAGGATCGCTCATTTCAATTTTTGCGCGTTTGGGTGGCGGGATATTCACCAAGGGAGCTGATGTCGGTGCCGACCTTGTGGGCAAGGTCGAAGCCGGAATTCCCGAGGACGATCCCCGTAACCCTGCCGTGATTGCCGATAACGTGGGCGACAATGTGGGTGATTGCGCCGGGATGGCGGCAGATTTGTTTGAAACCTATGCAGTTACCATTATTGCCACCATGTTACTCGGCGCTCTGATGATGAAAGGGTTCGAAAATGCGTTGATCTATCCTCTGGCATTGGGTGGAGTTTCCATCATTTCTTCTATTATCGGAACCTACTTTGTCAAGGCTCGGGACGGTGGCAAGATCATGAACGCCCTCTACCGGGGATTGATCGTGTCTGGGGGGATTGCCGCCGTGGCTTTTTACCCCATCACCACCCTGTTTATGGGAACCAACCCTGCCGGAATATCGTCCCTGAACCTGTGGTTGGCCTCCCTGATCGGTCTTGCAGTGACTGCAGCGCTTGTAGTGATTACCGAGTACTACACCGCAACCGAGTATTCACCTGTGCAGACTGTGGCTAAAGCCTCTACCACCGGCCACGCTACCAATATCATTGCAGGGCTTGGGATTTCCATGAAAGCGACGGCTGCTCCAGTTCTCGTGATCTGTCTGGGAATTCTTGGTGCGCACGCGTTGGGTGGGCTCTATGCCATTGCCATCGCTGCCACTTCCATGCTGTCCATGGCAGGGATCGTGGTGGCACTGGATGCCTACGGTCCGATTACCGATAACGCTGGGGGTATCGCAGAAATGTCCGGTCTACCTTCCGCCATTCGCGACATCACCGATCCGCTGGACGCCGTGGGCAACACTACCAAGGCTGTAACCAAGGGATATGCTATCGGTTCGGCCGGCTTGGCGGCTTTGGTGCTTTTTGCTGACTATACGCACCAATTGTCAGGATCGCTGGGCAAGGAAACTGTATTTGACCTTTCCGACCACATGGTGATTGTCGGGCTTTTCATCGGAGGTATGATTCCTTACCTGTTTGCAGCCATCGCCATGGAAGCAGTGGGCCGATCGGCAGGTGCTGTGGTTATTGAAGTGCGACGCCAGTTTCGCGAAATACCAGGCATCATGACCGGGGCACAGCGCCCGGACTATACCCGGGCCGTGGATTTGTTGACCAAGGCGGCCATCAAGGAAATGATTCTTCCTTCGTTGCTGCCTGTACTGGTTCCGGTAGTGGTGGGGTTGTTACTAGGAGCCAAGGCATTGGGTGGCGTGTTGATGGGAACCATCATTACCGGTTTGTTTGTTGCCATCTCCATGACCACTGGAGGAGGGGCCTGGGACAACGCCAAGAAATATATCGAAGATAATCATTTTGGCGGCAAGGGTTCTGATGCACATAAGGCCGCAGTAACCGGCGACACCGTGGGCGACCCCTACAAGGATACCGCTGGTCCCGCAGTCAACCCCATGATCAAGATCATTAACATCGTGGCCTTGATGATCGTTCCGCTGCTAAGCTAAGTGCGCGCACATCCTGCTTTGATCGAACGATTGGATCAGGATTCGGGGCATCGGCATGATTTGAAGGACTGGCTGAAACGCCGCCTGGCTGATCCTGCCGATGTGCCCCATTTCGATGGGCGCATCATGATGACCCCTGAGGAATGCGCCAATGCCACACCCGCTTCAGTACTGGTACCGCTGATTGCACGTGCGCAAGGATTACAAGTCCTGTTGACTCGTCGTACCGATCATCTAAGCGATCATGCCGGACAGATCAGTTTTCCGGGGGGGAGGGTGGAACCTCATGATGCGTCGGAAGTCGCTGCGGCTTTACGCGAAACGGAAGAAGAAATCGGGCTAGTCCATCACCAGATTGACCTGCTTGGCACATTGCGCGAGTACTTCATTCCGACGGGCTATCGGGTGACTCCTGTCGTTGGCTGGATTGAACCCCCGTTTCAGCTCAACATTGACCCGTTTGAAGTGGCCGAGGTATTTGAAGTGCCGCTTGCTTATTTTTTCAACCCGGCAAGGCATATTCTGCAGCAGGACGTGAAGGATGGCCGAATGCGGCAGTACTACGCCATTCCCTGGCAGCAACACAACATTTGGGGCGCTACCGCCGGGATCCTGGTGGATTTGTACCAGGTTCTCTCCGGCGATCAAGGTTAAAGCCTGTTCCTGAAATGATCGGTAGCACGCACCAGTTCGCGCAGGATGCCTGGTTCAAAAGCCGAATGCCCCGCATCCGGAACAATGATGTATTCCGCTTCGGGCCATGCCTGATGCAGATCATCAGCTGTCACTATCGGACAAACCCCATCATAGCGGCCTTGCACGATAACCCCCGGAAGATGGGCAATGCTTCGGATATTTTCGAGCAGACTGTTTTCTGGTAAAAAAATACGGTGGGTAAAATAATGCGCTTCGATTTTGGCCAGTCCTACCGCCACCGGATCGCTGGAGAAATGAGCCACTGTGTCGGGGCTTGGCAGCAAGGAGGAACAAGCGCCCTCGAAGGCGCCCCAGTGACGGGCAGCGGGCAGGTGAATCGCAGGATCCTGATCGTTGAGACGACGGTGGTAAGCTTGAAGCAGATCATTGCGCTCATCTTCAGGGATGAAGTGTGCAAAAGTGCGCCAGGCTTCGGGAAAAATAGCGCGCAATCCGTACAGAAACCAGTGAATTTCCGAAGGGCGGCACAAAAATATGCCCCGCAGGATAAGGCCAAGACAGCGCTCGGGATGGGTTTCGGCATACGCGAGAGCAAGGGTGCTTCCCCAGGAACCGCCAAAGACCAGCCACCTCTCTACCTGAAACATTTTACGCAAGCGCTCCATGTCCTCAATCAGCAAAGGGGTGGTGTTGTCACTGACGCAACCCAGCGGGCGAGAACGCCCAGCGCCGCGCTGATCAAAAATGATGATGCGATAGAACGCCGGGTCAAAAAAGCGGCGATGCATCGGGCCCGCACCCGCGCCGGGTCCGCCATGCAAAAAGACCACAGGAAGTCCCCGGGGATTACCGCACTGCTCCCAGTAGATCTGGTGTGGAGGGGTTACTGTCAGCCAACCGCTGTCGTAAGGGTCGGTTTTTGGATAAAGCGGATCAGTCGTTGTCATCTCAGGTATCATGGTTCTAATGTAATTGCATCAGAGGATCTGAATGTTATACGAACTTCATGAGTTACAGCACGCGTCATTAATGAGTTTACGACTGTGGGCCAAGTCTACAGCCAGTCTATACGGAAGCCCCTACAGTCCGCTTAGCTACACCCCGCTGGGGCGTATGGTATCTGCCGGGTCGGAACTGTTGCTTCGAACCACGCGGCGCTACAAAAAACCCGTTTTTGGACTTCAGGAAACAGTAATCGACGGCGCTACCGTTTCCGTGATCGAGCAGGTCACTCTGGATAAGCCATTCTGTCAGCTACGACGTTTCGTCAGAGTGGGCAGTTTCCCTGAACAGCCCCAGGTGCTGATTGTGGCGCCGTTGTCTGGGCATTTTGCAACGTTGTTGCGGGATACGGTTCGCACATTCATTCGTGACTTCGACGTCACAATTACCGATTGGCGAGACGCCAAAATGGTTCCCCTTTCTGATGGGCCTTTTCATTTTGACGATTATGTTCGCTATATTCAGGAATTCATTCGTTTTCTGGGGCCAAATGTTCACGTGGTATCGGTGTGCCAACCCACAGTACCCACTCTGGTTGCAGTTTCGTTAATGGCCGCCTGGGATGAACCCGTCTGGCCGAGCTCAATGGTCATGATGGGGGGGCCCATAGATACCCGAAAAAATCCAACCACAGTAAATAATTTTGCCAAATCCAAGCCCTTGCTCTGGTTTGAAAACCAGGTCATTTACCGCGTACCAGTCAGGTATCCGGGGTATCTGCGCCGTGTTTACCCGGGATTTTTGCAACATGCGGGCTTTGTTGCCATGAATCCTGGACGCCATATCGAGTCGCATCGTGAGTTTTACCATCAATTGGTGCGAGGCGATGGTGACAGCGCCAATGCCCATCGGTCATTTTACGACGAATACAATGCCGTGATGGACCTTCCGGCCGAGTACTATCTGGAAACCCTGGACCAGGTATTCCACAAGCACGCCCTTCCGCAGGGCACGTTGGTGTCTTGTGAAGAGGTGGTGCGTCCAGAAGCAATTACACGGACTGCATTGCTGACTGTTGAAGGCGAGCTTGATGATATTTCGGGAAATGGCCAGACGGCTGCAGCCCATGGCCTGTGCGCCAATATACCTGCTGCGAGGAGACACCATCTGCTGGCAAAAGATGTGGGGCACTATGGCATTTTTAGCGGGCGGCGGTTTCGCGAATCCATTTATCCACAAATCCGTGATTTTATTCGGAACGTGTCCTGACCATGGCTGACGAAAAGAAAACCGGTGAAATCTTCGAAATGTTCCAGAAGATGATCAACCCTATGGCATTTCCAATGCAAAGCCTCATGATGGCCGGGTTGCGTGTGGAAGAAATAGACAAGAAGATCGGCGAACTCACGACCGTCAAGCATTGGCTTAATACCAATGTAGGCATGTTGGAACTGACCATTAAAACATTGGAATATCAACGTATTCTGCTAACGCCATCCAAGGGTGCAGAGGAGGGCAAAGGCCCTGCCTCAAACCCACAAGATCATCCGATGCTTAATCCGGCTTTATGGCCTTGGGCTTCTTTGATGGGAGGGGATAAAGTTACCGAACCACCCCCCGCAAAGCCCACAGGGGGCAAGAAGCAGGATTCCCGAAAAGGGTGAGTTGAAGTGCCAACTCAGGACTGGCGACGGTCCAGAGTGATGAATGTAAGGTCATAGACGTTGCGCAGGTCGCGCGGTTTTTCTATACGAGACACTTCTTGCCATTCTGAAGTTTTGATTTCAGGAAAATAGGTGTCTCCGGGAATTTCAGCCTCAATTTGGGTCAGATAAATACGATGGATTGCCGGGAGTACCGAGCGGTAGAGTCCCGCACCCCCGATCACGAAGATTTCCGGATTCTGTCTTTCTTGCACCAAAAATTCTTCAACGGAATGAACCACCTCGCATCCAGGAGCCCTAAAGGTGGGATTTCGGGTGACCACAATGTTGCGTCGACCCGGAAGCGGGCGTCCAATGGATTCGTAAGTTTTCCGGCCCATGACGACAGGATGGCCAAGCGTCGTTGCCTTGAAAAAGGCCAGATCGGCAGGTAGATGCCAGGGCATTGTGTTGTTGGACCCAATGACGCGGTTCTGGGTCATGGCAACGATGATGGACAATCGGGGTTGAGTCATGAGCGGGTGCTGCAAGGATGGACCAGAGCAAATTATGCCTGATGGCAGGAGTTTAGTGACTGGTTATGGGCTCTGCTCTGGTATCATGGAAGGGTTTTTATTGAAGGGATGCCCCCAGACATGAAGGACGCTCTGTGACTGATGCAACTCATGCCGGCCAAATGAGTCCGTCAGCCCGTTTGCCTACCCGTTATGGAGAATTTCGCGTACGGACTTTTACCAGTGGCAATCAGGAACACCTGGTATTGCAATTGGGCGAGGTCAAGGGGCAGGAAAATGTGTTGGTGCGCATTCATTCGGAATGTTTGACGGGCGATGTGCTGGGATCATTGCGTTGTGATTGTGGGGCCCAGCTTCAGTTGTCTCTGGAGGCTATAGGCCTTGCCGGGTGCGGTGTGCTGGTTTACCTGCGGGGCCATGAGGGTCGCGGAATTGGCTTAACCAGCAAGCTTGCGGCCTACCAGCTTCAGGACGGTGGGCTGGATACGGTAGATGCCAATTTGCACCTGGGGTTGCCTATAGACGCGCGTTCCTACGATGCAGCTGCAGCCATTTTGATCCAATTGGGCCTTTCAACGATCCGTCTGTTGACCAACAACCCCGAAAAAATTTCTGAGCTTACTCAGCCACCGCTGACCGTTGTTGAACGTGTCCCACTCCTCGTGCCCCTGCACCACGAAACCTTGCGCTATCTCAAGACAAAACAGGAACGGCTGGGGCATCTTCTGGATTTGACCGAATAACGAGTAACAGGATATTTGCGATGTTGAAAGGAAAAAACGCCATTGTGACTGGATCAACCAGTGGTATTGGATTGGGAATTGCCCAGGCCCTGGCCAAAGCTGGTGCACGCGTCATGCTGAATGGGCTGGGTGATCCAGCACAAATTGAAGCGTTGCGAGCTGAGCTTGCCAAGAGTACCGGTGTTGAAGTGGGTTTCCAGGAAGCCAACATGCAGCGGCCCGGGGAAATTGCCAATCTGGTGTCGGCTACGGCAAAAGCCTGGGGAAGCGTGGATATTCTGGTTAACAACGCAGGCATTCAGCATGTGGCGCCTGTAGAGGATTTTCCAGAAGAGCGGTGGGACGCCATCCTGTCCATCAATTTGTCTTCCGCATTTCACTCGATACGCCATGCTTTGCCGCTCATGCGTCATAACAACTGGGGGCGAATCATCAATATCGCTTCCGCACATGGGCTGGTGGCTTCGCCATATAAGGCGGCCTATGTGGCTGCCAAGCACGGCATAGTGGGGTTGACCAAGGCCGTAGCGCTTGAGACGGCCAAGACCAGAGTTACCTGTAACGCAATCTGCCCGGGGTGGGTGCTAACGCCGTTGGTGCAAAAGCAGATTGATGCCATAGCCGAACATGAAAGCCTTTCAGCCCAGGCAGCCAAACAACAGTTACTGCTGGAAAAACAACCCTCAGGAGAGTTTGCAACGCCAGAAGAAATCGGTGCACTGGCTGTTTTTCTTTGTTCACCCGCAGCCAACCAGATTCGTGGTGCCAGCATCAGCATCGATGGTGGCTGGACGGCTCAATAACCCTACATCCAATCAATATATTTTATGGCTCTCAAAAAAGTGTTTCCCGATGCAAAAAGTGCCCTGGCTGGGTTGGTTCGTGATGGCATGTCGATCGCCGCCGGGGGGTTTGGTTTAAGCGGTATCCCCGAAAACCTGATTGCCGCCCTGGTGGCGAGTGGCGTGAAGGATCTGACTATCGTTGGCAATAATGCCGGAGTGGATGATTTTGGCATGGGGCTACTTCTGACTGGACATCAGGTCAAGAAAGTAGTTGCTTCCTATGTGGGGGAGAACAAGGAATTTGAACGTCAGGTTCTTGCCAACGAACTGGAATTAGAGTTGACGCCACAGGGCACCCTGGCAGAAAAGTTGCGTGCTGGTGGTGCGGGAATACCCGGGTTTTACACCCGCACAGCGGTTGGAACACTGCTTGCAGAAGGAAAGCCCACGCGCATTTTTAACGGCCTGGAATACGTGTTGGAAGAGGCCATTCACACCGATCTTTCAATCGTTAAAGCCTGGAAGGGGGATACTGCCGGCAATCTTGTTTATCGCAAAACTGCGCGCAATTTTAACCCGATGATTGCCACCTGCGGGCAAATCACCGTGGCAGAGGTTGAAGAGCTTGTCGAAGCAGGGCAACTTGATCCCGACAGCATCCACACCCCAGGTATCTACGTGGACCGCATCTTTCAAGGTGCCCATTACGAAAAGCGAATAGAATTTCGCACCCTTTCTGGTGGCCATCATGTCCATCAGCAACACTTGTCAGTACGCGAAGTTTTGGCGCAACGTGCTGCAAAAGAGCTTCGGGACGGCTTTTATGTCAATCTTGGAATTGGCATTCCCACACTGGTTGCCAATTACATCCCTGAAGGGATTGAAGTGATTTTGCAATCTGAAAATGGATTGTTGGGGATTGGTCCATTTCCATCAGAGGCGACTGTTGATCCGGATCTGATCAATGCGGGCAAACAAACCATTACGACCTTGCCCGGTTCCAGCATTTTTTCCAGTGCAGACTCTTTTGCCATGATTCGTGGCGGGCACGTTGACCTTTCGATTCTGGGGGGGTTGGAAGTTGCAGAAAACGGTGACCTGGCCAACTGGATGGTGCCTGGCAAGATGGTTAAAGGACCGGGTGGGGCCATGGATCTGGTTTCGGGCGTGAAACGTGTCATTGTTCTGATGGAGCATGCCTCCAAGCATGGGATGCCCAAAATTCTCAAGTCCTGTACGTTGCCAATTACCGGCAAAGGCGTTGTTAACATGATCATTACCGAGCTTTGCGTGTTTCAGGTCGAACCTGGGCAAGGCCTTGTCCTGACCGAGCTTCATCCAGGGGCCACCCTTGAGGAAGTCAAGGCCAGGACAGGCTGCGACTTCAGGGTGGCACTCTAAAAAAGCAGGACGGATAAATGCCGGGCAAGCCTTGAATTTCTATGCGTTTTAACGCATTCTCTCTCATTGGCGGGCCTCCCCGCATTGCAGTGTAGTGAACCTGGTCAGGTCCGGAAGGAAGCAGCCACAGCTATGTCCTGCAAGTGCCGGGGGTAGGGCTCGCCACCCCATGTATAACCGTGTTGAAACAACTACAGATTTCGGGATGACCATAGTGAAATCAATTCTCATCTTTCTGGTTTTTGGGTTAGTGGCAATTCGATCTGTTTTGGCGGCCGATGCCATTTCGGTTGAGGCTGGATATGGCAGTCACACCGATATGGCGCGCCTTACCTGGTCCAGCGCCTGGAGCAAACAGTGGTTTACTGATCATGACTGGGTTCTGGGTGGCTATTGGGATGTAGGTTTGGGACGGTGGAACCCTCATGATGCGGCAGGTGGCAACCATGAGGTGACTGATTTTGGCTTGACACCGGTCTGGCGACTGCGTCCGTCACAGTATTACGGCACGATCTCTCCCTTTGCCGAGCTTGCTGTGGGCGTGCACTACATCAGTGACCATGAAATTTATACCGGACGCGACATGAGCACGCATTTCCAGTTTGGCGACCACATCGGTGCAGGATTGACTTTGGGCCAGAATCACGATTGGGATGTGATGTTACGTTTACAACATCTTTCCAATGCTGGTTTGCAAAATCCCAACCCTGGGATCAATTTTTACCAGGTACGGCTCAGTCACTGGTATTGAATGCCTGAACGAGCCATGGAAACTTATCAGGTACTGGCTCGCAAGTGGCGGCCGCGCACATTTTCCGAATTGGTTGGCCAGGAGCATGTGGTTCGTGCACTGGGCAACGCACTGCAGACTGGAAGGCTGCACCATGCCTACCTTTTTACAGGAACCCGGGGGGTAGGAAAAACGACCATTGCCCGGATTCTGGCAAAGTGTCTTAATTGTGAGACCGGTCTTGGAGCCAACCCCTGCGGCGTATGTGCCGCCTGCCGTGACATTGACCGGGGCCGGTTTCCCGACATGCTGGAAGTTGATGCAGCCACCAACACCAAGGTGGAAGAAATGCGAGAGTTGCTGGATAACGCGCAGTACATGCCCGTGTCCGGTCGTTTCAAGGTTTACATCATTGACGAAGTCCATATGTTGTCCCGCTCGGCTTTCAATTCCATGCTAAAAACCCTGGAAGAGCCTCCGGAACATGTCAAGTTCATACTGGCCACAACAGACCCACAAAAAGTGCCGGTGACCGTTTTATCGCGCTGTTTGCAGTTCAATTTGCGCCAAATGCCCCCTGACGTGATCACGGCCCACCTCGCGCATATCCTCGAACAGGAACATATTTCCTGCGAGCCAGCCGCATTACCACTCATTGCCCGTGCCGCGCAGGGCAGCATGCGCGACAGCTTAAGCTTGCTGGATCAGGCGATTGCCTATGGGGGAGGGCAGATCCGGCAGGCCGAAGTCAGGGATATGCTGGGGACAATCGAACAGGATTTTTTGCTGGAAATCCTGCGTGCGTTAAGCATTCGCGATGGCGCGGCCCTCATGCAATTGGCAAACAACATGGTAGAACGCAGCCTGTCGTTTGACCAGGCGCTAGAGGATCTGGCGGCATTGCTGCATGATTTGGCCCTGATCCATGCCCTTCCGACGCAACGGGAGGCGCTTGGAATAGAAGAGGCGATTGTGCCTTTGGCGCAGATCTGGGATGCCCAGATGCTTCAATTGTTGTACCAGATCGCTGTTCAAAGCCGCAAGGACCTGCCGCTGGCCCCTGACGAACCTGCAGGCTTTCGGATGGCGTTACTGCGCATGTTGGCATTCCAGCCCGAAAAGTCCTCCCAACAGCCTATAGAAGTGCTGCCGCAAACCAGGGTTTCAAAGCCTGTGCAGGTTACGCCTGCTTCGAAAGGCCCACCTCCCGCCCTGGGTGACTGGGTTGGTCTGGTTCGTCGATTGTCCGGGGCCGGAATGGCCTACGAGCTGGCACGCCACTCCCAACTAGTGCGTTATGCAGACGGGGTCTTGCAGTTGCTGCTTGATCCTGCGCAAAAGCACTTGATGTCGTACAAGGAAAAACTGCGCACAGCTCTGGAAGCATTGCTTGACGTCGATATCAGGGTTTCAGTTGAAGTGGGCCCTGCGACAGGGGAAAGCCTTGCTGCAACAGAAGAAAAAGAGCAGGCCATAAAGCAGCAGGATGCAGTTGATTCCATACGAAGTGATCCTTTTGTTCAAACCGTGATGGGAGCATTGGGGGGCAAGCTGGTAGAATCCACCATAAAACCTAAACACGGGCAGGATCAGGGAGAAATTTAAATGATGAAAGGTGGATTGTCTGGCCTGATGAAACAGGCCCAGCAGTTACAGGAAAATATGCGCCGCGCCCAGGCCGAGCTTGCGCAGCGTGAAGTGGAAGGCCAGGCGGGATCGGGCATGGTAAAAGTGGTGGTCACCTGCGATCATGACGTCAAACGGGTTAGTATTGATGCTTCAGTCATGGATGATAAGGATATGCTGGAAGATCTGTTGGTAGTGGCGCTCAAAGATGCGCATCGCCAGGTTGAATCCGTGTCACAGGAGCGCCTGGGTGGGTTTACAGCTGGAATGGGGTTGCCTCCAGGGCTTAAATTACCTTTTTGATCTGGTTTTTGTGTGACTGCTCCTACGCGACTTGAAACCTTGATTGAAGCACTGCGTTGTTTGCCGGGTGTTGGTCCAAAATCCGCTCAACGCATGGCCTTTCACCTCATGCAACGGGATCGCGATGGGGCTGAAAAACTGGCCGGGGCTTTGTCTGATGCACTGCAAGCCGTACATCATTGTGCCCAGTGCAACAATTTTACCGAATCCAGCATTTGCGAACTGTGCACCTCCGAACGACGTGATGCACGCCTGCTTTGCGTCATCGAATCGCCGGCCGATCTCTTGATGATGGAGCAAACCCATGCGTACCGGGGATTGTACTTCGTGCTGATGGGGCGACTCTCGCCCCTGGATGGGATTGGGCCGCAGGAAATCAGATTGGACAGATTGCTGAACCGCGCTTCCAACGGATTGACAGAGGAAGTAATTCTGGCAACCAATTTTACGGCTGAGGGTGAAGCTACCGCCCATGCAATCAGTGAGTTGTTGCGCCCCAAGGGTCTTAAGGTCACCCGCATTGCCCGAGGTGTACCAGTAGGCGGCGAGCTGGAATATGTGGATAGTGGAACTTTGGCGCAAGCGTTGCTGGAACGGCGGCCTGTGTCCCGCTAATCTCCTGATTGAGAGGATTGAATTTATGCTGGACATACAGCTACTGCGAACGGATCTGGACCAGGTGGTTGCACGCCTGGCTACGCGCGGTTTTAAGTTTGATGCGACACAATTTCGGGCCCTGGAAGAGGAACGCAAGCAAATCCAGGTGCGTACCCAAACACTTCAGGCGGAGCGCAACCAGTCTTCCAAAGTCATTGGGCAAGCCAAAGCCAAAGGTGAAGACACCACCGCTTTGATGCAGGACGTGGCCAGAATCAACGAAGCCCTCAAGAAGGATGAAGCCCGGTTGCTTGATGTACAGGCCCGGCTGGAAGAAGTGTTGCTGGATTTTCCAAACCTGCCCCATGCTTCGGTTCCAGTGGGGAAATCCGAGGCCGATAATGTTGAGGTGCGCCGGTTCGGAATCCCCCGTGTTTTTGATTTTAGGGTCAAGGATCATGTAAGCCTGGGCGAAACTCTGGGCATGCTGGACTTTGAGACGGCCAGCAAGCTTTCTGGCGCCCGGTTTTCGATTTTGAAGGGAGATCTGTCCCGCCTGCATCGTGCCCTGGCGCAATTCATGTTAGATACGCATACGCGTGACCATGGCTATACCGAAATGTATGTGCCTTATATGGTCAATGCAGAAACTTTGCGCGGCACGGGACAATTGCCCAAGTTTGAAGCTGATCTGTTCTCGGTACCGCGAGGAGAACAGGGCAAACATTACCTGATTCCAACAGCAGAGGTTCCACTAACCAATGTGGTGCGCGATGTCATTTTGAAAGAAGACGATTTACCCTTGCGCCTGACTGCACATACCCCCTGTTTTCGCTCCGAAGCCGGGTCATACGGCAAGGATGTGCGGGGGTTGATTCGCCAGCACCAGTTTGACAAGGTCGAACTGGTCCAGATTGTCCATCCCGAACTTTCCTATGCAGCTTTGGAAGAACTGACGGGACATGCCGAAAAAATTCTGCAGTTGCTTGAATTGCCCTACCGGGTCATTGTGCTTTGTACCGCAGACATGGGGGCAGGTTCCTGTAAAACCTACGATATCGAAGTTTGGTTGCCCGGCCAGAATACCTATCGTGAAATTTCATCCTGCAGCAATTGCGAGGCATTTCAGGCCCGTCGCATGCAGGCCCGTTACCGGAATGGGAAAGGCAAGACGGATCTGGTTCACACCCTTAATGGATCGGGCGTGGCTGTGGGGCGAGCTCTTGTCGCCATTATGGAAAACTACCAGAATGCGGATGGCACCATCGAGGTGCCCAAAGTGCTGCGGCCCTATATGGGCGGAACAGTCGTTATCGGAAGCAAACCCTAGGGCCCGATCAATCGCGGAAACCCTCCCAGGATGTTGACGGTGGAGCGGTGCGGTTTTTCGAATCGTGCCAGGATGTCGTAGTAACCACGAATGTTTTCAACAAAATTTACGGGCTCTCCTCCTCGGGCAAACCCCGATTTTGTCGTTTCATAGACGGCAGGCAGGCTAAGAAGAGGCAGCATTTTCTTGATGTCATTCCAGGAGTCCGGGTTAAGTTTGTTGCGTTGTGCAAGGATTCTGGCATCTTCCAGATGACCAAAACCCACGTTGTAAGCCGCCAACGCCAGCCAGGTCCGATCAGGCTCGGTAATGCGCGCGGGGATCATTTCCTTAAGCTGCTGCAAATACATCGCGGCAGCAGGGATGGCCTGATTGGAATCCATCCGGTTGGTGACATGCAGGCGGTCTGCGGTGTCCGCCGTCAACATCATGATGCCTCTAACGCCGGTGGGTGAAATGGCCTCGTTGTCCCAGCGGGACTCCTGATAGGCAATGGCCGCCAGTAAGCGCCAATCTATCGTGCTAATGTCCTGAGCCCGTTTGAAATCTTCCGAAAACCGCGGCAGGCGCGACACCATTTTTTGAAGGAATGCACTGGAGTCCTCATGATCGAGCGCATTGATATGCCCGTAGTAACGTTCGACCATGCGTGAAAGCCCCCCCGAATGATCCAGTGTGCCCAGATAATCTTTGGCGGCCTGGTATAGCAGGGCATTTTCTTGATGCGGAAATGCCCACGCAATGGGCTCCTCCGGGCCCAGATCGAAAGCCACCGTCAAGTCGGGATAATAATTCTGGGCAATGGCAATCGTATTGGAATCGCTGATGGCGTACTGAACGCTGCCTTCAAACACCTTTTGTAGCAAATCAAGATCTACATCGCCGTTGGGAAATTCCTGCCAGGCCAATGCGGGATACCGGGTTTTCAGATTTTTTAGAATTTCCAGATGAACAGGATCAGGAACCACCCCCAGTCGTTTTCCAACCAGGTCGGCAGGCGTTGCTGGCGCTGGAGTCAATGAGGCATTGAATACCACCTGAGGCCGGCTTTGCTGGTAGGGAAGGGTAAAGTCGTACTGTTTTTTGAGTTGCGGCGACACATGCACGGCAGCCGCCGCCATATGGGCTCGATGCGTGCTGATGGCCTCCAGCACCTGGTTAAGATTGTCGAGCACCAGAAACCGCACCGGTTTGCCTAGATAGTCCCCAAATTTAAGTGCCAGATCATGTTCAAGACCCACTGTTCGCCCGTCGGGTTGGGTAAGCAACGTGGTGGGGCCAATTCGCGTTGCGACTACAATTTCACTTAAATTTTCCAGGTTGTTAACAGGCTGGAGGATGGGGGACTGGGAAAGAATGACAGCGCCGTCACGATCGGTGGCGAGGTGATACGACCACAGCACGCTCACGACCGTCAAGGCCAACACCACAATAAATACGCGTTCCGGCCCATTTAGCAGGAAGTGCAGAACGAGGTGCCCAAGAGTGTGATGTGATCGCTGTGTTACCATCAGTTCAGTGGTTGATCAGGGTCATTGAATGATGAGTCGTTGTATTGCCATTTTACCGGCAGGTGGGTCAGGTGCCCGTTTTGGAACTCGCAACCCAAAGCAGTTTACCCTGCTCTGTGGGCAGTTATTATTGGTTCATTCCATCCGCTGCCTGCTGCAGGATCGCCGTGTGGAAACAGTATACGTGGTGTTGCTGCCAGCGCATGAAACGTTGTTGGACTGGCCACAGTGGCACGGGCGTGTGCGCCCCCTGATTTGTGCAGGTTCTACACGGGCTCTAACCGTATTGAACGCCCTTAATGCACTAGAGACCGAACTTGCTGTTTCAGACTGGGTACTGGTGCATGACGCGGTCCGGCCCTGTTTGACGGCAGAGGGATTGTCGCGTTTGCTGGATACCCTAATGAATGATGCTGTTGGGGGGCTCCTTGCAACTCCGGTTACGGATACCCTGAAACAACAGGAGGGCACACTGCGCGTTCAACAGACTGTCAATCGAGAAGGGCTCTGGACAGCCCAGACGCCGCAAATGTTTCGCTATGCAATGTTGCGCGAGGCGTTGCAGAGTTCCCAGTCCTATACGGACGAATCTTCTGCCATGGAAGCCATGGGTTACGCTCCCTTGCTGGTCATGGGAGAATCCACCAACATCAAGATAACTTATCCTGCAGACCTGAGGCTGGCAGAATGGATTCTTGCAGATAGGGAAAAGTGTCCGGAGAAATCATGAGAATTGGCCAGGGGTTTGATGTCCATGCACTGGTTGCAGGGCGCCGGCTCATTATAGGTGGCGTGGAAATCCCCTATGCGCAGGGGTTGGAGGGCCACTCTGATGCGGATGTCCTGTTGCATGCCGTCTGTGATGCATTATTGGGAGCCGCAGCGTTGGGAGACATCGGCCGGCATTTTCCTGACAGTGAGGCAGCCTACAAGGATATAGACAGCCGTGTACTGCTGCGCAAGGTGGTTTCGTTGATTCGCGCTGCAGGGTTTTTGCCCGTCAATGTCGATGCCACCATCATTGCACAGGCCCCCCGCATGGCCACGCATATTCCGCAGATGGTAGACAACCTCGCGGCTGACCTGGAACTGCCGGCTAATGCCGTCAATATCAAGGCAACAACAACCGAAAAGCTGGGGTTTACCGGCCGCGGCGAAGGGATTGCCGCTCAAGCCATTTGCCTGCTAAGAAGGCAGGGTCAATAAGGCAAAGCTGCATCCGGCTTGATTGCCAGAATCTGTTTTTTGAAATCGCCCTGGATGCGTTGCAGGGCTTTTGCATTGTCAGCTTCAAATCGCAGGACGATTACCGGGGTTGTGTTGCTGGAGCGCGCCAGTCCAAATCCATCGGCATATTCCACGCGCACACCATCAAGGGTCAGGATCTCCTGTGCGCCATCAAACCGGCCCGAGCGCTGGAGCTTGGCAATCACGGCAAAATTTTCTCCCTCACGGCACTGGATCTGCAGTTCGGGGGTGGTGACGGCATCGGGAAGGGCATTGAGGGTGCTCTCCACGTCGCTTACCCGGCTTAAGATTTCGAGAAGCCGTGCCCCGGCGTATAGACCGTCGTCAAATCCGTACCAGCGTTCCTTAAAGAAGGTATGTCCGCTCATCTCGCCTGCCAGAAGGGCACCCGTTTCCTTCATTTTGGCTTTGATCAGCGAATGGCCGGTTTTCCATAGCGTGGGTTTGCCCCCATGGTTGCGGATCCAGCTGAACAGGTTTCTGGTGCATTTCACGTCAAAAATAATTTCTGCCCCCGGGTTGCGGGTTAGCACGTCCGCGGCAAACAGCATCAACTGACGATCAGGAAAAATAATATGCCCGCCTTTGGTCACGACGCCCAGGCGATCGCCATCCCCATCAAAGGCAAGACCGATCTCGCCCTGGCCGGCAGATAGCGCATCCTGCAGATCCTTAAGGTTTTCAGGTCGTGATGGATCAGGATGGTGGTTTGGAAATTGACCGTCTACCTCACAGTACAACTCGACAACGGTACATCCTAAGCGGCGGAACAGTTCTGGCGCATAGCGCCCCGCAATTCCGTTGCCGCAGTCCAAAACCACTTTCATCGGGCGTGCCAGGGAAATTCCCGAAACAATCCGTTCAATGTAGCTCTGGACAATATCAGCTTGGGAGGATTTTCCCTGGCCCTCGGACAGATTTCCCGTTGACAGGCGCTCATACAGGGAGAGGATGGTTTCGCCAGAGAGGGTGTCTCCGCCTAAAACCATTTTCAGGCCATTGTAGTCAGGAGGGTTATGAGAGCCCGTGACCATGACCCCAGAAGACTCGGCCAACTGATGGGCGGCATAGTAGAGCATGGGGGTGGTGACCATGCCCACGTCCACTACATCCACGCCGCTATGCCGTATCCCCTGAGATAGTGCGGCAGTCAACTTTGGGCCAGACAGGCGCCCATCACGGCCGATGGCAATGCGTGACAGTCCGCGCACACGTGCTTCAGACCCGATTGCCGCTCCGATGGACTCTACCCCCGCAACGGTGAGGGACTTGTCAACGATGCCACGAATGTCATAGGCCTTGAAGATTTCTTTGGGTGGAATCACACAGCGCTCCTTTGTATCGGGGTAGCTTTATATGGACGACACACGCGATTTGATTGTTTTCAAAATACCGAGGACACACGAAAAACAAAGGTTCGTGCAGAGGCGCCTTGATTGAGCCCATACAGGAGCGCCGAACTATATTCGAGAGTTTTTTCATGCCCCACACGGATCTCTCCCGAGAATCCGGGCCCTAACTGATGGGCGTTGTCAGCAGGGCGGTAATAGGCTTCAATGCCTGGAACGAAGGCGTCTTCGAGTTTGTAACCCGCCATGTAGGTGGCACGAAAGTTGAATTTACCAACTAAATCCACGCCAACCTGTTTTTCCCAGATCAGATTGAGCCGTTGTAAGGTGGCCTCGGTTTCCTTTTCCAGTAGCGGACCCAGTTCGAGGGAGTTGGCAATTCCGGCCTGATTGTTGCGGACATAGGCCAGCAAAAACCCCACGTCGGCCCAATAAGTATTATGCGGGGCCAACTGAAAGAAATTTTCCCATTCCCAGCCACTGTAGTTAGTTCCAGCAATGGATGGACCATATACGAATGGGCCGTTGTATAGTTCCGTCTTCCACCATGAAGTGGGCGAGTAGGCTATGGCAGCGCCAAACATACCCGATTGATTAATGTCCGGGTTGGCATCACGTGTGTTGAAACCGCGCATTTCCACCTCAGTTTCGCCTTGCGTGACGCGCGGCGAGTAAATGATGTAGTCATCCGCAGCAGGAGCGGAGGGCGCTAGTCCCAGCAATGACAGCGCTCCAAGGGTTCCGAACAGAAGCGAGAATTTATTTCTGAAAGACATGGGGGAACTCCCTATTTTTGATTGTACTTGTTTTTATAAAGTCATCTAATAAATAAAATTGTCGAGATAATTAGCCTGCGCTATGCATCAGAAAAAACTGCATGATGCGTTGGGGCATCCACGCTATCTGTCCTGGAAAATGGCCCGATACAAATCCGACATGCCCACCCCGGGCCTGAAAGTCCCTGGTGACTTCAGCCGAGCATTGTTGCTGCTGCGGCAGCACGCCCTCCGGAAGGAAGGGGTCGTCCCGTGCGCAAAGCAGTAAGGTAGGAACCCTGATCTCTTTCAGCCAGGGTTTGCTGCTGCAGCGTCTCCAGTAATCGTCCACATCGGCAAAACCATGCAGCGGCGCTATAAAGTGGTTGTCAAATTCACGCAAGGTGCTGGCTTTCAGGGTAGCGGTCAGATTGAACAGGCCAGGGTACTGGTTGAATTTGTTCTGGGCTTTTTGTTTGAGTGTTGCCAGAAAGTAGCGGGTATAGAACCGGTTAAACCCTTGCGCCAGATGGTCTCCCACTGCTTGCAAATCAAGAGGCGCTGCAACGGCAGCGGCGCAGGTCAAGAGGGTGCGAGCCTCGTCCTTTTGTTCGCCCAGCCACTTTAGCAACATATTGCCTCCCAATGAAACACCTACGGCATAAAGCGGTGCGCCAGCATGGATGCTGCGGGTATGGGAGAGAATCCATTGAATTTCTGCGCTGTCGCCCGCGTAGTATGAGCGCGGCAGGCGGTTAATGACCCCACTACAGCCTCTAAAGTTTGGGGCCACGACGCGCCATCCGGCGCTTTGCGCAGTGTGCGCCAGAGCGCGCACATAACTTGAATTTGTGCTGCCCTCAAGGCCATGAAAAATGACCAGCGTTTTGGTATTGCCTGCACTTTCAAGGATGTCTACATCAATGAAGTCATCATCCGGGGTGGTCCAGCGTTGGCGCAGCCAGGAGGGGCGTTCTGCAGGTGCAAACAAGGCACCATAGAGAGTCTGGGCGTGACGGTTGGTTAGCCAGAGCGGCGCACGGAATGTATTGGCAGAATAAGGTACGGAAGGAGACGAGGTGTGCATGAAAAGGCGCCATAGGGGCCAAAAAGTCGTTATTATGCGCATATTTCAGCACCATCGTGCGCTCGATGCGCGAATTAATCATCATGGCACGCCCAACGCGCTTCCACATTCATCTTGACCGCCTGATCCACAACTTTAAGGTTGCGCAGCGTTTGCACGGCGGGCGCGTGCTGGCAGTTATCAAGGCCAATGCGTATGGCCATGGAGATGTTGCTTGCGCCAAAGCCCTGGATTCCATTGCAGACGGTTTTGCAGTTGCCACCCTCGAAGAGGCCATTCACCTGCGCGACGCCGGCATTTCAGGGCGCATTTTGCTGCTGGAGGGGGTATTTAAAAAGGCAGAGATGCGCGAAGTTGCATCTTATAACCTGATTCCAGTTGTCCATACGCCTTGGCAGATCGAGGTACTTGGGCACTCCAATTTCCCTGCACCCATTCCGGTCTGGCTTAAACTCGACACCGGCATGCATCGGCTGGGGTTTCAGCCGGAGGAAATACGTGAGACCTATGAAACGCTGCGCCGCATTGCCCATGTGGGTGAAATAACGATCATGACGCACTTTGCCAATGCGGACGGCGCGGACCCTGAAGCCATTGCCCAGCCGATGCGGCTTTTTAGCAAGGCCACGCAAGGCTTGGCCGTGTCCACAAGCCTTTGCAATTCCGGAGCCATTCTGGGGCACCCCACAACATACGGTGACTGGGCTCGCCCAGGCTTGATGCTGTATGGAATTGATCCCGGGGTGCCTGCAATCAAGCCACGAGGGGCCCTGCAACCGGTGATGAAGTTGGTGTCCGAAATTTCAGTTATTCGAACATTAGCAGTAGGTGAAGCTGTGGGTTATGGCGGGTTGTTCAGGGCAGAGCGGCCAACGCGCGTGGGAATCATTCCTTGCGGTTACGCCGATGGTTACCCCCGTAGTACTGCCCAGGGAACGCCTGTTGCAGTGGCGGGGATTTTGGCACCGCTTATTGGTCGCGTCTCCATGGACATGATTACGGTGGATTTGACTGAGGCTTCCCAAATCCAGCCAGGGGCACCCGTGGAACTATGGGGAGACCAGGTGGCTGTCAGTACGGTGGCCCAAAGTGCAGGCACGGTGGCCTACGAAGTGCTTTGCCACGCGAGGCGGGCTGAAATTCAGTATCACTTGTAGTTCGTTATTCCTAAAACCTCAAAATCCTGATGCTGTTTGTGCCAGCCACAATGGTGGCCGGGGTTAGCATCAATCTCATGAACAATGACATGGGCGAGCATCTTACCTCGATGCTTCAAGACGCTTTTTCAAATTTGACATCCCTGCTGGACGATTCCGCTGTACGTGAAATCATGGTGAACGGGGAAGACAATGTCTGGATAGAGCGCGAAGGGCGACTCGAGAAAACTCAGTGTTCGTTTTCCAGACACGATGCACGCAATGCAATTCAAATTTTGGCCACAATGGCTAATCGCGAAGTCGGTATACGAGCTGGGGAGACGCTCCTCGACGCAGCTTTTTGCAACATGCGTGTTTCAGCAGTGTTATCCCCCATTTCTATACATGGGCACGCCATTTGCATTCGAAAACTGGCTGGCGTCTCCAAATCGCTGTCTGATTATTTGCCAGCCGCTACAGTAGCCGGCCACACTCTCCCACATCTGGATCAAACATGGGCTAAAAGTTTTCATATTCCAGAAATGCTGCACAGCTGTCTCCTTCATTGGATCAATACCAGAATGAACATACTGGTTAGTGGCGGAACAAGCACCGGTAAAACAACTTTTCTCAATGCACTGATTCGTGCCATGCCTACCATGGATCGTCTGATCACCATAGAAGATACCCGCGAATTGATTGTTGATCTTCCGAATTACGTGTCATTTGAAGCCAATGCATCATTATCGGTAACAGTTCGCGATTTGGTGCGTCAGACCTTGCGGTTTCGTCCTGATCGCATCGTGGTAGGTGAGGTCCGTGGGGGCGAAGCATTTGACCTGATTCAGGCCATGAATACAGGCCATGACGGTTGTTTGGGTACATTACATGCCAATAGCGCTAACGATGCGCTGGGGAGATTAGAACAAATGATCATGCAGTGTGGTCTAGATTGGTCTTCCGGTGCTATTGCTCGGCAAATAGCAAGCTGTATTGACGGGGTGATCCACTTGTCGCGCATTGATGGCGTTCGTCAAATTCAAAACATGATCCATGTGGAGGGGTACCGAGATGGCGTGTACCAGATCCAGACCTTATTCCCGCAGTCATAGTCCAGTGGATGACTTGTTCATGAATCAGGTTTTTTTTAAAGGTTTCATGTGGGGATTTCTTGCACTGTCTATAAGCGCGAGTGCTGCTTATACCCCCATGCCGTGGGAGGGTCCAATTTGTGCTGTAGCTAGCAGCCTCAAGGGTCAGGTGGCTGTGGTGCTTTCAGTAGTTGCCACTATTATGATCGGCATCATGTTCATGTATGCCGAAACCGGCGGCATCGTTGCCAGGATTGCCAGTTGGTTGTTAGGTATGTCATGTGCTCTGTCTGTGGTCAGCATAATTACGGCACTGTTTCCTGGAGTTGCCATGCCAGGATGCTTATGAACCTGAAAATTCAAAGAAGGGTTTCGCCATTGCATCAATCTTTGGTGGAACCCTTGTTGATAGCCGGTGTTGAAAAACCATTTGCCATAGTCAATGCTACTTTGAGCATCGCTTTGGTCGGTGATCTTCACATGTTCGGGTGGCTACCGATTGCGGTGCTAGCCCATCTCATCTTGCGACACATCACCCTGGGAGATCCATTTACGCGGCAAATCTACGTCAAGTACAACCGGCAAGCCGACAGCTATGATCCGTGGCCACATGTCCGAACGCAAAGAGGCCGTCGTCCACTAGGGTTTGGTAGGGCAATGGCATGCTGAACCTTAAGCGCAATGCGTTTGGCTTTGATTCTCGCTCACGTGGTTTATCCGAGGTGCTTCCATGGCTTGTCCAGATCCGAAATGGTTTGATTTTGAACAAGGACGGAAGTTTATTGGCCTGTTTTTTATTGCGGGGTATGAAAGTAGAAGGTTGTGATGATGCGTCCATTGACTACGGTGCAGACATCTTTGAGCAAGCGCTGCGTAACCTGGATCATCGTTTCACACTATGGTCGACCATTCTAAGACGTGAGTGCCATGATTATCCTCAAGGAATATTCTCAAATCCAGGAAGTGCCACCGTTGATGCCCTGCATCGTCAAGCAATGCAGGTAAAAAAACATTTTTTCAATCGTCATTTTATCAGCATATTGATTTCCCTTGATGATTCACAAGATGGATTCTTTGGTATGTTGGCAAAGGCATCTGGCGAATCAGATGGTAATTTGTTCCAGCGTTTATGCGGCACAGCAGCTCGTCAATTGATTCATGGAAATGCTTTTCGATACGATGAGCAGATACTGCAAAAGCGGATCAACCAGTTTGAAGAGATATTGTCCCAATGGGTCGGTGGATTGCAGCAGCTGGACCCTGAGCGTCTACAGGGCGCGGCCTTGACCGGGTTTCTTCATGAAATGACAAGTCCGGCGACGCATCGGTCCGAGCCCCCGCTTGTCGTTCAAGATGGATACCTTGATACGGCTTTAGGTGAAGACAGAGTTGTAGTGCAAGGAGATCATCTGCGTTTTGAAGGTGTAGGGCAAACACGATATGGGGCAGCTTTGGCAGTCAAGGGGTGGCCTGGTACCACCTTTCCAGGCATGCTTGATACAGTAATGACTGCCCCTGTTGAATTAACGCTGTCACAGGTATTTCGGTTAGTAGATCACGACGCTGCCAGACGGCACATAAAAAATGTTCAGCGATTTCACCTCAACTTACAAAAGTCATTGTTCAGCTATGTTCGTGAGGCTGTATCAGGTGAAGAGAGTGTTGTGCGTGACACAGGGCGTGCAGTGTCGGCCGAGGACGCAAGGGATGCGCTAACGGACATAGTGGCTGCACGTCGGGTTTTTGGATATCACAATCTGACTGTCCTGGTGTTTTCGATTAATCTTGATGCGTTGGAAGTAGCACTTGGGGTGGTGGCTTCTGGCATACGCAGTCAAGGTTATTTACTGCTGCGTGAGCGGTTACATCTTAATTCGGCCTGGTCAGGAACGCTTCCAGGACAGTGGGGAGAATTGGTCCGCTGGCATTTTATTAGTACAGCCAACTGGGCTGATTTATGTCCGATCCGTTCTTCCGGAATCGGATTGCAAGTCAATCGGTATCTGGCCCAGCAGACGGGCAGGCCAGCGCCGGCACTTTCATTGTTCACGACCCAGGCGGGTAGCCCGTATTATTTCAATCTACATCATCATGATCTCGCACACGCATTTGTAGTAGGACCATCTCGGAGCGGAAAATCGGTATGGGTTAACTTTTTAATTAGCCAGTTTCAAAAATATCATCCCGCTCACACTGTAATCTTTGACAAGGATCGTTCCTGCCGAATTCCAACCCTGTTGCAAGGGGGCCATTGCATTGATATCACGGAACCTTCAGTAAGACTCAACCCGTTGTCCCTCGTCAGCGAACCTAAACAGCGCGGCTGGTTGGCTCGCTGGCTTGAGATTTTACTGAGTGCGCGAGGCCGCGCTATTTCAGCTGATGATGATCGCGCTGTAGCTGAAGCGCTCAATGGACTGGCCGAATTATCGCCTCATTTGCATCAACTCAGAAGTTTGCATGGATTGTTACCTCGCCACCTTAGAGTAGAGCTCGAACCGTGGCTTACTGGAGGGGTATTAGGTGGCCACTTTGATCATCAGGACGATAGTTTTGTTCTTTCGCCATTCACATGCATTGAAATGAGTGCTGTGCTGCGAGATAGTCGCGTAGCACGGGCGTTTCTGGAATATGTGTTTTTCCGGGTTGAGCAGTTACTTGATGCTCAGAAGGGAAATCCTACACTGATTTATGTGGAAGAAGCCTGGTTTATGTTATCGGATCCATATTTTTCAAATCGCATCAGAGATTGGCTAAAAACAATCCCAAAAAAACTTGGCTCCATAATCCTGGCAACACAATCACTGGACGATTTGTCCGGTTCTAACATCTTTTCTACCATTGCGGACAATATTCCAACCCGAATCTTTTTGCCAAATCGCCAGGCAAGGGCCCATCGCGATCTTTATCATGGGCAATTTGGGCTATCAGACTCACAGATAGGTCGTATCGAACATGCCACAGAGAAGTGCCATTATTACATCAGCACCCCTGAAGAAAATCATCTGATTGAAGTGACATTTTCTCCGCAACTCCTTGCCTGGTTGCGCTCGGACGCGCGTGCGCAAGCCTTGTTTGAGCAGCATCGTAATGATGGCTGCGCTGATTGGATGAATGCATATCTGAAAGACATTGTGGCTGAGTCACAATGAGCAATAAATCCAGAGCGCTAACTCTTCTGTGCCTTACATGGTTTTTATTTTTATGGCAGGCAGGCTGGGCTGGTGGAGGAGGGGCAATGGGGACTATTGTCTATGACCCGGCAAATCATGCAGAAACCGCACTGACGGCAGCAAATGCGGTGCGGCAGACGGCGCAAATGGTTCAGGCATATACCCTGCAGATGCAGCAATATTTAAACGAACTGGAGAATCTTAAAAAACTGCCTCAAGATGCACTCAATCAGACTTTAAAACCTTACATCGATGAGATCGCCACGGCCCAATCCCTGTCACAAACGTTAGGAATCACGCTCAGCCAGATTCATGATTTGCAGAACACTTTTACTGTGCAATTTCGCCAGATGGTGGCCATGGGGCTTTCCCCAAGTCAATATATGGATCGTGAAATGCAGATTGCCCAATTTAGAGGACAGAACATCAATTCGGTGTATCAGAATGAAGTATCCACCATGCAATCTGTTAATGATTCCTATACGCGCATTCGAAAATTACAGGAGCAAATTCCAGCCAGTAGCGGATTGCAGCAGAGTTTCCAGACGGTTAACCAGCATCTCAATTTGTTGGCAGGGCAAAACGCGCAATTGATCAGTTTGATTGCAAGCCATCAGGCAAATGATTCCGCTCATCAGCAGGATGAAAACAACGCAAACGCTCTGGCAGGGGAAATTATTCAGAAGCGGCGCCAGGATGAAGCAGTCAAGGTGCAACAATTACATCAACAATTGCGTGAACAGGAATCGACAATGGGCTGGGGTATCATGAGTCAAGGGCATTAGCAGAGGCATGATCACGCTTAGCCCGGTCATAATCGATCAGTTTGGGCAACTGTTCCTGGATGGCGGAAGAGCCCTTCATAACAATTTGTCTGGCGTAGCGGATAGCCTTTATGGGTCGCTACTGCTATTGACCTTTAGTTGGTCGGGAATCAACATCCTGCTCGAATCCATGATGGGCGACAACCTTGGGAAAGTGCTATCGCAATTGATCCGGTTTTTGTTTATGGCAGGATTGGTTGCCTGGTTTTTGCAAGCCTACGATTTTATTTTCTACGAGGGCATCTATCAAGGTTGCGATGCAATCGCAACAGCCATTGCTGGTTCAAATGGCGGTACGCAGGGATTTGCGACGGCATGGAGTGTGTTCACAGACATCATCGTTACAGTCTGGGACACGATTTCGGGTAGTCCCGATCGATATCTGGGAGGTGCTAGCCCCATGTCGTGGGCTTTTTGGGGTGCGCTGGGGGGCTGGATAATGACCGTGGCCTTGCTTTTTATTGCTCTTTGCGTCTTTATAGTAGCATTAGCAATTCTGGCAGTCATTCATGTCATGGGTAACGCTTTAGCAGGGCTTGCTTTGGCAGTGGGTCCGTTTTTCATTCCCTGGTTACTATGGGATGTTACAAAGGAATTTTTCATGACATGGGTCCGCTTCCTCTTTATTGCCTGTTTTTACAAGGTTATTTCTGTTGCAGTTCTGGTTATGACGAAGCCCGTCTTTGTCCTGTTACATCAATGGATGACAGACAATGCTGCAGTCATGGCCAATGCCACACCAACTGATTCGATGGCATTAGCGGTTCTGTTGATTATTACCGCGACCATCATCGCGTATTTGATGGGTCATGTACCTCAAATATCAGCCGCTTTGGTCGGACATGCGCGTGTTGATACTGGATTTGCTACCAATTCCAGTCGGATCATTCAAAATCGAATCAGTAAAGCCAACGACTGGATGGGTAAACAAATTCGGGCGTATAGCAGAAGCGAGGGGCCCCCAGGAGACCGTTCATGAAACGCGTACGACTACCAGGCTTATCTGTTGAGCAGCAGCAGCAACTTTTTCATGCGTTGGTAAGTCGCTCAGCGTTGGATGGCGACACGCGCAATGAATACCCGGCACCGGACTTTGTGTCCGACACTTTTTTTGGACATAGCTGGTGGGCTTTGCTTAAAGAGCTATATGACCGTCCACTCTTGACAGTATTAGGCCTGGTTGCAACTTGTACTTACCCACTATTTTGGTTAAAGCATCTGTTGAATCGTTGGATTTAGTTTTTCCATCACCCTTGGTATCATCCTGTTTCTATGGATAGCACCGATCTGGAAGTTCTCAAAACAGTAACCCACTGGCAGTCAACAGGTGCTGGAGTTGCGCTGGCTACCCTGGTTAAAACCTGGGGTTCGGCGCCACGGCCCGTGGGTTCATTGCTGGCGTTGACTACAGACGGTCGTTTGGTGGGTTCGCTCTCGGGAGGGTGCATTGAGGATGACCTGCTTGCCAAAATGCGCAACGGTCAGCTCAAAATCCCTGAAAAAATGGCATACGGCGTAACAGCCGAACAGGCCAGCCGTTTTGGATTGCCTTGTGGAGGGACTCTGGAACTGGTGCTGGAACCGCTGCATGGCCAAAGTAAAATTCCCGAACTGCTGGATGCCGTATCACGACAGCAGATCGTGGCTCGCCTGCTTGATCTGCACAGCGGTGAGGTTGAAGTCGTGCCTGCCAGCACAACGGACAGCCTGGTTTGCACCGACAAGCAATTGCGTTCCATTCATGGGCCGCGTTGGCGCCTGCTCATCATTGGTGCAGCTCAGGTCAGTGGCTATCTCGCCGAAATGGCGATGGCGCTGGATTACCAGGTTTTTGTTTGCGACCCCCGGGTGGAATTTCAGAAGTCCTGGAAAATGCAGACGCCGTCCGTTGAGGCTGCGATGCCGGACGATTTTATTGTGGCTCATCATCCCGATCCTCACACGGCCATTGTCGCGTTAACCCACGATCTTAAACAGGATGATCTGGCGCTGCTCGAGGCCCTTAAATCCAACGCATTCTACGTGGGCGCACTGGGTTCAAAGGCAACCCAGGCCAAGCGGCGCGAACGCCTGGCCCTGTTTGATTTGACCGAGCAACAGATTGCCGCATTGCATGGCCCGGCCGGTTTGCCCATTGGCAGCCGAACCCCGCCCGAAATGGCCATCTCCATCCTGGCCGAACTGACAGCCGTACGTCATGGCCTCATGTAAGCCATGATCGCAGGGCTTTTGTTGGCTGCGGGACACAGCACGCGTTTTGGCAGCAATAAACTGCTTCATGCACCGCCAGGAAGCCTTCCACTGGCCCTTCAGGCAGCACGCTGTCTTGCCCCGCTGCAGCACTCGCTGGCTGTCATTCCTCAAGGAGACAATACGTTGCGGGCCCTGTTTAAGGAGTTTGGGCTGGCGGTGGTCGAGGTACAGGAAGAGGAAGGCTCATCAGGCCTGTCGTCCAGTCTTAAAACCGGTTTGCTGGCTACACCCCAGGCTGATGGCTGGATCATTGCACTCGCCGATATGCCAGAGGTCAAAGTCAGCACCGTGGCAGCCCTACAGAAAGCCTTGTCACAAGGGGCATTGATTGTGGCTTGCCGTTATCGCGGGCAACGCGGAAATCCCGTTGGATTTTCAAACCATTTCCGGGAGGCCTTGTTGGCGTTGCGAGGTGATACCGGTGCCCGGCACCTATTGGAGATTCACCAGCAGGACGTGTGCTGGCTTGATGTGGATGATCCGGGCATCTTGCTGGATATCGATGTGCCCACCGATTGGCCCCATCAGGAAGGACAGGTTACCAGCGAACCATGACCTGATCGGGAGTCAGGTTTTCCAGGCAATTTAAATGGCCCAACGGACATTCCCGTTTAAAGCAGGGGCTGCACGGCAAGTTCAAGGTCACCACCCGGGCCTCATTTGAAAGCGGAGGGGTAAATTCAGGGCTGGACGATCCAAACACTGCCACCAAAGGGCGACAGAGGGCCGCTGCCACATGCATCAACCCGGAATCATTGCTGATAACGCGCTGGGCCAGAGCCATCAAATCGACCGCTTCGCCAAGGCTCGTTGCGCCACACAGATTATGGATGGGGCCATCAACTTCGCGGGCGAGTTGTGCCGCTATCGGATGGTCCTTTTTAGAACCCAGCAGCCAGACCTGAAACCCCTGGCTGATTAATTGTCTGGCTGCTGTTGCAAAGTGGCGCACTGGCCAGCGCTTGGCAGGCCCAAATTCGGCGCCGGGACAAAGAACGGCGACGGGTGGGTCAAGCGTGAGGTTAAGGCGTTTTAGCGTTGCAGCCTGCGCTTCAAGATTGGCGTGCAGCCGGGGAAAAGGCACTGGACGTTGCAAAACGCTATCCCGGGGCAGGGCCAGCGCGGCAAATCGTTCCGCCATCAGGGGGTACGCGGCGCTGTCCAGGGGTCGTGCGTCATTCAGAAGTAACTGGCGCATTTCGCCAACATAGCCTGTCCGTTTGGGAATTCGGGCAAACCAGGGAATCAAGGCCGACTTAAGCGAGTTGGGTAGGACGATGGCTTGTTGGTAGCCTTGTTGCATCAATTGTTTTCCCAACGTGCGCCGATTCATCAAGCGCAGCTCACCATGCCCAAAGGGGTTGTCGAGGATGTGTGTGACTTCAGGCATGCGGGCCAACACGCCCTGGGTCCAGGATGGTGCAAGAACATCAATCTCGCAGTCGAAAGACTGCTTCTTGAGCGCGGCGAAGAGGGGTTGGGACAGAACAGCGTCCCCCACCCAGGCCGCTCCAATGACCAGGATTTTGCTCAATGAGTTGCGCTTCGGGCCCCACCCGCAAGGATATAGCGGGTGCCGCAGTAGGGGCATTGCGCCGTTCCGGTTTGGGCCACATCCAGGAATACGCGTGGATGCGTGTCCCACAACTTGACCGATGGCATCGGGCAGTGCAGCGGCAGATCCTGTTCGGTCACTTCAACGGTTTTCTGGTTCAGTTCGGCAGCATTAGACATTTTAGCCTCCAACAACGGTTAGCCAATCCTGGTGCTGGGGCGAGTTGCCCTTGACGCAGTCAAAAAAGAGCGCCTGTAGTTTTGCGGTTATCGGGCCGCGGTGCCCGGCGCCGATCATGCGGCGATCTACTTCACGAATCGGAGTAACTTCGGCTGCAGTACCCGTAAAGAAGGCTTCGTCAGCACAGTACAGTTCGTCGCGGGAGATACGGCGTTCCAGAACAGTCAGCCCGGATTCAGCAGCCAGCTGAAAAATACAGTCGCGGGTGATGCCTTCCAGGGCACTGGAAAGATCAGGTGTGTAGAGGACACCCCGCTTGACGATAAAGATATTTTCGCCCGAACCTTCTGCAACAAAACCATCCACATCCAGTAACAGCGCTTCGTCGTAGCCATCGGCAGTGGCTTCGTTATTGGCCAGGATGGAGTTCATGTAATTGCCGCTGGCTTTGGCCTTGCACAGGGTGATGTTGGGGTGATGCCGCGTGTAGGATGACGTCTTGACACGAATGCCGTGCTCCAGGGCAGCTTCACCCAAATATGCGCCCCAGGGCCAGGCCGCGATAGCCACATGGGTTTTCGCACCTTTGGGGGACACCCCCATCTTTTCCGAACCAAAGTACACCAACGGGCGGATATAGCATGCTTCCAGGGCGTTGCCAGCTACTGTGTCAAGCTGCGCCCGTATCAAGGTTTCCATGGTATAGGGCATGGGAATTTGCAGAATATGGGCGGACCGGAACAGTCTTTCGGTGTGTTCGCGCAACCGGAATACAGCGGTGCCCAGTGTGGTTTTGTAGGCACGAACACCCTCGAAGACGGCCATACCGTAATGCAGTGAATGGGTCAGTACATGGGTATTGGCGTCTCGCCAGTTAACGAGTTGCCCATCCATCCAGATAACCCCATCGCGATCAGACATCGACATCAGCTTTGCTCCGCTCTGCAAAACTTCCATTCTAGCGGATGTTGCCAGAGCTCACAAAACCACTTTTGAGGCGCTGTCTTAAGTGCCGCGCATAAACGGCACCAGGTTAAAGAGGCTATAATTTCAAGGTTATGGTCAGTCACCGGATAATTCTGCATTATTCTCGTCGGGCACTCCTTTGGGGAGCCGGCTTGATTGTCGTCACGCTGCTGGCCCTTTGGTTGGTGTTGCAGTTTGTCATTCTAAAAGACGTGGATCGTTATCGGCCTGATGTTATCGCTGCGCTTTCCAAAGCCACAGGCACCCGGGTTGAAATCAGCAACATAACTTCCGCCCGCTTTGAGTGGTTACCCACAGTCATTCTTGATCACGTCACCATATACGATCCTCAGGGGAAGCCGGGGCTGGAACTTAACCGCGTGACAGGGCGAATTTCACTTCTCGGTTTTTTCAGTGGACGTACCGACCTTAGTACGCTAATCATTGATCAACCGTCACTGTCCTTACGAAAGGCGGCGGACGGGCAGTTTTTTTTGTCAGGAATCCCGCTGCCTCGGCCTGACAGCGGGCCAAGTCAATTTCTGGAATGGTTGGTCAACCAGGGTGATATTCGCGTCACAAATGCCACGATTCATTGGGTGGACGACTCAACCAAAGCACCACCATTGCTGTTTACGCAAGGGTCGTTCCGGATTCGCAACAGTGGTTCACACCACCGGATAGATTTGGCGTTTACGCCTCCCAAACAACTTTCCAACCCGGTAACCCTCAGGGCGGATTTTTACGGAACTGACCTGGCAGATTTTAAGGGTTGGTACGGTTCTGTCATTACCCAGTCTGATCAGGTGGATTTGGGGGCTTTACGCCCCTGGATACCTCAGCTGTCTCAATTTGAGAGCGCGCACGGGCAACTAAAAATCACCTTCTCCATGGAGCGCTTAAAACAATGGGGGGTGCAAGCCGAAGGGGATGTCACCGATCTGGTGGTGCGTCTTAAACCAGGCCTGAGTGCCCTGCGGTTTGACCATTTGCATGGCGGCCTGTCGTTCAAGATCCTTGATGACGGGTTTGATTTGGCCACCCAGCAACTCGTTGCCAGTGGGGAGAGCAGTATCAAAACCACTGTTCCCCTGGATATGCACCTGTTGTACACCGGTAAGGGCGGCGCTCTGGAAATCAACCATCTGGAATTGGCCCAGTTAACAGGTATTGTGGAAGCTTTGCCGTTGTCCGGGGATCAACGCGTCCGCTGGAACAATGCTGGATTAAAGGGCAGGGTCAGCCACCTCAATCTTACCTGGCAAGGTTCTCAGGATGCCCCTACTGATTATGCCGTGCACTCTGATTTCACTGATTTTCAGGCAAATCCTCAGCGTGGCCTGCCGGCTCTACGGGGCTTTTCCGGGCATTTGGATGCCGCTGTAAACGGGGGGCAACTCAAAGGGAAGGGGGCTGACGCGACACTCAATTTCCCCGAAATTTTTGCTGTTCCAATTCAGGTAAGAGCCTATACGCTTGATACTTCCTGGACTTTTCAAGAGGATCGAACCGAAATCCAGTTCAATCGTTTGGAGGTCGAAAATACCGACCTTGCGGGTTATGTCACCGGAAACCTGTCCGTTGGGCCTGAAGGTCCTGGTGAAGGGAAGCTTTCAGGGGAATTGGAACGGGCCCAGCCTGCTGCAATATGGCGTTACCTGCCTTTGAAAATTTCTGAGACGGCTCGCAAATGGGTGCAGGCTGCTGTGGTCGGTGGTACGGCGCGGCATGTCGTGTTTGAAGTCAAGGGTAATCTTCAGCAATTCCCTTTTGCCCAGGACCAGGGAGGAAAATTTCGGGTTTCAGCACAGATTACTGACGGTGTCTTGCACTACGATCCCAATTGGCCAGGGATCACAGGCATTCAGGGTAGCCTTGCGGTACAGGGGAGTACTCTGACTATTGATGCTACAGATGGTTTGATTCTGGGCTCAAAAATCAAGAGCGCCCATGCGCGTATTCCCGATTTGGCGCAGGGGGACCAACAGCTTTCTGTAACGGGTGAAGTCGATGCCAGCCTGCCCGATGGGCTGAACTTCATTTCCAAAAGTCCGGTAGCAAAATTTATCAATCATGCTACGGACGCCATGCAGGGCATGGGGGCAGGAAACTTGAACCTCTCGCTCCAGATTCCCCTGGGCCATCCTCGTGATACCCAGATTAAGGGGGACTACCAGTTTTTGAACGCCACCATGGATGACGGTGAAGCTGGAATTCCGCCCATTTCCCAATTGCAGGGACATCTGTTGTTTACCGAAAAAGCGCTTTCAGCGCAAGGACTGACAGCAACAGTCCTGGGTGGGCCGGCCGTTTTCGAATTATCCACGCAGCCTTCAGGTGTTATCCGTGTGGTTGGCCAGGGCAACGCCAACATGGCAGGACTCTATTCCGTTTATCACCAACCTATCCTGATGGATGTGTCCGGCAAGCAGGACTGGAAGGGTGAATTCAGTTTTTCGGAAAAGACGCGCGATATTAAGCTTCAATCCCAGGTGGCTTATCTGGGAGAACCTGTGAGCGTCCAGATTTCCACTCAGAAAGATGGCACGCTGGATGTTGCCCTCAAAGGCAAAACATCGCAAAGCAGCCTGATGAAGCGCTATCCCAATGCACTATCAAAGGCACTTGACAGTCCTGTGGACTGGAACGGTCATATCCGGATATCTGCAAGTGGTCGTGACGAAGTAAACATTGCAGGAACTGCATTGATATTGCAAGAACCCACCAAGCTGGTAGTCTCAGGTGCTCCCCGAGGAAAACTTGAAACAGTCCTGTCTGGCAAAGTTGCCATCAGCGCCCTGCGTCGTCTGGGCTATGGGGTGCTTGCCGGGCATGCAAAGGGAACTACAGGCTGGCAGGCGCGGATCGTACAGGAGGGAGCACGGACGCACATATCGGTCACTTCAAACCTGTTGGGCGTGGCAGTCGATCTTCCCGAACCATTTCATAAAAAACCACAGGAGGAATTGCCGCTTACACTTGACTGGACTACTGAAGGCAACGCACGCCAAATCAGTGGGGCGTTGGGCAATTTGCTGGGTGTTCGGGTGGCCTATGCGGTTGTCGTTAAGGGAGGCGTGTTTCAAGCTCGGCGGGGCGTTATTAATTTTGGAGGTGAGGCTCCTGCCCTTCCTCCCGAAGGGTTTGTAGTAACAGGAACCTTGCGTCATGCCGACCTTGATCTCTGGAAAAAAATGTCGAGTGATATTTCAAACGATGCACGCGAGGGTGGTTTTTTTGGCCCGATTAGTGGAGTCAAAATTAACCTGGAGGATATTCGCTGGTATGGTAGAACCTGGGGGACAAATCGTATAACGGCGGCCCAGGAAAGAAACCACTGGCAGATACAGATCCGTGGCTCCGAAGCAGACGGAGAAATCACCTGGATACCTGAAGATTCTGGACAGGTTCGGGCTCATTTCACCAAACTTGTTATCCCGGTTGCCCCTGCTCAAAACGTACCCGCGGCTACGCCGGTCGATCCCAATGCCCAGAAAAACATGCCCTCGGTCGATCTGGTTGCCGAGAGCTTCGGTGCGTTTGGGAAAACACTTGGGCGGTTGCAATTGGTTGGGGTACGCGATGCTGGGCTCTGGCGTCTGAATCGGTTCTCCCTGACCTCGCCGCAGGGTACCCTGGAAGGTGATGGGCACTGGGCTGGAGGGCCGACTCCCCAGACTCAGGTAAATTTACACCTTAAGGCCAGCGATCTTGGGAAATTTCTGGCTAATGCAGGTTACTCTGGTATGGTCTCAAGAGGTTCCGGCGAGGTGCTTGGAAAAATCAGTTGGAGCGGCAATCCGGAAGATTTTACGTTACTGCGTACTACCGGACAGTTTTCACTGGATCTGCATGACGGCCAATTTTCCAAAGTCGAACCAGGAGGCGCTGGTAGACTGATTGGACTACTGAGTCTTCAGACCTTGCCACGCCGGATTACTCTGGATTTTAATGACATATTCTCGGATGGTTTTGCCTTTGACACCTTAACCGGAAACTTCAGCATGAATCTTGGGATCTTGTCGACCCATGATTTTGACATGAACGGGCCTGCCGCCCGGGTTATGCTCTCCGGCACGGTAAATATCCCGGCAGAAACCACCGATCTAAAGGCCAAGGTGTCCCCACAAGTGGGAAATAGCGTGTCACTGGCATCGACGGTTATTGGTGGCCCCATTGCCGGCGCAGTTTCCTATTTGTTGCAAAAGTTATTAAAAAACCCGATCGATAAAGCATTGACTTACGAATATGCCATTGAAGGAAATTGGGACGACCCAAAAATCAAACCCATCGGGTCGTCTGCAGGTTCAACAACCGCGCCATACGCGCCATAACGAAACATAGGGGAAGATGCTAATGACGTCCGCAGAAAAGCTTTCTGAAACCCCAGGCTCAGGGTTTGGAAAAGCGAGACCCCTGCCTGGCAGTTTTCGGGTAGCCGCCATTCAAATGGCTTCAGGTCCGCAAGTGGGTGCAAATCTTTCGGAAGCAGGGCGACTCATAAGAATGGCAGCTGACCAGGGAGCAGCTCTGATTGCCCTGCCGGAATATTTTGCCATCATGGGGATGCATGATAACGACAAAGTCAAGGTGGCCGAAATATTTGGCAAAGGGCCCATCCAGGAATTCCTGTCGCGCACTGCCAAACGCTTTGGAGTATGGATTGTTGGTGGGTCTGTGCCAATCAAATCTTCAGATCCACACAAAATTCGCAACAGTTGTTTGGTGTATGACGTTGAAGGACATTGCGTTGCCCGTTATGACAAAATCCATTTGTTTGGGTTTCAGCGCGGAACAGAACATTACGAAGAATCCAAAACCATCCTTCCGGGTAGCGAAGTCGTCACACTCGATAGCCCGTTTGGTCGGATCGGATTGTCCATTTGCTACGACCTGCGTTTTCCTGAGTTGTATCGCGCCATGGGGCAGGTTGAACTGATTTTCATCCCTTCTGCGTTCACTGAAACAACCGGGCGCGCCCATTGGGAAACCCTGATCAGGGCACGAGCCATCGAAAATATTGCCTATGTCATTGCTCCCGCCCAAGGGGGATACCACATGAATGGCAGGGAAACGCATGGTTCCACAATGATTGTTGATCCCTGGGGAGTTATTCTGGACCAGTTGCCGCGAGGTTCAGGAGTCGTGATAGCCAGTGTCAACCCGATTCATCAAGCTGAGTTACGAACCAATCTGCCAGCGTTGTCTCATCGTACCGTGGCGCTTCCAGCGCCAAAAAAAACCAGAACAGGAATTAAATGATGTCTAGTCAACCGCTTGCGATTGCTGAAGCCGCTCTTCTGACACCCTATGCACTTGACAGTGGAAGCCTGGATCGCGTATTCGGCCAGATCCTCACACACCAGGTGGACTATGCGGACCTGTATTTTCAATACAGTCGCAGTGAAGGGTGGAGCCTGGAAGAGGGTGTCGTCAAATCCGGCTCTTTTCACATCGAGCAAGGGGTGGGTGTACGCGCTATCAGTGGTGAGAAAACTGCATTTGCCTATTCTGACGATATTCAACTGGCTTCACTGGAACAGGCGGCATTGGCTACCCGTGCCATTGGACGTTCAGGACACAGCGGTCGACAGCAGATTCTGCGGACAAGCCCGGAAGCGCCACGTCTTTATCTTCCCCATGATCCTTTGGTAACCCTGCAGGATGCCGACAAGGTCAGCCTGCTGGAACGATTGGAACGCTTTGCAAAAAGCATGGATTCGCGCGTCACACAAGTCATGGCTTCCCTGGCAGGCGAATATGAATTGGTCCTGGTGGCCCGCAGCGATGGTCATCTTAGTGCAGACGTGCGCCCATTGGTGCGCGTATCCATCCAGGTCATTGCTGAAGAAGGAGGAGTTCGGGAGCAGGGCTCGGCGGGGGGTGGAGGGCGGTTTGGGTATGAGTATTTTACGGATGCGGTGTTGCAGGACTATGCGCGTAAAGCAGTAGATCAGGCGGTAACCAATCTGGCTGCACGTCCTGCACCCGCGGGCATGATGACTGTGGTATTGGGCTCGGGCTGGCCGGGAATTTTGCTACACGAGGCCATTGGCCACGGTCTGGAAGGTGACTTTAACCGGAAGGGAACCTCGGCATTTGCCGGGCGCATTGGTGAGCGTGTGGCGGCACCCGGTGTAACCGTTCTGGACGATGGAACCATTGCCAACAGGCGCGGATCACTCAACCAGGACGATGAGGGCAATCGAACCCAGCGCACCATTTTGATTGAAGACGGAATCCTTAAAGGCTATCTTCAGGATAGTCTTAACGCCCGCCTGATGGGTATGCCTCTGACAGGCAATGGGCGGCGCGAATCCTTTGCGCACATTCCGCTACCGCGCATGACCAACACCTATATGCTTGGAGGCCAGGCTGATCCGGCAGAAATCATCGCCTCGGTAGAGCATGGATTGTATGCCGTTAATTTTGGTGGTGGTCAGGTGGACATCACAAGCGGCAAGTTCGTATTTTCTGCAGCAGAGGCATGGCTGATAGAAAAGGGAAAACTGGTGCATCCTGTGAAAGGAGCCACGCTTATTGGCAATGGCCCGGACGTTTTGACTAGGGTTTCCATGATTGGCAACGATATGGCACTTGACCCTGGTGTTGGTGTTTGCGGAAAGGAAGGGCAGAGTGTTCCTGTGGGAGTGGGACAACCCACTTTGCGGATTGACGGTCTGACGGTGGGCGGTACGGGCTAGTGTCTGATAAAATGTCAGGTTTTCTGATGACAGTAATGGCTTGAAAGGCAGGAAACCCAGACAATGACGACGCTACCCCAAAAAATTGATGATGTTCGCATTCGCGAAATCAAGGAATTGCTCCCTCCCGTGCACTTGCTTCGCGAGTTCCCCCTTTCTGCGGAAGCGACGCGGGTAGTCTATGAAACCCGCAAACAGATTCATCGCATCCTGCATGGTGCAGATGACCGTTTGTTGGTTATTGTGGGCCCATGCTCGATCCATGATCCCAAAGCAGCCTTGGAGTATGCCACACGGCTTAAGCCGGTGAAGGATCAGTGGGCTGGTGAATTGCTGATCGTGATGCGCGTGTATTTTGAAAAGCCGCGAACCACAGTGGGTTGGAAAGGATTGATCAACGATCCCTCTTTAGATGGCAGTTTTCGCATTAACGAAGGGCTGCGTCTGGCACGTGGCCTGTTGTTGGATATCAACGCGTTGGGTATGCCTGCAGGAACCGAGTTTCTGGATCTGATCACCCCGCAATATTTTGCAGATCTCATCAGCTGGGGTGCGATTGGAGCCCGAACCACCGAAAGTCAGGTTCATCGCGAACTGGCCTCTGGTTTGTCGTGTCCTGTCGGGTTCAAAAATGGTACCGATGGCAACCTGCGCATTGCAGTGGACGCCATTCGCGCAGCCCAGCAACCGCACCATTTTCTGTCTGTAACCAAGGCGGGGCATTCAGCCATTGTGGCAACAAACGGCAACGAAGATTGTCACGTCATCCTGCGCGGTGGCAAAACCACTAATTATGATGCTGCCAGTGTTGATGCGGCGGCTAAAGAGCTTTCGGCCGCAGGGCTTACGGCGCGCGTCATGATTGACTTCAGCCACGCCAACAGCCAGAAGGACCCGCAGAAGCAATTGATTGTGGCCCGGAACGTGGCCGATCAACTGGCTGCCGGAGAGCCGCGCATCATGGGCGTCATGATTGAAAGCCATCTTAAAGGGGGGCGTCAGGAGCTTGTGCCAGGTCACGCACTGGAATACGGCAAGAGCATCACAGATCCCTGCATATCCTTCGATGACACCCTGTCGGTTATTGCAACGTTAGGCGAAGCCATACGGCGGCGGCGTCTTGATAGCGCCGAGTCTTAAGCGATGGAACATCATTTTCACGTCCATGGAGCCCATGAACACGAAGTGGAACATGCCGCAGCAGCCGGGGCAGAACATAAAGGCGGCGAGCATGGCATAGCCCTTGCCCAGCAGGTGGCTATTTTCACGGCTATTCTTGCTGCGGCAGGTGCTGTGGTCAGTTATCTGGGTGGCAACTCACAGAACGAAGCGCTATTTCACAAAAATGAAGCCGTGTTGTACAAGGCGCATGCCAGCGACCAATGGAGCTTTTACCAGGCCAAAAGTACCAAAGGCCATATCATGAGCATTGCCGCCGAGTTGGCGCCGACCAAAACGCGCCGTGAGTGGTACGACGCTGAAGTTGCACGTTACGAAACGGAAAAAAAGGACATTAAGGCCAAGGCTGAAGCATTTGAAGAAAAGTCCCGGCAAGAAAACGAGCTGGCCGAACGGTATTTTCATCCGCACCATGCCCTGGCGTTGTCCATGACGTTTATCCAGATTGCAATTGCGCTGGCATCGGTAACCGTTTTAACCAGGCGCCGATGGTTACTCATTCCTGCCGGAGTAGGGGCTTTGGCGGGATGTTCCCTGGCGGTGTGGGCTTATTTGTAGCCTGATTGCCAGAGGACGTCTGCAACGTTTGCCTGACGATTCAGGTCGCGCGCCAGAACAAACAGCAGGTCTGACAATCGGTTAAGGTAGCACAGCGTAACAGGCGATAAGGGTTGTTCGAGGTGCAGGGATACCAGTCGGCGTTCAGCGCGTCTACAGACTGTACGGGCCATATGGCAAAGCGCAGCCACTTTCGAACCTCCGGGCAAGATAAAATCCTTCAGTGGTGGGAGCAGTGCGTTGCGTTGGTCGATTTCCCTTTCCAATTCCCCAATGCGCTCTTCAGGGATAACGCGATGGCCCGGAATGCAGAGTTCGGCACCGAGGTCGAACAGGTCATGCTGGATATGAGCCAGCAGGCGTTGGGTTTCGGGGGGGAGCGTTTCGGTCCGGAGTAGCCCGATAACGCTGTTGAGTTCGTCCACGTCACCCAGGCTCTCTACACGCCAATGGTTTTTGGCAACGCGTGTGCCGTCACCAAGTCCAGTGCTGCCGTCATCGCCGGTGCGGGTATAGATGCGTGTTAGTCGATGGCCCATTTTGGTCTGAGTTGAGAAACGTTGTGAATGCAGTGGCTGGGTCGTTATAATGCCCGTTTGCCTCTGGATACTGCAACCCTTTCGACTGGGGTGCCATATGAAAACAGTTTTTCTTGAATTTGAGCAACCGATCGGCGAACTGGAAGGGAAAATCGAGGATCTGCGATTTGTGCAGGAGGACTCGGCTGTCGACATCTCGCAGGAAATCGAACGCCTTCAAAAGAAAAGTCAGGCCCTCACCAAGGAAATCTATTCTGGCTTGAAGGCCTGGCAAATTGCCCAGGTTGCCCGTCACAGCCAGCGCCCGTACACGCTGGATTACATCGAAGCGTTGTTTACCGATTTCGTTGAATTGCATGGTGATCGGGCTTTTGCGGATGATCCTGCAATTGTGGGAGGAATTGCGCGTTTTGGAGGTCGTCCCGTCATGGTGATTGGCCATCAAAAAGGGCGGGATACCAAGGATCGCATCTACCGTAACTTTGGCCAGGCGCGGCCCGAAGGGTATCGTAAGGCGCTGAGGTTGATGCGGCTTGCAGAAAAGTTTGGTCTGCCCATCATGACCTTCATCGATACGCCAGGAGCGTATCCAGGAATCGGAGCAGAAGAGCGCGGTCAATCCGAAGCGATTGGCCGCAACCTCTATGAGATGGCCGCCCTCAAAACTCCAATTATCTGCACCATCATCGGGGAAGGCGGCTCGGGAGGCGCGCTTGCAATTGCTGTTGGCGATGCCACGCTGATTCTTCAGTACTCCATCTATTCCGTTATTTCACCTGAAGGTTGTGCCGCGATCCTGTGGAAAACTTCTGAAAAAACCAGTGTGGCTGCCGAAGCGCTGGGAATTACGGCGCCACGACTCAAGGCGCTGGGGCTTGTAGACAAAATTGTTCCCGAACCACCCGGCGGGGCGCATCGTGATCCTCAAACCATGGCACAAAACCTCAAGCGTGCTTTGCAGGAGGTATTAAAGCAGATGGATGCGCTTTCTCCAGACGAATTGCTGGCGCGCCGTTACGATCGGCTGATGGGCTATGGCAAGTTCAAGGAAACAGCCACCCGCTAAAGTCCAGAGTGCAGTCTGGCAGGCTCTCCAACGACAGATCAGGGCAGGAGACCACATTTGTGTGGGGCTGAGCGGTGGGTTGGACTCCATGGTCTTGTTGGCTTTGCTGAAGGCTTTGATGCCATCAGGCGGTTTTAGCTTATCTGCAGTGCATGTCAATCATCAGATCCATCCCGAAGCAGACCACTGGCAGCAATTTTGCGAAGCATATTGTCTTGAGCAGGGAATCCCCTTTGTTTTTGAACGTGTTTCGTTGCAGCATGAATCCGGCACCAGCCTCGAAGCCGTGGCCAGGGCTGCTCGCTACGCGGTATTTGCCAGGCAACCTGTCGACTTTATTGCGCTCGCCCATCATCAGGACGATCAAGCCGAAACCCTGTTAATCCAGTTGATGCGTGGAGCCGGCCTGCCGGGGCTCTGTGCCATGCCCGAGGTGCGCCCTCTTGACGCGCGCCAGGAGGCTCCGAAGCTTTTTCGCCCATTGCTGGATGTTGGCCGAAGTGATCTGCAAGCTGTTGCCGAAGCTGCCCAGTTGCGCTGGGTACAGGATCCGTCCAACGATAAGACTGCGCATGTGCGAAATTTTTTGCGGCATACCGTGGCCCCTGTATTGAGTGAACGCTTTCCATCCTGGTCAGCCACTGTTGCGCGCTCTGCCGGTCACCTTGCCCAAGCCAGTGCCTTATTGGACGCGCTGGCACAACGTGATTTTGTAGACTGTGGCGATGCAACAGGCATTCGGGTCAGCGCAGCCCTGGCACTTGGAGAGGATCGTGCTACCAATTTGCTGCGCTGGTGGTTGCGTCAACAGGGGGCGCCTGCCTGCCACCAGCGGCAACTGCAGGAATGGTTGCGGCAAGGCTACGCTGCGCCAGATCGCATGCCTGAGCTTGCATGGGGCGGTTGGGTTTTGAGCAGGTTTGCCGGGGTCTGGCAATTACATCGGGCACTAGCCAGCAATTGGCCCGAGATGACTTTATTCAACTGGCCAACAGAAGCCATCCTGATCCCTGGGGCCGGTCGGCTGGTTCAGGAACACGTGATGGGCGCTGGAATTCGTGCCGAAATATTGAACCGGGGAGACATTACATTACGCGCTCGCCGTGGTGGAGAACGCTTACGTCCTCAGTCCAGAGGTGCTACACGGTCGCTGCGTCATTTATTTCAGGAAGCGCGCCTACCCCCCTGGTGGCGCGATGCACTCCCTTTGGTCTTCAGGGGTGAGACCCTGATCTGCATTCCGGGGGTGGCGGTGGAAGCCACGGTTCAAGCTGGCGCCAATGAGCCGGGACTGCATTTACGATGGGAACCTTTTGTGCCGTCAGATGCACACGGGTAGCCCTGCCATGTTAGAATGTTCCGTTTTACAAACATCAAGTTAGCGGAGCGATGACCATGTCGATTGAGTGTACCCTGTCCATCATTAAACCCGATGCAGTGATAAAAAATGTCATCGGAGAAATTTATTCCCGGTTTGAAAAGGCAGGTCTCAAAATTATCGCTGCGCGCATGGTCCATCTATCTCAGGCAGAGGCTGAAGGGTTTTACGCCGTGCATCGGCAGCGACCCTTTTTCAAGGATTTGGTCGCGTTTATGATTTCCGGCCCAATCATGATTCAGGTTTTGCGCGGCGAGGGTGCCATTCTCAAAAATCGCGATTTGATGGGTGCCACAGATCCTAAAACAGCTGCTCCCGGAACCATTCGTGCAGATTTAGCCGATAGCATCGAGGCCAACGCAGTCCATGGATCGGATGCTCCCGAAACCGCGGCGGTGGAGATTGCCTACTTCTTCCCGGCGCTGAATGTTTATCCCCGATAACCTTAAGCCCTTTTCTTGACATGCGCGTCAATCTACTCGGCCTTAATCGTGAAGAACTGGCTCAAACCCTGGAAGGGTTGGGCCAGAAACAGTTTCGAGCCCGTCAATTGATGCGCTGGGTTCACCATTTTGGTGAAACCGATTTTGGCCAGATGACAGACATTGCCAAATCGTTACGTGAGGTTCTCTCCCAAAATGCCACGGTGGAAGTGCCGCGTCTTCTTTCCGAGCAGATTTCATCGGACGGAACGCGCAAATGGCTATTGGAGCTGTCTCCTGGAAATGCTATCGAAACCGTTTTCATTCCTGAAGAGGACAGGGGAACGCTATGTATTTCCTCACAGATAGGATGTGCACTGGCGTGTACCTTCTGTTCCACCGGACGTCAGGGGTTTAATCGTAATCTCACTACTGCCGAGATCATCGGTCAGGTCTGGTGGGCCAATCGTGCCATGGGTCATGACCCCAAGGGCGAACGGATCATCAGCAACGTTGTGTTTATGGGAATGGGAGAGCCCTTGCTCAATTACGACGCAGTGGTCAGGGCGATAGATATCCTGCTGGATGATTTTGGCTATGGATTATCACGGCGACGGGTTACGTTATCCACATCCGGCGTGTTACCCGCATTAGATGCTTTGCGTGAGCGCGCTCCTGTAGCCCTGGCCGTGTCGCTGCATGCCCCTACAGATGCATTGCGCGATATCCTGGTTCCCATCAACCAAAAATATCCGATAAAGAAGCTGATGGCGGCCTGCCAGCGCTACCTTGAAGCTGGGCCGCGTGACTTTGTAACCTTTGAATATGTCTTGCTGGATGGTGTCAATGACTCTGAGGAGCATGCACGTCAGCTGGTTGCGTGTGTGGCCGGTGTGCCCTGCAAAATTAACCTGATTCCCTTCAATTCGTTTCCTGATTCAGGATATCGCCGTTCCCGTCCCGAAGCTGTCCGGCGCTTTCGTGACATCCTGATGCAGGAAGGCCTTGTTGTGACAGTTCGTAAAACTCGCGGCGATGATATCGATGCCGCTTGTGGTCAACTGGCCGGGCAGGTCATTGATAAAAGTCGTCGTCATCTTCGAATTGCAGAGCAAACGCATGACTGAAATCACTCCTTCATCTGCGTTAAGCGTGGGCATGCAGTTGGCGGCCTTGCGTCAAAAAAAAGGCTTGGCTGTCCAGGATGTTTCGGCGCGACTGCGTTTTTCTGCGCGTCAGCTAATGGCGCTTGAGGCCGGAGAATATGATGTTCTTCCAGACATGACGTTTGTGCGCGCCATGATCAGAACCTATGGTCGATTTTTGGAAACCGATCCGGACCCCCTGATTCAGGCACTGGAATATGAACGTCCCGATGCCGTGCCGCGTTTGATGGTGGTGCAACCGGTTGCAGTTCCAAGCCAGGGCGTTGCATTTTTTCGTGAGGTACATGCCGGAAACCGGCGCTGGATCGGCGCTGCGATATTGGTATTGGTTATGGCCCTGATAGGTGCCTGGGTATGGCATCTCGAAGATTCGCCATCAGACACCGTGGCTTTACAAAACGGTGAGTCCAGCCCTGATGCTTCGCGTGGAAGCCCCGCCAACCGCCCCCCCGAGCCATGATGTCAGCTGAATTCCCGCATCGCAAGCGCCGTGTAACCCGCCAGGTCAAGGTTAAAGACATTGCCATTGGTGGAGGAGCGCCTATCGTCGTGCAATCCATGACCAATACAGATACCGCCGACGTAGCGGCCACTGTAGCGCAGGTCGCAGCACTGGCACAGGCGGGTTCCGAACTGGTTCGGGTTACGGTCAACACTGCCGAAGCTGCAGCAGCTGTGCCAGAAATCAGTCGTCAGTTATTGCGACTTGGGGTTGAAGTGCCCTTGGTGGGGGACTTTCACTTCAATGGGCACAAACTGCTTGGCGATTTTCCTGAATGTGCTGCAGTGCTGGACAAATATCGTATCAATCCTGGAAATGTGGGTCGTGGTTCACGCCGCGACGAACAGTTCGCCCAATTGATTGCGCTGGCCTGCCGCTATGACAAACCGGTTCGGATCGGGGTGAACTGGGGTAGCCTTGATCAGGAGCTGCTGGCCCGGTTTATGGATGACAACGCGCGTCAAGACAGCCCGGCATCGGTGGATACCGTGATGCGCAATGCGCTGGTGGCGTCCGCCCTTGAAAGTGCTGCGCTGGCCGAGCAGCTTGGACTTCCCGGAAATCGTATCGTCCTTTCCTGCAAAGTCAGCGGGGTCCAGGACCTCATTACCGTGTACCGTGACCTTGCTGCACGTTGTGATTACCCACTGCACCTCGGATTGACCGAGGCAGGGATGGGGTCCAAGGGGATTGTGGCGTCCACTGCGGCCATGGGCGTTCTGTTGCAGGAGGGTATAGGTGACACGATTCGAGTCTCGCTTACTCCCGAACCCGATGGAGACCGCACCCAGGAAGTAGTAGTGGCACAGGAAATCCTGCAAACCATGGGGTTGCGGGCTTTTGCTCCGATGGTTACTGCCTGTCCAGGTTGTGGACGAACAACCAGTACCTATTTTCAGGAACTGGCCAGCCGCATCCAGGCCTACTTGCGGGACAACATGCCATTGTGGCGCGTTCATTATCCTGGGGTAGAGCACCTGCATGTTGCCGTCATGGGATGCGTGGTCAATGGCCCAGGCGAAAGTAAATTGGCCGACATCGGGATCAGCTTGCCAGGATCGGGCGAAAGGCCCGTGGCACCTGTATATGTGGATGGAAAAAAAACCGTCACGCTCAAAGGAGACCATATAGCCGAGGAGTTTCAAGCCCTCGTGCTCGAGTATGTGCAACGCCGCTACGGTTTACCTCAGGCCAAACAGGCAGGTTAGTTGATGAACCCTCAAAAATTTCAAGCCGTGCGCGGCATGAATGACATTCTGCCGGACGAAATTCCTTTATGGACGTTTCTTGAGGAAGCGCTGCGTCGATGGCTGGGTCAATACGGCTACCGGGAAATCCGTTCTCCGGTGGTTGAGCCCACCGGGCTATTTGTCCGCTCAATAGGTGAGGTCACGGACATTGTTGAAAAGGAAATGTACACCTTTGTGGATGGACTCAACGGTGAAAGTCTGACCCTGCGTCCCGAGGCAACGGCTTCCTGTGTTCGCATGGCCGTGCAGCATAACCTTCTCTACGCCGGTCCGCAGCGATTATGGTATATGGGGCCCATGTTTCGTCATGAGCGCCCACAGAAGGGGCGATACCGTCAATTTCACCAGTGCGGAGTTGAAGCCCTGGGCTTTGCCGGACCTGATATTGATGCAGAGTTGATCATTATGACGGCCCGCCTTTGGGAAATGCTGGGACTGAAGGACGTAGTTCTGGAAATCAACACCATTGGAAGTCTGGAGTGCCGACAGCAGCACCGCCAAAAGCTGATAACCTACTTTGAAGGACATCTTGAAGTTCTTGACGAGGATGCGAGGCGCCGTCTTTATTCTAATCCGCTGCGTATTCTGGATAGCAAGAATCCGGAAATGAAGTCAATTATCGAATCAGCACCGCGCCTGACTGACCAGCTGGATGATGCTTCGGCGTTCCATTTTGAGTCGTTGCGATCCTTGCTGAAAGGGGCGGGGCTGCGCTACCGCATCAATCCGGGATTGGTCCGTGGCCTGGATTATTACAATGGCACAGTATTCGAATGGGTAACGCCCTTGTTGGGAGCGCAGAGCACCATCTGTGGTGGCGGCCGTTACGATGGCCTGGTCGAACAGTTGGGAGGAAAGCCCACACATGCCTGTGGATTCGCTCTGGGTATCGAGCGCTTGCTGGCACTCCTGCAGGAAACTGAGGTAGTTCAAATCCCGGTGGTGGGACCACAGGTCTATGTTGTCCATCAAGGAGAAGGCGCGCAACAGGTGGCATTTTTGATAGCTGAAGCATTGCGAAGCGAAGGATTAACGGTAGTGCTGCATTGTGGCGGAGGAAGTTTTAAAAGCCAGCTAAAACGAGCCGATGTCTGCCAGGCCGCGTTTGCACTTATCATTGGTGAAGATGAAATGCGCGAGCACCTGGTCAGCATCAAACCCTTGCGTGGCCAGGGAAACCAACAAACCGTATCGCTGCAACAAGCGATTCAACTTTTGAAGTAGGACAGCACTTATGTACGATCTGGAAGAACAGGAAAAAATTGATACCCTGAAAATTTGGTGGAGCGAAAACAGCCGCTGGGTCGGAGGGGTTATCGTTGCACTGGCTGTCGGTTATGCAGGTTTTCAAGGATGGAAATACTACCAGCGCAATCAGGCTTCACAAGCTGGAACCCTGTTTGAAGCAGTTCGTATGGCAGCCCAGCAGGGGGACCCCGCAAAAACGCTTCAGGCTGCAAAGGCCTTGCAAGAAGCTCAGCCGGACAGCGCATTGGCACCTCGGGCGGCTCTGATTTCGGCTGCAGTAAGTCACGCCAATGCGGATAACGGTTCGGCCCAGACTGAATTGGATTGGGTTATTGTGCATGCCAAAGAGGCGTCACTTGCAGATCTTGCGCGTCTGCGTAAGGCCGGGTTACTGGCTGACGATAAAAAGTACGAAGATGCTTTGCACTTGCTTGACGAAAATCACGGTTCTGATTTTGCGGCAGTTACTGCAGATCTGCGCGGAGACATCCTGCTCGCTCTTAATCGCCCTGACAAAGCTCGTGAGGCCTATCAAAGTGCTGTCGAGAAGGCTCCGATCAACGATACTCTGCATCAGATTGCCCAGAGCAAACTGGATGCCTTGGGAAAGCCCGATTAAGGATTGATATGAACATCATTGGACGTGCGCTGTGGACCGTCGCTGGGGCTTGTGGTGTCGGGTTGATGCTGGCGGGCTGCGGGTTAATGGGATCTGTTTCCGTTCCTCCGCTGCAGCCTCTTAAATCTCCGGTGAACATCGACATCAAATGGAAAGCCTCACTGGGTTCCAAGGGCATGCCACTGCTTGGCTCCTTACTGAATTCCAAAGACCTGCCAATGCTTGCTCCCTTGCTTTACCAGGACACACTGTATATAGCCAATGAGGGCGGGGAGCTTATCGCACTGGAACCGCTTAACGGTAAAGAAATCTGGCACCTCAAAACCAAGGAATTGTTTTCTGCAGGCGTTGGGTCTGGCGAAAACATGTTGTTTTTGGGAACCAAGAAAGGCGAGGTTCTGGCCTACGATCTGAATGGGGCGCTATTGTGGCGCTCGCAATTAACAAGTGAGCTGATGGTGCCCCCGCAAGCAGAGGATGGGGTTGTTGTTACGCGCACAGCTGATGGACATATCTTTGGTCTTAATGCCGCAGATGGAACGCGGCGCTGGTTGGTGACGCGTCCCATGCCAGTGCTGGTATTGCGTGGTGTAGGAGGCATTACGCTGGGCCGAGGTGGTGCATTTATAGGTATGCCAGGCGGAAAGCTGCTGGCACTTAATCTTACCAATGGTAACGTGGGCTGGGAGACATCAGTGTCAATATCCAGAGGCTCGACCGAGCTCGAACGGGTTAATGATGTCCTGGGTAATCCGGTCCTTGGTTTTCGTGACATCTGTACTGCTACTTACCAGGGGAAAACCGCTTGTCTGGATGCCTCGACGGGCGAATCAATCTGGTCTCGGGATATCCCTGCGATTGGTGGCATCGTCGCGGACGGCAACAAATTGTTCGAGACCGACGACAAAGGGGATGTTGTTGCTCTCAATCGCGCCAGTGGAACGGTGGCCTGGAAAGAAGAATCTCTGGCCGGGCGATATTTGACCCCCCCTGCGGTTACTCAGGATTATGTAGTGGTAGGAGACATTGAGGGCATCGTTCATTTCCTTGCACGCTCGGACGGCCTGGAAGCCGGACGAAGCCAAACCGATAATTCCCCTATTACGGAAGCCCCTCTGGTGCTGAGTGACAATCTGGTTCTGGTTAAAAACCGGGACGGCAAGATTTTCACTTTGGCTCCCCGATGATTGCACTTTGACCATGCTTCCGACTGTCGCAATCGTTGGTCGCCCCAATGTGGGCAAATCCACTCTGTTTAATCGTTTGACAAAATCCAGAGCGGCTCTGGTCGCAGATTTGCCCGGCTTGACTCGCGACCGCCATTACGGCCGTGCACGTGTGGATGATCTGGCTTATCTGGTTATAGATACTGGAGGATTTGAGCCCGTCATTCGTGAAGGAATTCAGGTAGAAATGGCACGCCAGACCCTTCAGGCTATTGATGAAGCTGACCGTATCATTTTTCTGACGGATGGTCGGGCCGGGTTAACTCCGGGCGATCGAAACATTGCCGATGTCCTGCGGCATCGTTCCAAACAGGTTACTGTGGCAGTCAACAAAGTCGAGGGCATGCCAGGGGGCCAGGTTACTGCCGAATTTTACGAGTTGGGATTGGGCGAGCCCTTCCCGATCTCATCTGCGCATGGCGAGGGTATTTCAGACCTGATTCAACAGGTATTGTCTGGATATTCTTCCGGGCAGGATTCTGGATCGCCACCCCGGGATGAAACGATTCCGCGAATCGCCATTGTAGGGCGCCCAAACGTTGGAAAATCAACGCTGGTCAACCAATTGCTGGGCGAAGAACGGATGATTGCCTTTGACCAGCCGGGCACTACACGGGATAGTATTTACGTGGACTTTGAAAAGAAGGGCAAGCGCTATACCCTGATTGATACGGCAGGACTGCGACGACGTGGAAAAGTTTTCGAGTCGGTCGAAAAATTTTCTGTCATCAAGACGATGCAGGCTGTTGAAGATGCAAACGTGGTAATTCTGACTCTTGATGCACAACAGGATATTTCTGACCAGGACGCTCATATTGCCGGATATATCCTGAATGCGGGGCGTGCAGTGGTAGTGGCAGTTAACAAATGGGATGGACTCGAAGCTTTTCGTCGGGATACGGTCAAGAGTGAACTGGCTCGAAAGCTTGGTTTTCTTGATTTTGCAAACTATTTATTCATCTCTGCATTGAATGGAACCGGGGTTAAGGGCCTGCTACCAGCAGTGGATGCAGCCTATGCCGCCGCCATGGCCAAGCTCTCCACCCCCAAACTTACGCGGATACTGCAAGCGGCAGTGACGCAACATCAGCCACCCAAAGCAGGCCCGTTTCGCCCCAAATTGCGCTATGCCCATCAGGGTGGACATAACCCCCCGATTGTTGTGATTCACGGGGCTGCCATTGCGCACATCTCTGAAACCTATCGGCGCTATCTTGAAAACACCTTCCGCAACGCCTTTGAACTTAAGGGTACCCCACTGCGCGTGGAATTTCGGCAGGGACATAATCCCTTTGCTGATCGTAAGCCGAAGCCGCTCACTGAAGCCCTGGAAAACAAATTTCGCCGCGAGCGACGGCGCGGCCGCAAGCTGTTTGGAAAACAGTAACCCACGCTGGCAATTGGTAATTATTTACAATACGCAGTACAATCGACTGGCAAATCTGTTTTTTAAGTCAATGGCTTTTGGAGATAAAAATAATGAGTACGAAAGGGCAACTCTTACAAGACCCGTTTCTCAATGCACTTCGCAAAGAACACATCCCTGTCTCGATCTACCTCGTTAACGGCATCAAATTACAGGGGCAGGTAGAGTCTTTCGATCAATACGTCGTGCTTCTCAAAAATACGACTACCCAAATGGTCTATAAACACGCCATTTCCACGGTTGTACCGGCACGTTCCGTGACAATGCCCACAGAACCTGGCTTCGAAAGCTGATGGGACAATGACGGATTCTGGCCCCCTGGTGGGCCGGGGTCGCAAATCCCCAACCAGAAAACCCGATGTGGTCGGCGCTCTGGAAAATACGGAGCAGGTTGTTGGCAATCCCCAACACGCAATACTGGTTAGCCTTGACCTCGGTCGGGATTCCGACAGTGTTGATGAGTTGGCCTTGCTTGCCAGTAGTGCTGGCCTGACCGTGATGGATATCGTTTTGGGCAAACGCCTCAAACCTGATTCCAGTACCTTTGTAGGAAGTGGCAAATTGCAGGAAGTGGCCGAACGGGTGCGTGCTACCGAGGCTGGCCTCGTTATACTGAATCACAATATCTCCCCGGCGCAGGAACGCAACCTGGAACGCGCGCTGGGTTGTCGGGTTATCGATCGCACCAGCCTGATTCTTGATATCTTTGCACAACGCGCCCGAAGCCATGAAGGGTTGCTCCAGGTTGAACTCGCCCAGCTGGAGCGCCTTTCCACGCGCCTGGTTCGGGGTTGGACCCACCTCGAGCGCCAGAAAGGCGGCATCGGCCTGCGTGGCCCAGGCGAAACGCAGTTGGAAACCGATCGACGTTTGCTGGGAAAACGGGTCAAGACCCTGAAACAACGCCTTGAAAAGATGCGCCGCAGTCATCGGACACAACGTCAAGGCCGTAGCAGGGCAGGGGTCCTGCAGGTTTCTCTGGTGGGGTACACCAATGCCGGAAAATCCACCCTGTTTAATCGCCTCACCCATTCCAAGGCCTATACCGCAGATCAGTTGTTTGCTACGTTGGACACCACTACACGCAAACTTTATCTGGGCCCTGAGGCAAGTGTCGTGTTGTCGGATACCGTAGGCTTTATCCGCCATCTACCCCATACGCTGGTCGCTGCGTTCAGGGCCACTCTTGAAGAAACCCGCGATGCCGATTTGCTGGTACATGTTGTGGACAGCGCCGATCCTGAACGCGATGAGCAGATCGAGGCTGTTAACGGGGTCCTTGCCGAAATTGGTGCGGATCAGGTCCCTCAACTGCTGGTCTACAACAAGGTGGACCGATTGTTGATGGGTCAGGCAGGAATAGAGCGTAATGCCTATGGTACAATTTCAATGGTTCGGGCGAGTGCTTTGACAGGGGCCGGGGTGGATTTTGTCCGCCAGGCATTTGCTGAAAGGTGCCAATCCCCCCGACAGGTAGCCGAGCAACCCGATGCTCCCACTGAGAAACATACTGAAGATCCCGATGGCACAGAATGATCCCCAGTGGGGAAAAAACAATAATGACGGCCCCCCAGACCTGGATGAGATCTGGCGTCGTCTTGTTCAGAAGCTCAAGTCGAAAGGCTCTCCTGGCCAGACCCCCCCGCGCGCCCCCGGTGTTCCTTCCGGCCCACGTAATGGACCAAGATTGCCCGGAGGCAAAAACGCCCTGTTGGTGCTGTTGGCAGGGCTTGTGGTGGTTTGGTTATTGTCGGGGTTTTACATTGTGGACGCAGGCCGGATAGGCGTAATCCTGCGCTTTGGCAAGTTTCAGGAAACCACCTCACCCGGTCCCCATTGGCATTTGCCTTACCCCATCGAAATGCAGGCAGCGGGCAGTCCGCTTAATGTGGCTCAGGTGCGTACAGTGGAACTTGGGTATCGCACCAATCTTAAATCCAAAGTCCTGCATGAATCGCTCATGCTAACAGATGACGAAAACATTATTGATAATCAGTTCGCCATCCAGTACACCATAAAGGATCCCCAGGCTTTCCTGTTCAACAACCGCGATCCCGACGAGGCGGTCATGCAGGTGGCAGAAACGGCTATTCGTGAGGTGGTAGGGCGTAACAAGATGGACTTTGTCTTGTATGAAGGTCGTTCGCAGATTGCGGATGAATCTGCCCGTTTGATGCAGGAAATCCTTGACCGGTACCAAACCGGCATTGCCATAAGCAAAGTCAATATGCAGAATGCGCAGCCTCCCGAACAAGTCCAGGCAGCCTTTGACGATGCGGTCAAAGCGGGGCAGGACAGGGAACGTCAAACCAACGAAGGCCAGGCTTATGCCAATGACATCATTCCCAGGGCCAAAGGCGCAGCGTCGCGTCTGCTTGAAGAAGCGAAAGCCTATGCGCAGCGGGTTGTCATCCGATCCGAGGGTGATGCTTATCGTTTCAAGCAGGTTCTGGGCGAATATGTCAAGGCACCGGAAGTGATGCGTCAGCGCTTGTATCAGGACATGATGCAACAGGTGTTGGGCAATACCACCAAAGTGGTAGCCGACCAGAAATCAGGAACCAATTTACTGTACTTGCCACTGGACAAGCTGATTCAAGCCAGCGGCAGTTTTACGGATAACGCCCCTGACAACGGCGCGGCTGCGGGGCGTGTCCCTCCCCCTGCGACTGCCCCTTCCACAACCACTGGAGCTCCTGCAGCAGCCCCTTCAGCTTCTCCTCCTCAAGCGGATACAGGAACGGATAGTCGTTCCCGCGATGCCTTCCGAACGCGTGACAGGGAGCCACGGCCATGATGAAGGATATAGGCGCCTACCTTATCGGCATCGTCGTTGTTGTTCTTCTGGCCACGTTCAGTTTGTATACCGTCAACCAAACCCAGCAAGCGCTGGTGTTTCAACTGGGCGAAGTTGTTGCAGTCCGGACTGCACCGGGTCTTTATGTCAAGGTTCCATTAATTCAGAACGTAAGACTTTTCGATATCCGTATTCAAACACTCGACAATAAGGATCCAGAGCGTTTCATTACGTCCGAAAAGAAACCGTTGCTGGTGGATTACTTTGTCAAGTGGAAGATTGCTGATGTCAAGCAGTTCTATGTCAGCGTAGGCGGGGACGAACACCGCGCCCAGGTGCGTCTCACCCAGACTGTCAACGGGGATCTGCGCGCAGAATTTGCCAAGCGTACGGTGCACGAAGCTGTATCCGGCGAGCGGGCCAACATTATAGAAGCCATGCGGGCACGGGCAGATCGTGACGCGCGCCAGATTGGCATTCAGGTTTTGGATGTCAGGATCCGGCGCGTTGAACTGACCCCTGAAGTCAGTGAGTCAGTCTACCGGCGCATGGAAGCGGAGCGTAAACGGGTTGCCAACGAATTGCGTTCCACCGGTGCCGGAGAAGCTGAAAAAATCCGTGCGGATGCCGAGCGCCAGCGGGAAGTTATTCTGGCTGAAGCTTTTCGCGAGGCCCAACACATCAAGGGAACAGCGGACGCCAAATCGTCAGCCATCTATGCCGAAGCTTATGGTCGCAATCCTGAGTTCTATGCGTTCTACCGTAGCCTGGAAACCTATCAGCAGGGATTGAAGGGAAAAGGGGACGTGCTGGTGCTTGATCCTTCATCCGAGTTTTTCCGGTACTTCAAAAACACACCGGCTATTCCCGGCAAAAAGTGAACGTCGCATGCAGTCTTTGTTAACCGCGTTGGCTCTGGTGCTTGTCCTCGAAGGCTTGATGCCCTTTATTGCACCGGGGCGCTGGCGCCAAACCATTACGCGGATTGGTCAATTTAGCGATGGGCAAATCCGGTTTCTGGGTTTAGGCGCTATCCTGGCAGGCATCATTCTGATGCAGGTGATGAGATGACTTATCGCTGGTTGCTACCCGAATTCATTGAAGACCTTTTGCCGCCCGATGCGTGGCGCGTTGAAATGACACGTCGGCAGCTGCTTGATCTTTTCCGTAAGCGCGGGTTTTCGCTTGTGATGCCGCCACTTCTGGAATATGTGGAGTCTTTACAGGCCGGAACTGGCCGTGACATGGATCTGCTTACTTTTCGGTTAGTGGATCAACTGACCGGCAGGCAATTGGGCCTGCGTGCTGACATGACCCTTCAAGCTGCACGTATCGATGCTCACGGCATGAATCATCAGGGTGTGAATCGGCTGTGTTATGCCGGTAGCATTCTTCATACTCGCCCTGAAGGACTGAATCAGTCGCGTGAACCATTTCAGGTGGGAGCCGAAATTTATGGAATGGAAGGACTGGATGGCGATATCGAGATCCAGGAGTTGATGCTGGAAGCACTGGAAACGGTAGGCCTACACCGAGTCACCCTGGATGTGGGCCATGTCGGATTGTTTCGCGCCCTTTCAAGGCTCGCAGCTCTGGATGAAAAAACCGAAGCAGATTGGTTTGAGGGGTTGCAGAACAAGGATATCCCCATGCTGCAATCTCTTGCAGCCAGGCAGAGTTTACCGATTGGTACGGCACTGCGGCGATTGTCTGATTTAAATGGGGATCGTTCCGTGTTGGCACAGGCGCGTGCGCAGCTGCCTGATGCGCCGGAAATCAAGAAAGCATTGGCGCAGTTGGATGCAGTGGCTGACCATTTTGAGGGACGGGTTCCATTGAATTTTGACCTTGCAGAACTTCGTGGTTACCACTACCACAGTGGATTGGTGTTTGCTGCTTATGCGCCTCTATATTCGGACGCGGTGGCGCGAGGCGGGCGCTACGATGACATTGGACGCGCGTTTGGCCGTGCCCGCGCGGCTACCGGTTTTAGTCTTGATTTGCGTGAACTCCTGCCTTCCCTTCCGGACGCCTGAGTCTGCACTTCTCTCGTCAATTAGTGAATTAATTCAGAAATTTTGGAGACGGTTTCTTCATGGCAAGAAATGTTGTAGTGGTGGGCACCCAGTGGGGTGACGAAGGGAAGGGCAAGCTGGTGGACTGGTTGACGGACCGCGCCCATGCGGTGGTTCGTTTTCAAGGTGGCCACAATGCTGGGCACACGCTGGTGATCGGCGGCAAGAAGACGGTGCTCAGTTTGATACCGGCCGGAATCCTGCGCGAACACGTGGCGTGTTTCATTGGCAATGGCGTGGTGCTATCCCCCGAAGCGTTGATGAAGGAAATTGACATGCTGGAAACTTCCGGCGTGTCGGTTACGGCACGAATGCACATCAGCGAAGCCTGTCCGCTAATTTTGCCCTACCATGTGGCCATTGATCATGCGCGTGAACGGGCTAAGGGCGTGGGCAAGATTGGAACTACCGGACGTGGTATTGGCCCTGCCTATGAAGACAAAGTCGCAAGACGCGCCATTCGCTTGCAGGATTTGTTTGATCCTGCCCGTTTTGAGACCAAGCTTCGGGAAGTGCTTGATTACCACAATTTCGTGCTGACTCAATACTTTAAAGCCGAACCCGTCGATTTCGGCAACACGTTTGATAGTGCGCTCAAGCTTGCCGAACGGATTCGTCCTATGGTGGCTGATGTGTCACGTCTTCTCTATAACGCCAACCAGGAAGGGAAGAACCTTCTTTTTGAAGGGGCCCAGGGTACCTTGCTCGACATTGACCATGGAACCTATCCGTACGTCACTTCCAGCAATTGCATTGCGGGCGCGGCATCGGCAGGTTGTGGCGTGGGTCCCCAGCAATTGCACTATGTGCTGGGAATCACCAAGGCGTATACAACCCGGGTGGGCTCTGGCCCATTTCCAACGGAACTAGACGATGCCATTGGTAAGCAGCTTGCAACCCGAGGTCATGAATTTGGGGCAGTGACTGGTCGTCCCCGACGTACCGGTTGGTTTGATGCCGCTGCACTTAAGCGGGCAATCCAGATCAATGGCGTTTCCGGCCTGTGCGTGACCAAATTGGATGTTATGGACGGGGTCGAAACAGTTCGGATTTGTGTGGGTTATCGTCACAACGGGACTGTCAGCGATATATTGCCTTTGGGTGCAGATGCGATTGCTCAATGCGAGCCCATTTACGAAGATATGCCAGGCTGGACGGAAAGCACAGTTGGGGTGGAGCAGCTGGAAAGGTTACCCGTAAATGCCAGACGTTATCTGGAACGCATGGCTGAACTTTGTACTGTCCCGATAGATGTCGTGTCTACCGGGCCTGATCGTCGTGAAACCATCGTGTTGCGTCATCCTTTTGATGCCTGAGCACATTCTAGCCCACTCTGTATTGGCGTAAGTGAGATACTAGGATGCAGCTGTAGGGGTTTCTGGGTGATTTAAAGCGAGGATGGTGCCGAGAAGAGGACTCGAACCTCCACAGTGTTGCCACCGCCAGGACCTGAACCTGGTGCGTCTACCAATTCCGCCATCTCGGCACGAAACTTACAGGATCGTCTGATCAATGATTAGTACAATCCAGAACTTCGAACCTCAGAATTCTAAAGGATCTCCTTATTTTGTCAACCAAAAAAACACCTTTGAGACTCCAGGATCCGTTTCTGGAGCGTGAAAAAGCGCAATACCCCGAGCCTTTGCCCAGCCGCGAATTTATCCTGCAACTGCTGGAACGCGAGGGCGTGCCAGTTGCCGTAGAACAACTTGAACGTTTGCTCACAATAGAGGCCAGCGAACGTGAGCTGTTTTCACGCCGGCTACGCGCGATGGAACGTGAAGGTCAAGTCATGCGCAACCGTAAGAATGCCTTGTGTCTTCCTGCCAAACTTGATCTTGTTAAGGCTCGGGTTGAGGGGCATCCCGATGGTTTTGGTTTTGCGATTCGGGAAGATGGGGGGAGCGATATTTTCCTGGGCTCGCGTGAAATGCAGCGTGTCTTGCATGGTGACAGGGTTATGGTACGAACCACCGGCGTTGACCAACGAGGTCGAACCGAAGGTACGATCGTCGAGATTCTGGAGCATGTCAACAACCGTCTGGTAGCGCGTTTGTTTCAGGAACAGGGGGTATTGTTTGCCGTAGCTGAAAACAAACGGATCAGCCAGGACATTCTGGTAGCCCCGGGGCAAGAAGGAGGGGCCAAGCCTGGACAGGTAGTGATGATTGAGTTGATGAAGCAACCCAGTCGCCAGGCCGAACCCATTGCACGAGTTGTTGAAATCGTGGGGAACTATGCCGATCCTGGGATGGAAGTTGAAATTGCACTACGCAAGCATGAACTGCCCCATGAGTTTTCGCCTGCGACCCTGGCAATTGCCGCCAAATTGCCGGACAAGGTGCGAAATTCAGATCACAAGGGGAGAGAAGATCTGCGACAACTCCCGTTGGTTACGATTGATGGCGAAACTGCCAAGGATTTTGACGATGCCGTCTACGCAGAACCCATCAAGGGGGGAGGCTACCGCCTGGTGGTTGCCATTGCTGACGTGTCGTACTACGTCCGGCCCAAAGATGCGCTTGATCAAGATGCATTTGAACGCGGCAATAGCGTTTACTTCCCACGCCGCGTTATTCCGATGTTGCCCGAAGCTTTAAGCAATGGGCTGTGTTCACTCAATCCCGATGTGGATCGCTTGTGCATGGTGTGTGATATGCAAGTGTCAGACCAGGGGTTGATACAGCAGTACCGGTTTTACCCTGCAGTCATGCATTCTCATGCGCGCCTGACCTACACTGAAGTGGCGGCCATTCTTGAACACCCCGAACGAGCCGACAGCTCGCGTCGTGCGTTGGTGCCCCATCTACAGCATCTGGAGTCACTCTTTCGCGCTTTCCTGATAGCGCGAGCAGCTCGCGGGGCCATCGATTTTTCCAGTGATGAAACGCGTATGGTATTTGACGATCGTGGCAAGATCGAAACGATTTTGCCTGTGGAACGCAATGATGCCCACCGCCTGATTGAGGAATGCATGCTGGCGGCCAATGTATGTGCCGCCCAATTCCTGGGAGAGCATCATCAGCCTTCGTTGTATCGAATTCACCCCGAACCCGCTCCCGAACGTCTTGCAGCAGTACGCGATTTTTTGGCAGAACTGGGATTACATCTGTCTGGTGGAAATAAACCCCAAGCGTCGGATTACGCCACGCTGATTCACAAAATCCAAGGCAGACCTGATCAGCGCCTGCTTGAAACTGTACTGTTGCGCTCGTTGCAACAAGCGCAATACAGCCCGGACAATGTGGGGCACTTTGGGCTGGCTTATCCGGCTTATACGCATTTTACTTCGCCCATCAGGCGCTATCCGGACTTATTGATTCATCGCGCCATTCGAGCAGTCCTCGGACACGAGACCTATGCGCCGGGAGACTGGAATGCCATTGGACTGCATTGTTCCAGGACAGAACGCCGGGCAGATGAAGCAACCCGCGACGTAGAGGCCTGGTTGAAATGCTTTTTCATGAAGGACAAAGTTGGAGAAATATTTAACGGAACGGTTAGTTCCGTTACCAGCTTTGGATTGTTTGTAGCGCTGGATGAAGTGTATGTGGAAGGACTGATTCACATTTCCGAATTGGGCAGCGATTATTTTCATTTCGATGCCATCCGTCATCAATTGCTGGGTGAGCGTACCGGGCAGCGTTATCGGCTGGGTGACCGGATTGCCGTACAACTGGTCCGGGTGGACATGGAAACCAACAAGATTGATTTTACGCTGCAGGCCAGTCCTTCCAAACACTCCAGGAAGCGATAATTCCATGGCCAAACTCAAAGTCATCTACGGATTTCATGCCGTAGCAAGTCGTTTACGCCATCATCCAGAATCCATTCGTGAGCTTTATGTGGATACCTCACGCAAGGATCCGCGAGCGCGTGATTTTCTTGCCCAGGCAAAAACTGCGGGTATTCCCGTGCGCGGTGTTCAGGCTGACAGACTGACTGGTCTTGCCGGAACCTCGCATCATCAAGGGGTTGTGGCACAGGTGGAGTCTGTGGAATTGCGCATAGACCTGGATCAATTGATTGAAACAACAGGTAAAAACTTGCTGCTGCTGGTGCTGGATGGGGTTCAGGACCCGCATAATTTGGGTGCTTGCCTGCGCGTTGCCGATGCCATGGGAGCCCATGCCGTAGTGGCGCCACGCGATCGGGCAGTATCCTTGTCGCCTACAGTGGCCAAAGTGGCATCCGGGGCCGCCGAGACGGTGCCTTATATTACGGTAACCAATTTGGCGAGGACGCTGCGTGACCTCAAAGATCACGGGGTTTGGGTCGTGGGCACCGACGATGAGGCACAGGAAGATCTGTTTGGCGCACAGTTTCAACGGCCCATGGCCTGGGTGCTGGGCGCTGAGGGGGGGGGCTTAAGGCGCCTGACACGGGAAAATTGTGACCAACTGGTGCGCATTCCCATGTTTGGATCGGTGGAATCCCTCAATGTTTCCGTTGCGGCGGGCATTTGTCTTTACGAGTCGTGTCGTCGGATGCCTTGAATATGTAAGGTTTTTTCTATAGAATACCCACTCCCTGAAACCTTGCCTGCATCTGTGCCCATCAGCGCAGGCTTTGTCGCCCAAGTGCGGCATATCCACAAGGAGAACCCATGAGGCATTACGAAGTCGTGTTTATCGTTCATCCCGACCAGAGCGAGCAGGTAGGTGCCATGGTCGAACGTTACCGAAATATGGTCACCCAAGGCGGAGGTTTGGTTCACCGTCTGGAGGACTGGGGCCGACGTCAGCTGGCCTATCCCATCCAAAAAATTCACAAAGCACACTACGTGCTCATGAACATTGAGTGTGAAGGCGCCGTGCTGAACGAGCTTGAAAATGCCTTTCGCTTCAATGATGCCGTGCTGCGTCACTTGACTATCCAAATGAAGATGGCGGTCACCACACCGTCTCCCATGATGCGTGAGGACAAGCGCGTGCAGCCACGCGAAGATGGTTTTCGCGACATTGAACCTGCGGCGGAGGCGGCGCCGGCCTCTTGAGCCGGAACGAACTGGTCTTGAGTGGGGTGATCGCGACTCGCGATTTGTTGCGCTATACCCCAGCCGGCATGCCTCTCTTGAATTTCGTGTTATTGCACGATTCGGAACAGCAGGAAGTCGGTCAAGCATTCAAGGCCCAGCTTGAAATTACCGTGTCGGTGCTGGGTGATGCAGCGGTGCAATTGGACCATCTTGGACCAGGATCCAAAATTACGTTAAAGGGATTTCTGGCCCGCAAAAGTCGCAATAGCCGCCAGCTTGTCATGCGCGCTGAACAATTTAAGTTAATCGATGGAGAGTGAAATGGCTCGTCCTACCAAAAAGAAAGATGGTAAAAAAGATACACGCAACAACAACCGCGGCGGCATGTTTCGCCGTCGCAAGTTCTGCCGCTTTACTGTTGAGAAAATCGAGTGGGTGGACTACAAGGACGTGGATCTGCTGAAGGATTTTATCAACGAAAATGGCAAGATCATTCCGGCGCGGATTACCGGAACCAAGGCGATCTACCAACGCCAACTGGGAACCGCTGTAAAGCGTGCGCGTTTCCTGGCCTTGCTGCCTTACACTGATTTGCATTAAGGAGATTCACCATGGAAGTCATCCTCATGGAAAAAGTTGTTAACCTGGGTCAACTAGGCGATATCGTAAAGGTCAAGGAAGGGTACGCTCGTAACTTTCTGATTCCCCAAGGAAAGGCCAAACGTGCAACTGAAAATAACCGCAAGGCGTTTGAAGCGCGTCGTGCCGAACTAGAAAAACACCAGATGGAATCCCTGGCCACTGCCCAGGCCCGCGCCGAAAAACTGGCGGGTCTATTGGTGCAAATCACTCAAAAGGCTGGGGTAGATGGCCGACTGTTTGGCTCGGTGACGAATCACGATATCGTTGATGCGCTGAAAGCCCAAGGTTTTGAGATCAGCAAGTCTGAGGTTCGTCTGGTAAATGGGCCGCTCAAGACAGTGGGAGATCACCCGATTACCCTTGTGCTGCACAGTGATGTACCGGTTGAAATCATGGTTTCGGTGCTGGGAGAACACTGATCCAACGCCTCATGGCAGACGACGCCGCCATCGATTCTTTAAGGGTTCCGCCACATAATATCGAGGCGGAACAGGCGGTGTTGGGTGGGCTGATGCTGGACAATATGGCCTGGGAAAAAATTGGCGATCAGGTCAGCGAATCCGATTTCTACCGCGATGATCATCGCAAAATCTATCGTGCTATCCTGGCGCTGCTTGATCGGGCACGCCCGGCCGATATTCTGACAGTTTCCGAAGAACTGACCCTGCGTGGCGAGTTGGAAAGCATTGGCGGACTGGCTTATCTTGGAGCGCTGGCACATAACACCCCAAGTGCTGCCAATATTCGTCGGTACGCCGAAATTGTGCGCGAGCGGGCACTGATGCGCGGCCTGGTTCAGGTGGGTACCGAAATTACTGAAAGTGCGCTCACGCCTTCCGGGCGGGATGCCCGTGCGCTACTCGACGAAGCCGAAGCCAAGGTATTTAATATTGCCGAACGCGGCGCCCGCTCTTCACAGGGATTTCGACCCCTGCGTGACCCCCTGGCAGAAGTAGTTGAACGGGTTGACGAACTTTATCGGTCAGGAAACCATGATCCGGTAACCGGCGTTCCAACCGGCTTTGTCGATCTGGACGAAAAGACTTCCGGGTTGCAGCAAGGCGATCTCATCATTGTGGCGGGCCGTCCTTCCATGGGTAAGACGGCATTTGCGCTTAACATTGCAGGGCATGTGGGCGTAGATACAAAATTGCCCGTGGCAATTTTTAGCATGGAGATGTCTTCAAGCCAGTTGGCAATGCGTCTTTTGGGATCTCACGGCCGGCTTAATCAGCAGGATTTGCGTACTGGCCGTCTTAAAAGTGATGATTTTGGACGGCTTACCAGGGCCATGGGCGAACTGAGCGAAATTCCCATATACATTGACGAATCAGCTGCGCTTAATCCACTGGATCTGCGCGCGCGTGCAAGACGTCTGCATCGTCAGTATGGAGGGTTGGGCCTGATCGTGGTGGATTACCTGCAACTCATGACGGCATCCAGATCTGGCGAGAACCGGGCTACAGAAATATCAGAAATTTCACGTTCACTAAAAGCCCTGGCCAAGGAGCTTCACGTGCCGGTCATGGCCCTGTCGCAGCTTAACCGTGGTCTGGAACAGCGGCCCAACAAGCGTCCGGTAATGTCTGACTTGCGCGAATCCGGTGCTATAGAGCAGGACGCCGATGTCATCCTGTTTATTTATCGCGATGAAGTATACAACGAAGACTCGCCTGACAAAGGGGTGGCCGAAATCATTATCGGAAAACAGCGTAATGGGCCCATCGGTACGGTGCGTTTGACTTTTCTGGGACATTACACGCGCTTTGAAAACTTTGCCCACGGCGGTAATTTTCAGAGTAACGATTACTGATCATCGTGGCCCGCACCAAAGCCATTTATGCCTGCACCGAGTGTGGTGGGCAATCCACCAAATGGCAGGGTCAGTGCCCTCATTGCCAGGCATGGAACACCCTGGTGGAGTCGCGTACTGAAGCAACAACGACTTCGCGCTATCATCCGCTGACCAAATCCAAACCCCTTCAGATGCTTGGCAATGTGCAAGCCGAAACGATCAGACGTCTGGGCTCTGGCATATCGGAATTTGACCGGGTATTGGGCGGTGGGTTTGTCCCAGGCGGAGTGGTCCTTCTGGGAGGAGATCCTGGCATTGGCAAGTCCACGCTGTTGTTGCAGGCCTTGGCACAAGTCAGTCGCAGTCATCCAGTGCTGTACGTAAGTGGTGAAGAATCTCCCGAGCAGGTTGCTGCAAGGGCGCAGCGCTTAAAACTTGATTGCAGTCAGGTTGCTTTGCTGCCTGAAATTCAACTGGAAAAAATACTTCAGGCCATCCAAACCAGCAAGCCAATGCTGGTGGTTATCGATTCCATTCAGACCCTCTACAGTGATGCGCTGGAATCGGCGCCCGGGTCGGTGTCACAGGTTCGTGAATGTGCATCCCAATTAACCCGCACCGCCAAGAGTTCAGGCCCGATCCTGGTGTTTATCGGCCATGTTACCAAAGAAGGGGCGCTGGCCGGACCACGGGTGCTGGAGCATATGGTAGACACTGTTTTGTACTTTGAAGGTGATGGCAACTCCAGTTTCAGGTTGGTTCGTGCCACCAAAAACCGGTTTGGTGCCATTAACGAGCTTGGGGTGTTTGCCATGACCGAAACCGGATTGCGCGAGGTCACCAATCCGTCAGCTTTATTTCTTTCACATTATGATGCGCCGGTTCCAGGCTCCTGTATTACGGTGACTCTGGAAGGGACGCGCCCATTAGCGGTTGAAATTCAGGCCCTGCTGGATGAATCGCAACAGGGCATACCCAAGCGTTTGACGGTAGGTCTGGAGCAGAATCGTCTGGCCTTGCTGCTTGCCGTGTTGCATCGTCATGCAGGTATTTCCTGCGCTGACCAGGATGTATTCGTCAATGCCGTATCTGGAGTACGCATTGCCGAACCGGCAGCCGATCTTGCTATCATGCTGGCGGTGGTTTCGAGCCTGCGTGGTAAACCCCTGCCGGAAAAATGGGTAGTTTTTGGTGAAGTGGGTTTGGCTGGTGAAGTGCGTCCGGTGCAGCGTGGGCAGGAACGCCTGAAGGAAGCAGCCAAACTTGGATTTACCCATGCCCTGATCCCGCGTGGTAATGCCCCACGGCAACCCATGGACGGAATCAGGATCACTGCAGTGGACCGAGTTGATAGTGCGGTTTCGGTTATTCTCAGGGGCGAATGATTTCGCCGCTACGCCCGGTACTTTCAGGTCCCATCCAGTAACAATAGGTTTCCATCAAACTTGCGGGTTGGCGCAAGGTGCTGCCAACTTCTCCCGGGTGAGTGCGATTGCGCATGGGCGAAGCCACCTGGCCAGGGACCATGACATTAAATCGCAGATGCGATTGGTTACTGAATTCATCAGCGAATATTTTGGCCAGTGCGATCAGGGCGGCATTACTGACGCCGAACCCCCCCCAATAAGCCGCAGGGTCTAACCCATGCGCTTCGGCAGTAAACAGAACGGAAGCATCTGGAGCGGCCTTAAGCAGCGGCAGGCAAGCCCGGGTCAGGGCAAAAGGCGCAAATACATTGGTTGCAAAAGCGGGTTGCCATTCCTTGAGATGTTGCTGTTCAAGGGGGCCAAGCTTCACGAAGTGGCTGGCACTATGCAGAATTCCGTCTAACCGTTCCATCTGTTGCTCCAGCATCTGGGCCAAAGCTTCAAAGCGGGTTTCATCTGCCTCGGCCAGGTCAAAGGGAATGACGGCGGGTTGGGGATACTCCGCCTGGACTAAATCATCGTAGACTGCGTTGAGGCGGTGCTCGTTTCGACCCAGGAGCAGCACTGAGGCGCCCTGGGATGCGAAGGCGCGGGCCGCATGCCGACCCAGGCCTGACCCTGCGCCAGTCACCAGAATGACACGGGATTGGAGGGGGAGTGGATTCATAGCCAGCCAGCATACTCCAGTTTTATCGTAAAATTCAGGTGAGGAGGCTGTAGATTATGTCCAGTCATGTTGATTTCTGGTTTGATTTTGCAAGCACCTACTCCTATGTTTCGGCAATGCGTATAGAGAATTTGGCAGCTGCCAATGAGATACGGGTCAACTGGATGCCTTTTTTGCTAGGCCCCGCCTTTACGGCGATGGGTTGGAATGATTCACCTTTCAACATCTACCCGGCCAAAGGCCGCTACATGTGGCGAGATCTGGAGCGTCTGTGTGAACACTACCATCTGCCTTTGAAAAGGCCGTCAAAGTTCCCACGTAATGGATCGCGAGCAGCAAGAGTCGTCTGTGCTAATCAGGGGGCATCGTGGATTCCCGATTTTGTGCGCGCGGTATTTACTGCTGCTTTCGCCGAGGATCAGGATATCGGTGAGTGGGGTGTCGTGGAAAGAATCCTTCGCAACATGGGACACGATGAAATGGCCCTCATTACAGCCGGTAAAAGCGCAGAAAGCAAGGAACTCCTGCGCAAACAGACTGATCAGGCCGTAGCACTGGACATTTTTGGTGCCCCGACTTTTATCGTGGATGGGGAAATGTTCTGGGGCAACGACCGATTGGAATATGCATTAGCGTGGGCACTGCGTTAGCCGCAGAGAGTTAAGAGGTGAATCCGGAATACCAATTCACAGATCAACAATGAACAAAGGAAATGGCCATGAATCGCAATGATGTTACCGAGCAGATTATTGCTACAAGGATACAGAAAGGAATCAAGTGGGCGGACGTCGCCAAAAAAGTGGGGCTGTCCAAGGAATGGGTCACCGCAGGGTGTCTCGGGCAGATGACTTTCAACTCAAAACAGGCACAAGCACTGGGAAAGATTTTTGGTCTTTCCCAGGAGGCCGTGGCACTTCTTCAAATCGTTCCATACAAAGGATCGCTGCCCACTGCTGTGCCAACAGATCCGCTGATCTATCGATTTTATGAAATCGTCAATGTGTATGGCACCACTTTCAAGGAACTGATCCATGAGGAGTTTGGTGATGGCATCATGTCTGCTATCGATTTCAAGATGGATATCCAGCGGGAGCCGAACGCCGCCGGTGACAGGGTAAAGATCAACATGTCAGGAAAATTTTTGCCGTATAAAACATACTGAAGTTGTCAGCATTATTTCGGCAATGAAACTGTCCGCAAATAGGGTTTGATGGTCTTGAAGCCCTGCGGATACTTCTTTTTTGCATCTTCATCTGACACCGAGGTCGGAATGATCACATCCTGACCTGGTTTCCAGTTTACAGGTGTCGCGACCGTGTGTTTGGCTGTCAGTTGCAAAGAATCCAGTAGACGCAGTACTTCGTCAAAATTCCTGCCAGCAGACATTGGATAGATCAGCATTGCCTTTACCTTCTTGTCGGGACCGATAATGAACACCGAACGGATCGTGGCATTGTCCACGGCGGTGCGTGCACCACCTCTTGCTTCAGGATGAATCATGTCGTAAGCCTTTGCTACCGCAAGGTCGTGGTCACCTATGAGTGGATAATTAACGGCATGCCCTTGCGTTTCCTGTATGTCACTGAGCCATTTGTTGTGGTCACTGACAGGATCAACACTAAGCCCAATGATTTTGGTATTGCGTTTGTCAAATTCCGGCTTCAGACCAGCCATGTACCCCAGCTCGGTTGTGCATACCGGCGTAAAATCCTTTGGATGGGAAAACAGGATGGCCCACTTGTCCCCAATCCAGTCGTGAAACCTGATCGTTCCTTCTGTTGTTTTGGCAGTGAAATCTGGCGCTATGTCGCCGATACGAATTGACATATTCAGTCCCCCTTTGTAAATGAATGCGTATTTCAATAAACCTGCCCCGCAATTTATCCGGATTCAGTGCGGATAATCATATACTCCATATCAGGTTTGTTGTGAATTTGAATCACGGAAGCTCTCGTACCCAGGTCTGTGTCCGGCCAAACAGTGAAATGCCAATATACCCTCGCACATCCAGTTTGTTATCTGAAACGCGAATTTTGCAACGGTAGATATTGCCGTTATCCGGGTCGATGATTTCACCGCCTGAGTATTCATCACCTTCCTGCTTCATGCCCCAAAGAATCGTCATGCCAGTGATCGGCTGGTTTTTTCTTGTGCCATCGCATTTCTCGCAGATTGCATCAGTAGGGTGACCCGGACGGGGAAGGATTTTGACGACCCGTCCTTCCAGAACACCGCTCTTCTCTTCAATACGCACCAAAGACGCAGCTTGGCCGTCCCTATCGTCAAAGGTGCGCCATAAGCCGACAGGGGACAGTTCGGTAGCTGCAGCATTAGTTAGTACAACGAAGCCAAGGGCAGCGGTAGCAAAGAATGAAATCTTAATCGTCATGAGAGCGGCTTTCAGGGATGAAGTCCCAAAATATTGTGCTCAATTATGAGTCAAGGCCAAATGTGTTGCAACGCACAGACCAGAGCATGTTTATTCATCAATCTGGTCTTGGTGTTTCGACACCTGCAAAATACAGCCGTAGAGGGAGGCGATCGTGTGTCGCCTGATTGTTGGATCAATATTTATTGGAGTAGCTGCAATAGCACATGCCGCAGGGCCAGAGGGCATTGTTTTTGCCCATAATCTCGATTTGTTAACGACTCAACCCGTACATATTGACCTGGGCGGGCTTGTGGGCGGTACAACCACGCGGTTTACTGCAAATATTGGGGTAAACCCCTCCCTGGGGAATTCTCCTTACGGTCCAGGCTTTGGCAACACGCTTCGGATGTCACCTTTAATCGACCCCAAAAAAGAAATCTTTTGGACAACAAACTCAAACTGGACGCAGTTTTTCGACAGCGATCGCAGGACCTTGGCGCCTCTAATGCGTTTTGAGTCACAAGGTCAACAGTTTGAAATCAAGCCCAGACGCCATTCGCTTTGGATGAGTTGGCACAAAACGTTTTATTGAGGATTGCAGTCCTCCAAAAAAAGGCGACTCGATTGGAGTCGCCTCGAGGAGGAGTTGTGTCCCTGAGGAGGCCCACAACCCTAATAAGTATTGCCCGGATTGTGGTGTGATAGTACTGCGCTGTCTAGAGTACTTCCGTACTGTGATTGGCTTCGTATTGTTCTTGCAAACCAACATAAGTAGCGAGTCCGGCACGATTGCTACAGCCTGTTTTATCCAGTATCTGGCTAATCCGATTTTTGACTGTGCTTTCGGCTAAACTCAGCATCATGGCAATGTCGGCATTGCTTTTCCCTTTGCTTACTAATTTTGCGATTTCCAACTCGCGCAACGTCATAGGATCGGTGATATTTTTCGTGCTGTGTTTCTTTTCGTGATATTTCAAAACAACCCGAGTCAGCGTATCGTGCAATACGGGGGTAAGCGCAGCGAAAGTATTGCGCAGATCAAAATGGTTTAAATCAGGCAATTTGTGGAAGCTGAAGTAGCTTGCTATGCAAAATTGTTCGTCAATAATACCGTCTGCGGCGGCATTACACAGGTCATATTTGCGAAAACGATTTAGCCATGACTCCGATACGTTAGGCGGAGGTTCTGTTGCGTCAAAGAATACAGGGGCTTTTTGTTCAAACCATTGACGCACAATTGGACTAACGATGTGGCCAGAGGAATCCTGAATTCCACACAAATATTCCGTGGGAAAATCAACGGTTAGCAGGTACTCTACTGAAACCCCGGTAGCGTGGGTTTTTCCAAAGCCGCAAGCAAACGCTTTATGTGGCAGTATCCTACGAACACACGTCCTGACCCAGTCCTTGAAGTCTTCAACTTCTTCAATAGACTCTGCTTTATGAAGACATGAGTCGAATGACATCGTGATCCTCTGCCGCATCGTTCTGTAGCTGCAGGATGAGTTATTGTTATGACCATAAATACTGTAATAAATTGTGAAATTATGTATATACGATGTCTACGGTACTTTCGTACTTATACTTGTAAAATTATGTAACGATTTATTTCGGTTTTCAATTTTGGTTCATTTGTTGCGCGCATCACGTGCTGCCTGCGCAAATCGAGCCAGATGGTTAAGCATGATTCGAAGCCCTGGCGTCAATCGCTGCCAGGGCAGTTGATCCAACACGTTTCGGGTTTCAAGCCCCAATGCGGTATCTCCAGTCATGGTGAGTCGTCGCTGAAAAAATAAGGTGTCCGCATCTTCCAGTTGGCTTGCCAGCAGTAACAGATCAAGGGTGCGCCCGCGAATCGTTGCTTCGGCCGGAGTGTTTGCAGGAAGCGCTTTTAAGCATGATCCCATGCCCGTGAAGACCCAACGCAAGCCCAGATCTTCTACTTCAATGGCAAGCCGCCGCTGTTTTAAAAAAAGCAGCGTAGTGGGCGGCAGTGTGGAAAGGGCGAGGCGATTCATGAGACCTGTCAACACGCGCCCCTGCCAGTCAGCTGGCACCAGACGCATGGCGCGCGCCAGTACACGAGGGGGTGGTAACAAACGCAGTGCAGGTCGTGGGATATTTTCCGGGGTGAGTAGTTGTGACAAAGACATGGTGATCTGTCTCCTGCGTGATTGATCAGTGTTCCAGGGTATTGATTTGAGCCATTCCGGCACTGCCGTGCCAGTATCCATTGCAATCGCCATGCCGCGCTGGCGGTGTTTGGGTTGCCAGGGCTTTGGCAAAGCGTCGAACGACAAGATCCGTGTTCAGGCGTTGCGGGCTGATGCGCAGATAATCCACTCCAAGCATTGCCAGTTCATTTATTTCAGGACCGAGGTCGCAGCATGCGGCGCTCTGCACCTGAATGCCATTGATGCAAAGAAATGGTTGACCATCTCGCGTTTGCACCAATAACCCATCCGGGTGCTCCAGACAGCATAAGCCGCAGTCGTCTTTGGCCAGGTTGCGGGCGCGGGCGGTAAAACACCGTGCAGAGTAGGCCAACGGCATTCTTCCCCATACCAACACTTCTATTTCGGGAAAAGGCTGCGCTGAAAGATGGGCATGGCGTCGTAGAGCGTCCAGCTGTTGCGCTCCCTGATCTACGCCCAATACGAGACGTGTCAACCCGCAATGTTGCAGCAGGGCTAGCGCTTCATGGTTGTATATGTTGAGGGATGCGCCGGCAATGAAAGGGATGTGATGTTCGTGACAAAGCTGCACAGCGGACAGGTCATTAGCCTCTACTTTGAAGTTTTTGTTGTCCACCAGATGCTGCAGGATGGCAAGGTCAGACTCAGCTTCAACCAGGGCGAGTGAAGACAGGACCACTTCATGACCCTGATCTGACAGGGTCTTGGCCAGGGCAAGCCAATCACGCAGCCTCAGTTCGCGACGCTTGCTGCAGACCGTCTCACCCAGATAGAACACATCAATGGGCCAGCCTGCGGCGGCCTGATAGAAGTCGAGAACGTCGGGCTTTTTCCAGAAATACTGCAAAGGCCCCAAACTGATTTTCATGCATGGCTCCGGAGATGGATGGTGAGCTGAAATCTAGTGCCAGGATCGATGGTACGGCCCCAAGGTGGTTTGGTGGCCTTCGGCGACATGGGTAAGGGCGGCTTGCCACTCAGGACGCACCGCAAAGGTTTCCTGCTGCTGGAGTGCATCCAGCGCTTGACGCCAGACCTGAGTGACTTTGGCGACATAGGCGGGCCCACGCTGGCGTCCTTCAATTTTGAGCGCCACCACCCCTGCCTTGGCAAGGCACGGCAAAAGTGAGAGGGTATTGAGACTGGTGGGTTCCTCCAGAGCGTAGAACAACGCCTCTCCCACCCGATAGCGCCCTTTGCAAACCGTGGGATAACTGGCCGGTTCTCCGGCTGCAAACTCATCGATGACTACCTTGTCAAGTCGTACCCTGCGGCGATCGCCCTGAAGTTCCTCCCAATGCACATGCTGTGCCGGAGAACAGACCCCCTGACAGTTTGGGGATTGACCGGTGACATAGCTTGATAACTGGCATCGCCCTTCCACCATGATGCACAGGCTGCCAAAGGCGAAGACTTCAATCCCCACCGGAGATTTTTCGCACACCCGTTCGACCTGGGAAAGCGACAACACCCGCGGCAGCACGGCTCGGGTAATGCCGAACTGCTCATGGAAAAAGCGCAGGGCTGCCGGGCTGGTGGCCGAGCCCTGGACCGAAAGATGACGCGCCGTGCCAGGATACTGACGGGCTGCGTAGTCTAGTAAGGACATTTCGGCAATGATGAGGGCATCGACGCCAGCGCTGGCGGCAGCATCAATACTGTTTTTCCACATCGCCATGTGATCTGACGTAGGATAGGTATTCAGGGCCAGGTAAATTTTGGCCCCGCGCGCATGGGCGAGGTTTACGGCATCGGCCAATGTTTCGGGAGTGAAATTAAGGCCAGGGAATGCACGCGCATTGGTGGGGTTGCGCCACCCCAGATAGACGGCATCGGCACCTTGTTCCAGGGCCGCGGTGAGCGCGGCCGGGCTTCCAGCTGGGCAGACAAGCTCCATTGTCATGAGGATTCCTTCGTAAAGATTCGTTGCCAGAGAGATTCCATGCGGGCAGCCACGGCTGGGTCAGGGACGATAGTGCGGCCCCAGGGACGATGGGTTTCTCCCGGCCACTTGTTGGTGGCATCAAGGCCCATTTTGCCTCCCAGACCGGCTTCAGGACTTGCAAAGTCCAGATAGTCAATGGGGGTGTTTTCTATCAGCAGGCAGTCACGGACAGGATCCATGCGTGTGGAGATTGCCCAGATGACTTCGGCCCAGTTGCGAATATCAATGTCTTCGTCGACCACGATCACAAATTTGGTGTAGGTAAACTGTCGCAACCAGGACCAGACACCCATCATGATTCGACGGGCGTGTCCCGGGTATTGTTTGTGCAGCTTGACCACCGCGATCCGGTAAGAGCAGGCCTCCGGAGGCAGATAGAAATCCCTGATCTCGGGAAACACGCGGGTCAGAATGGGGACAAAAATATCGTTGAGGGAATGCGCCAATACCGAAGGTTCGTCAAGCGGGGCACGGCCCATATAGCTGCCATGATAGATGGCGTCTCGTCGCATACTCATGCGTTCAATAGTGAATACGGGAAATTCTGCCTGACTGTTGTAGTAGCCCGTGTGGTCGCCAAAGGGCCCCTCCAGTGCCAGATCGCCAGGGTAGATGTAGCCCTCAAGGACAATCTCAGCGCCTGCAGGGGCATCCAGATTGGTGAGATGGCCGTGGCGCAGCGGGGTGGATTGACCGCGCAGCAAACCGGCAAATTCGTACTCGGACAGACTGTCAGGAACTGGTGCGACCGCAGCTAAAAGTGTGCAAGGGTCGGCGCCCAGGGCCACCATTACCGGAAAGGGTTTATCGGGGTAACGTGCAGCCCAGTCAGCATAATCCAACGCACCGCCCCGATGCGGCAGCCAGCGCATGATGACGCGGTTGCGGCCTATTACCTGTTGTCGATAGATGGCCACATTCTGGCGCTCCTGGCGCAACCCCCTGGTAATAACCAGGCCGAAAGTGATCAGGCGCCCCGCATCCTCGGGCCAGCACTGCTGGATGGGCAGGAGGTCAAGGTCGATGTCGGGGCCTTCCAGGACATGTTCTTCAAAAGCGGCATGAGCCACTGCATGGGGTCGGACATGAGCCAGTTGGGCATACTCTGGCCAGGATTGAAGCCACCCTTCCAAACCGCGGGGGATACGGGGTTCCTTGAGCGCCGCCAGCATTTCACCCAATTCGCGAAAGGAACGGATGGCACGCCGATGTAGTGCCGAATGGATGCGTTGGGATGTTCCAAAAAGGTTGCCAAGAAAGGGCAAACGGGAGCCGCGAACCCGGGTAAACAAGAGGGCGGGACCCGAAGTACGCAGGCTAAGCTGACAAAGAGCGGTACTTTCAAGGTGGGGATCAACTTCGTCCGGTACCCGCAGCAAGTCTCCTTGTTGTTCCAGATCGCTTAAAAAGTCGCGCAAGTCGGCATAAGCCATGGCGGCAGACTGTGCTGGCAAAGACGCGAGTATAGGGCAGCTTCTTCACGTTTCTTTGCGTTAGATCAATTCTGTGGATTATTTACGCTCACCCAGCATGCGTTGATAAAACGCAGTGGCTTCACCCACGATTCCGCGTCGAAACAGCAACACGCATACAACAAAAATGGAACCCATGATGACGGTAACCAGGGAACCCACCTTATCTGCCAGCTGGTCTTCCAATGCCACAATGATCGAAGAGCCCACAATGGGTCCCCAAACAGTGCCAATGCCGCCCAGTATTGTCATCAGCACCACCTCGCCTGATATATGCCAGTGTACGTCCGTCAGGCTGGCAAATTTGAAGACCAGCATTTTCAGTGAGCCAGCCAATCCTGCAAGACCAGCTGACAACACAAAAGCCAATAGCTTGTAGCGCGCAACGTCATATCCCAGAGAGATGGCGCGCGGCTCATTTTCGCGAATGGCTTTCAGGATCTGTCCAAAAGGGGAGTGAATGATGCGGTAGATCAGGGCAAACACCAGCACCGACAGGGTCAGGATGACATAGTAGAGGGTCAGGTCATTGGATAGGTCGAAGGTTGCAAGTGTCCCGCGCGGCACACCCTGAAGGCCGTCTTCCCCGCCGGTCTGAGGTACTTCCAGGCAGATAAAATAGACCATCTGGGCAAGCGCCAGGGTGATCATGGCAAAGTAAATTCCCTGTCGGCGGATAGCGAGCAAACCCACGACCCAACCCAACAAGGCCGCAGCCAGGGTGCTGGCCATCAAAGCCGCGCCCACCGGCCAGGACTGGTCCCTGATCAGGTATCCAGCAACATAGGCTGCACCACCAAAAAATGCAGCATGGCCAAAGGACAACAGTCCGGTATAGCCCAACAGTAAATTGAAAGCGCTGGCAAAAATGGCAAAGCACAATACTTTCATCAACAACACCGGATAAAGAACGGTGGGAGCGAGAACTCCAGCCAGAATTACCAGCCCTACTGCTAATCTGCGCATTATTTTTCTCGACCAAATAAACCGGCAGGGCGAATGATCAGAACGATAGCCATGACGACAAACACCACGGTAGCAGAAGCTTCAGGCCAAAATACTTTGGCCATGCCTTCAATCAGCCCCAGCATCAGACCCGTTACGATGGCGCCCAGAATAGACCCCATGCCACCAATGACCACCACGGCAAAGACCACGATGATGAGGTTAGAACCCATGAGCGGGCTGACCTGAAAAATCGGTGCGGCCATCACGCCCGCCAGTGCTGCAAGACCTACGCCAAAGCCATAGGTCATCATGATCATGAGTGGAACGTTGACACCAAAAGCTTGTGTCAGTTGAGGATTTTCAGTGGCAGCCCGAAGGTAGGCGCCAAGACGGGTTTTTTCGATGACGAGCCAGGTGGCAAAGCAAACCAGCGTTGACACGCCGATTACCCACACGCGGTACTTGGGCAGTGACATGAAACCCAGATTTATAGCCCCGGTCAGTTCTTCGGGGACTTCATAAGTTTCACCGCTTACACCGAACTGATCCCGAAAAAGGCCTTCGATGATGAGGGCGAGGCCAAAGGTCAATAGCAATCCATACAAATGGTCCAGACGATAAAGCCGCTGCAATAACAGACGTTCGATGACAATACCCACGGTACCTACTATTAACGGAGCCAGTAGAAGGGCGCCAAAATAACCCACACCAAAATAGGTCAGCAGCATCCAGGAAGCGAAGGCACCCATCATGTAAAATGCCCCATGGGCGAAGTTGATGATGTTGAGCATGCCAAAAATGATGGCCAGCCCCAGGCTTAACAATGCATAAAATGAGCCGTTGACCAACCCCAGCACCAACTGGCCCATAAGGGCCAGCAGTGGGATACCGAAGACTTCGGTCATTTTTTGATGAGGGGGCAGCGTGACTGGCTGAGAGGTTCAAACGCTTCGGCCGCCGGAATGGTGGCGCGCACAATGTAATAATCCCAAGGGTAATGTGACTCGGATGGTTTTTTTACCTGCATCAGAAACATGTCATGAACCATGACGCCGTCATCGCGAATTTTTCCGTTTTTGGCAAAGAAGTCATTAACGGGTACTTTCTTCATCTGGGCCATTACTTTTTGGGTGTCATCAGAATTGATGGCTTTCACTGCTTCAAGGTAATGGGTGATCGCAGAATACAGTCCGGCTTGCACCATGGTGGGCATTTTTTTCTGGCGTTCGAAAAAGCGTTTTGACCAGGCCCGGGTGTCGTTATTCATATCCCAGTAAAACGCTTCGGTGAGATACATGCCCTGGGTGGCCTTAAGCCCCAAGCTGTTAATATCCGTAATAAACATCAACAATCCGGCCAGAGTTTGCTTGGGGGTGATGCCAAACTCGGAGGCCTGCTTGACTGAATTGATGGTATCTGCCCCTGCATTGGCCAGCCCAATGACTTGAGCTCCGGAAGCCTGTGCCTTGAGCAGGTAGGAAGAAAGATCGGTGCTGGGGAAGGGATGCCGGACTGATCCCAGCACCTGGCCTCCATTGGCAAGAATTACAGCAGTCGTATCTTTTTCAAGAGATTGTCCAAAAGCATAATCTGCAGTGAGGAAATACCATGTTTTTCCGCCTTGCTTGACAACTGCTTTGCCAGTGCCGTTGCCAGTGGCGTAGGTGTCATAGGCCCAATGCACACTGACATCGTTGCAGTCTTCGTTGGTGATGCGCGATGAGCCGGCACCGGTGATCAAGGCAATCCGGTTTTTTTCCTTGGCCACTTTCATGACAGCAAGAGCAGTGGAGCTTGTCACCAGTTCGGTAACCACATCCACCTGATCGCGGTCAAACCATTCGCGCGCCTTGTTGGAGGCAATATCGCCCTTGTTTTGGTGGTCCGCCGAAAGGATTTCAATTTTGAATGCTGGTTTTTGCTTGGCCACAAAATCTTCAACAGCCATGTTGGCTGCAACGATTGCGCCCGGACCAGCAAGGTCGGAGTAGGCGCCCGACATGTCGGTCAATACCCCAATCCGGACCACGTTATCCGAAATTTCAGCCTGGGCCGTACCGCAACCCATTGCAATGGCTAAAGCTGCGCCAATGACCACTGGGCGAATTTGAAACGGGACAGTTTTCTTTGTTTTCATCAATGAAACTCCTCCAACAGGTTATGGGTTCAGATACCCAACAGACGATGTAGTGATTCACTCTTTTCAGACAGCTCATGCTGAGCAATTTCCATGCAAGGGCGGCCGTGTTCCACTACAACCATACGGTCCGCCAGCGGAGCAGCAAAACGGAAATTCTGTTCCACCAACACGATCGTATAATTACGTGATTTCAGCAGCATGATAACTTCGGCCAGACGTTGCACAATGACCGGGGCCAACCCTTCAGAAATTTCATCCAGCAGCAGCAGGCGGGCGCCGGTTCGCAGGATGCGGGCCATGGCCAGCATCTGCTGCTCACCGCCCGACATGCGCGTTCCCTGACTGTACCGCCGTTCCTTCAGATTAGGAAATAGTGTATAGATTTCGTCCAGCGTCATGCCACCGCTTGCGATGGTAGGGGGCATTAGCAGGTTTTCTTCGCAGGTCAGCGAAGCGTAAATTCCGCGTTCTTCAGGGCAGTAGCCAATACCCAACCGGGCGATCCGATGGGGCTGCAAATGAATGGTTTCAGTTCCATTGACCATTACCGAGCCGGTTCTGTGGCTGGTCAGGCCCATGATGGCTCGTAATGTCGTGGTTCGTCCGGCACCGTTACGGCCGAGCAGAGAGACGCATTCTCCCTGATTGACCGAAAAATCCATGCCATGAAGGATATGCGATTCCCCGTAAAAGGCGTGTAGCCCGGTTATCCGAAGGTACTCTACACCACTCATGCTGCCCCATTTACTTCTGGGACGCGCGCATCCTTACCCATGTAAGCCGTGATCACGTCAGGGTGGGAGGCAATGTCGTTGTAGTGGCCTTCTGCCAGTACCGCGCCGCGGGCCAGGACCGTAATACGGTCAGAAATCCGGGAAACCACCTTCATGTTATGTTCTACCATCAGTATGGTGCGCTGGGCCGAAACTGACTTGATCAGGGCCATGACATTGTCCACATCTTCGTGGCCCATTCCCTGGGTCGGTTCATCCAGCAACATCAGTTCCGGATCCTGTGCCAGGGTAGTAGCAATTTCAAGGGCCCGTTTTTGCCCATAGGGCAATTCGACAGCAAGCCGCCTGGAAAAGGGTTCCAGACCCACCTGGGCCAGCAATTCCAAAGCGCGCGGGTTGAGCAGCGCATCCAGCGTGTTCTGGGAGCGCCAGAAATGGAAACTGGTGCCCAACGTCCGCTGCAGGGCAATACGCACATTGTCCAGGACCGTAAGATGTGGAAAAACTGCAGAAATCTGAAAGGATCGTACGATGCCGCGGCGAGCCACCTGAACCGGTGTTTCCGCGGTGATATTCAGGCCATTGTAGAAAATCTCTCCGGAAGAAGGCTCGAGAAATTTGGTCAGCAGGTTGAAACAGGTGGTTTTTCCGGCCCCATTGGGGCCGATCAAGGCATGAATGGTGCCGCGCTCGACTTTTAAATCAACCCCGGCCACGGCTACAAAGCCTTTGAAGCTTTTGCAAAGATTGCGGGTTTCAAGAATTATGTTGCGAGGATGCGCTGTCATACCATGGTTCGCTTGACTCATCGGGGGAGCATACCCGAAATGCACCCAATTTTGTATAATGAGCGGTTTAACATACTCTTTACGTAGTTTCAGACAAGGCTTGGCAATGGAAACCATACAATCCAACCCGCTCGAACGATCGCTGCAACTTACCGTGCCGCTATCCAAAGTGGATATTGAAGTCACTTCTCGCCTGAAGAAAATTTCGGGGAAAGCCAGGATGCAAGGGTTCAGGCCGGGTAAGATTCCCATGAAATTGCTGATTCAGCAATATGGCGGGCAAGTGCAGCAAGAAGCATTGAGCAAACTGGCGCAGGACAGCTTTAGTGACGCGATTCGCAAACAAAATCTGCGGGTGGCCGGTCTACCCCGGTTTGAACCCAAGGCGCAACCGGCCGAGGGTTTCTTTGAGTTTACTGCCACTTTCGAGGTTTATCCCGAAATCACGCTGGGGGATATTTCTAACGCTTCCATACAGCGCCCCGTCACAGAGGTCACTGATGCGGACGTAGAACGAACCATTGACATCTTGCGGAGCCAGCGTATCCGTTACGATGTGGTGGAGCGCGAAGCCGAGGAGGGCGATCAGGTTTTAATCGATTTCAACGGGTTGCTCGACGGCGAACCTTTTGCAGGCGGGCAGGCTAAAGATCATCAAGTCGTGCTGGGGCAAGGCCGGTTTTTGCCAGATTTTGAAAAGCAACTGGTAGGCATGAAAGCGGGTGAATCCCGATCCTTTGACCTCACATTCCCAGCTGATTATCATGCAGAAGCGCTGGCGGGCAAGACGGTGCGTTTTGATGTGGTTCTTCATCGGGTCGACCAAGGCACATTGCCAGAAGTTGATGCCGACTTTGCTCGTGCGGTAGGGGTGCAGGATGGCAATCTGGAAAAGATGCGTGCAGAATTACGCCAGAATCTTGAACGCGAAATGCGCAACCGCATCAAGGCGCAGGTCAAGGAAAAAGTCATGCAGGTGCTGCTGGACGCTACCGAAGTGGTTTTGCCCAACGCCCTGGTAACCCAGGAAATCAACCGATTGCGTGACTCCGCATTGGAAGAGCTTGCTTCCCGGACCAAGCAGAAGCCCGACATGGTTTTGCCCGACCACTTGTTTGAAGAGCAGGCTCGGCGTAGGGTTGCGCTGGGTTTGATTTTGTCTGAGCTCGTAGCGCGGGAGCGGTTAACGGCAAAACCCGAACAAATTCGTTCGGTCATTGAAGACCTGTCCAGTGCTTACGAACATCCAGAGGAGATTGTTCGTTGGTATTACCAGCAACCGCAACGCCTCCGTGAAGTTGAAGCGCTTGTTCTGGAAGATAATGTAGTGGAATGGGTTTGCGCCCGCGCCAAAACCGAAGAGTTGCACACCCCGTTTGAACAGCTGGCAGGACAACGCTAAAGGAATGCACATGAATGCAAGGTCGAATATGGATCCGCAAAGCCTGGGACTCGTTCCCATGGTGGTGGAACAGAGCGGGCGCGGAGAACGGGCCTATGACATTTTTTCGCGTCTGTTAAAAGAGCGCGTCATATTTTTGGTGGGCCCAGTCACGGAAGATACGGCAAATCTGGTAGTGGCCCAAATGCTGTTTCTCGAGTCAGAAAATCCTGACAAGGATATCAGCCTCTATATCAACTCGCCCGGGGGTTCAGTTTCCGCAGGATTGGCCATCTATGACACCATGCAATTCATCAAGGCCGACGTGAGTACCACCTGTATCGGTATCGCAGCCAGCATGGGGGCCTTCCTGCTAGCTGCCGGAGCAAAGGGAAAGCGTTATTCGCTGCCCAGTTCACGGGTCATGATTCATCAGCCTTCCGGCGGCGCCTCAGGACAAGCCTCTGACATCGAAATTCAGGCCAAGGAAATCCTGTACCTGCGTCGTCAGCTGAACGAAATGATGAGTCGTCATACGGGCCAGTCAATCGAAGTCATCGAAAAGGACACTGATCGGGATAATTTTATGAGTGCGGAGGAAGCACGCCAGTATGGCATCATAGACCAGGTGTTGACGAAGCGGGCATCAACTGCTGCGTGATCTCTGGGGCAGAACAGGTTAAACTAACACCATAAGTAACGAAAGCACGGGTGTTTGCCCATCGGGTGTTTGTTTGAAGGAATTGTGGCCATGACAGAAAAAGCCGGCAACGAAAAGTTGCTCTATTGTTCATTCTGTGGAAAAAGTCAGCACGAGGTTCGCAAATTGATTGCGGGACCTTCGGTGTTTATTTGCGACGAATGCATCGAGCTGTGCAATGACATCATTCGTGAAGAGATTCAGGGCGCTGAAGTCAAGAATGTCAAAACCGAACTGCCTTCACCACAAGAGATTGCTGAAATTCTTGATCAATACGTAATTGATCAAACGCAGGCCAAGAAGATTCTTGCGGTCGCTGTCTACAACCACTACAAACGCTTGCGTAACCAGAGCAAGGATCGCGACATTGAGCTTGCCAAAAGCAATATCCTTTTGATCGGGCCCACTGGCTCCGGCAAAACCCTGTTGGCACAGACGTTGGCACGCCTGCTTAATGTGCCCTTCGTGATTGCTGACGCTACAACCTTGACCGAAGCGGGATATGTGGGTGAAGACGTCGAGAATATCATTCAAAAACTTTTGCAGAAATGCGATTACGACGTCGAAAAAGCGCAGCGCGGCATTGTCTATATTGATGAAATTGACAAGATTTCGCGTAAATCGGATAACCCTTCCATCACTCGCGACGTCTCGGGTGAAGGGGTTCAGCAGGCGCTACTCAAGCTAATCGAGGGCACCGTCGCTTCGGTCCCGCCCCAGGGGGGGCGCAAGCACCCCAATCAGGAATTCGTCCAGGTAGACACTACCAACATCCTGTTTATCTGTGGCGGCGCTTTTGGCGGTCTGGACAGGGTTATTCGTGACCGCTCCGATCGTAGTGGCATCGGGTTTGGAGCTGAAGTGGTCAGTAGGGACGGGCGCGATGCCAATCAGTTGTTGTCGGGCGTGGAGCCAGAAGATCTCATTAAATTTGGCTTGATTCCGGAGTTTGTCGGGCGGCTTCCGGTAGTGGCCACGCTTGAGGAGCTGGATGAAGATGCCCTGGTACGAATCCTTACCGAGCCACGCAATGCACTAACGCGCCAGTACCAGAAACTGTTTTCCATGGAGAATGTCGAACTTGAGTTTCGTCCCAATGCCCTTCGTGCCATTGCAGTAAAAGCCTTGACGCGTAAGACCGGGGCACGGGGGTTGCGCTCCATTATCGAGCATGTGTTGCTTAACACCATGTTTGAACTGCCATCCTTGCAAAACGTAACCAAAGTCGTCGTAGATGAAGGTTGCATCACAACCGAGACACCCCCTCTGTTGATTTACGCAGATCAGCACAAGGTAGCTGGCGTTTGAGGTCGGGGGGGCCTTCCTCCATTGAAATCATGGAAAAAGGCCCCACATAAGCAGTAACTGAAATTTTGCGAGACCCTTCATGACCTCACTTTTTGAATTAAATCAGGAACCTCTCCAACTACCGCTATTGCCTTTGCGAGACGTTGTTGTATTCCCGCACATGGTGATTCCGCTGTTTGTAGGCCGCCAAAAGTCCATCAAGGCTCTTGAAACAGCCATGGAAACCGGCAAGAACATCCTGCTGGTGGCCCAGAAATCTGCAGCCAATGACGAACCCAAACCCGACGAATTGTATGACGTGGGAAGCGTGGCCAGCATCCTGCAGATGCTCAAATTGCCTGATGGAACCGTTAAAGTGCTTGTTGAAGGCGCCGAACGCGCCAGGATCGTCAGTGTCTCTGACGTCAAGACGCATTTTGTCGGGGAGGCCGAAGGAATCCCTGCTCCCGGTAGCGCACACCCCGAACTCGAGGCGATGCGCCGTACGTTGCTGACCCAGTTTGACCAGTTTGTCAAACTCAACAAAAAAATACCCCCCGAAGTGCTGACTTCCTTTTCCAATATTGACGATGCGGGACGTCTTGCGGATACCATTGCCGCGCATTTGCCGCTTAAGCTGGAACAGAAGCAGCAGATTCTGGAAATGTTTGATGTCAAGGAACGGTTTGATCACCTGCTGTCTTTGCTTGAAAGCGAGATTGATATTCTTCAAGTGGAAAAGCGCATTCGCGGGCGTGTTAAACGCCAGATGGAAAAGAGCCAACGCGAGTACTACCTCAATGAGCAGGTAAAGGCCATCCAGAAAGAGTTGGGCGACAGTGAGGAAGGGGCCGATCTTGATGAGCTTGAGAAAAAGATCAAGAACGCACACATGCCAAAAGAGGCAAAAACCAAAGCTGATGCCGAATTCAAGAAGCTGCGCCTGATGTCCCCAATGTCTGCTGAAGCTACGGTTGTGCGCAATTATATTGACGCGCTGGTAGGCCTGCCCTGGAAGAAGAAAACACGGGTTAGCAACAATCTCGAAACTTGCGAGCGCATCCTGGATGAGGATCACTACGGGTTGGACAAGGTGAAGGAACGCATCGTCGAATACCTTGCGGTTCAGAGCCGTGTTGACAAGGTCAAGGCCCCGATACTGTGTCTCGTGGGTCCTCCTGGCGTTGGAAAGACTTCATTGGGGCAATCCATAGCTCGAGCGACCAATCGCAAATTTGTGCGCATGGCGCTGGGAGGCGTGCGTGATGAAGCCGAGATTCGCGGCCACCGTCGCACCTACATCGGCTCCATGCCCGGCAAGATTTTACAGAACATGACCAAGGTGGGCGTGCGAAATCCTTTGTTCCTGTTGGATGAAGTTGACAAACTTGGGCAGGATTTTCGTGGTGACCCTTCGTCGGCATTGCTGGAAGTTCTGGATCCTGAACAGAATCACACCTTTATCGACCATTATGTGGAAGTGGAATACGACCTTTCGGACGTGATGTTCGTTGCTACAGCCAATACCCTCAACATTCCGGCTCCGCTACTGGACCGGATGGAAGTTATTCGCCTTGCGGGTTACACCGAAGATGAAAAGGTCAACATCGCCCGGCAGTATCTGTTGCCCAAGCAACTGAAAGCCAATGGACTGATGGACCGTGAAATTTCCATCACCGACTCGGCATTGCGCGACATTGTGCAGTACTACACACGTGAGGCGGGTGTACGTGCCATGGACCGCGAAATTGCCAAGATTTGTCGCAAGGTGGTCAAGGCACTGCTGCTTTCCAAAAAACCAAATAAAGTTACGGTATCGTCACGCAACCTTGAAAAATATCTTGGCGTACGCCGTTACACATTCGGAATCGCTGAAAAAACAAATCAGGTGGGTCAAGTCACCGGGTTGGCGTGGACGGAAGTTGGTGGCGAACTACTGACCATCGAGGCGGCCAAACTACCTGGGAAAGGCAAGATGACAACCACCGGTAAACTGGGTGATGTGATGCAGGAATCCATCCAGGCGGCACTGAGTGTGGTGCGAAGCCGTGCCAGAAATTTGGGAATACCAGATGATTTTTACGAAAAAGCGGACATCCATATCCATTTGCCGGAGGGTGCTACGCCCAAGGATGGCCCCAGTGCCGGGATTGCCATCGCCACGGCAATGGTTTCCGTTTTGACGGGCATTCCTGTGCGTGCTGACGTGGCAATGACAGGTGAAATCACATTGCGCGGTGAAGTATTGCCAATTGGCGGATTGAAGGAAAAGTTGCTGGCGGCGCACCGCGGTGGGATAAAAACGGTCCTGATTCCCGAGGAAAATACCAAGGATCTTGTTGAAATTCCTGAAAACATTAAAAATCGGTTGGATTTGCACCCTGTACGCTGGATTGACCAGGTATTAACCCTTGCATTAGAACGTGCACCTGTTCCGACCGACCCTCTGGAAGTGGCAAAATTGCCTGCACCACTAGCAGAAGCAGTAACTGGATCACCGATCAAGCATTAACGGGCTTTCCAGAGATAAAAAGTGGTTGACACCGAAACCGTTGCCTTTTATAAATAGCCACGCGTATTTGTTTCTTGCCGCGCGCATTGAATTTGGGGCGGGTAGCTACCCGCCTTTGCACCAACTAAAACAAGGGGAATCCAGGTGAACAAAACTGAACTGATTGATCAAATTGCTGATGCAGCAGACATTTCTAAGGCGGCGGCTGGCCGCGCGTTGGATGGCGCGATTGCCGCTGTGAAAACGACCATGAAGAAGGGCGGGCAAGTTACATTGGTAGGTTTTGGAACGTTCTATGTTGGTAAGCGAGCGGCGCGTAGCGGCCGTAACCCACGAACTGGCGCCACTATCAAGATCAAGGCAGCTAAAGTGCCGAAGTTTCGTGCTGGTAAAGCGCTCAAGGATGCGATAAACTAACGGGCTTTGGGTGCTTAGCTCAGTTGGTAGAGCGTCGCCCTTACAAGGCGAATGTCGGGGGTTCGAACCCCTCAGCACCCACCAGCGTGAAAAATATGGGCAGGTATTCGTGTAGTTGGTAGTTTCGGAGTGGTAGTTCAGTTGGTTAGAATACCGGCCTGTCACGCCGGGGGTC